>Ga0209611_10001423_pt1 | contig 40677 bp, 32 predicted proteins | sample S1TSphgellanicum_3_FD_187693 | JGI IMG/M metagenome (GOLD analysis project Ga0209611, IMG submission 187693) | Host-associated microbial communities from peat moss isolated from Minnesota, USA - S1T2_Fc - Sphagnum magellanicum MG (SPAdes) (version 2) | ecosystem: Host-associated > Plants > Peat... | reverse complement strand
TTTTGTTGAAGTTAGTTTCATGTTTAATCTAGTTCCATTTTGAGGTTGTTTGAGTTTCATTTTGCATGCCTTTGTTTGTTTCATACAAACCTTTGAGCCATCTAGGATGAGGTTGACTAAGTTTTTCATTTACCCCTTGATTGAATTGTTTGAAATTCGACGAACAAATTAACATGGTTATTTTTCTTCTTGTTGTCCCATTGGTGTTTACGTTATAATCAAGGAGGTCATTTAAGTTAACGAACGATTTTTGATCCTTTTAGAAGGTTTATGGCAGATGATTGGTCTTTTATTTAGGAGGAGTTTTCATATGCTTCATGTGCGCCTTGTTCTCACCATTCATGGGAAGATTACTCGATCATTCGTTTTTGTTAATGTCTAATTTTAAAGAGAGCTAACAAGTATAGTTGTGCTACTATAACTTTTTAACTTATGATGCTAGCTATTTCTTTGGAGGACATCATTGTTTTTTTGCACTAGCTGCACCCACCTCCTTTAAACCTTATCTTTCCACTTATTTTTTACTATTAACATGAACACATTTTTGTCTTAGATAGGACTTTGTTTGCCTAAGCTTTAAGATTTTATTGATTTATTAGTCGTTCCATTGTTTTATAACTTTGGGAATTGTTTCAAGAACATCTATCCCCCCATCAGTTTGGAGTATTGACCTTTGAAGATTATGAAGCGATCCCTTTTGGCATTTGAACCCTCCTCAACTTACACCTTGATTGGGTCGTGATGTAAGTCGATGTCAAAAACATTTTTAATAGCGTTTATTAAACTATTAATTTTAAAGAGGTTAGTGATGTAGGGGGGCCTTTGGTGAGCATTGTCCTTTTTATCGTGTTGTTTTATGATGACCATTTTTCTTTTTATTATTAACATGGGTGACATGTGAAGGGGGTCACCATTGTTGAATCATCTTTAAGCATGAGGCATGGTGACCCCTTAAGAGGTTTTTTATTTGTTTTTGCCCATTATTAAGCTTTCCTTGAGACCATCGTGTGGGCCCCCAATTGTGCCTTTTCATCCCTAACAGACAATATCTACATCGTGGGGCTTATGAGTGAGATTACCCATGCCTTTGACCACTTTTTGACCCAATTAACCCTAGTTGGGCTTAGGGTGAAAGTGTCAAAGTGCAAGCTTAAGAGTCCATCAGGGTTCTCTCTAAACATAGAGATTTCTCAAGGTTACATTTTGGTCACAAATGGTTTATGCATATTGGGTATGTTCGTGGGTTCTCAGAACTTTGCCATGCATTTTTTTATGACGCTTTATCTCAAGACATGGTACATATCGATAATTTTCCTTTCCTATGAGATGCCCAGGTTGCTTTGGGCATTTTGTCCTCATGTGTAGCTTGTCAACCTTTTGATCTCACATTAACAATATATATTTTTTTTCTTTCTTATATTTTTTGGTGAATTTCAATAAAAGGGTTATGCAAGTTTGTGGGGACATTATGAATCTAGGATTGTGGGAGTTTTTTTAAGGCCCCTAGCATGACATTAGGCTCAACTACCAATATTCTTTGCTGATATAGGCCATCTCTTTTTGGAGGATTGTGCCCCATTTATTTTTTTAAAGAGTTGGGCTTTGGTGGCTTCATATTTGTGCTTTAAGTTTCATATTTTTAATAGACCCATTTTGGAGGAGTATGTTTCTTAGGTTGAAGGGGGCTCCACATTTGTTTTAGTCATGTTTATGTGCAATGCAAGATGGCCTTCTTCATGTAGTTAGGGAAATGCATTTTTTTGAGAATTTGGCAATTACTAGCACTCTAGGTTTATAAGCATCTTTGATGGATATTCACCATGACACATCCCTTAGGTCTATCTTGGAGGATGATTCCATTTCCTCAACATCTAGAGTTCGCATTTGTTTTGTTTAGGCAAGGGGGGCAAGGCTATGGTTGGTTGTTAAACCATCTATTTGTTCATTTCGCATCACACATTCTATTTTTTCCTCAACATTGCATTTTTGTCTCAATTTTATTGACGCACTCCCAACTCCTTAAAGGACTCAAATGTGAACGCAAGTAGAAAATAGCAGAAGAAGGAGGAGTCGGAGCACGCTCCCTAGCTCACAACATTTTGAAGGGTAGAGGGGCGTGTTGGAGCTCCAGGATGGGACTAGGAAGAGTTGACAAGCTTCACTCACTCACACGGGCCTGCACACAACCCACACAAAGTGGTTAGTGCATAATTGGAGCACCTTTGGTGCTAGGACGAGCCACGGGCAACACGGACACACAAGATTCACCACGGCCTAGACTTGGGGGAAGCCACCACCTTCCCCCTTATAGTATACTCTGCAACTCTCCACGGAGGCTACATCCAAATGGCTTTTTTTTTCGGGACTCCTGAGTGGGAGTCCCGAAATTTCGCCAGCTGGGACTCCCGCGACTTTGGAGCCCCATAACTTTGCGAACAGACCTCCGATTGAGGTGCGGTATGAAATAAAGTTGTAGCCCTCGTCGAGAGCTTTCCAACGATATGTGGCACGCCCCTTGCAGCTAAGTAAATCGGGTCGATTCCCGACTTTTTGTGGTTGGGAGTCAAACTGGCAGTTCAACTCCCGGCCTTTCTTTTGGCCATAACTTACGTTTCAGATGTCCAAATGAGTAATGCGAGCCCATTTTAGACATCTACGTTCCAACAAATTTTCGATGATATAAAGAACGCCACAAGCCATTGAGTTTTGACCCTTGTAATCGTTCTCTAAAGTTTCGGCAGTCCACTGGGACTCCATCTCCCAAAGTGGGAGTTGCCTTGGGAGTGTGAGTGTTCACTCCCTCACACTCCCTCACACTTTCTTACACTCCCGGGAGTATGTAATGTGACTTTTCGGCTTCCTTTTGGCCCGCACCCTTGCAATGCCTTTGCCTTGATTCCCGGGTTTCCTTTCTCTTGGCCTGCAACCTTGCAACCCCTTTGCCTTGGTCGTAAGCCCAAAGCTAGGGTTGCGACATTTATTCAGCTTTCGCCATCTAATATTTTCGCATGTGATTGTGGACATAGGTTGGACGCATTTGGCACATTTTTAGCTTGTTGCACGTTTAAAGGTCAACAAATAGCCACACATGATGCCATTTGAAACGTCATGTATGCTTTTGTTCGAGAAAGTGGGCATGTTGTATGGAGAGAGTGTCGGTAGGCTCTTACGTTAGGAATTTCATTATGAACCGGTTTTTACATGACCCGAGAGGACCAAGTTTTCATTGTCGATGTGGTGGTTATTGACCTGATGCTAGAGATGATGGCTTTGAATGTCATTAGTCAACTAATAGGTGTAATTGCGGAACTTAGCGCCATTGGTAAGATCCATAAGTATAAAAGGCTTCAAAAGGGCACCATTTTATTTTGATGGTGATGGAAATGCATGGTGCACTTGGGTGTGATATGGATCATTTCATTAAGTAGTGTGCTCGTTTTTCCCATGATAGATGATCAAGAGGTCATTTATCCTTGTCTTTTTACATTCAATTTTTCAAGTAGCGCATAAATATTGCTCTTAATGTGCTTTAACTTTGCTATAGAGAGGAAGATTGCTTCGATGGGTGATGCTTGTTTTAAACCTCCCATTATTATTAGATTTCACAATTTGCATGCAGGTGACATTAAAAGGGTGGTGGGTGAAATAACTTCCTACCACGAGAGGGACTAATTTTTTCCTTTTTTTATTTTTTCCTGCAGGCTATGCATCTTTTGACTTTTCTTTGGCCTTCCTTTTTTGTTTCCCTTACGATGGTTCTAGCCATCGATCTTTTTATTAGATTTTGTTGGTGTAATATGAAAAATAAAATAAAAATAAGAGAAGAATACCAATCCCAAGTGAAAAGAAAAACAAGAGGAACCAATAAATTATACAGAGAATTCTAAGAACCAGATCTAAGTTCTATGAAAAAGCTTGCCCAGTTCTCCAAAAATAAATAAATATACATTTGAATCAGTTTTCAATCATGTGAGAACTTGAGGTCGATTTTCAATCTAGTTCTCACATTTAAAAGTGTCAATTGGTTTCATTGTGAGAACCAGTTTAAGAACTGGGTTGAAAACCGAATCAACATTTGAAAACCATTCAACATTGACTTTGACCGTGCAATGGACACTAGTAAGCATATTACCATTACACATCCAAAGTGTGTATAATAATAAGACACAAAATTTGTGTCTGGACAACTTCAAGATATATGTGATTGTCATCAAACACATCTTGGTCGAAAAATTGGGCAATTCAAGAAAAAAATCACTATGAAATAAGGACCCATTAAAATAAGTAACATGTTTTTTGTTTTGGAGGAGGCATTATTAATGTGTATAAAAAAGTGCATTCCAAAAATACAAAAGGAAATAATTAAAAAATACACTTAAAAAATCTTTCCAAATACAAATGATAGAAGGAAATTTTTAGAATGCATTCACTTCATTTCCATCACTTGTTTGCATTTGTTTGACGGCCTCATCTACCAAGGCAAGGACATTGTGTTTAGATTCATTATAGAGTATAGTAAGGTAAGGGATTTTGGCCCCTAAGTAATAGGTCTGTTTTTATATGAGGATTTTGGAAAGATATGATACTTTGGCTTGTGTTGAAATTGGAGATTAGTTATAGAGTTATAATATCTTGAAGGACTTTGGTTTCTTTTAGAGGATTTTTTGAAGATTATATTTTTGCATGGTGAAATATTTGAGTTTTCATAATTCTTCTTCTTTTGCCTTAAGATCGTTTTTAATGTAAATGGCAAGGCCACAGTGTGACACACCCCTCGATAAGTGTGTATGAGGTATGTTCCAAAAACACAAAAGGAAATAATCTAGAAAATACACTTAAGAAACCTCTCCAAATACAAATGATAAATGGAAATTTCTAGAGTGCTTTCACTTAATTTCCATCACTTATTTGCATTTGTTTGTTAGTGCAGCTTTTTTTGCTTTTTTTTTGGAAAGCAATGAATGAAGTGAGACAGTAAACTTTGTCCTCGTCTCAATCTTCTAGTGCAAATCAAACAAAACAAAACCAAACCCTAATTGAGTTGGTAGCTGTAGTTATGAGGGTGAATTCAAAAGGGGCCACTGTTGCTCATTATGAGGGAGACGGCTGGTACACAAGAAAGCAAAGCAGACATCATGTTCAGCAACAGTAGCAACCCAGCAGCCAGCCCACAAGGAATACACACAAAGGAGAGCAGGAGGAAAGTGGGGAGCCTGAGAGTGTTGTACTCGATCAGCTCCATTATGGTGTATAGCAGCAATAGTACATTGCATTCTTCAAGTATAATCACTCAGCTGCTGCTTTCTTCGCTTCTTGAGTCTTGTTTTAAGGTCTGAAGTGGTTTGTCCAAGTCTTAAGCTTTGCTTACTTGGATTTGTTTTCTAGGTGGAGCTTGGATCCTGCAGAGGTGTTTTGTTTGCTTGATATCAATTGTGATGGTGAAGCTGTTGCGGATGGGATCTGTAAGCTCACTTGTAGCTATGGCTGCAGTTTGCATTGGAGTTTTGTTCGTCATGCCTTTGGTGGCTGAAGGCTTTACTTGCCCAGTTGCTACATATTACGAGCCTTGCCTTCCTGCTGCTCTAAACGGGAATGCTAAGCTGTCCCCTGAGTGCTGCGGTATCGTTCGTAGTATGGGTCAAACGTGGAATGGTGCAGCGTGCATGTGTGCGCAAGCGCATGCACATACGTTCGGAGCACCGTTCCAGAATTCTGCGACCATGCCAATACGGTGTTTTGGTGCCAATTACCCGAACCCCTCGTGCTACGTTTGCCGTAGGTTCCTTTTTCTATCAACTGAAAACGCCCCTGTTCGAGTTCGCCCTTCAGTAGTTGCTGCTCTTTGGATCTGTTGTGAACTGTTTCGCAGCATGATGCTTGCACCTCTTGTTTTCCTCGTTACGGGTCAAACGATTTATAGTTTTATTTCATGTGCAATGGATCAGTATTTACGTTCCAAGTAACTAATGACTTGCGTTCTGGTGTGCGTAACAGACTAATCAACCAACTGAGAAGGATTTTGTTCAATGGAGAGGAAAAGAGGCGAATAACCACAACTATCTTAGTTTCTCTGCGCCTTGAAATACCTCAATTTCTTTTCTTGTAGTTCCAGCTTGACGACCATCTTATGCATTATCAATCAAATGAGTACAGGTATTGTCTGGATATAGCACTTCGCATCATTATGGGTATTGCAGCAGAGGTCAGACTCTTTCCTTAGTTGATGAGCTGAAGCGAGGTCAGATCTAAATTGAAATGGTCAGAATAACTGATTCCCATCTGTGTCAGGCGCATTCCAGGAATTTGACACTAATCCAAAAGCCACTTCAACCATCTACACATAGATCTGCAGAGCTACCAATGGTTTTCCTATTCTTACTCATGATGATTCCTCTGTAGAAACCATACTGTAGAAATCAACTAGAATTTGTCATTGATGTATTACTAGTCTCCCGAGTGTTTTTAACATTTTTTCTTCGACTCTCTATTGCAGATAAGAGCAAGGAGCAAATGGGATTTTCCTCTATTGTCATGTGGCTGTTCATCACAACTCGTCTGCAAAATATTTTGCTGTTTCTGATGAAGACTAAAGGTTACTATTTGTGATAACCTAGATCCAAGTCTCTTTGCAATGACAAAAGAGATAATATTTCCTATAACAAACTTCTGATATATGTTCTGTTAGAATTGTGTACTAGATCCACTTGACGGCCTTCCAGTTTTCTTTATAATAAGTATTTGGGGATGCTGTGTTGGAACTTGGAATATACATGTCCTAAATTTGGACCAATTTTCATATTCTAGCAGTGCCTAATATGTCCTGAATTTGGAGCAACTTTCGTTTCTTTATGTTGCCCTGAATTCATGTGCTATTAGTGCTCTGGGTTTTGGATTTAACAAGGAAATAAAGCCAGGATTAAGATTACAGTGTAACACGAAAGTGGGTCTCCACACAGTGTGAACACCCGGGCCTTGAGGGTTTGCTTTGGTATAATTAGCCGTCCTGATTTTTGGCGGCGAATGTTTTCTCCATGACGGCTACATGGCTGTGCATGGGACATTTTGTGTGAGGAGGTGTACATGAATGAAGGCAGCACGAATGATGAAGAGGAGTGGAGCTGCATTAATACGCCGAAAATGGAAAAGGAGGAGGAGTTTTGATGGAGAAGCCAAATGGAGAACAGAACAGGAGAACGGGTGGGGGTGTGACAAAGTTTTTGGAGAAGAAGAAGCTTGGTGGCGGGGAGGAGAGGCAGCTCTTGCCGGATAGACTAGAGAGCACTGAGGGAGAGAGAGGAGGCAATCCTTGTGGAAACATTGAGAAAAAAAGCTCAGTTAGTGAAGATAGCTTGGCTGAATGTTAGAACTTTTCGCTACGCCTGGCAATCGGTCAAGCTGCTACAGAGAAATTAGAGAGAGAGAAACTAGAGAGCACTAGGAATCTGGTGATTTTGTAAACATTTTAGATGGAAAGCAAGCTTGTGCTTTCGGGGGAATGTACAGAGTCTGTAATGCAATGAAAGAGTTTCCCTTGCTGGCATCTGTGTGAATGTGTGAACAGGAAAACCTGTTCTGCTGTTGTGCGGAAGCAAAACACTTGTATGTCTTTGATATCGTGATGCTCGTCTGAAAGAGTCAGTAGGTGGTTAGTGTGTTGTGTGAGATCAGAGGTCTGAATTGTGTGTGAGTATTTCAGGAGAACATGGACGCCTGGGTTCGTTGAAGGCAGTCAGTGTGCTGTGTTTTCGGACCCTCTCTTTTTGTTTACAACAGTACCATCTTGGGACACTGCCATTCCTTTTTTCTACTGCATGCTATTTTCTTTGCTCTTTCTTGTATAATGATTTAACTTTATCACAATACCTTCTGGAATCCAAACCATGTAGTGATCCAAGAAATATAGTTTTTGGAATCCAGATGATGTAGCAAGCCCAGAAATATATTTTTAGCAAGCAGAAGCTTTTTCAAGCAAATTGAATGTTCATTGATGAATCCCAAATCATTGTCAAAGAGAGTTTGAAATGGCACAACTATGGAAACTAACATCAAACTACAATACATTGCTGTGACTATGTACGAATATCACATAATCCTCTAAAAATTTGCAGACTGAATGTTTTAGAGAATCTGAAAACAATGAAAGTCTTCACTATAGGCAGTATCAACTCCTTTTTGTATTATCAGAGAGTGTCTTGAAAACCAGTTGATAACTACATCATTAGATCTGTTAGCTCAACAAACATGACTTGAATAAGAATGGGACAATGTTGGAAATTCTCAAAATTATGTGATTAATGTTGGTAAAATTGTGACCAAAAAAGTTTGCCACCATTAATTCCCTTTGGTTTCTTTTGCAAATATTGTTCAATATGGCTTTCATGTACAAATTTACTTTCTTTGTTTTTCCAATGATCATTGTAGAGAGCCATTAGATGACATAATTCTCTTGGATCTATAACTAATGATAACAAGAAGTTCATCGTGTAATGGCTCTACCTTTTGTTATATATGATGCAAATTCATAATGAACAATGGAATAGTGTTGCATGGTTAGGTAATTTGAATGGAAAATCAATAGGTTTGTGATTTGTCCAAAAGGCCTCAGTTGTTCTTAATATGCATTGTTCACATGGACCATTTAACCAAATATGATCTAGTTTTGAACCATATACTGTGGTACTTTGTTGAAATTGAAATTTCATTTTATTCATATTCATAAATTGTAATAAATGTGTTGCTTCTAAAGTTTGTTTTTGGAGGATGTCAACATTGAAATCCCCTAAAATAATTGTGGGGCAAATGGTGAAATTTTTTGATATAAGTTTTTGAAAGGTGGACAAAAATGTTGTTAATGATAAAGATGGGGGCTTATAAATTGCAATGATGTGAGTTGTTCAACAAATGTTTTTATTAAAAGTGGCAACATTAAATTATGCTCCAAAATTTGTAATGGATTCACTTGAATCAAGTATAATAGTTTTATCATATAATAACATAATTACTTGGCTTCCATAAATTTCAATTGATGTATATTTTGGATGGTTTGTGTATGGATTTGAAGTATAACGCTACATTGCAACCCTTATCTCATTTAAGCATAAAATATGAGATGTTTGCAAATTGTGATCTGTTTCAATATTTTCAAAAATGAAGTGATAAAGATCTTGTGTTTAAAGATTGAATTATGGTGTGTGTTTTTCTAAAAGGTTGTGAAGATGAAATACTCAATTGCCATTGAGTTGTTCTTAGCCATTCCATTTTGTCTAAAACACATTTATCAATTTTTAAATTAGCATCAATTAATTGTGGGAATAAAATTTCTTTTTTTTCTTTCTTACACAAGATAATGATGTATAAATGAGGCCATGATGATGAACTCAATTGAGATCAAATGCTAAATAGTTGAGAGTCAAACCTTGAGAACGATGAATTGTATGAATTGTAGTTGGTTTTATTAGGTATTGAGTACGTGTGATTACATGGCTTGAATTAGCACCCACTTGTATCTCTTTAGAAATTGGTTGTATTGGTGTCCAATGTTTTGGAATTTTGGTTGTGTAAAAATGTTGATTTTACATCTTGGTTGTAGAACCTATTTTTGGATTATTAAGAACAATCCATACGAGGGATTAACTATCATGTAATTTGGAGACATATTGAAAAACCATGTTAGCCCCATTGAATAAACTATCATGAGTGGCATAATTATTAGCACATAATTATACTAGCATACCAATTTTGACTTGGATTTTTGAATGCAAATCAATTGTTTATGATGGGTCATTTTTAAATTGGAAATGTTTGGGGCATGTGTCATGGTGTTGGTCATTAGCATCAAAAACATATTCTTGTCCTTTTGTATTTTCAAAAACAAAATTGTTGGTTCTCTTGTTGATTCAATTCATTTGGAGGTTGACGTAAGCATATGTTATTAAGGAAGCTAATGTCTATGGGGTTATGGGTTATAGTTCGAAATCTATTGAGGACTTCAATAAATTGGTCATCATTTTGACGCATGACTTGGAGGAGTTCAAAACAACGAATGCATTATAACCAAAAGTTAATCCCTAAAGCATCAATGCTACCAAACCTTCTTTGGAACACCCATTTATCTTGAACCAGTGGTGCATGATACAAATCACATGTTCTTATGACATCCACATTCCCAAAAAAAATGATGTTGTGCATGCTTGGATCTAAAACAAAGATTGATAAATATATATATATATATATATTACTACTTATAAGGGAAACTTCATCCATCACCAAAAGTTGTGATTGATCATAAGTTTTTGATAAAAAATCGAACTTTTATGATGATATAGATTATAAATGTTTACAATTTAATGGAGGATTCAATCCAAAATGGATAGTAATGCCATCAATATTGAATGCTGCTTTGCTTATATATGCGATTAAGATTATTTTTTGCTTCCAAGGATTAGAACAAAGTTGTTTGTTATAATGTTTTAACAAGCCTTGTATGAGAAGAAGAAGTGTGAATGTTATACTAGCACCTATTCCTCCTATGAGGAGTAAATGAATTGGTTGATTAGGATACAATATTTTTTTGTACATATAATCATCATAAATTGCATGTTGTTTTTTGTTCAATTTACAAAGTTGGGAATAAAATTATGCATTTGGATTCAATTCATCTTTTTTTTGTATTGTACATGGAATAGTTGATAAAAAATGTTGAGATTTTGTGTCAAACTTGCATCCAATATAATTGTTCAATTTACAAAGCTGGGAATAAAATTTTGCATTTGGAATCAATTCATCTTTTTTTTTGTATTGTACATGGAATAGTTAATAAAAACATTGAGGTTTTGTGTGAAACTCACATCCAGTATCGTAATGTTCAATTCTGGTATAATTGGTGATGGGATTTCATGAAATAATTTCTTCAACATTATCAAATTTATCGAACAAAATACTTTTATTATTTATTTTTGCTAGTTTGTGTGCATGTAATTCAAGGTCATCCCAATTTTGTAACCCTTGTGTTTGCTTTTGGAATTTAAAAATAAATTTTGAACGTACATGATTTATTGAACTTTCACAAGCAAGATATGCATTGTGCCATGATTTATGTTTTCCAAGTTGTGATTATTTTGAAATTGTAAAGGGATGGAACAATAATCATTATTTTTTATCATGATTTTTGAGATCTTGATACTTATTGCAATTCATAGATTGAATTACCAAAGGAACTTGCCATTTTTTGAAATCTTTTTCATTTAAATTATAATTTGCTACAAACTCACTTAAAGCTAAAAAATGTAAATTTTCATTATGTTTCATATATTTATCAATCAATGATTATGCTTTGATGTCAATGGAATCTAGGGGTAATTCATTTAAAAGTTTAGTTGATTTGAGCATAAATGCATGTTTAGGTTGAAGTGATGTGTTTAAAAATGAAAATGATTTAGAAGTATGATAAAGAGGTAATGATAAAATGATATAAGTTGCTAATTGGGCAAACATTTGTTGTGCATTTAGAAAAACATTACCTAATTTTTTGAATCTTAATTTACATCAATATTTTCATTTTCACATTTTTTAATGATGGTTCAAAATTCATTTGTGATAGATGTATCAATTTTTGTCAAATATGATGTGTAGTATCTTGCTACAACATATGGATCAAGAATAAATATGTGTTAGTGTTGGCTTCCTATAATGGTGTAACTTTTATAGCATAAACATTTGTTTTAATGTCTTTCACCTTTCTTTTCAAGAAAAGGGTAGGTTTTGTTTATTTGTTACATAGTGAATCAATATAGGTTGACAAATCCAAATTCAACATCAAAAGAAAAATTTCAAATGAGATATTGATTCCCATTTCCATATTGTTAAGGGTTTCAAAGATTATATTTGCAATGTTTGATAACTTTTTTTGTTTTGAAGATGTTATAGTTTTTTTTAATGGTTCTAATATTTTTGTGTAAGGCATCGGTGTCAATGGATAATGAAATCAACAAATAGCTTAAATTTTCTTCCTATAAGTTTGTTGATGTTTATGCATTTGTGAATCTTGCAAATGTGGAGGAAGTAATGAAATGTTCAATGTTACATATTTGTTGACAAATTGTTCAATGGTTTCATTACTATCTACTCCATAAATTGGGGCATCTTTTATCCATAATAGGCCATGATCATGTTCACTTCTTCTATTTTGAAATTTGATTACAAAATAAAAATCATTAACTTTACCAAATATGGGTTTTTAAAAAAAAGGTTACAAAATGCAGCCATGTGATGGTTGTAATAAATGCACAAGTAACAAGATCAAATTATACAAGATCTCCCATATGTTTAAATTAAAGCTTATAATTTTTTTCAGGAATGTCCATATATTTCTTGTTCAACATGTGCAACAATGACATTTATGCAGTCTATCTACTTTCTGCAATAGTAAAGGTTACAAAGAAAATGGGTGGGCCCAATTAGCGAATTATGGCAAATGCATCTTTTTTAAGTTTTCTAAATAATCAGGTGATGTTTTCAAATGTGTTAAATTGTGATATTCTAAATCTTACCATAATAATTTATCGAAATTAGGTTTATTTGTAACTTGTTTTGTTGTTAATATATCATCATTTAACTTCCCCTTCCATATTCTAATCCATGAGGTAGATTTAACTTGTTGTATGAGAACTTTTATGGCCTTAAAAAAATAAATTGGAATGTGTTTAGGGAAACGATTTTCTTCATGCATTTATTCCCATTGAATAATATCTTGATATCAAAAAAATTCCAAAATTGTAGGTTTTCCAAGCATTCCAAAAAATAAAGTGGGATAATTACATTCTTTGTTATTTGGAACTTGAAAAAGTTCAAGTGGTTTATGATCCTAACTATGGGCCACTATAATAACATTTTCATCATTCATAATTTGGTTAGTTGATAAAAAAATTTGCACCAAAACTATCCGTGGTGACATTTTCAAGTATTTCTTCAAATGTGTCAAGATCTTGTTCAATGTCCATTTCTATGTCTTGGGAAGTTTTAAGATTATTTTTAATTTGTTGATGTTTAGCAATGTTGAACATGTCTTCCCACATAGGTGTCATTGAAATTTTTGCATCTATATATAATGAAGTTTTCATGAGATTTTTCAAAGCTAACATCATTCGGTTTGGCCCAATTTTCCTGATATATACAATGATTCATATTCTAATCTACATTTCAAAATAATACCAATTGTGGTTTCATAATTTGGCATGCGTGGCAATATGGATTGTGTCATATTTACATTGGTTGGTACATTTATAATAATACCTCGAATTTTGTATTGACCATACCCTTCAACTTGCCAAATTTGTGTGAATGCTTGTTGTGGAGCTATTAATCTTTCTTCTAATTCATGCAAGTCTAATATTAAAAAAATGATTGGATTCATTCAAATGTTATGAGGGACCAAATACTTAGGTTCCTTATTAGCATTAACCAATTTTATACAAGTACAACATACAAACAATTCACCTAATAATTCAAACTTTGTTGTTCCTAGACATGGTACATATTTTGTTAAATGTTGAGCTCTTGTTTTCATGAGATGGAATGTTTGTGATCTAAACCATAACCTTTCATAAGCCACACATTCATATATTGAAGATTCTTTTAATTTATCCTTATATTTAGTGACATGTTTTGTTTCAAATTTTAAATGAGTATGCATATATGTAGATTTTTTGTATTTTTTTTCAATGAATTTTTAAAAATTGTAGAATCCACTTTACTGGTTGTGGAAAATATCACGCATATCTTTATTTGAAACTAATGTTTCATTAGCACATTTTTTCTCATTAGTAGTCATATAAGATGTTTGATTAGTTATATGATTCAATTCTTTTTCTAACTTTGTTTTTGTTTGTATTTTTTGTGATTTTCTTAGCCTTTTAAATTGATCATGTATTTTTTTTGTATTTAATATTGGATGGACATTACTTGTATAAAATATTTCAATAGTCTTTTTGAGATAATGATGTTTATGTATTGCCATAAGACGATAAAGTTCATTATTGTGTTCATCTTTCCATTTGAAATATGTTTTTGGTTCATTATGTTTTTCACTTGTCCCATTTGAAATTTTTTATAAATTTATAAGTTCATCATTCATTGTTAAAGTATCGTGTATTATAATGTTATTTATATTTAAAACAATAGGTGGTGTACATGATGTTTCATCTCATTTTATGACTATATTTTCACAATTCAAGATTTGTTCATGTATTATAGTTCACATTCATGAATTTGTTGTAAGTTTTTTGATTGACATTCAATATTTTGATATATTTTAGTTTAATCTATTTTAGAATGTTTTTAGTGTTTTGATTTCATATATCGAACATGTCTCACGATTTTTTCCATGTTAAACATTGGATCTAGATTGTTATTTTGAATTTTTTTAGCTATTGATGTAAAACTTGCCCATTAATTAATTTATAACATTTCATCATGGTTTTTAATCCAAATAATATATGCATTTGATGTCTTATGTCTTTTTATCATTACTTATGGTTTTAATAAAAAAAAATTTACATCATTTTAATTTGTTATGAAAAACGACATTATTTTGTTGAGGTTGAATATTGTCAATGTGTTCTTTTGTTGTGATATTGTTTGTGAAATACGAATCAATGTCTTTCAAGATATGTCACAAGTTTGAAATGTCCATTCATACCTTCATGATACATTAAAATTAACTTTTCACTTGCATTAAATTCTATCCGCACATTCATGTATGGTTTACATGTTCTTGTTGACCATACTTCCAAAGGATGCTTGATGAATTGAGTTAACCAAAAGAATATTGTAAAATCAGCCCATAAACCTCCATTGGTCACTCCACATTCCATTTTTTGTCAGTAATCATTTACACCACGTACACTCAATAAATTTTTTGAACTAAGTGCAAACCTAAGATAATGTTTAACTTTAAAATCTTTTGATATTAAAGCTTTTCATAAACATTGAGTAGAACCTTTTCTCAATGTTATACTAGATATTTTAGAATTTCAAAAATAACTAATTGAATCAAATAAAAAATCAACAATAAAATATGAATAATTAATAATTCTTTTCAACCCAATATGTCCCAAAGCATTATCAATGTTTATTATGGCCATTTTTTTATGTAATGCTTCAATTGGAGCTTTTGAAAGTATAGATGTTATATTATTAATTTTGAAATAATGGTATTATATCTATTTATTTATACTTTCATTTATACAAATACTTTTTAAAAATTTGATTGACTGATTTATTTTTAAAATTAAAATTATTTTCATCAATTTTTATATTAATTAGAAAAATTAAAAAAGAATGATTGATTTTTTAAAAAAACTTATCAATTTCTTAAGCACAAGTGGATTAGGCCCTTAAAAAATCATGGAAAATAAGGAATTAATTCTTTTTGAAATTATTTGTAACCCAAACTTGAATGGACCACTATTTTTATAGTTTCATTTATATTAACACTTTTTGAAATTTTGATTGATTTATTTATCTTTAAATTCGAATTATTTTGATCATTTTTTATTAATTAATAAATAATTGAATAATTTTTATTTTAAAAAAAAATTTTAAAAGAATTTATCAATTTCCAAAGCACAAGTGGATTAGGACTCTAAATTTTTTTAAAAAAAGGAATTAATTTTTCTTGAAATTATTTGTAACCCAAACTTGAATGGGCCAATTATTTATTTGTTTTGGTAATTAGTCGTTAATTACAATCTAACTTATGACCTTTATGATGGTTATTTTGCATGCATAAGTAGAAAAAGAAAAAAAAGATTTTTTTTTTTTTTTGCTATGTACAAAAGTTGAAATGAACTAAATTTTGTCTCTTACAAAATATACTAATAGTGCAAATGAAGTTTTAAGTTAAAAAACCTAACTTGAGGGTTACAATTGTTTTGTGAAAAAGTTTACAATATAATTTTTTTGTTTCATTTTGTGAATGTTAATATTTAATAGTAGTTTATTGAAACATTCTATGTGATTACATATAAATTTAAGTATAAAAGAAACAAATGAAATTAGCTCAATCAATCTAAAAACTCAACTTCCAAAATTGATTTGAATGAACTAAATTAAGTTATCTTAAATAATTAAAAAGTTGAAAACTATTTGTCTTAAAACTCAAGATTTGAAAATGAATACAAAATAACAATGTTTAATAATGAAGTTGTAAACAAAATGTGAAGCATGTATTTTTTGAAGTAGAAGTATTTATAATTGAAAAAATAAAAAAGCTAATGTAAAAAAATAATGAATAGTCTACCACAAGAAAACAAGAAAAACTACAAGCCTATCACAAAGAAAATAACTATGATAAAAAGATTGTAGAATTGATAAACTAAAAATGTTTAAAATTCAATTGTATTAGCTTTCAAATTTCCAAGAATCTAAATATTTACAAAGAAAAACTAATCCACTCATAGAACATTATTCAATTAATCTTATTGCAATTCTATAACCAATGAGCTCCCCAATAGGGCTCAAAGAAAAAGACCCATGAAGATTGATAACAAAAAACATTTCAATGACTAGGATGCGATTTTATCAATGCAAATTGAGAAGAGCTTCTTCATTGACCCCAACAATTGCCTCAATCCAATTGGTTTTTACAATAACATAAACTAATGCACCACTGAATACATGAATATTACCTTTCAAGTTCCCAACTAGTATGCATGTGCTAACTATTTTGCAATCATTGCAAAAACCACAATTGATATTGTCACCTTCAATGAAACATCAAGATCCCCCTTTTCAAATTTTGTACGTGTTCACATAGAACAATTCTCAATCCTCAAATGCTTCCATTTCACAAATTTGTGAAGATGGAAATTGATCAAGGTACCTCCAATTGTTACTATGGTAGTAGTAAACCCATGCAAATTTGTCACATCCGTATGCAAATATGAGTATGAAGCAAGCTTCTCAAAATTCCCATATTGGTTCAATATAATGCACTCAAAGGCCATATCTTTGATTGTGGAATCTAATTCATCCAACACAACAACACGACAATTTGTTTTCTTGTTAACCACAATGTAACAATGAAGTACAATACACAAATCAATCCATAACTCAAGACTAGAAAAATTAAAAACAAAACACTTATTTGAACATAAATGATTTGGAAATAACCTATTATGGACGTCAATAAAAAAACAATGCATTGAATGAAAGAAGATAACACTTATCAACAATGAAATGCATCATTTTTGGAGTTCAAACTAAATAAGAGATGAAGTTCAACTTTCAACTTCAACAATGGATATCTGATTTAAACAATAAACAAACCACAATTAATTACAATTATATAACTTTTTGACTATTCAACTTCCATAGTGGATTTTGTTGTTATTTTCATTTTTGTGACTATCGAATTTCAATATCAATTTCAACTTCAAAATAGTTTCAACAATTACATTCGTCCATCTATCATACAAAGTTCAAAGTAAACATACAACATCTTTGACGGCCAAAAGAGAACTCACCTATCAAGTACTTTAGTTAGGGGAAATGGTAATACTGACACATGTCTTAAAACCTGCAAATAAGAATTACTAGCAGTAGTAAGAAAAATTGATACCTATTGCTATAAAAAACTCTAAGATCGTAAAATTCCTACTCGACTTCCTTAAAAAACTATCTTCCCACTTGCATGGAGCCCAAAGTCAAACAAAAACACCACTAAAGAAAGTAGAAAAATAACTTCCCACCTCCATGGAGGGCAGAATTCGACCAAGCATGTTGATCGTAGCCTGCTTGATCTCGAGAGGTGCATTGGAGATGTCAGGTTTGAAGAGACGGACAAGTGTGGGAAGTAGCAAATACATGTATTCATCAACACTCCTTGTTCATTGCTAAACACTATCAAAATCAGGCTGACTCCTTGATTATATTCCACAATTTAAGCAAAACACCATTCAAGATTGCAAATCATGAATGCCACATTGTTCATGAGCAAAACCCACATGACCCTCCCCACTCTTAAACCTCAACACAGAGGTTTCAATTGAAAATTAAAACCATATAATTAATAGGAAACCATCTTTTCATTGATAGAAGAAAGCAAAAGTACCAAAGACATTCAAAAAACAAGAACTTTTGTAGCATAGTAACAAAAAAAGGAACATACCACCAAGAACTTCAAAGGTATGTAGGACATCATGTATTTTGGTGTAGATGCCAATTCATCATTGAGAGTTAAACATAACTACTCCATTAGGTTCAACACTTGAGCTCCAACACATTTCCCACGACCACACCCAAAATGGAAAAAAAAAATCAATTTCCATCAGAGTTGTAGAAAGAATCAAAAGTTGAGTTTAAAAGAACATCAACAACCATGGACATAACTTTTACAGCATAATAGTGTTTGATTTACTATTGTAGACATACTGTAAAGCTTCTAAAGTGAACTTGTGGTCTATACAGTAAAGTAATCCAAGCTCAAAGATGGATAGACATGTGCAATATCTTGCACGTACAACACTTAGGAAAAACACAAGGCACTTTGAGAATAATCAAGTGATTTATTATTTGATTGATAGAGTTGTCAAACATCATAATGTAGGAAAACTTTGGGTGGGAAATTTTGCATTGTTCATGTAATCATGTTTGGAGGGAAAACTCTAGGAACAAACTTGCACAAACATGGTGCAAAACAAATGTGCAATAAAAAATTGGAAAGGAGTGTAGAGGATTGAAGTAGAAGAGCTTCAATGGGGAAAAAAAAAACATTGCAAAGCAAAGGTGCAAGAGAAATGGAGGTGCTCATCTTCATCCAAAATTGCATTTGCAAAATTCATCATCTAGAATTGATCCCCAAAAGTAAATTGAAGGAAAAGTGGATTTTGTTTTCATCCATGTCCATGTGTAGGATTTCCAAGAACCTTTACTTCAAGTTGAAAAAAAAACTTGAAACTAGGCATGTTGTAGCTAAGGAGTAGGTAACTTTTTTCCAAATCCCAGGACTGTCATGGTTCCTTTAATGGTGGGTCAATCATGAATGGACCCATATCCACAATTTTTTTAATAAACATTTCAATATCTACAAAATATTAATATCCACAATTTTTGAATATTTCACTATTTATGAAATATCAACACACATAATTCTTGGTGCAAAATCACAATATTTATAAATTGTGTGATGTCATTTTCTTGAAAACATTTCATGTTGAATTTGTGTGTTATTTCATGTTGAATTTATCTTTTACCTAATTTTACATTTTCAACCTTTTACCTACATCTTACCTTAACCGATAAAATGAAACTCTAAACCCAAAATTGATCCATCCATCTTTCATTTTGATTTAGTCTATGGAATTATTATTTAAGAATATTCAAGGAAAAATTGCCCATCTATAGTTTTTTCAAATTACTTCAACAATCATTACATATTATAAGTATTTTATAAGGTGTTATAGAACCATGGATTTAACCACAAATTTGACCTTTAAAGTATATGCACTAATGAATGGTTTATTTTTGGACAAAAAAATAGTCCACACAAAGTCCATGTTATAGTGTTAAATTGAATTTTTAATCTAGTAACATTGATTAAATTGTAATAACGTCCATGTATAAAAAAAAACTAAGTTCATATTAATGAAAGCCCACTTAGATACCTCAAAAACCTTGGCTTTGGTGAAAATAAAATTCAAATCAAATCAAATATATAATAATTAAAGACTTATGAAAATAAGGGCCGATTCTGAGAACATAAAAGTCCAATATTATGAAATGGTTAAAGTTTTCAATATGATGTTTTCAAATATGAGTTCTTTAAGTAACAAATTTTGACATACTTAATCATTCCAAATTATTTGGATTAGAATTTTATGTCAACATCATAATTTTATAAACCTCTAGTCAATAGATGAGTCCCTATTTTTTAGTTTCAAAAGTCCATAGGTAAAAGTGAGTGAATTTTTTTCAAGAAATGATTATACATATGTTCTCATAATCAAGTTGATAATTTAAAACCAAGTCCAAATTGGAAAATTTGACACTATATGTTTTGTTAAGAGACAATAAAACAAGATGGGTATTGCCAAAACCAAAAAATGTCACAAAAGTGAGGCACTCATTTGTGCATCTACCCTTTATATGTGTTACAACATCACATATTTGACCATAGATTTTATTTTTGTAAATTTTAATTAACCACAGATTTAATCATAGATTCATTTTTTATTAATGTTACAAAACCACATATTGACTTTTAAAATGTTAAATCAAAATCTATAATTATTTTATTAGTTGGATGTTTTCATGTATTAAGTACAAATTTGACTTTTATATATGTTAAGTCAAAATCTAATAAATGTTAACTAATTAGTTATTAATTAATATTCATCTTCAATCCATTCATCCCATTTTCATCCATCATCAATCCATCCATTCATCTTTCATCTTTCATTGATCCTTCCATCCATCCATCCATCCATCCATCCATTCATCAATCCATCCCTTGAAATATTTTATCATAATTAAAAATGGCTAGCATGTAATCATTTAATGATGTTTTATCTTCAAATAATCTTCACTTAGTTTCAACATATATGTATGATGTTGGTAATTGTCTTTTTGATTCCATATCTTATTTATTGAAGTGCTCATTAATAGCTTTTCAAATAAAACAAAATAGTATGCAATATTTAAAACAATGTTTGACATAAAATTCACAAAAGTATAAGAATGCCATCTTAGGGAATTGAACCCAAGTTTTTTGTATGATTTACATCATGGTGAAGTTTCCAACAAATATCAATACATTGGAAAATTGTCCCAAAGTGCTATAATTAATGGGTTTTAGGGGGATTTTATAGCAAATTTTTGGATAATAGAATATTAACAATGACCAATCTATGTTTGGAATGAAGATGCAAATAGAATTATGTGTAAGTGTGAATCAGATTACCAAATGGACACTTTACACATTGTTTATAGTAATCAACATTTTTTGAATCAATTGAATATACATGTGGTGTTAGAAATATTCAATTGCAATTTGAGACCCAAAATTCTATATCATTTATAAATTTGGATAACTACCCAATGCTTTCAAAACCAATCAAATAAGAGTGCAAACATTTGCCAAAAAAATAGGTTTTCATTGAAATGATGACTTAGATTGTGTTTTGATAAAACTTTTGGAAATTTATTCAAATGCACCTTTGGAATACATTGTCCAATTATTTAATTCATCATGTAATACCAATGTTACTAAAAGTCAAGTACATAATCATATTCAATACATGAGGAAAAAAACAACTAAATGAAAATTCTATTAATTATGTTAGTTTAGTAATTCCAATGTCCATGTCCAATTACATCCCAATGTTTCCATTAACTGAAAATAATGTTTCAATAATTAATGATTTACCAATAATTCAAAATATGTTAATGATTGAAAATATTCCAATATTTGAGAATGTCCCAAGCATTGATGATGTTCCAATGGTTAAAAGGATGCCAATAGGTGAAGATGTTCCAATAGTTGAAAAGACACCAATAATTAAATATGTTCAAATAAATAAAGAATTATTTAATTGAAAATCACAAAAAATATCACATAAAATAAAAAAATCATTTTCAATTGGCACCTTATGATGAAATTGTTTTAAAAACAAAAAAATCTCATTCTACTATAACTTTCTCTACAAAAGTTATGATTTTACTAAATAAATTTCCACACATCAAAAGAACAAAATCACAAATTATTTTTCATGTAAAGTGCACAAATAGTAAAATCTCAGAAATTTGTAATAATCCACATGTAAAAATTAGATCACCAACCCAAAATAGAATATGTAACTTTTAAAATATCAAACAAATGCACGATATTAAATATCGTATTGATTCAAAAGAAGACACATGTGAATGAAAACATGTTAATACATATAAGCAAAAAATTCAAGATGTTCCAACAACATTATTTTTTGTTGTGAAAAGTTATGTTTTTTGAAACAACTTAAAATTGTTACAAATAAATTAGCATAAAAAATAACTCATTTTTACAAATTGAAATGATAAACCATACATTAACAACACATATATGTTCAAATTGTTTAAACAAAGGCAAAAGACCCCAATTTAGTTCCATATAATATATCAAGAAATAAAATGATATTGTTAGTAACAAAGTTAACACATTTAGACATTAACATCTTATTTTTCCACGATTAGCTTTTGTTCAAATATATGAACTTCATGGTTATGGTCAATATAAAATGAAAGGTAGTGTTATTAACGTCCCAACAAATATTAATCAAACACAATTAATGTTACCATGTTTACCATATGATGAGGCAACAATAGTGTATTTTTAAAGTGATGATTTGAATATAAATCATTTTACATGTTTGGAAATCTACGTTGTAATTTAGTCATGCTGGCGCTAAAAGATTTAATTTCAACACCATTATATTCAAATTTAAATGTTACCATAAACCTTTAATGGAACAATTTGTTTTCTATGCATACAACCTTGTATAATAAAACAAATGACCAAAATATATCATCATTTGATGATTATGATTTTAAAAATGAAGACCACATAATTTGTGCACCAATAAAGTCCATGATACAAATTTACTTTTTAGATGCTTAAAATATTGATGATTATGAAAACATTGTATATTGTATTGCTCCAAGTCAAGATTTTCATCATTTAGGTTTGTTTAAAGATAATCATTCCAAAGAATTAAAATTTTCAACATTATTTTATGGGCATTCATGAGACTTAAATATTTTAAAAAATTTATCATATCAACAAATAGTGCAATGGGAATTGCTTCACAAATCTAAAGATTTTTCAACTAATATTTCTAACCTTTTTTTTAAAGCCATTAAAGTTTCTATCCAAAAAGTTATAGGCTCAGGATGGGTACGTATATGTAAAGGAAAACTAAATGGTAGATCATTAAAGGCTTTTGAAGTACAAGATAAACCAAATTTAAATAAAATTTTCAAATCATATTTAGGATATTGTGATTTTAAAAAGTTGCTTCCTTCACCATATTATTTAAAAAATCTACAAAAAAAAAATTGTTATGATAAGACAAATTGGCCCTCCAACATTATTTGTAACTTTTAGATTTGCAAAAAGATTATGGGATCCTTTCATTAAAGCCTTACATACCTTGCATGCTAAATCTTCTAAACTAAATTGAAAACATATAACAAAATTGATATGCAACGATCCTATAACATGTGTAAGATATTATGATTATAAAACATTTTTTTGCACATTATTCAATAAAGACCCATCTATTTTTGAACAAGTTTGTGATTTCTTTTTTGTCATAGAATTTCAAAATCATGGTAGTGAGCATGACCATGGCCTTTTATGGATTAAAAATGCACCAATATATGGAATTAATAATGAAAAAATTAAAATTTTTGTTGATAAATACATTTCATGTGATGTATCATATTAAAAATTACATTACAAAATACACAACAACATCAACACACTCGAACATGTAAGAAAAAAATCATGTTGTTTATAAATTCCATTATCCATTACCTTCCATGAATAAAACAACAATATTAAAACCACTTGAATTAAAAGAAGACTTACCTTTTAGCAAAAAATACTTGCAACAACAAGCAACAAAAAAATTTGAATTTTTAAAAGACTTTAAAATTGATGAAAACATTACATTCTTTGAAATTTTAAATTTACTACATCTTGATAAAGAAACATCTATCTATGAAGGAAGGTAGTTTGTTTTGTAGTTATGAAATCCATCGAACCAAGATGTTTCAGATCATGTTCTTGGTGTCTTTGGAAAGCTCTCAATGAGGAGGGGTTCATGGGCTTGGTTCCATGACGTTTGGACTTGTGGTGCAAAAATTCTTGAATATTGAATGAATTTTTCAATGAAAATTAAATTAAATTATAGCTAAAATTTTTGGAGGAATTGGAATGTGCCTTTGGTGTTGTTGGAAAGATCTTGATGAATAAGATTTAATGGAATTTATTTGGTAAGATTTGGATTTAGAATGTTGGAGATATTGATCTTTAAGTGATTTTTGACGCTGAAAATTCAAATAAATTCCAAAAAACCAGGTTTTGGAAGGAAAAATTAATTGAAGACTAGTTCACACTTGGGCCAATGGCATAGGCCACATTAGTACATATTAAGTTTAAGAAGTAAATGAGTGAAACCAAACATTTTTCTTAAATGAACACCATCAAATATTAAAACCGATGCATTTAGCATATGTGTTGCTCCTTTATGGTTTGCAAATATAGATATTCAATTTATTTTAGATCCATATGCAGCTACATCATATTTTACATCATACATGACTAAAATTGAAAAAATTGTAACCTCATAATTGCATTCAATAATAGAAAAATGAATTTTAGATATAACTAATGCTAACATAAGAATCTAAAAATTAAGTAATGTTTTTTTTAATGTTTAAGAAAGTCTGCCCAACCTATTACTTATTTAGTTCTTTCAATTCCTTTATATCATTCATCACAAATTGTGAGCATTTAAGTTTATCAATATTTCTCCATACCAAGAACATGCTTTTGCATTAAAACCCTAGTTTTTATTAAATCAATTAGATACTAATTCCATTGACATATTGTGTGCATCAATAATAGACCAATATTTAAATTGAAAAAATATTTATGAATCTTTATGATTAAGAGAATTTTCCTCCTATTACAAAAATAGAAATAAAAAATTGTCAAAATGCCCCAATCAAAAAATCATTAGGTTTGCAAACTATAATAAACATAAAGATATAGAATATTGGTCAAAAGAACAACTTCTTTTAATTGACCATTTAAAACTTCTGAAAGTTCATTATTAGGAACACATGTTACTTGGCATGATGCCTATTATCATTAAAGAAAAAATATTCACAATTAAATCCAAATTCAATTGCAACATGCAAAATAAACATATAAATGAAAAAAATGATGATATGAATTTAAAATTGAGATCCTCACATCCACAAAACGTATGGAATGATGACATTGGTGACACACATCTTTTAATCCCCATCACAAATACATTAAATAATGAAAAATATGATTTGAAAAATGATTTCATCATTCAATCATGCAATACATTCAATCATTAAACACAAAATTTTGAAGATATATGATGGTTTCACAATATCGTCAAATTTTATGATGATGGATGAATCAAAATATTGAAGTATACAATTAAATGAAAAACAAAGATTAATATTTGACGATATCATGCATAGAAAACAAATATATTTTAACATTCCAATACATATTTTTTTGACAAGAGGTGCTAGAATTGGTAAAAATTTTACTTTAAAACTAATAATTCAAAGATTATTACGAATATATAATAAAAATTTATCATCAAACCTAACCAAAATTAAAACATTACTCAAATGGCATCTATAGGTAAAGTTGCATTTAATATTGCTAGTCAAATAATACATTCAAATTGAACATACCTGTTCAACAAACATTAACAAATCTATCAAATTTATCGTTAGATTTTTTAAATAGACTCACATGTTGATATGAAATGTTGTAACTAGTTGTAATAAATAAAATATCTCTTGTAGGTGTTAGAATGTTTAATGTTATAGACCACCAATCAAACACAATAAAACATATTCAAAACAAATTTTTCAGTGTCTAAATGCCATCATATCATGTGACTTATATCAAACAACCCCCCATTAAAGATTATTGGATTTTTTATTCCCTTAACGATAGTATAAATGCATTAGCACCAAACTTTTGGAAAAAATGTTAAATGTTATGAATTAACTTTAGTTTTGCGACAAATTGATAAAAAATTTATAAAAAGTTTAAACAAATTTCACATGTGCACACAAACTTTGGAAGACATTTAATATATCAATTCAAATTGTTGTCAAAAAATACCAAACATTTTAACTATGCCACATTTATTTTGTACACATATTTTAGAGCAAAAACATAATAAATTTTTGTTTAACAAAACAACTAGCCGAACATTCAATTTTGAGGCTACAGACATTCATCATCATTCATGCCCATCATCATATAAACTTCTAGATGATCCAAGTAAAACTACAAGTTTACATACTACTATTCCTATTAAACAAAATATGGTAATTGAATTGTGTGCTTAAAATTATGCAACATATGATGGCTTTGTTGATGGAGCTGATGGTGTATTCAAAACATCAACATCTTATCATAACAAAACCATAGTTTGGATATTGTTCCCAAATCAAAAAATAGGAATATGGTTAGTTAGAGAAAAGTCCACCCACCTTTATACAAACAATATTCAACCAAATTGGACACTAATTGAACCAATTATCAAAGACATAAGAATTGACAAAAATCAATTTCATATTATAGCAAGAATTCAACTTCCAATTCAATTAATAGCAACAAGAACCATTCATTGATCACAAGGATTATCATTAAATGAATTAACTTTTGATCCTACTAATGTAAGAAAACATGTACTATCACATGTGTAGTTGAAAAAATGAATAGATTAAAAAAAAATTCAAATTGGACAACTTTTGTTTTTCAATTAATTTTTTTTTATCATTCACATGTTATTATACAAGCTCCCAACACAAATTCTTTAAAACAACATTACCAAGATATAAATCATGACCCCAACCTACAAGTATCACATCATTATGAAAAATTGTGTCCGCGACAACTAAATTACCTTACAACTAGAGTTCCAAAACAACTAATATATAACTGCATTGCAACTGTCCCATGGAAATATGACAAATTAATAAATACAATGTACACATTGTATATACAGTTGTAGTCAACCATGTTTGATTTTGTCGACAAGTTGCACTTTAATCGCATGTAACAACTACATCACAATTTAGTTATTAATCAACGATTATTTTGCAATAAATGTACGACTTTGAGTAACACATACAATCGTGCCACGTGTATACATTGGCACCACTTAATATATATGACATTTCAACTAGTATGCAACTATATTTCAATTTAAAATTTGAAAATTAAAGATTTGAAATTTGGGCGGGATTCCCTTAAGCAAGTGACACATGGCAGTATATCAACACATTTGCCCCAATGCATCAACAACCTTCATGCACTTTTGCTTATGGGCTTTTGTTTTTGGTCTTAGAGGTTAAAGGGTCTTGTTTTTGTTCTTAAAGAAGTTGAAGGTTTTTGTTTTTGGTCTTGAAGGTTGAAGGGTTTTATTTCTATTCTTAGAGAGGTTGAAGGTTTTTTTTTTTAGTCTTAGAGGTTGAAGGGTTTTGTTCTTGCTCTTAGAGAAGTTGAAGGGTTTTTTTTTTGTTCTTGGAAGTTGAAGGGTTTTGTTCTTGTTTTTAGAGAGGTTGAAGGATGTTTTTTTGCTTTTGGAGGTTGAAGGGTCTTGTTCTTGTTCTTAGAGAGGTTGAAGGTTTTTTGCTTTTGCTTTTGAATGTTGAAGGTTTTTGTTGTTTCTTTTGAATGTTGAAGGTTCTTACTTGTACTTTTGGATGTTGAAGGATCTTACTTTTACTTTTTGATGTTAAAGGTTATTGCTTTATTTTTGGATGTTGAAAGTTCTTACTTTTGGTTTTAGATGTTGAAAGTTCTTGTTCTTATTCTTGGATATTGAAGGTTCTTATTTTTGTTCTTGGGTGTTGAAGGTTTTTGCTTTTGGATGTTAAAGGTTATTATTTTTACTTTTGGATTATGAAGGTTTATTTTTGGTCTTTTTATATTTGCATATATTAAGGAAAAATGATGTGAAAATATATTCCATTTTATTTAAAAGTTGATTGTATAAATTTAATTTAACTTATATTGATGAAAGATTTATGAAAGGTGATTGTTTAATGATATTCATGTTACACATGTCTTATTTTGTGTTTGAACATTTGTGATGACTTTTATTGTTTTTATGTTATAAGGCCTAATTTTCATTATGTTTCAATCCATCAACATCAAAATTATGTATACAAGGTAAAATTACTTAAAATTATAATTCAATTTACTTGATTGTAAGCATAACATTTGATTCTATTTGCAAATGTACAAATTATAATTTAGTTTATATCAATGTTCTACATACATTGCATTTTAGTGACAAATAAGTTGCATGTTAGTGGCAGTATAGTTGTAAATTAATTTTATTCAAGTTGAAGCGATTATTTAGATATTTTTGACATTACAATGTTATGATATGTTGTTGATTTCATTTCACATGTGGATTTAAATATCATAACATGGCGAATTTCAAGCAAATAAGGTGGATTGAAAAAATTGCATGGTTTAAGCTGCATTTCAACAAAAATAGAAGAAAACATTCATTTATGAAACATAATGTTTTAGATGAAAATATTTGATTATTGTGGGTCATCCATTTTATAATTTGACCTTTTGTTTAAAAGACTATTAATGCATGACAAACTTTGAATGTGTCAAAATTTGTCACAAGTTGGGTTTCAATTTTGCACTTATGCCTATATTTTCAATCTTATGATTGTTGTTTTACAAGTGTTTTCTTGATGTTGTTTTGAAATTATCCTTGCTTTTCCACAATATCTTACCAGCCAAGGAGTTCACATAATTAAATGTGTTATGTTCAAAGGTTTTTCCAAAATTCTTACAAGTTGAAATTTAAGCATATCATCCCATCCCATTTGATCCATCGAGTTTGAAAAAGTTCGTTGAAGATGAACTTCCGAAAGTTAATAATATTTGCAATTTACCAAATGTATGTTTAATTGAATATTTTTTTACACAATTTGAATATAGTTTCAACCTTTAACAACTAAATTGCAAACCACATGAAAGGAAGTTTACATAACATCATGGCCTTCAATTCTAACAATGTAAACTTTATTTTAAATCTCAACATTAATTGTCCCTTTGCACCCCATTGCATGATCTAAATATTAAGTGGATTTTGTTTCCACTTGTGTGAAATATGCTATTATTTAGGATTGAAAACCCTTTTAAAAAAAATTGCACATGTTGTGTTTAGCAAGCTTCAATTTATCAAACAAGCTCTAATTTAGCAAGCAACCAAAATTTTGTGTCCAAATTGATACCTCTCCTCTAGACACAATTGCATAGAGATATTTCAAATCCATCCATGCTTTTGTCATTGTTCATGATGAGTCAAGGCTTTTTTCTTCTTTTTTAAAATTTATTTTAATGCCATTATTACACACTCCAACAACAAACATGACATGTCAAGATATATGAACAATACATAAGTACATAAATACTCATACATGTTTCCAATTGGCATCTAATCTTCAACAATTTGTTGCTTGCGATGTGATGATATTCTCCGAAGCTCTTTTAAAGGACAATAAAGTTCAATCTTGAATAGGTGAGAAAAAACATGTTGTAATCGACACTTCACAATACAACAACGAAACATTTCTAAATTTCATAATATTATTCCCAATCGAGAGCCCATCTATTGTAATTAGGACAACATGATAATGGTTGTGTGAAGTTTGTATGATTGCATTGTAAGTTGTAGTTGAGTTATTTAGTACTACTAAAATCAACTACCATACAATTGCTTTGAAACCAAGCTTAAACACTTAGTGCAAATTAGTCACTAAATCCATTATTTTATTCCATCTTTAATTGTAAGTTAGTTGCAAAAGATAAGAATATAATTCATTACTCAAATGGATGAATGAAATATGAAGGAATATATTCATCAAACTAGTTGTAAAATAGTTGTACATAAGTTGCAAATGATTGGGATAAAATCCATTCACATCAAATGGATGAATGAAATAATGAAAGAATATATTTTTTGAATTAGTTGTAAAATAGTTGTAGATAAGTTATAAAATGTAAGAACAAAATTCATTCATCAAATGGATAATGAAATAATTAAAGATTATATTTTTCAAACTATTTGTAAAATAGTTGTAAAGAAGTTACAAAAGGTATTAACATATGTCATTGGTCGACAAATGGATGAAAAACCATGTTGGCATTTCATTCGTCACATTGGAATGTGTGTGAGAATTTGACATGGAGATTAGTTGTAAAGAAGTTGCATATAGTTGCATGTGAATTGCACTATATATACGATATTGTATATAGCATAGGGTGTTCATTGCAACGAGAAAACCCAGCTGTAAACCTAGTTGTAAAACTTTATATTTTTTCATAGTGCATGTTTTTTGCATTTGGAAACTAGAATACAATCATTGAATGATGTACATAATTTCATAAATATATCAAAATATTCATACATTTCAATTTATGATGGTCATGGTTTGATAATGATGTACAACACACAAATGTTCTTACATTCTTATTACGTAACAACATGTAATGGATCATAATATATATTAGCTACATTTAACATAAGAACTCCAAGAACAATTCATATAATATATGTGTTTATAAAAGTCATTCTTCTTTGATTTCTATGTTCCTCAACACATTAAAAACATTGATTCAAAAGTCCCCAAATGATTGCTTTTTTGTTTTAGAAGATTTTAATATCAACATTTTAAATGATAACAATCATAAGAACAATAAACAACAATTAATTTATGAATGAATTAGGATTAAAATCCCAATTCAAAAATATCACAACAAAAGCTAGATCACAATTATACCATATATGATCAAATGTGCTAGGGAATGAATCCAAATTGGGTGTTTCAGAAACATATTGGCCAGATTTTAACAAAACAATTTGTATGGCATTCAAACTACCAAACACACATTTAATTTCTAATAATAAAATAATGTTATCTCCATTCATCTAATTAGTTGAATTTTTTGATTTTTATAAAAGACAAAACCTTTTGTGGGGTGGTCCTATGGTAAAGATGGAAAATGACGACAAAATATGGGAAAAAAATGTGGGAAAAGTTGGAAAGATATGCGAAAATGAAAAAATGATTGGAAAAAGATACCAATGGAAATGACATATTGAGATACTAAAATATGGTAATGATGCAAATATATGCCAAAATGGAAAGAGATGCCAAAATATGCAATTATAGGCATCTAACAAAATGTGACAAAAATACAGATAATCCAAAAAGTTCAGAAGGATTTTAGCCCCAGGGATTGCCACATCATGAGGATAAAAAGGTTTGAAGTTGCCATATTTACACAATAGGCTCCAACAAGTGGCCATTTTATAGGGGGGAAGCCCAAATGTTTTTATTTCTCTCTTTCACCTCTCACCAAATTTGGCTAAATCCTATTTTGGAAGATCATCAACCCACCTAATTCACAAATTTGAAAAGAAAAACTTTGGCTGGAACTAGTAAAACTTTTACTTTAGAACTAATAATTAAAATATTATGGTGATCATATAATAAAAACATATAATCTTAAACCAATATTATCTCCAGTCACCTAATGTCATCTTTAATCTTTTATAAAAGGCAGAGCCGCTTGAGAAAGCCGCTTGCTTTGATTCCTACACCCACCTGCGCCACAAAATTGAAAAAATCGGTAACCTTATGCATAGGAAAGCCCCTAGTGAAGGGCACTCCTTAATTTAAGGCAGGTGCTTAGCCCTCTTGTTGGGCCCTGCCCCCGCAGGGACAGGGACCATCGCATTCAATCCAACTTTTGGAAGTTTTACCTTCTTAGAACCAGTTCTTTTGGTGAAAGTGTTTAGACTGTTTAGATTGGAACGGATTTTTTGTGGTGTTCAGAGTGTGGACAGAGTAGGTAGATGTACAACGTCTTACCTATTGGAAGGGCCAAGGTGTTTGTGATGCCTTGTTTGATTCCTACACCCACGTACCCGCAAAATTGAAAAAAATCGGTAACCTTATGGATAGGTAAGACCCAGTGAAGGGCATTCCTTCATTTAAGGCAGGTGCACAGCAAACCTTTTTTCCTCGTTCAGGTACTGTACATCTTAGCTATTGGAAAGGCCAAGGCGTTTGTGATGCCTTGTTTGACTCCTACACCCACCTACCCACAAAATTGAAAAAATCGGTAACTTTATGGATAGGTAAGCCCCCAGTGAAGGGCATGCCTTCATTTAAGGCAGGTGCACGGCAAACCTTTTTTCCACGTTCAGGTAATGTACATCTTAGCTATTGGAAAGGCCAAGGCGTTTGTGATGCCTTGTTTGATACCTAAACCCACCTACCCACAAAATTGAAAAAATCGGTAACCTTATGGATAGGTAAGCCCCCAGTGAAGGGCATTCTTTCATTTAAGGCAGGTGCACAGTAAACCTTTTTTCCACGTTCCGGTACTGTACACTGTGCAAAAATGCTGGGCCAAAACCATTTTGCTGAGCAATCTGGCATGGGTTCACTTAAATTAAACTAGTGTGGCCAGTGCCGTTGGCCGGCGTGTTATCACGTCCTCAACTGGTTTTTCTTTCCAAACCTGGTTTTTTGGAATTTATTTGAGTTTTCGGCGGCAGAAATCACTTAGAAATCAATATCTCCCACATTCTGAATCCAAATCTTACCGAATAAATTTCATTAAATCCTGCTCATCAAGATCTGTCCAACAAAACCGATGGCACATTTCAATTCCTCCGAAATTTTCAGCTAGGATTTAATTTAATTTTCAGTGAAGAAATCATTCAATATTCAAGAACTTTTGCACCACAAGTCCAAACATCATGGAACCAAGCTCATGCACCCCTCCTCATTGAGAGCTTTCCAAAGACACCAAGAACATGATCTGAAACATCCCGGTTTGGTGGATCTCATAATTACAAAACAAAACAAACCACCTTCCTTCACAGATGGATGTGCAAGCCCACACATTGAGCATGCTATGTAAAAAGAAGGGCAAAAAACAATTTTTTTTTCTCAATTCTGTCTGTTTCTTTTTGTTCTTGTTATTTTTTTGCAAGGAGGATGGTTTTCATCCTTTTTTTTTCCTTCTTTTTCTCAATTCTTTCTAGTTCTTTTTCTTGTTCTGTTTTTCATCTCTGTCTTTTCCCCCCAAGGAGCCCCTGTTTTATTCTTCTGTCTGTTTTTTTTCCCCTTTTTCTCAATTCTTTCTGTTTATTATTATTTTTTTCATCCCTGTCTATTTTCCCAAGGCAGATGTATTTTATTGTTCCTTCTTTTTCTTTTCTTTCTTTACCTTTTCAGTTTTCTTCCTTTTTTCATATGGTTTGTTTTTTTTTTCCTTTTTTCTTTCTCCTCAGAGCATATGGTCATCCTCCTTAATCACATCCTCCTTTCTTCTTTTTTCTTTTCACTATTTTTTTTCTCTTCTTTTTTTTATTGTTGTTTTCCTTCTTTTCTCTTTTTCAAGTTGGATGTGGCCACCTTGGCTATGGCGATGGACAAGATTTAAAGGATAAAGTGGAAATGAAATAAAAATAATTTTAAAAACATTAAAAGAGGACTTAGAAGTCAATTGAAGTTTACTTAAGAATTTAATTAAAGTGTTTCATTTTTTTAAAAATTCAATTTCTAGGTTACCGATTTGCTGAATAAGCAGGGTTATAAATACGGGTGGGAAGAAGTAGGAAAAAGTAACAGGTGGGAAGAGGGACAACTTTGAGACGGGGCAGAGCGGAGGAGGCGTCGGAGTGAGCAAGACACAGCAACTCATTGCCAAATTGGAAGCTTGTTGATTTGGTTGCATAGTTGACCATCAGTCTTCGACGTAGCAGCAGATTGTGAAGCTTGAGGATTGACGCGTAGTCCTCGAAACCCAACTGCTCGTTGCTGTGTTTCCAGCTTTCCTGAAGCTGCTATGACCTTGTCAAGTGGTCTTATGTAGGCATCTGTGACTTGGGCACAACCTGTGGATCTACGTGTTTTAGACTCTTCAACATTACCAGCTGCTTAAGGTACTGTTTTCCTTTTCCAAACAAACTTTGGCTCCTGGGTGCCGCCTTTGAAGACTTGGGACGCTTCTTTTGTTTGTGTTACAAAAGTCAACGAGTTTCCTTCATCACATACTTTATTATTCTATCGTCTAGTTGAGAAATCTGCTTGGTTTTTTTCTTGGTGATTTTGATCGCATTTTTTCATCATTTGAAGAGTCTGCAACGTTTTTGGGTGGGTAATGGATCGTATTAATCAGGGCAAGATGCCGCTTTTATACTGCTCTGTCAGAATGGAAGTTCGAAATGCTACTGGTCTTAGGATGTATGTATTACAATGGAGCGTTGAAGGTGTAAAACAGATGGGGGGGAATTTATCTCGTTTCTGTTTTCTCTGAACAACCATACCCGTTTGCCTCCATACTTTCTTTCGCAACCTCTTCTCAATTTTTTGTTGTGCGAAAATGTGGCTATAGTACACATGGCCGAATGTACATACCTTTTGAAAGTTGCGGAGAGTAATCCACAGAGCTTGTGATAGCACCAAGCACTCTATTTGCTGCACTCTGTTTGATGTTCAGGAAGACTTGTAACAAACATCTTTCAACTCGAGAGCTCGGCGAGGCGTGTAATCTGGAGAAAGATGGCAACAAGCAGTCAGGACACATCCAAAGCTTCAAGCGACGGCGCTTCCGGGAGCAATGAAGTTTCGATTCTCGCAGGAGAAACTTCCGACGACAAGTTAATACCCGGGGAAGATCATGGGGATGTTTCTGATCAGCACAAAATAGCAACCTGCATCCCCAAAGAAGCTAGGGAGGCAGCTTCTGATCCTGAGGAACCGCTGCTTCAAGCGATTCGCGATCAACGTAGTGAGGACGATTTGGGATCATATCTCAACTCCACTTTCCAGAAGATTGCTGACGGTGCAGATGAAGCTAAGAATGCAAAAGACGGCGAGACTGAGGAGCTTGGGGTGAGTCCTGGGCTAGCTCGACGAGGTCGGGTATACGACAAGGCATTGGGTGCAGCAAAAGAAGGCTCGGCGATTGAGGCGTTTCTGTTGAGGACGCTTGACATTGATGCTACATGTTTGAGAGAAGGGACCTCCTGCCGGAAGATTTGGTGCTGGGCTGCGAGATATAACATGGTGAACATAGCGATGGCCCTGGTACGGCGAAACATAGCGAAGGCCCTGGAAGACCGAAAACCGGATCCTCTACCAGAAGAAGTTCTGGCAATTGCTGTTGAGTACGGGCACGTCCAACTGGTTGAGCGCCTAACTAAACTGCAGCATGGCGTGGATGTAAATAGAGGACGTTCGGATTTTCCTGGGGCAGGTAGGGAGACAAATGCTGAAGCTGGAGCTGTACCACGAAGATTAACTGACTACAGGCACCTCAATCAATATGAGCGTCATGGGTTCAAGTTCCTGGTACCTATATGCTCAGCTGCTAGAATGGGGAATGTAGAAATGGTAAAGACTCTTTTAGAATGTGATAAAATTACAAACGTGGAGTGGGCTCTTCATTGGGCTGCCATAATGGGGCATCATCACGTGGTCCTAGAGCTTCTCAATAGCAAAAGAGAAGTGGATGTGAATAAAGAGTTCTACAACATGAAAGATCCGATACTGCGTGATCTATGGTCTACAGGTTCAAATGTATTCAGTCCATTGCACATAGCTTCATTTTATGGTCACGTAAGAGTTGTGAAGGCCTTATGTGAAGATAGGTTAAGGCGCTTACGAGCTAATACTGCAAGTGAGGGAGGAGTGACAGCTGTTCAGATGGCAGCGGAGATGGGACATGTTCAAATAGTGAAGATCTTACTGGAAAGAGCTGAGGTTCAGATAGCATGGGCTCTTCATGGGGCGGCGAAAAAGGGGCATGATGATGTGGTCAAAGAGCTTTTAAATAGTGAAAAGGAAGTTGATGTAAACGCACTGAAACAGGAGATACTGGATGATGCACAAGATAGATCATCCTTTGGAGAGGAATTCAATCCGCTGCACTTAGCTTCAATATACGGTCATGCAAGTGTTGTGCAGGCATTGTGTGCAGACAGGAAAAGGCGTTTACAAGCTAATATTAAAAGCGGGGCGGGAGCGACAGCTGTTCAGATGGCAGCGGAGATGGGACATGTTCAAATAGTGAAGATCTTACTGGAAAGAGCTGAGGTTCAGATAGCATGGGCTCTTCATGGGGCGGCGAAAAAGGGGCATGATGATGTGGTCAAAGAGCTTTTAAATAGTGAAAAGGAAGTTGATGTAAACGCACTGAAACAGGAGATACTGGATGATGCACAAGATAGATCATCCTTTGGAGAGGAATTCAATCCGCTGCACTTAGCTTCAATATACGGTCATGCAAGTGTTGTGCAAGTATTGTGTGAAGACAGGAAAAGGCGCTTACAAGTTAACATTGAAAGCAAGCCGGCGGGATTGACAGCTCTTCAAATGGCAGTGGAAAATGGACATGCTGAAGTAGTGATGATGTTACTAGAAAAAAGACGTTGGGTTGAGATAAGATGGGCTCTTCATACGGCTGCGAAAATGGGGCATCCTAATGTGGTCCTAGAGCTTCTCAAGAGTGGAAAAGAAGTGTATGTGAACACATTGCATCATGAAATTCTGGATGATGCAAAAGATTTTGGAGAGGAATTCAATCCATTGCATTTAGCTTCAATATATGGTCACGCACCTGTTGTGAAGGTATTGTGTGAAGACAAGAGAGGACGCTTAAAAGTTAATACTGAAAACGACAAAGGAATGACAGCTCTTCATATGGCGATGGAGAGGGGACATGCTGACATAGGGAAGATGTTACTAGAAAGACCTGAAGTTGAGACAAGACGGACTCTTTATAAGGCTGTGAAACTAGGGCATCATGATTGGGTCAGAATGCTCCTCGAAAGTGGAAAAGAAATGGATGTGAACAAACTGGAACAAGAGATATTAGATGATGAACGAGATAGAAAGTCCTTTGGAGAAGAATTCAATCCGTTGCACTTAGCTTCAATATATGGCCATGTAGGGGTTGTGCAGGTCTTGTGTGAGCAGAAGACGTTACAAGCTAATACGGAAAGCGGGGCAGGAGTGACAGCCGTTCAGATTGCAATTAGGGCAGGGAATGCTGAAATTGAGAAGATCTTGCTAGATAGAACTGAGGTTCAGCAGCATCTGGATAGGTTGTATAGGGACAGGCAGCTCCATGTGGATGCAGCAAATGCTATTCTTGTTGGCGCTACCTTGATTGCAAGTGTGACTTTTGCTGCATGGTTACAACCGCCCTTGGGATATTCTGAGTTCTATGGGAGTACGAGCATTGATGTGGGAGCCCCATTGCCATCGGGCATGTATCCTTCCTTTGTTTCCGTTGCAGGTCATCCAATTTTGGACATATTTTGGATTTTCAATTCCATGTCTTTCGTGTTCGCTATTGCAACCCTGATGGTGGGAGCCAATGCTGCACGTCCCCCAAGACAGGACAAATACATTGGAGAAGTGGTGCGCACTTTGCGGACATTGCTTTCTCTAGCTTACAGCCTTTTGACTGTTTCAGTTGGATGCGTTTTGGGTGCATTTGCAACTGCTGGCTTTGTAGTGTTACCACCAGTTTGAAGGTACACCGTAACTATGGGAACCACACTTGGCATAGGCCTGGTGGTGGTATTCCTATCATGGATATCATCTAAAGTGCTCTATGTTCTAAAGATTATCAAAGAACTTTTTGCAACGATCCTTGATCGTTTAGCTCCATAGTTTTACCACAAAAATCACTTTCCGAATACAGAGCAAATGCTTGATGACTAATTTGTGAGTTTATTTTTAATTGAAATATAGATGAGGGAATGGGGAGCCTCAATGCATGATTATTTGTGAAATTGGATTGTTGTGCCATGTGTTGAAAAGACTATGGATGAGTATTAGATTTTTGTAGGGGTGCCTTTGCCATTTGGTGATGTAATGTCTACTCTTTTCAATGATACACATGATTGATTAGGAGTAGCCTTTTGCCTACCTTAACAAAGGGTACAACATTCTACAAGTTGTTTAAAAATGACTAGTTAGAATTTTGGCGTCAGTGTTTTATTTAAACCATATTTTTATTTTATTTATAATTTATGATATCACTTCTACAACATCAAAGTTTGGGCTTACTCTGAACCACTACTTTTAGATTCATTGCACCTAACAAAAATCAAGTTAACATAATTGTATAACTTAAATAGTGAAATATACACTAATATATATATATATATGCAGATGTATATGGATGTTCCATGATGTGGGAAGTCTGGTCATTGCATTTTGTTTAATATATCAATCCAACTCCTCCATCCATGACTAATCTTATATTTAGTTGAAGTGGGACATTTTGGGCATCATAAGCCTATTTTTTCCAATTGAAAAAATAAATTAATTACTTTTTGAACACCCAAGAATATAAATATCTGCACTATTCATTACCATGCAATCATGTTATTCAAGGATGGAACACCTTAACCTCATATCCCGGAGAAGTCAAACCCCGCAAAAATAACAGTTCTCAGCTGGCCTCTTTATTTCATGCTGTGTGCCCACTTCATGTGTGCGACATAGATGCCAAAATATGGTAATTAAGTGATAAAGTGCTGTAAGTTGTTGGGGGCATATTTTGAACCTCGAAGAAAAAGATGGAAGCCATAGTTTAAATGGGATTGGCATCAATAGCCTAATATGAAACTATTTTCCCTTAAAAAAAACAGTCTCAGATGGTTAGAAGTCACCCATCCCCTCAAATGGATGCATGTGTCCGAATGCTAGAATCTAAAAAACTTGGGCACTTAAGAAATCCTTTGGTCAGGACACAATCTATGAGCATCAATCTGTCAAAATATCTAGTTTGAACTACAAATATCATCCAAAACCTCTAACACAAGAATTTCTCAAAATAAGGGGCATAGGAAAGGGCAAGATCAATCCAACCTCGCATTTCAGGAATGTCCCCCACCCATTGGACTTACCCAATGTGTTGCATGAGGCAAATGTGTCAACAAAGCCTCAACATGCATAGAACATGAGGTGGTAGGAGCAAGAAGCACTTTGCATCCACTATTCAAGGGCAAGAGGCTTCCAATGCCTAGTAAGCACCCCTTGTAAGCCTAAGGTGTGCATCATTCATGCATACTGGGTATGTTATATATTGAGATTTGTTTGAAGGTTGGGAGCTTAGTTTGAGATCCTATCCTTGAAAAGCTACGACGCACCAAGTCCTTTCCAAAAGAAAACCCATAAATAACATTCGAAATGGAAGGTGAACATGAATTGTAGTTCTCATTTTATTTTGAAATATACAAACAATAATTTGGATGGTGTTCCAAGTTCCAACCAAGCAATTGCTGTTTTTTTGTTAGACAGTCATATAAACAAGCTGAAATAGTATTGTAGGACCATGGCGAGTTCAACATTTTAGTGTCAAGAAAACATTTTATTTTGAAGATTCCATGTTGAAAACTAAAATATCCTTGAAATAGATTACCCACTTTCCTTCACAAAATTTTGTTAATTGAAAAGAAAATTAAAAATGTCAATAGTTTTGAAATATATATATCTCCCATCAAAGCTACCATGGTACTAGTAAAGATTATCTTAACTTCCTCAGAGATTGAAAGTGGTCTTGTTAAACCCCACCATTACCATCAGGGGTTTATTCAACATAAAGTTGTTACAGTAAACCCCTTTATAATCGTGAACACTCCTTTTAGTCACATTCTTGTTTGTGTCACACTTTTCTTTTTGGTAACCATCCGTTTTAATTAAAAACACCATATTTTAGAGTCACTATCACATTCGTTAGTAGCACAAAATATTTACAAAGGTTTTTTTGCAAATGTGACTATAATGGGGGAAATCTCGGGCAAATATATTAAGGTTTTGTAATTGTAATTCCTTTTGGCAATATTCGTGTTGCTTTGTGTTCAAGTTGTGCAAACTAACAACAATGAATTCAGTTGAGGAGAAAAGAAAAAACAACTTTCTAGCGCAAATAAGCAAAAGATATGCAAACTTGCTAAGAAAGAAAGAAAATTAATTAAAAAAATTTAATCAACAAAATACACAAGCCAATAGTTAACAAGCTCAGACTCAATGTAAATCATCACATTAAAATGGGTAGAAATCACAACCTTCTTCAACTCCAATAATGCATAATAAAGATTAAAATAACCCATGTAAGAAATTTAAACAATTGGCACCTTTATTCTAGCATAAAAAGGTTGTTTGGTAAGGTTTTTTTTGCCTATAGTCACAATCTTATACAAGTTTATATAGAATGTGACTATACACATTTAAATCACAATTCATTAGTGTCACAAAAAAAAAGTGATCACCAAGGGCGTGATTATAAAAGGGGTTTATTATATATAAGAAGTTTTCATGGTAAGTTTTGTGGAGCAAGGCCAACTAAAAGTCTCTTGCCCTAACATGTAAATCAAAGATATTCCTTTTTTTTCAAATTTAAATTTTTAAAAAATAACTATTCAATTGTGAGTTTAAATATTATTATGTTTTTAAATTCACAATTGAGAAAATTCAACATCGATTGCTATGGAATGAATTATTAACTTAATGAAATGATAACCCCATTGGATAATATTGAAACCTTCAACAATGATTATGTGAGATATTAGACTATTACATGACTATCTTGGTTTGATATTGTCAATGCAATCCGTTTTATATTTTCAATTGATGTATATATGTCAAAGGTGATCGCTATTAACTAAGGTTACATATAACATAGGTAATGAATTTGATATTTGATTGGATAGAATCCACACAAATGGAGGATCATGTTAATTTAAATATTTGTTGTTAAGCTTGAACAAATTTTAGCTACCA
>Ga0209611_10001422_pt1 | contig 40687 bp, 32 predicted proteins | sample S1TSphgellanicum_3_FD_187693 | JGI IMG/M metagenome (GOLD analysis project Ga0209611, IMG submission 187693) | Host-associated microbial communities from peat moss isolated from Minnesota, USA - S1T2_Fc - Sphagnum magellanicum MG (SPAdes) (version 2) | ecosystem: Host-associated > Plants > Peat... | reverse complement strand
GGTGGGACAGATTATGCACATGCTATATACCTACCTACTGGTGCGTACATCATAGCCCAGGCTACTTACTAGGTAGTAGATAGGCAATGTTTTTTTTTTTTTGCCAAATGTTTTTTGTAGCCAAAATGGCAATCATCCATAAGGAAGATTTAGCCAAATTTGGTTACAAGTTAAGTATGAAATGTACAATTTTTAAACATCTTTCTATATATTTGGCTAAAACTACTTGAAAAATGTATAGAAATTTGGCGAATTTTCTTAAATTTTGGTCAAATTATGGCTATTGAAAATCCCAGAAAAAACACTTGGATTTTAGCACTTTCAATTTTTCATTTCTCTTTTTGTCTATATCAAAATTTAAAAGTGCTAAAATCAAAGTGGTTTTTGGAGTTTTTCAATAGCCATAAAGTCGATCAAAATAAATGGTCTCTAAACACATAGACAAAAATATAGAAGGATGTTTTTAAAATAATACTTTCATATTTAGCTTATAACCAAATTTGGCTAAATCTTCCTGTTGGCCATTGCAACTTTGGCTACATCAAAAAATTGGAAAAAAAAAAAACACTGGTACTAGGCACTAAGGTTGGGGGAGGGAGGGAGTTGTAGGTAGGAAACAAAGAGGGGGGCAAAACCCTAATCTGATGCTGCTGTAGTATTCTTTGTTCTCGTCGTGGTCGTCTTCTTTGTCTTCGTTGTTGCAGCGGTGCTGGTGCTGGTGGCGAGGGGGAGGAATGCGGGAGAAGATGCCGATCACTTTGTATTAGCGGTGTTTTGACATTCTGGTACACAGCAGGAAAGAGCTTTCTGTTGAACGCATTGGTGTCGTGGGGAGGCGAGTTGTTGGCCTTCTGTTTTGTTCTACCGTTTGTTTGGAAAGAAAGAATGTATGTGTGTTTTTTGGCTTCTGAAGAAGCAGTTCTGATAGAGGAAGAAACAAGCCTGAGTTGATGGAGGGAAAAACCAGGAGCCGTGAAGAGGAGGAGGCGGCGGAAAAGGAGGAGCAGCAACACCAGCAGCAGCAGCAGCAGAAGAAATTCATGGAGATTGGCGGAGGATCGGTGCAACGGAATCGACTATTCTTTGAGGTATCTTTCCTACATCTTTTCTGTATGAGCTGCTCGTAGTAGCTATGTTGTTTCTATGATGTGTTTTTTTCTGATGTCCTGGATTCATCGGCGATTGGAAGGAATAGAGAAAGGGTTAGTTGGTTTGTTGCTTCACACCTGCTTGCTAGCTTCATTGTTGTTGCTAGCAGCTTTTGCATCTCTTAAGTTGATCGTTAAATCAGTGAGGAGATGTGAGTTGAATGTACTCAAATGTTTGCTTGTGCAGCTCACATTCCTGTGTTTGATCTGGGAGTTTGTGATTGTTATGTTCAGTAATGTGTTGTGTAGAAATCGGGATCAGGAAACCAAATAGGAAAGCAAGATGATAAATTCTTTACCTTGATGTCTCTTTGCTCTATAGCCACAGTCATGTGTAACCATGTGTATATCTAGTCAATTCTCACAATTTTTGGGAGAGGGTTAGAAATATGCATTTTGATCACATGGCTGTCTCTGAGACACTGGCTGGCTTTCTTGGTCTTTTTCATCTTTTGCGCATTTTCCATTTCACATAGATGATGACTAACAGGAAGTGTTTTAAGACAGGGCCAAATGGCTGGAAGTAGCGTCAAGAAGAATGAGTCAACAATGCCAGTTGCCAGGGCATCGGATTTCTCCGATCAGGAAGAAGATGAAAAGATAGATCTGGATTTCAAGTCAGATGGTGAAGGGGAGATGGAGACAGGTGGTGGCGCTGATGATGAGAGACATGAAGAAGAACATGTGGATGGAGACTACCCCTTTTCTGACTCGGAAACCCATGAGAATGTGATGCACATTGTTGCACATGTTACAGATGAGAATCAGGAAGATGTTGGTGGTGAATGGGGAGGAGAGGAGACTGATGATGAGAACCATGAACAAGGAGATTATCTTAGAATCAGTGAAGAATATCCCAAAGACAATGAACATGAGGAATATGAACAAGAGGAGGAAACTTATGGTGAGGATAGTTTGGCTGAAAACTTTGTTGCTCCTCACTCTGCTGACAGAAGTCTGGAGAGGCAAGAGTACATCACTGTGAAAAGGATGGATGAAGCAGATGTTGATGTGGCTGATGAACACAAGGATGGAGTTGAGAATGAGAACATTGGCTTTGGCTTCGACAAAGAAGTCAAAGATACCATGCAGGGGCAAGTTGAAGATGAAAAGGAAGAAAAGGTGGATGGGAGTATTGCAACAAATGGGGAACCTGAAGGAAATGTAGAACCTGGTCCAGGAACTACTAATGCAGATCAGTTAGAAAGGAATGGTGAAACAGATCAGCCACTGGTTGACCATTTTGATAATGTAATGGTGAGGGACAATGAGCTCCAAACCCTACTTTCTGAGCTGAAGGAAGAGGATGCAGATTTCATGGCGAAGAGTAGTGTGGAAGACTCAGTGATTGCTAATCCAAAAGCAGGCACTGCTTCAGACCCAGAAACATCAAATGCCAATGGAGCTGTTACACCTGCCAAACCCAAGATTGAGAAGCTGGCAGAGACGGAGTCAAGAAAAGTCTCCCATTTGGAACGGAAATCAATCCCTTCACCAATGCCAAAAGGACGTCCATTTTCTGCCCCATCTGCTGAAACCAAGGCATCCCCTTTCAAGATGGATTCTGAAGCCAAAAAAGGAAAACGACTTACGGTTCCACAGCCATTTGCTTTGGCTACAGAACGCAGGGCAACAATAGGGGGTCGTCCAACAGAGGTTGATGCACTCAGACCCGTACACACGGCTGCTGGTGTTTCCAGTGCCGGTGCTGCACCAGTATTGGGTTTGAAGAAGCCAAAAACCCCAGTAAAGTCATCAGTGGCAGCTGCTGGCATCAGAGCTCCACTTTCTGAGGAGGAGAAAAAGCATGAGGAGGTTTTGTACCCAGCACTGAAAGTCAAGCCAAATCAGTTTGTTCCAGGGACAAGCAGTTTCAGCTTCAAATGTGATGAGCGGGCTGAAAAACGAAGGGAGTTTTATTCAAAACTTGAAGAGCGACTCAGGGCAAAAGAAGTGGAGAAAAATCAAATGCAGGCAAAAACCCAAGAAGAACTGGAGATGGAGATGCGGCATTTGCGCAAAAGCTTGACTTTTAAGGCTTCACCCATGCCAAACTTTTACCAAGAAGCTCCTTTGCCTAAAGTTGTGTTCAAGAAAACACAGCTGACTCGACCAAAGTCCCCAAAGCTTGCAACAGCAAGGCGGATGAGTGTCTCTGGACCAGAAATGGCTGGAAATGGTCAACGAAGTTCACAAAATAGGTCAATGGATGCATCGGAGACTGTTGATGCAAAAAGGGTCCGGAATGTTGCTGTGAAGAAGCCACCAACTGAGAAGAAGTGGAATGGTACAGATAGCACTGATGGGGCTCTGGTTGTGAAGATTGCCCCACATGCTGAAGTCACTGAGGATGATGCTGTGGCCAACCAGACAGTAATGAATGGGAAACCAGTGGGTGAGTTGAAGACAGGTGTGAAACAAAACAGGGTGGTGAAGCCTTCACCCAGAAAACCAGTCTGAATTGCTACAATGTTTTATACAAGCCATTGAGTGCTAATCATGGGACATTGATGGAATGCCCTCACTTGAGCACTGTCAGGACACTCTGCATCTATTTTTCCCAAGCAGTCCTATTTACTAAGTTTGTGCCATGAGCCAGCATGTTTAAGCTTCAAGAATAGTCAGTCTTTTGTACTGAGTTCCTTAAATAAGTGATTGGTTCAGGAGCACTTTTCCAAGAATGAAAAATTGTATCAGAGGTAGTTGTGTATTACTCGTTTTTGTTCATCTTGTTTCTTGCGACATGTGGTATAGAAATCGTATTTGATGCGATGAGTTTCAGGTTTAGGGTCAGACATTTGTCTTCATAAGTAAGAAGTTGGGAAGATAGAGAGAGGCAGACAAGTCCTTTTGGAGTGAGTTTACATCTCACCAAGGAGATATTTCTGCATATTGTTATGTGGTGCGGGCTATAGGGGTGCTCATTCATGTCTTTGTTTCCCATCCATGTACATGGATGCTGGTTATTACTTGAATGAATTTTCTTGTTTCATGAGGTGGTCAAGATGATGTGTGATGCATTAGAAAACAGCTTCATGATAGTGAAACAGTAGCATAATTGCATATAGACTTAATAATGACTCCCATGTGCTATTGCACTCTATGATTGCTACTTATGAATTTTTGAGCATCTGTAAAATTGCCTAGTGTGGACTTTGCCATGATATGTGCAGGACTATGAATTGGTTGCAAGAGATGCTGAAGTCATAAAGGTGTGTGCATTTACAAGATTACCTACACTTTGATTCTTGTCCTGAACAGTGCTGAATGGAGAACTGACTGCATTGGCTCTTGGAACTTGAAGGTTGAAGCAGGAGAGCAACAACAGTGAAAGTTCAGAATGTGCAATAAGTAGGTTGCCCCATCAGCATAAAAACCTTCTGTAAGGGGGAAGATGATTTTCCATTACACGTATTGAGTACTAGCTGCATGGTGGCTGGAGATCTGACCTTTGAACAAGAAGACTTGGCATTACCACCTTTTAGTGTTTGCTACATGGAGGCATGAGGATTCAGAGCATTGCTCAAACCTTTCTATGAGGGTAATCTGGGTCCCTTTTGCAGTGCTGAAACTGGCAAGCCTCTTCTGATGTAGGTTGAAGTTGGGTTGAAGTGTAACCATTCTGGGTTGGTGGTTCCATGTAGATTGAATTGGTCCTTTTGTTCTGTTCTCTGAAATTGGGAAGGTCTGGAGTTGGTGCTGCCAGACTGTGGGTTAAAGAGTTGTGGAGCCCCACCCACATGTGACAACTGTATGCAATGCTGGCTTCTCTGGGCAACAAATAACAGAACAAAGTGCACAGAGGCCAAAACATAGTACAAACTACAAACACAACTTCAAGCAGCTTTTTACCAGGTTTTTTTCCTGTCGCTCTTCTCCATGGAAGTGGTTTATGATCCTTGGGTATTTATTACAGATACTGGAGGCAGAAGCTATATTGTAAGGTGGGAAGGCCAATTTGACATGTTCGACATTTTGACGGTCAAGGAGGACTGAGTAGATGGTATGAGATATGATGTGGGCCTGCTCTCTTGTTCTTCCTCTACCTCTGTGAATAGTCTAGTGTAAGATTATCTCTCTGAGCCCTGCATCTGGTGGGGACATTTGCAGTGGGATGTAGGACCAATGGAAAATTCAAATTTGTTGGTGTTACAAGAGCTCACCAACAACCTTGGGAGATGAATGAGGAGTTGGGAGCAAGGACAGGCCAAGAAGGCAAGTTGTGCGTTTGCTGGTTGCTGGGTTTTCACAAGTGGTAATTTGCCACCTCACTTTCATCAGAGACCAAGAAGTTGAATGGTGGTTCCTCTCTTTCTCCTGTTTAAGATCATCATCTCCAGACCTGAGATGTGTATACTTAGTGGAAATAAAGTGACAATCTGTTGACATGGAATTGAAGACCCAAGACATTGCTCCACAAATCAGGTGTATCTATACACAGGAGATTGTATTACATCTGTCATATTGATAGTGTACCAATGTGAAAATGGTGGATTGACTCTGAATTGAATTGATTTAATTCTCACTTGAAACCTAGAAGGATGGCTTTGGAGCATCAAGCTGGATATTCAACTGTTATTTCAGTCATTATGTTGCATGAGTTTTTGTTGGCATCGGGCTCAATATCATGGCCACTTTCTCCAGGTTGATTAATTTAACACTCCATTGTCATGCTTGAATGGTACTAGTATTCAGTGTTCAACCAGTCAGCACAGGCAGTTCATGCATGGACAGTTATAACATCCATGTTCTGACACAAAATTTTCACTAATCATGTTGATGCTGAGTAGCCTAAGGGCTTGTGTCAACAGTGTAGTTTCGGTTGCTGGAGCTGGTCTTGTGGAACCTAACAAATGATCCCACTGCAACGGCCAAGCTTACCAAATGTAATGGACAGTTCCATGCACATAGCCTGTAGTTTCCATTAGCCATCTCCAATAATGTATTTGACAAGGGCATTTCTGTCACAGAAAAGGAACAGTTGTGAAAGAAGGAAAGCTTCACCTAACTGTCAGCATGAAGTGGAAAAAGCTGTACATAGTTGTTTCCAGCATCAAAGTGCCAAGAATGAGGATGCACATTGACGAACAACAGAGGCCTGATTGAATCAAAGAAGCATCATTGCAATTATGTGAACAAAAGTGTATCATAAGAAAAATGGAGGAGACTGTTGTAAACTAGTTCTTGATGACCAAGGATGTTAAATCCTCCAGCAGTCACAGCAGCAGTTCCAAAATCTCTTGCAGATTCTGATTACTAGTGAAGAGCAAAGCTGAAGGAATTCATGACCAGTTTCTTGCATGAGTTACTACTGTACCTTCAAAACAATTCATAGTATAATCTACTGTACTCTACAGTACTTCCACACAAGAGGGATCAAGTTGATACATTCAGCTAGATACCTGATACTGGATTTCAAGCTTGCTATGTTTACAGAAGGCCAGGCAAGTTGTTGTGCTTGGGAAGTTCTGTGACCATATTTGCTCCTGCTGGAAACAAATGTACACAGATTGCATCTAGTTACACCCACCTACTGTGAACAATTCTTCATGATCTCTTTGGAAGTTTGACCTTGTTCACTATAATCTACCACCCACATTCTTAAACTTTTCTTGCTAAAACAACTGCTTCTTTTTCTAGTAGTGATTAGCACAACAAGTTAGCACTTGACATTGTCTTTGCATCAATCATCAAGTCATTTTAAAGGTAATCCACAAACTTCTACATTTGTCTATATATTGTTTCACAATTGAGAAAGGAATTTGAATTCCCTCTTTACTTTACTTTATGTGGTTGCAAGTGAAAGAAAAACTAACAATACACATGCTCTACAAGTTAGAGCAAGAGCTTGTGTCCTATTGACCATCTCTCCTTCTCTCTCCTCTCTTGCATTCTCAAGTTCTAGAACCATTTTCTACTAATCCTTGCTTTAACAACACTAAAAAGTCTTCTTCTCTTTCCTTGTGCATCATCACGTCCCCAACCTCACAATTTGTAGTCTTGTTCTTCTCCTAGTCCTCTTTCTCAACCTCTTTCACATTTTCCTCACTTTCACCATTCTTGTTTGCTTTTATCTTCTTCTCTCTGACTTCACTATCATCAATGTTTTTCTCTTTCTTCACCTCCCCATCTTCACTCTTCTCCTTTTTGATCTTTCCATCGACATCTTCTATGCTTTTCTCCTCCTCTTTCTTTACCTTGTTCACTTCCTCACCTCCAATCAAAGCCTCCTTCCAATTCTTCTCCTTGTGTTGTTTCTCTTTTCCCTTTTCCTCATCCTCTTCTTGATCCACAACCAACTTCTTTTCCTTGACATCCTTGTCATCAGTTACCTCCTTTTCAGAATGCTCCTTGATATCTTTATGTTTTATCTCCTTCTTCAATTCCCCTCCCTCTCCAACCTCATGCTCTTCTTTTTCCTCCTTATGTTTCTTCTCTTTCTTCAATTCCCCTCCCTCTCCAACCTCATGCTCTTCTTTTTGCTCCTTATGTTTCTTCTCTTTCTTCAATTCCCCTCCCTCTCCAACCTCATGCTCTTCTTTTTTCTCCTTATGTTTCTTCTCTTTCTTCAATTCCCCTCCCTCTCCAACCTCATGCTCTTCTTTTTTCTCCTTATGTTTCTTCTCTTTTTTCAATTCCCCTCCCTCTCCAACCTCATGCTTTTCCTTTTTCTCCTTGTGTTTCTTCTCTTTTTTTGTCGCCCCTTCCTCTCCAACCTCATCCTTCTCCTTCTTCTCCTTATGTTTCTTCTCTTTCTTCAATTCCCCTCCTTCTCCAAGTTCCTCCTTTTCTTTTTCCTCCTTATGTTTCTTCTCTTTCTTCACTTCCCCTTCCTCTCCAATCTCCTTCTGTTTCTTCTCTAGCTTCACCTCCTCTCCCTCACCCATCTCTGCCTTCTCCTTCTTCTCCTTATGCTTCTTCTCTTTCTTGACCTCCTCTCCCTCACCAATCTCTGCCTTCTCCTTCTTCTCCTTATGCTTCTTCTCTTTCTTGACCTCACCTCCCTCTTCAATCTCCTCCTTCTCTTTCTTCTTCTCCTTATGTTTCTTCTCTTTCTTCACTTCCCCTCCCTCAGCAATCTCCTCCTCCTCCTTCAGCTCCTTATGTTTTTTCTCTTTCTTCTTCACTTCCCCCTCCTCTGCATCCATGTCTTTTTCCTTTTTCTCCTTGTGTTTCTTCTCTTTCTTCAATGCACCATCTTGATCAGCCTCTTTCTTCTTCTTCTTCTCCTTATGTTTCTTCTCTCCCTTTCCTTCCTCTGCTTCCTCTAACTCCTCTCCTTTGTCATCCACACCACTACCCTGCACAACACAAACTGCTCCAATTAGTGCATTCATTCCTGCTGGGTACCAGAATCTATACTTGCAATAAACAATTCCACAGTTTGACACATGAAGGCAGAGGCAAACAGCAGCTCCTACACTAACCTTGAGACTACAGCAAAACATTATTCTTATTTAAACATTCTTATCAGAGCATTTGACAATGAACACATTGTGAAAGTGACTACAAACACACAAATCTACAAAGCCTCAAACAGTAGGATTGGGTTTTCCTAACCTTCACTTTCTCTTGTTCTCCATGTTCTTCAGCTGATCTTGTGGCCGGACTCCTTGTGACCTTGCTTAGATCAGATGGTGCAGACTCAAGAACACCAAATGGATTAAAATTCTTGTCTGAGTCCTTCACAAAGGATGATAGCTTGGGCTGCAATCCCAAATCTTCATGCAATGAAGTGATTTGGGCATCATGGTCTGGAAGCTCTCCAGCTGCTTCAGCCGCCCCATTACTTGGCTTCCTCACCAGAACAGCTTCTTCACCACCTCCAGTGGTCGGCATTCCACACAAGATTTAAGTCCAAATGCTGCTGCACATGGTAGCAAGCACACAGAATCTGTGACCAAATCAATGGCTTCAAAAAAAACTTCTCTAATTAATTTTTCCACAAGACAGCTTTCAATAGCGGCATCTTGCCTGAATTGAAAAATGCAAAATTAAGGAGAGGAACGAAAGTGTGAGAGCTACAAGAACATCGTCAAATTAGACCAAGGATGATGAAGACACCTATGGCTACGTTATTCAAAGCCAAAGCGACAGAAGCAGGAGCTCTGCATATAGCTTTATGTCATTCAAAGAAACAGAAGCACCTGGATCTCTTTTCTGAAGAACTGGAGTGAAAATCCGCTGCTACCAGAAGCTGTAGCTCACATCAGGTGTCTCTGGGATCGAATCTATTGTAGTAGCTAGCTTCTCTGCGAGTATTGCTCTTTCTTGTGTGACACAAAGTCGAATGAAAGTTCTTGAACGACTTGCCATAATAATAACCTTGTTACATTAGTCATCTAGGACTGAAACAATGCGCGCAACTTACGATCCTTCACCAAAATGGATAAACAGCAAGTCTAGCAATGCCTTCAAAATCAAGAAATATCAATGTCCTTCCTCAACGATCTGCGCGCAAACGCAATTCCAAGCTTCAAACCTCACATCTATTTCGTTACATGACGAGGCGCATTATCTACACTTTAGTCTAGCGTCTGCTTCTGTATGTAACACCGAAAAACGCATTTCGCGGAAGCACTATTCGAGATCGGATTTGAATCTTGTACAGGAGCAGATCTCTTAGACTGGATCTTACCTCAGGGAAAAAAACAGCGAATTCGGCCTCTTCCCGCCGATAGTTCTTCTTCTCCCGTTCGTCTCCTCTCCAAGAACAATGAGGTTACTCACGACGTAGGTACGCGATTCTAGTCTGAACTTTCTATCTGCACAATAATTCTGCTACTTACTTACTACTAACCAAGTTCCCTCCTGGCTGACAGAAAATGAATAGTTGCGGCAATTGAAATTTCTTCAACAGGACCAGACCTCTCGATACCGTCGCCCCCTCTATCGAACAAGTAAAGAAAACAAGCAGCGAATCACAGCCGGTCCCCGCAGATGCTGCGCTATGACGTCTCTGTCTCTCAGCAGCAGAGCCGAAAAGAACTTCCGCAGTGGATCGCTCCAGCTCTGAAATCCGGATGTAGCAAAGAGAAAATGACAGAGCAAACCATGGATGGATCACCAGAAGCAGACGAAACCGCCAACACCTCCAAAAGAAGAGATCAGAGATGCAAACTTTTTCTCTTTTTTTTCCTGAAATAAAGCTCCAATGTGCAATGCAAAAAAATAAAAATTAAAAATCATTGCGCTGAAAATGAGATTGACGCCGCCCCTTAAATTCTGCTGCTGCGTGGAATTGCTTCGCCGAGGAGTACACAGGCACACATACGCGTACGCGCGACACTGCGCACAAAAGGCCCTGCAGACTGCGAGACGGACACGCGTGTAACCAACTAAATAAAACCCCTATTCATATTAAGCTACCATCGAGTAGTTGGCATAATAATGAGGATAAGGTACGAGACCACGTCAGCTTCTTAAGATCCTGGCCTCTCGATGATCGGACCTTTTTGTGTTTTTTCTTTTCTTTTTAACTCAGTTTGCATAATAGTATTTTAATGTACTAATATATTACAAGGTGTTGAATGGGCTTCTGAAAAGGCGTGAAGAAAACACGTTATAGCCAATGAAATTACTGGATTTGGTGATCCGATTTTAAATTTCTTGATTATCTTGAGCGAATTAATTATCAATTATAGTGTGTAATAGGGTTTGGTAGGTTTGTGAGAATTTTAAATTAATTTTCTTGTGCACTTTGTTTTCTATTATTCAGGACTTTAGAGAGAAAAGAAAAATATCAGTATCTAAGGAAGATTCATGAGCCCAAGAATCCAAGCCTATTATTATTATTATGACTAAAAATAAGAATATTCTAGATTGAATCCTGACACGCTGTGGATAGACATTAGTAGGTGCCTAGTCTAAGCCAGTGTTTCTTTTACAGGCGAATTTTTCGCCAAATTTCAACCTGAAAAATATAATGTTGATCATTACAAAGGCTTTTTAATGGGAAAAAAAAGGTCCCAAATTCGCCAGATTTCAAAGGAAAAAAAGTTCCAAATCAACAGAGTTTGATGCTAAGTTCCAGTCGGTAGCCAAGAAATAAGAAGGATTCTTGTTTTTTCCTATTTTCATAACTAGTATATACCCAAATTTGGCTAAATTATTTTCTCGATGATTCATCAACCCTGGGACTCTAAGCTATTCAGTAGCTCCTATCTACCTACCTATCTATTCCAGCTGCTATGTACCTAGTACCTACGTGTTGTGAGCTTTATGTGTCAGTGCCAGTAATTATAGGCTACTAGTAAATTAGTGTCACCAAATATAGGTTACTAAAATATAACTCGGTCATGGTGGCCATACGTGGCCGTGGATGGAATCGACACCCGGTTGCATCTCATTGGGTATATTGTTTTGGCAACATTGGGACTCATCTCAGTCTATGAAAAGATTTCTTCATAGATTTTTCACTCTTAGTGTCATGGTGGCTCACCTCATTGGCTGCCAAGAATTTTTATTCCCAACTGTGTTCATCACCTATTTTGCCCTAAAATTTAGTAAAGATTTCATAATAGATTTTTCACTCTTAGTTTCATGCTGGTTCACCTCATTGGATGCCAAGAATTTCTAGTCCCAACTATGTTCATCGCCAATTTTTCCCTAAGATTTAATAAAGATTTCTTGACAGATTTTTCACTCTTAGTGTTGTGCTAGGTCACCTCATTTGCTGCCAAGAATTTCTATTCCCAAGCGTGTTCATCACCTATTTTGCCCAAAGATTTAGTAATATAGAATGCGAGAGTGTTCGTTGTTGGGTTTCATGTCTGTAAAATTTGTCCTCAAACCAAAGTGTAGATTCCAGCACTGGTGGGAATATGAGGGTCTCATGAACATCAGATGGGTCTGGTGTTAGAAATGGCTGGTCGAATTGTCATGGCTAGTTGCTCCATTATGCACCTGCCTGCCTTGCAATCGCAGCACCAAACCACTGCACCCACTGGCCACTCCACCAGTGCTGCTACGCCTAAACCCACGAAGGCCAACGTTGGCCCTACAATCTTGCAATGACGCCGATTGTCCAGGCTGCCGCACTCTATGCACAATGGATTGGGAATGCATGCCATCCTCAAGTTCTCCCTCTCCTGTTGTAGAAAAATCCTCGATTAAGAAAATGTCACAAACTCAAATATCCTAAAAAAAATCCTTAAAGACCCCTAAAAAACACAACCAAACTTATCTCTTGTTTTATACTAAGAAGAAGAAGAGAAGAAGAATAGTCCAAATGATCTTCTGCAGAAATCAGGAAACAATTTCTGTTCTAGAAAAGAATGAATAGACATGTCCCAATTTTTGTGTGAAAAAGCAACAAAATTTGTCAGAAAAAAACATTGTTTCCCAATACTGTTTTCTTGGATTTGAACATTCCTGAATATTATATTTATAGGCTTTCATTTCATCAAATGATTATCTTTTCTCAGATTTGAAATTTATTGGATTTGATCTTTACTGGCTTTCATTTCAACAATGAAGTTCCCAAATTTCAGCTTTTTCTAGATCCTATCATTCATTGCCTTGATATATTACAACTAGTTTGATCATAAAATCAAGAACACTTGAAAATATTGAGAAGTTTGAATTTTTTTTTCTTATTTCACAACTTGTCCTCTAACAACATTGAGCATAATGTTGCATTGAACTCAGTGCACCTGTTTAATGTCTAAATTTCTCGACATGACTTGAGGTCTAAGGGTTTAGAAGCATTAAAGACTGACAGGCACAAAAATTTATTCAATGATGTGCATTTGAAATCTGTAAGAGTTATTTGAATTGGTGTCCAAGCTGAAATTCATAAGATTTCAAGAGAAATCCTACCTTTCAAATTTTGTTTAACATTTCAACAATTTACAACCTAGAATGCAAAATGTTATGGCCACCCTTGTTTTGCACACTGTCTTTCACTAGATTTGTTGAACTACCACTATTGCAGCACTATGCTAGTGGTGGTTTTCTTTGTAAGAATGCATGTCCATAATTTCACGTGTTTCCAAATGACTATGATTATAAGATGTTTGTGTTGTATTTGTGGGAGTGAGGTGGTGCTCTTTCAATTCCTGAGAACTCTTGATTGTGCTTTTCCATAATCAGAGAGTGATCCAGTTTGCAAGGTCCTGTTGACTAGTCAGTAGGATCTTACAAGGGTCTGCAAGATTCTGCATAAGACTCTGCATCAGAATCAACAAGAAAATACACTGCCAAAATTTCAGCAGTTCTTTCCAGAGAGTGAAGAAGAGGGCAGCAGTAGTATTGAACAACTTGTTTTGCTTCAAAGAAAAACTGATAGTTTAAAAGTAGCTATGGAAGTAGGTACCTTAGTGACCTCCACTACGGTGTTTACCACCTTTTGCTGCTGTAGCTTGCCATCAACCTAGTCAAGCATTTGCAAATAAATTGTCCTACAAACTGCATGCAACCAACCTGTCTCTCTCAATCCACATGTGACATTTGCAAACAACCAGTGTCTCAATCCAAATGTGGCATTTGCAAGCAACGTGCCTCTCAATCTACATGTGGGATTTGCAAGCAACCTGTCTCTCAATCTACCTGTGATTGTAACCTCCACAATTTTACATTCATGACAAAAACAGCACTCCATATGACAGATTCTTCTTTTGGTACAGAGGGCATTATCAAAAACACAATGCATTTCTTATTTTGTTGTACTTTCCACATGATTCAAGATGACGGCTATAGTGGAACTGGTTCAACAAAAAAAGGATGGGGTGTGCGTCACTGTTGCTGCTTCTGCTCAATTTCTGCAAGTTTTTTATTTGCATTGACCACAAGCTCTCAAGAAGTCCAGGAAAAATGATGCTGCCAATGCTGCCATGACGACAGTCTGCCATCTTCTCAAATGATCATGAACAGATGGGTGTGTTTGTATCCATATCTATTCCTCAAAATGTCGTCACAATTTTGTCTTTTGAAGAATTTCTTCTGTATTTATTACCCATGCAACAGATGATATGCTTTCTTGCTGCATACCACATTTCTTGTGTTGCATTTTTTTGCCATGGCATTGGTAAATTTCTGTCCATACCCATAGCTCATCTTTTCACATAAGTGATGCAGATTTTTGGCAGAGTTTGATTCCAGCTGCTGCTTTCATGCCTTCCGGTCTTCAACACCCTTGAAATGTGAGTGACACTTTCCTGGCAAGTATGTTCAACAGCTAAGTCCCATGTTGCAGAAGTTGTGCTGCTGCATGAGAAGTTGCAGGGTTCGTCACTTTTGTTATGAAGACTTTCAAAGTTTAGCTATCTGCAGTTCTTCACTTGACAAGTTTGATTCTGAATTGAAGATAAACAAGGAACAGCAGTGGCATGTAGTGGTGATTTTTTCAACAACTCATTTGTCACCTCGAACCTGTTTTGCTGCACACTTAAAGAATTACCAAAAGTAATGTAGCATCTTCAGACTTTCCAAACATAATGATCTTGACTTAGAATGAAGCTTTGCAGCAAAATAGAGATCAGTGAATGCTGGAAAGTCTACAAGGGATGTTATTACCATGAAATAGTGTGTTTGTTTGAGAAGCAGAATTTTTGTTGTGTAGTTTTCTCTGCAACCATGTAGATGTTGTTGTATAGTTTTCTCTGCAAATGTATAGATATGGATGTTATTAGTAACCAGCAGGATCCACATCTGAAGTCTGACACCAATGGTTGAAGAAGCTGAATGAAAGGGATGATAAAACCAAAGACAAAGCAGTTGCAGAATCACTATTGACTGATTTGAGGTATTGTTGCTCATCAAGCCTATGGCAAAGTGCACTGTTTGTACCAGCTGCTATTGCAATTACCACCATCATTGAGAGAGCACTCTGACAACATCCTGAAACTTGTGATGAAATTGTGGCCTAGAGCACATATAGCAGCCAGTGTCCTGGATTTTTACCTCAGTAGGCTTTGAACCCCTCAAAAGGGTCTTGCGGGTTTGTATCTAACAGGGAGAGAGGTCAAGCACACAGGAGAAACTGAACCACATCATTTGACCTTGATATATTGATGGTGCTAAGTGATTCTGGGTTGCTTCCTCCAAGGTCAAGGGGTCATTGGCAGCAGCAACATCATGAAAAATCAACATACAGGAGGAGAAAGAACAATGTGATGAAGCCAGTGGTCATATTATGGCATAGCTCTCAATAAGGGTTTGGCCCTGCAACCTACTGTAGCTTGCTCATGGTCATTGGATGCTGATATTCTAGAAGGTAGGCAGGAAAAGGTGATTACAAGAAGATAATCAATTGTGGTAGGTTCCATAATCATATCCAGTGTTGTTTGGCTGATATTCAATCCTGCAAACATTTGATCCTCCTCCCCTCATGAGTTCCATTTGTTGTTTAAGGTTTATGGAAGGCACTTGTGGAAATGAGACACTCATTGAATGCACCTTTGCATGCTTAAGATGGAGCTGCAAGATTGTTTGTCTAGGTAGTACATCATGTTTCCAAATGAACAACATAGTCTTGCTTGTCTCCATGGTGTAAGCATTAGGTTGGCTGTTGTCAGTACCATGAGCTTCAGGCACAGTGCTAGAGGCGACTGTGCCTTATTCCAGGGCTTCCATGGTGCAACTTCTGGGCAGGGTGACATACTTGTCAAACCCTTGCAAAAAAACCCTTGCAAGTGCCACCAATTGGAAAAGAAAAAGATATGCTGGAGAAACTCTTCTATCAGACTGTTGGTCTCATTTTCTGTTAGGGTTCTCAAAGTTCAGAGATTTGCACTCACAATGTCCATGTGCAGCACAAGAGTTTTGTTGTTATGCAGCAGCAGAAGTGATCTGGTTTTCTGTCGCAGCAGCTCCTAAGAAACTCATATCAAGAACTGTTGGATTTATTTTTCTCAATGATCACATCTTTTTGTGCATGGTCCCCCAACTCAATCTCAATCTTGATATTTGTAGGTCCCAGAGCACTGTGTGTGCAGAGAAACTGCAGAAGCTATTGCAATGGCAGCATATAACAGAGCTCTAAACTCTCAATACCAGGTCTTCCTCATCATGATTTCTGTTCTTCAACGCACATAGGTTGCAGAGTTGGGTATTGAGTTGTGAAATTGCATGCCCAAAGCATCATTCTTCAGCTTGCAGTATTATAACATTCAGATGGCCCTGTGTCATTTGTATTGATTGCGTTTGACAATTATGCAAAATTTGGGGTTTGGTGGACAGGAATTCCAGTTGCAGGGATAGTCCTCACTGGTGCTCTGGCTTCTGTCCCTCCTAAGTGTGGAGATCATAGGTCTGGCTATGCACGCAGATTTGGCAACCTCCTAGCATTTTGTCTAGGCTGAATTTCATAGCTTAAAAGAAAGAATATCAGTCTTCAGCCATAATGTGACATATTTGGAGTTGATTTTGCTGCTGACACAATGCTGTGTTCCGTGTGTGTGTGTGTGTGTGTGTGGTGGGTTTATCTGATGCAATTAAGTGTCACTTGTCAGCTTGAACACTAACAGGACTGTGGCACTATGATCTCATACTTGCTAATGCAATTCAACATCTTGTGCCCTGATCTATGACTCCTGAATGTTGTTCTAGGTCAGTCATTGGATACCTTTCTTGTACTTGAGCTTGCATCTTGTGCAAAAGAATATTTGCAATACCTTCTAAAGCTGTAAAATTCATTCTAACTTGAGTGTTTATGTACCCATAACTTTTGTTTGAGGGATCTTCTGTTGGAGTTTTGTTACAAAGTTTTCAAAAGCCTGGAAAATAAATCCATTGTGCTGGTGCTAATTGTGACACAGGGCTATCCAGATTGGATTGGAGAACATCTTTTAACAAGCCGTATGGTTGTGAAGGCATGTTGATTCTCATAGATCCTTGTTCCCATTTGCCCTTTGTTGATGTCCCTCTCAATGTTTATGTGGAAGTGATATTCCACAACCACTTAGAGCAGTGATATTGTTAGTGTTAACATCATTTCCTGCACTTGGTATAGGCTTTTTTTCTCAATAGGTTTCCTGTTGTTGTTTCTTGCAGTCACTGGCAGAGGTGTGTGGGATTTCTATGGGAATTCCTTTGGAGCTCAAGGAAGGAACTGAAAGGCTGACAGAGCAAAGGTGGTCCTACAGTGAGGAAGAGCAATTAGATTTGCAAAAGAAGAAGCTCAAAGAAGAAGCTAAAGAAAAAAGAAGAAGAAGAAAGTTGCAGCGGAATAGTTTGCGCACTTAAATGCCTGGCTCTTCCCCTCTTCATAAATGATTTCTTACTCTGCCCAACCAAAATTGATGCCATCTGCTGATTGTGCTTGTTGCCATGTATCATAGTTGTGGTTTTTAAGCTCTTGTTGGTTTTTACCAGAGTATGTGGCTGAAACAGCAAAGTAAGAGAGGAATGGTTGTCAATGGACTTCTTGGGCAGGTATTGTTTGCATTATTGATGCCAAGGGCAGATGCAGCTGAGGCTTATGTTCAAGTCAAAGTTTTGGTAGTTGCAGCTGTCCTCCTGAAAAGAGGCTGGTGAGTTCAATTCTCTGTAGCATTTCTGTGTCTTGGAAGTTTCATAATTCACCATAAAACCGAGGCTTATACATGCAGTTGCAGCTGTGCTCCTGAAAAGAGGTCGGTGAGTTCAATACTTTGTAGCATGTATGTGGCTTGGAAGTTCCACAAAATGCCATGAGATCCCTTCCCAGATTTTTTTTTGTCTAAGTAATGGTCTTTTGCAACGAAGATTGAGCTTTTGAAGGCTAACTTCTGAAAGACCAGCACAAACCTTAGTGTGATCAATAGCATATTGGGCTACCTTTGACATGGCATGCCCAAAACATGACCCTACAAATGGGCATGCTAGTTGAAGGGTAGAACAAGAAACAATAGAAGTTAATGCAAAAGTCAAAGTGTTTAAATTAGACCCTTCATCTTTGACCTATAATTACTTTGTCAAGTAAGCCAAAGGAGTCCAACAAAGATTTTACCTAGTTTGTCATTGTTGCACTTACAATGTTATGCGCCTCAAAAATCCCAATCGTCACGTGACAAGGCTCCCATGAAGTGTTGATGAAGCTCACAACAATAGCATTCATATCAAAGCTCACACAAAACATCCAAAGGTCAAATGAACATGTACAAATAATACAAGATGTAAAGGTTGAGATGACACATATCTCCTTAGTTTTCTCCAACATATTTGGGAGCACTTCAATCTCCATTTGGCAATGGGATGGAAACTATACACACCCACACTTCCACAAAACCAAAAGTTGCAACCATGGATTTTCAACAAAAGATAGAAGTTGGTAACCCTTTGCAACATAGAGAACTAAGTCCTCCAAAAAGGCTTGTTATAAAAGATCTTATTTGTGGTAAGGCCATTGGTTGCCAAAAAGTATGTGATTTGAGAAGGGGGAGTAATTTTCCTCTTCTTTGACCCCTATTTTTCACTTTGGGTTTTTGTAACCCTTTGCAGCAAAAACAATTTTCATTTTTTGTACAAATATGGATGTTCATGACAAGCATGTTTTTTCAAAGCGCTTATACCTTGGTTCTTATTATAGCTCACTTGCCTTTTATGTTTTCCCAAAGCATCAAGGGGCTCCAATTGATTAGGGTGACAAACAAAACAATGCATCATTTGTGGATTACAGATGTTCATTGGTACACCATCATTCACCACACAAAAAGCCCAATAAGCTAATGTTCGACGGCTAGGAGACCATAGATTTTTTGCTATCCACCAACTTTGGAATAAGGATCTCTCAAATTGCATTTATGTCAACATTTGATTCTTCTTGTGATCCAAGTTCAATCTCAAATTGAGACATAAAATCAATATAATTTTCATCACATGAAATAGTTATTATAGCTTGTGTGGCACTTGTGGATGCCATTGTAAACAGCCTTATATGTCATGTTTTGTTTTATTTGTTGTTGTTTACAAAAAACATGAAGGACATAAAACTGAGACATGTATGAGAATTCAATGGCATCCTATCACAAAGACTTACTAGCAAGTTGCTGCTACATGGTAAAAACCTTATTGATGTAAAAAATTGCAACAAAAAGGACATAAAGCTTACACATGTATGGGAATTTAATGGCATCAACTCAATCACAAAGACTTTATTAGAAATTATTGATACATGGCAAAAACCTTGTTGTTGTTGTCTACAAAGTAAAAAGGACATAAAACTTACACATGCATGGGAATTTCAATGGCATTTTAACCATCACAAAACTTATTAGAAATTGTAGCTATTGCATGGCAAAAAAATTATTGCTATGTTTCCACAAAAAAAGACATGGAACTTACATAATAAAAAATTAGATGGAATTATATCCATCACAAAGATTTAGTATTAGAAGCATTGTTACATGGCAAAATCCTTATTGATGTTAAAAACTAACAAAAGATAAATGATGGAGAAAAAAAAAACTTACCGATACCTAAGCAACACAAGATGACCACCACAATGACCACTATGATGCTCCTCAACAACACCTAATGTTTGAAGAACTTTTGCTCAATTCTTACAAAATTTTGCACCAATCATCAACATCACACACAAACAAATTGTAATATAGGCTTCAAGACATGGAGCATGGACTTATGAATTATAATCAAAAGACACAACAAACCTCAAAATGTTCTTACAAACAACAATGAATAGTTGCCACTTGGACATGTTCCTTGCAGCTTTATGCACAACTGATTTAAGGATATTTGTAGTCATTTCAAATGGATGATACGGAAACACTTTGGGATATAGCCCATTGTTTATGATAAACAAAAAAATTCAAATATCAATAGACAATTATCACTTTGTTAATATTCATTAGACACATTATGCAACCCATTGGGATCAAACCATGTACCTTTCAATAATTTCCATGCCATTCAATCTGTTACATAATGCACAATAACCTTTTCAAGTATTCTTCTTGTGGTGATCACAAAAACCGGCCACCACCACTTTAATAATAACACATGAATCACAATAGTGACTACCATGACTATAATCACTAAATCAAGAGGCTTAAAATCACATGAAATTGTGAAAGCAATTGACATAAGAATGGGGATGTTCAAAAAGTTTAACCAATATCTAAACTCCCTATGAGATAAAAGGCACAACAACTAGATAATAAGAAAGTTGAAACAAACAAGAAGCATCCAGTTTCTTACATGCCATATGGCAAGAAATAATGTTAGAAAGTTAAGGCCAAGCACAACCACAAACTTACTCAAGTTTCCTATCGTTGACCTCCTACATACTACATAAGTTAACACAAAGCATATTTATGAAATTGAGGCTAAACATTACATCCATTCCAACATAAACAAAATGAGCGCAACAAGAACAAGTGTAGAAATAATTTGCGAATGTTGACAAAGTATTAGACATCACCTTTGTCACAAATGGCGATGACTAACTACCATTACTTTCCATTGACTTCATCAACTACCAACTATAGGTGTATACTGATATGTTTCATAATAATTTTCTCAACACGTTGGGTAATACAAAAGCCTATGTCTTGAGGTTTTTTTACATTTCCAAAATCAATGGGAAGACTAGTCATGATGGTAGGTTCCCACTAAATAAACATAACATTAAAAAAGGCAACAATATACTCATTCAAGCTGCAACAAGCCATCAAAGTAAGCTTCAAGGCAAGTTTCATTCTATTTTAACTTGCCTTTGTGTAGGCAAACATCTAACCCTAAGGCATAGGGGAAATACCAATGGCATGGACATGTTGCAAAAGCTCATTCACAAAGTAACATGTGGTAAGATCCAACTACCTTTTAGACAATATGTGTTGTTGAGTCCAACAATAAGATTCACTAGCAACTAAGCAAGTTGATTAACATCCTCATCTCCTTCATCTTCTTTAGATTGTAAGTAAGCCTCAACTAAAGGTAAATAGTTTACCAATAGAGCTTGGATAGTAGTTACTCCCAAGGCTTTAATCTTGAATGTAGATAATAAAGGCTTTAATTCAATGTCATATGTCTTTGTTAAGGGTAGAAAATTGTCCTATGTTGGTTAAACATTAGGGGTGTTAAGAAATGGTAATACCATCACTAGATGGTAGTTATTATCAAATGGGAACATAATCATGTGAAAATTATAGAATGAAAGTAATTTCTGATGGTAATACCGTTAATATATTGAACCACTTTCATGGGGGTAGAATAATTATAAGTTAATTATGGAAGGAATTTTAATAAAAGTAATATTAGTTACCAAAAATAATATCATAATTTAATTTACTTAGAAGGGTATTCTAGTAACTATTTAATTACTAGGGGATGTGGTCCCAAACATTATGCAATCCACTTAGTTTTTAGTGGATTAAACCAATTGCACTATAGTGACATTATAGTGACATTTGGCCTAACATAATGGAATGGGCTAATGATTGGGGTCACATGGCAATGACCAATGGAACCTTAATGGATTGATCTAGTGATACTATTTAGCACAATCATGAAAAACCATCCAACAATTTGGATTGGCCTTCTTATGTCATTGGATCAAATGATTAATTTAAAACATGGCAATTCTTTTTCCATTGAAATAATGTCATGTGGCAATGTGGCATGTCATTATGAAAAAATATAGGGTTTTATAATTGGGCTTGCAATTGGGTTTTCCAATTGTAATGGACATTTGCAACTCATGGTATTTATAAAGCCTTGAATGTTATCAAACAAGTTACAACGGACACCCTATGTTGTATATAATATTGTATATTCGGTGCAACTCACATGCAACTATATGCAACTTCTTTGCAATTAATCTCCACATCAAATTCCCACACACATTCCAACTTGGTAAATGAAATGCCAACATGACATTGCATCCATTTGTCGACAAATGATGTATGTTAATACCTATTACAACTTATTTATAACTATTTTACAACTAGTTTGACGATTACAACTAGTTTGACGAATATAATTTTTAATTACTTCATTCATCCACTTGATGTGAATGGATTTTAAATATCCTTGTCTTTTGCAAGTTATTTACAATTGTTTTATAACTAGTATAACGAATATATTCTTTAATTATTTAACTCATCCATTTGAGCAATGAATTTTGTTCCTATCCTTTGCAACTAACTTACAATTAAAGATGAAATGAAAATAAAGGATTTAGTGATTAATTTGCAACTAGGTGTTATAAATTTGGGTTTCAAAGCAATTGTATGGTAATTGATTTTAGTAATACTAAACAACTAAATTGCAACTTAGATTGCAATTATCCAAACTTCACACAACTATTATCATGTTGTCCTAATTATAATGTTGAATTGCATTGGACATCATTATTTATAAACATGAAATAAATTTGAAACTTTAAATGCATTACATTCCATGTTGAAAAATACATTACAATTTTTTTTAATGTTTTTATCAAAAAAAAAATTTAATTATGAATATAAACATAATGCCCAAACTATATATAGCAAACATTTTTCTCTATCTAAACAAAAGGTCAAATCATAAAAATGATGATTCACAACAATCGAATATTGTCATTTAAAACACTATGTTTCATAAATGAATTTTTTTTCTATTTTTGTTGAAATGGAGCTTGAGCAATGCAATTTCTTTAATGCACATTATATGTTTGAAATATGCCATGTTATGACCTTTAGTTCCACATGTGAAATGAAATCAGTAGCACATCATAACATTGTAATGTCAAAAATATGCAAATAATCCCTTCAACTTGAATCAAATTAATTTACAACTATACTACCACCAACATGCAACTTATTTGTCACTAAAATGCAACATATAAAACATTGATACAAACTAAATTATAATTTGTACACTTTTAAATAAAATCAAATATTGTGTTTATAATCAAGTAAATTGAATTATAATTTTAGGTACTTTTGAAAAAATCTTACCTTGTATACATAATTTTGATGTACATTCAAAAGTAAAAACCTTCAACACTTAAGAGTAAAAGCAAAAACTTTTAACATCCAAGAATAAAAGTAAGAACCTTTAATATCCAAAAGTAAGAGCAAGAACTTTCAACATTAAAAACCAAAAGTAAGAACTTTGAACATCCAAGAATAAAGAAAAAAACCTTTAACATCAAAAAGTAAAAGCTAGAACCTTCAACCTTAAAAAAACAAAAACAAAAAAATTTCAACCTCTCTAAGAGCAAGAACCTTCAACCTCTTTAAGAGCAAAGACAAGAACCTTCAACCTCCAAGAGCACAAATGAAAGCCTTCAACCTCTCTAAAAATAAAAACAAAAACTTTCAACCTTTAAGAGTAAAAACAAAAAATTTTCAACCTCTTTAAGAACAAAAACAAAAACAAAAACCTTCAACCTCCAAGAGAAAAAAAAAAAGTCTTCAACTTCTTTAAGAGCAAGAATAAGAACCTTCAACATCCAAGAGCAAATATAAAAGCCTTCAACCTTTCTAAAAATAAGAACAAAAACTTTCAACCTTTAAGAGAAAAAACAAAAACCTTTAACCTTTTGAAGAACAAAAACAAAAACTTTCAACCTACGAGAGCAAAAACAAAAACCTTCAAGATCTCTAAGATTAAGAACAAGAACCTTCAACCTTCAAGAAAAAACAAAAGCCTTCAACTTCTCGAAGAATAAGAATAAAAACTTTCAACCTCCCAAAAAAAAAAAAAACCTTCAATCTCCAAGTTATTTAAATCAATAATATAACTTATAACAACCTTTTTATTTTATTTTAAAATTAAACAAAAATAATAATTTTAATTATAACACATGATATGAAAATTGAATCACCAAAAGATTAGGAAATACACAAAATGTTTGAATAAATAAAATTTCTTAAAAAGTTCATTTTGAATTTCTTGACAATAAACATAAACACATGAAGGTTGTTGATGCATTGGGGTAATCTATTAATATATTGCCATGTGTCACTTATTTAAGGGTTTCCCATTCAAATTTCAAATTTTAAGTTGAAATATAATTGCATATAATTGCAAACAAATTGAAATGTCATATATATTGGGTAGTGGAACTATATACGCGTGGCATGATTGTATGTGTTATTCAAGGCTATACATTTGTTGCAAAGTAGTCGTTGATTAATAATTAAATTTATCCTAGTTGTGATGTAATTGTTACATGTGACTAAACTAGAACTTGTCAACAAAGTCAAAAATGGTTGAGTATAACCGTATATATAATGCATACATTGTATTATAAAAATATACATCTTGCAATTAATTTGCAACTACAATATAATTCCTTGATTTTCTAACGTGGCATTTTATTTATTAATTTGTCGTATTTCCATGGGATATTTGTAATGTAGTTGTATATTAGTTGTTTTGAAACTCTAGTTGTAAGGTAATTTAATTGTTGTTGATTATACCTAAGTTGGCTAAACCTATGTTGGCTAAACCTATGTTGGTTATACCTAGGTTGACTATACATATGTTGGTTATACGTATGTTGGTTACACCTAGGTTGATTATACCTATGTTGACCATACCTAAGTTAGTTATATATATGTTGGTTATTCTCATGTTAGTTGTACCATCATTACAAAACTCTAATAAATTTGAAGTTTTGTTATTTATCAATGCATTAAGTAGACAAGCTAATGTCCAAAAACATAAGACTTCAGAGCTCAACAAAATTCAAAGGAAGGCTCCTTTGTTTATGGTGTCCCAAAAAAAGTTGAAAACCTCTTTTTGGCACATTCATAGCACTAAAAATTGTCAAAAACGAATTAGAAATGAGAAAGTTATGGCCCTTCAAAGTGTGCATGGTCAAAAAGTCAAAAAAGTGCCACACCCAACACTAGGAAACCATTCTGAAAACACCCAAATAGTCCTTGTACGTTTATTTGTTGCCTTTAGAGTTCAAAGATGAATTATAGAGCTTACGGTGATGCTCTCATAGCACTTTAAATCACTCAATTTGAATAGGAGATGAGAAAGTTATGAGGTTTGGAAGTAGGAGGGGTCTAAAAGAAGAAAAATGTGTTTTTTTAACCTTTTGAACTAAATTTGGGTGGACCAATCTACTACATCCAATGTATGGTGGAATGACATTAGTCCAATTCCACTAAAATTGGATTTGGGTGGACTAATCCATTAAACCAATCCACTACATCCAATGTATAATGGTATGGACCAGTCCCATTCCATTGAAACTAGATTTGAATGAAACTGTGTAATGGCACTAAACTAAGTTCTTTGTCTGGTGGATATCCTTCTTGGGTTTCTTATATATCTCTTGAGGGGGGAAAATGAGGACATGGTATTAGATATTGTATTAGAGATGGTATTCGATGTAAAAGTTTCTAGGAGATCCTTTTCTTGAGAAATAGCGTGTTTGTGGCATTGGAAATAGAGGTGGAAAGTGGGTGAAAGCACACTATGGGGGTGTCACTTTAGGTAAGAAAATATACTTTTGTAGGGGTATATTTTGGTATATTTTGGGGGCAGTTTTTCTTTGATTTCATTTAATGTTCTGATAAACATATAACATGGATTTTGATACAAAGGCCTCCAACATAATTCTTGTCATCTTTCAAATGAAAGTAATTTTTCAACAAAATGTTTTTTTTCAACACACTTATGTTCATTTGAACGAAAAACTTATCTAAATGTTTTTAATGAAATCACATGAATCAAACATTTCAATTGTAATTGAAATGGTACAATTGATATATATTAAATATATGACTAAATATTTCATGAAATTTTGCAATTATTTTAATTACTTTTAAAATATATATTTTCATTTTGCAAATTATCATGACAACATTTAGATTCTCACAAATATATTCTTTCATCATTTAATATTAATAAACATTTTGTTTCCTTTGATAATTGCATTATTTAGTTATTGAGCTACTTTATTTTTAATATAATTTATGAAAACCTTTTTTAATAGTGGCTTGTTGAAAGTTGAAAGTTACATAGTTTCGAAAAATAATATTTATGACTACAATTTTTTGCCACCGTAATGTGCTTTCACCCAAATATCAATGTATTTTGTACTTTGATTCTTGTAAAAAAAAATGGTTGAAAGTATATCATATTATTTTGTTGTACTTGGAGGATGTTAGATGTTGGGGGAAAGTACTGCACATTAAGATTACATATTGTTTTGTTATGTTTTATGTAGTAGTTTTTTGTTTCTTCTACAAGAACAATAGGATCTTCTTTCTTTGCTTTTTGTCTTTAAAATAGAAAGTACCTTCTACCACAAGACAATAACTACCCTTAAAAGGTAGCAATAAGGAAGAAGACATGAGATTTGAGGTTTGCAGGGAAAGTAACATTGTTGCAAACAACTAGCAGTAACCATAGAAGGTTTATAGGTGTTACAGACGGTAGGCAAAATTTACATGAGGTTTACAAGCGGTTGTGGGTCTTTTTTCAATTCTACAAATAATGGTAGGTGTAGGACAATAGTTGTTACAAGACAGTAATTACTACATGACGATAGTTATTGCAAGATAGTAGCTACTACAAGATGGTAGTTGCTACAAGATGGTAGGCAGACAATAAACAAGTTTTAATTTTATGTGTTTTCAAAAAAAAAATATTTCTTTTTTTTTATTTGGCAACCTTTTTCCTTGATAGTAATAACGTTGCCAAATTCTACGGTTTAACATTCTTCACATTAATATATGTCCTTTCCCATAGTGGAACCCATCTTGCATCCCACTCGTTTAGATCTACTATTTCCTCATAGTGTGCGACATTTTCATTCCACTCCTTGCAAACATACCATATCAAATGTCAAAAAACACAATATTTTATTAGCATTATTGAATTTTTTGGGCAAATTAACATGTCTTACAAAGGGCACAAGCCTTAGCCAAGAGCCTATAGCTAACCCATATGGGCTTCCCACCTCCATTAGGTTATGGATTGAGAAGGGACATGATTCATCAAGTGATTCACCAAAGCTTTTCATGATAATTCAAGGTATTCTTGTGAACACAACTACAAACAAGAAAAATTCATCCATCACTATGCTCATGCGCAACTAAACAAGGCATGTATAGTGTAACATTATGGCAAATACCTTTCAGATTTGATGTAAAAAATGCAAGATAACAATTGAGCCCTTATTCTAAGTCATATAATGGAAATGTGGGAAAATAGGTTCATTTGATCACTTGATTGCCACCAAGACCTCCTAACATGCCTTTTCCCACTTGTTGCCTTGCATTTTTTTATGCTACAACAAGTTATTTTCGCATTCACTCTTTTAGTTTTTAGCTACGTGTGCACCTTGTGACACATTTGGTTAGTCCCAAAGTCTCAATCACTCGGGATGGAATTAACTCTTTACTTAGACTTATTAGACCCTACTATCAATGCCAAATTTTAATGTAACTTGGAGCCAGCCTAGGCTTGACTCCTATAGTTAGACCACATGGCCAAAAACTGAATCAGCTTGATTTGGGGGCCTTTTGAAACCAACTCCCGGAGTTGGTTTAAAAGACTTAACCTAGGATGATTTGAGTCGTCATGAGGTGAACCCTCTCTCAGGGTTTTGGCCTTGAAGCCTTAAAGGGACAACTCTTAATCATTCCAAATGTTTTAACAAGTTTGCACCTTTTTATGGCGACTTTGGACAACACTCAATCATTTGTTGAGGGTTTTAAAGGGATGGTGGCCCACACTATAATTTTGAAAACTTCCCCTAATCGTCTTCTTTGGCCGACAAAGTTCAAGCTCCACCTTAACCCATTTAGACTTCAAGGTTCAGACATTTCCCAACTCCTAGAAGAGTCGTACCTCGTGGAGCCACTTATGGCCTAATTCTCATATCGCCTTAATGCCCCACGAAGGTGATCTCAATATGAGGCCCACATTTGCTTAAGACATCTTTTAAACGAAAGGGCATGTCATTCACCCCCACCTTCGAGAGGTCTATGTCTTCGTAGACATAATGCACATGTTGCCTTTGTTATGGCAAGCCACACCTTTGCCACTTTGTTTACCTCAAGCTTTTATGAGGGTAGCTAGTTCTCGACTTAGGTATTGTTGGCATCCCAAATTTTATCCTTTTAGATGTAGGAGGATTCTTAGACAATTTTTTTGTTTGTTTGTATGTCAGTCCTGAAACTGCACCACACACCCTTCTTGAGCTCACTTTTTTTACCAATTGATAATCCCCTTATTTGGGCCCCCCTTAAAATACTTGAAGGTTAAGTTTCATGCCTAGGCCTATTTTCTTAATGACCCTGGGCAACCACACCAAAGTATGACTATCAAATGTGCCAAAAATAGTGTTGATTTGAGTTTAACCAAGTCAAACCCCCTTTGCTTTAAAAGGACATGGTTCATGATTCCGTGTTTTGACCCCTGCAATCGCGTTTTGAGTTTTCGGGAGTCCCGGAGGACTCCCAAGTCCCATTTTTGGGAGTGTGAGTGGTGACCTCACACTTCCCTCAAAGTGGGGTTGCGACACCCACAAGTTTATTCTCAGTTTGAGGGCATGTCATTTAATGCACATGCATCACTACCTTAATCTCAATTGATTATGCCATTTATAAGTTTTTTTTTCAAGTTCAATTCTTTAGGTCCATTTTCATTGGTTACCGTCACCTCAATTTAGCCCTCATGTACTTTTTCCATGGTCTACTTCATTTCATATATTTTGACTTCAAATTGATTACCGATTTACCTTAGTTTTAGTTCAAATATATGTATAGTATTTCAGGTTTCATTTTCACCCCCTACCTTCTAGAGGTTGATATCCTCATCAACATTTATGCTAATATATTAAATTTATCCTTATGCACTTTTTGGATAGCCATCTCATGGCCATGTTCTTGCTCAAACTTTTCAACAATTTTTGGCAAATGATCTAAATGAACAGGCTTCACCCATTTCGACTTTTTAGGGTGGCATTTTTTCCATTTAACCAAGTATTGTTTGCCAATTCTATTAGTTTGTTTTGCGGCTAAGATGCATTCCACTTCCCTTACAAGTTTATGTGATGCACCCCCAAGCTCCTTAATAGACTCAACTATGAATCCAAATGTGAAAATAGTGGAAGGATAAGGAATTGGGGTACACTCCCTGGCTCATAGCACTTCGGGGGTAAAGGGGTGTGCTGGAGCTCCGAGATGGGGACTAGGATGAGTGACAAGCAGGTAAATATTCACATGGACCTGCACAAACCAAACAATAAGTTGGTTAGTGCGTAGTTGGAACACTTTTGGTGCATGGACTCACCACGGCCCAGATTTGGGGGAAACCCACCACCTTCCCCCTTATAGTATTCTCTATGCTTGGCCATGGGGTCAACACTCAAATGTTATTTTGTCCCAAGACTCGCAAGTTGGAGTTTCGAAATTCCTAAAATTAAGACTCCTACAACTTTGGAAGCCCATAATGTTTTGTGCAAACCTCCAATTGAGGTGAGATCTAAAAAAAACTTGTATCCCTTGTCGAGATCTTTTCAATAGTATTTGACACACTACCTGAATGCAAGGAAATCAGGGAGATTCTTGACTTTTAGTGCTTGGGAATCAAATTGGCACTTTGACTCTTGGCCCTTCTTTTGGCCATAACTTATGTTTTAAGTACCCAAATGGGTCATGCAAGCCCATTTTACACATCTACGTTTCAAAATCTTTTGAATGGTATAATGAAATTTTTAATCCAATGACTTTTGATCCTTAAAATTTCCCTTTGAAGATTCGAAAGTCCATCGGAACCCTAACTTCCATAGTGGGAGTTCATTCCTTCACATTCTCCTACATTCCTGGGAGCATGAAATGTGCTTCACTCTTGGCCCGCACCTTTGCAAGCCCTTGCTTTGGTTAAGAGCCCAAGGCTAGGGTTGTAACATTATGTTCGATGAAGTCAAATCCTTGGTGATAAGGTTGTTTCTAATTCTTCCTTTTCTTGTTTTCATGAACTAGCTTCAATTTGGGACACATGGAAGGTCGGGTGGGTCACTAACGCATTGGAAGTTGCAAAGTATACACATTAGGGTGGGGTTGCAAATGATCTTATAAAGGTTTACATACTTTGGAATAAACTTATTTGCCAAAGTTTCGAGCATATTAAAGTCCTTTATCTTTAACCACAATAGGTCCCCCACCTCAAATTTTATGTGTTTTTGCGACTTGTTAGTTTGTTTTTTAGAACTTGCCTATGCCTATTCGAAGAGCCTGCTGGCCAATGCTTTCTTCTCTTCACGTTCTTTGGCCATTTTTTCAACCTCCTTACCGCCTTCGCAACAAAGTGCTTCTTGTTTTAGGAATGATTAAATCCATGGGTTATTTTGCTTCAACTCCCAAGGCCAATTCAAAGGGACTCAATTTTGTGGTTGAGTGTTTTGTGGAGTTGTAACAAAACTCTACCAAACCCAAATGGTCGCCCCAATCCTTATGATTGCAAGCGATATAATTATGGAAATACCGATTCAATATCCTATTCACCCATTTTGTTTGGCCATCGGTTTGCGGATGGAAGGTGGTGTTAAATTTTAACTTTATACCCACCTTGTTCATTAACGTCCAAAATTTTGATGTGAATTTCACATCTGGGTCATTCATTATGACCTCTAGCATTCCATTATGTTAGATCCACATGTTGAAAAATAATTTTGTTGTCCCCACCACTACGGCGTTTGTTTGAATTGGTGCAAATTTTGTTAATTTTGAGGACTTGTCTACCACCACAAACATGTCAAAAAATGCATTAAAACACTTTCAAATGGACTCACTAAGATTGGGAAGGGCCTATCCAACTTGAATTTTTTCTTATGTATCGACTTGGTACTTTGGCACTTTGCACACATGTGAGCATAGTGCTATACATCTTCTTTCATTTCTAGCAAATAGAAAGTCTTCCCAAATAAATCCCTTGTAGTCTTTTCACCACAATGTCTTGCCATGGGCGATTTGTGCACTTCTTACATGACCTTTGTGTGTAACTTCCTTTTAACACATAGATTTGTGATTACTTCCATCATAGCAATTCGTCTAGAAAGGTGATTCTTTTCACCTTCTTGTTCTAATGCAAGTCATTAAAATAATTTTGCATTAAACAATTTTCCACATATGTTTCTCATATGTTTCTTTCTAGATCTCTTTCTCTAATGAACATGGTTTGAAAAACTTGAGTATTTTTCCAAGGCATCTCCCCTTGGTATTCCTTTTTGCGATTTAACGCATTTGGCATTACATTGTTTTTGCTAGGCTTATGGATCAACTCGATGTCCATAAGGGCCAAAGTATCATGCCACCGCAACTATTTTGTCGTGGCCCTTGGTTGGGTTTCAAAATATCTCAAGGATATGTTATATGTAAAAACCTTGGTTTTATGAGAACCCAAGTAGTGTTACCATGCTTTCAAATAGTTCACTACTACAAATAATTCCTTTCAGTTGGGTTCTTGCTAACTTTTTATTTTCAAAGGCAATTATGTGTCCTTCTTACATTAGGACCTTACTTATTGCAAGGCCATTTGCATTCATGTGCACCTCAAAAAACTTCACAAAATCTAAGAATCGTAGCACTACTTCTGATGACAATTTCCCCTTTAAGAGGTCAAACACATTTTATTGTTCGCCCTTCCACTTGAATGAACCCTCTTTTTTCAAGAGGTCAATGAGTGGTCTTGCTAGCGTAAAGAAGTATTTTATGAACTTCTTGTAAAAATTAACCAATCCTAGGAATGACTTAACCCTTTTGGTCAAAACTAAGCTTTGCCATTTTTTAATTGATTTGATTTTACTTGGGTTGGGCTTCACCCCATCCTAAGATAATACATGTCCCAAAAAGTCCATTTTTAGACTTGCAAACTCACTCTTCACCCAATTGGCGTATAACTTATCTTTTTTGAACTTCTATAACAAAAATTTTAGATGCGTTACATGCTCCTTTGTGGATTTGGATGACACCAAAATGGCATTTATATAAATGATTACAAATTCATTTAATTTCTCATGGAAAATTGAGTTCATCAAGGCTGTGAAAGTGGGCAAAACATTACATAGCCCAAATGGCAGGACCAAGAATTCATAAAAGTTGTACCTTGTCCTCATGGCCATCTTTTCCACATCCACCTCTTCCACGTGGATTTGGTAATAGTTCAACTTCAAGTCAATTCGGCTAAAATAAGAAAGACCATTTAGATGATCAAAGAGATCATCAATTCGAGGCAAGGGGTAATTGTTCTTAATGGTGATTTTGTTCAAGGCACGGTAGTCTATGCACACGTGTAGTTTCCCATCCTTTTTATCCACAGACAAGATGAGCAATCCATAAGGTGACTTGCTCGACTTAATGTATCATCATTCCATTAAATCATTTATTTGAGCTTTGAGTTCTTATAGTTCTTTTTTATTAAGTCGATAAGGTGCCTTAAAAGGTGGTGCTGACCCAAGCACCACCTTGATTCTATGGTCCACATGGCGAGAAGGAAATAAATGTTTAGGAAAGTCGTCCATTAGGATGCCCAAAAATTTATTAATTGTGTTGGAAATACAAGTAGGCCAAGACTTTGCCCTTTTGGCCTTAGACTTAGTAATAAATTCATCCACACACATAATAATTAAAAATGAGGTCTTTCGTAATTTTTTTAAGGATACCAAATGAATACCTACCTTAGTTAAACTAGCTTAGTATTCAATTTCTAAACCAACAAACCTATCTACTAGCCTACATTACTAGAATTCCTATTTTTTCAAATTAACCAAGTTGATTATATGGGTTTTTTTTATTAGAGGACATGTATTTTTTACCAGTGACCAAAGGCTTGAATGATAATGTGTATTTTTTTACTAATCAATTTGACTAAAGTGATCGATTTGATAATTAGTCAAATTAGACATCTAGTCAAATTAGATTTAAAAATACCATTTAGTCAAATTGGTTAGTGGCCTAGTCAATAAGACCACCCAATTTAGTCAAATTGGCAAGTGCCTTAGTCATAAGGCCACCTATTATATTCAATCAATAGGGTTAATTAAATAGGCTCCATCAAAATGGCTAGTGGTTTAGTCAAAAAGGCCAATTACAAATTCCAATACTAGTTGAGTATTTTGGGATCACAGGTAACATTTTAACTATGTTTAACCAATTAAAAAATAAATAAATAATGTAAAAGTTAGCTAATCATAACTAAATGAACCATGACCAATCCATTTATGGTTAAAATAATTATATTTATATGGTTTATTTAACTATGGTTAAATTGAATAAATTGAAATTAATTATGGCTCAACTACTTATGAAAAAATCAATTGAAATCAAAACTAACCATAACTAATCTAACCATGATCAATTTAACAATAGTTGGTTTAGTTTTAGTAACTTTAGTCACTAATATTAGTTTAACATAATTAATTTAACCATTACTAGTTGGACCATTGTTGGTTTTGCCATAATGAATTTCACCTTGGTTATTATAAACATAACTAAATTAATTATATTTATTTTAAACATATTATTATTTTACCCAAATAAATTTAACCATAATTAATTAAAAACCATTGTCAATTTAGCCATGGTTGGTTTTGCCATAATTATTTTGAACATTTTTAGTTTAGCCATAATGTAAGGTCATTGAAATCTTATGGAACCAAAGGTCATCTAGTTCTGGGGTTGAACCTAGATCCGAGATAAGGTGGGTCCTAGGGTAAGGTTTAAGTACATGTATTTGAAGAGATATCAAGGTCAGGGTAGGGTGTGTATAATCAAAACTGAAACCACTAGTTCTTACTCGAATTTTCGGAGAAACTCCCAACACTGGTTCTAACCCAGCACTTGTAGAAACCACGCACTAGCAAGTACTAGTACCCTAGTCCCATCCTATTAATCAACCGTGATTGTATTTCTTATTTGGTTAAGTTTTATAGGCCGACAGTAAAACTCGGTGGCAATACCTTCTAGACCCTACACTAACACCAGGAAAGGTCATATGGGGGTGATTAACGTCCTACCAAAACCCTTTCCCATCCAAAACCTTTTTTGTCCTCTTTACCACCTAACCCACTCGACGACTCTTTGGTGCCCTTTTGTTTTTAGTCATTGTAGCAAATGCCTTCCAAAAAACTGGTTGGAATGAACTAGCAACCACCAATGCACCAGTTGAGGATGAGGTTGTTGAAGCCGTTTTGGGGATGAACCAAAACCACATCCTCCTTGCACAAATATATATATTTTTTCTCGCCTCTACTTTGCCCCAAAACATTTTTCTCGTACCTACCTACCTCCCACCTACCTCCTACCTCCTACCTCCTATCTACCTCCCCCCTCCTACCTCCCACCTACCTCCCCCTTCTTACCTACCTCCCCCCTCCTACCTCCAGTCGCCATCGCTAGAGCCAGAGCGAGAACACTAGAACCGAAGTGCCGAAGTGGGAGCAACAGTGCCAAAGCTAGAACGGGAGCACCAGAGTCGGAGCGAGAGCGCTAGAGCCAGAGCCAGAGCGCTAGAGCCAAAACGGGAGCGCCAGAGCTAGAGCTGGAGTGCCAGAGCCAGAGCATGAGCACCAGAGCCAGAGCTTCCACTTCCAAGCTTCAAGGTAAGCTTTCTTACCTTCTTTCAACATTTTTTTTTGTTGTAGTGCCACGAAGAAGGCGACGGCTTGCTGCCGTTGCTTTCTTTTCTTTGTTTTGTTGTAGCAAGAAGAAGAAGAAAGTGACACTACCGTCGCCTTTTTTTTTTTGCATTGCAAAAGGGGACGACAGTTGCCGTCCCCTTCTTTTTGTTTTGTTTTGGTATAATAAAAAGAAGAAGAAGGCGACGATAACTTTATTGTCGTCGCCTTCTTCTCTGGTTTTTTTTAGATGATAGAAGGGGACAGTAGCTGCTGTCCCCTTCTTTTTGTTTTTGTTTTGTTACAAGAAGAAGAAGAAGGCGATGGCAAACGCCTTCTTCTCTTGTTTTTTTGGGAAGGTAGAAGGGGATGGCAATTGTCGTCCCCTTCTTTTTGTTTTGTTTTGTTGCAGCAAGAAGAAGAAGAACGTGACGACAGCTTTGATGCTGTCGCCTTCTTCTCTAGTTTTTTTTTTGAAAGCAGAAAGGGACGGCAACTGCCGTCCCCTTATTCTTATTTTATTTTGTTGCAAGAAGAAGAAGAAGAAGGCGACGGTAATTTTGCTACCGTTGCCTTCTTCTTTGGTTTTTTTTGGAAGGTAAAAGGGGACGACAATTGTCGTCCCCTTCTTTTTGTTTTATTTTGTTGCAGTAAGAAGAAGAAGAAGGCAGTCTGCCATCACTTTCTTTTATAGTTTTTTTGGAAGGCAGAAGGGGACGATAGCTCCCGTCCCCTTCTTTTTATTTTATTTTGTTGCAGCAAGAAGAAGAAGAAGGTAGGCTGCTTTCGCCTTCTTCTCTGGTTTTTTTTGGAAGGCAGAAGGGGACGGCAGCTACCATCGCCTTCTACGATGCAAGAAGAAGAAGAAGAAGAAGAAGAAGAAAAAGAAGGCGACGACAACTTTGTTGCCGTTGCCTTCTTTCTCTGGTTTTTTTGGAAGGTAGAAGGGCACGGCAGTTGCCATCCCCTTCTTTTCTTTATTTTGTTGTAGTAAGAAGAAGAAGAAGGTGATGCAATCATCGCCTTTTTTTTTTTTAGGCATCGCAGAAGGCAATGGTAGTAAGCTTGCTACCATCGCCTTCTATAGCAAAGAAGGCAATAGCAGCAACGTTGTCGTCGCGTTTTTTTTTTGGAAGACAATGAAGGGGACGGTAATCTTTTTGTTTTGTTTTGTTGCAGCACGAAGAAGAAGAAGGTGACGGTAACTTTGGTGCGATCGCTCTCTTTTTTGGTTTTTTTTTCGAACACAGAGGGGGACGACAAGTGCCGTGCCTTCTGTTCGTTTTGTTTTGTTGCAACAAGAAGAAGAAGGCGACACTACCGTCGCCTTCTTTTTTTTTCCGTTCTTGTGCAATAAAGAAGGTGACGGCAATGTTATCGTCGCCTCCTCCTTTTTTTTTTTGCATCAAAGAAGGCGACACCAACAACGTCGCCTTCCTTTTTTCTTTTTTTTTGTTGGAGCTGAAAACCCGATGACACCAAAGCGAGGAGAAAAAAAAAAAGAAGGCGACGGCTGCTTCTATTTTTTTCTTTTTGTTTTTTTGTTTCAGCACAGAATTAGTTATGGTGTTGTTTTGCTTAGGTTCCATTGTAGCAAAGAAGAAGAAGACTACAGATGTCGTCACCTTCTTCGATGGCTTTGCCGCAAGAAATTGGCGACCTACGCCTTTTTGCTGGTTTAACTGCGAAGAAAGGGACAACAGTAATGTCGTCACCTTCTTCTATGGTGGCCCAAATATGAAGAAGGCAATGGTAGCAAGCGATTTTTTATTTTTTTTGGGTCTTTATGGTTTAGTTTATTAGAATTGACAATTAACAATATAATGGTTGTTTTTTTGTTGAGGTTGAAGGTTATAATGGTTCGGAGAAGGAGATTGAAAAAAAGTGATGGTAGTGATTTGGAGGTGCATAAGCAAAATGTTGTTTCATTAGATCAAGTGGTTGCGGAGGAAACTATTGTTTTATCAAATCAATTGCAAATTGTTATTTTTTCACATCAAGCAATTGCTGAGGGTATTGCTGCTTCTTCGAATCAACCAATTAGTGAGCAAAATGTTGCTCCATCAGAATTGAGACACCAAAAGCAAAATGTTGTTTCATCAGATATGAAAATTAGAAAATTGATGTATTAAACAATTTATGTGGATTAGAAATGTTATTTCATCAGGTATGAAAATTAAAAATTGATGTATCAAACGATCTATGTGGATTAGAGTTAACAAGCATGACAATGAGTAATGTAGATTGAAAATTTCGATCAAAAAATGATGGATTAGATTGATTTAAAATTTACATATATTAGATTAAATGTAGGAAAAAGAAAATTGCACAAGTTGTTTTACATTTAATTATATCCGCACCTTCCATCATTTGATGGAAGGTGCGGAATTTTTTTGTCAAATTTTTTTATTGCAATACCTGAAAGCAGTAAGTTTGCAGGGATTATACTTGATTGTGTGATTTTGGTTTGCAATACTTGCATTCTGTTTCTGAACACTTAATGTGTAAAGTTTTAGGGTTAGGGTTTTTTAATTACAAAGTAATGATTTACTTTTTGATATTTTTTGATTTAGCTCCAGAACTTGAAACCGTCCAGGTTTCTTAGCCACCGGCACCCCCTTGTCCACCTAATTTGGCTCAAAAGGACAAAGAATGGACAAAGGTTGCGTTGAAATGGAAGTGTAAAGTTGGCACTTGCATTGTCGCATATTACGCCAAATGGTTGTCGACCAAGCATTTGAAGGAGGTGCATGGCTTGGTGATAGAAAAGGCTAAACTTGGGAGGCCTTTAACTTCTGCAAGAGGTCCTCGACATCAAGACGATGGTAAAATGAATGCTCGCATCGTGAGAAATGCCCAAGCTGTGCAAAGGCAAAATGATCAAAAGGTTGTTAGTCGCGCACGTGCCAAAGCAGAGAAGGATTGGGTAAAGTTTGTAACAATTTCAAAACAATGTCCACCATTCCCAAAACAAGCTTTGGTCAAATTAGCTTCAGAGCAACTATTGAAAGTGTTGGGTCTAACTGCCTCGGGTGTGGGAAGTGTGGCTCGAAATGCAACATCACGAATGGAAAAAGATGAAAACTTATAAGAGATGATTCGATCCATGCGTTATGTATATGCACGATAATTGAAGAAGGCATGGGATGTAAAAAATTGGGATCGAAAGTCCAATAAAACAAGTCGAACAAAAAAATTGACAAATGTATTGGATTTTCATGAATCTAGAATAATTCATGAAAGGTAAGAAACAATAATAATTAATGTTTATTATTATTTTTATAATTTTGTTTCATCCAAGGTGTGTTAGGGTTTAATTTGGTGGTTTTGGGTGTTTATAGGGTTAAGGAGACAACAAAAGAAGAGTTTGTTACAAATGCAGTTCAAATTGAGATGTAACATTGCCATTTCTACATTGCTCGTCATGTAGCAAGGGCTGCAAATGTAGCAACTGCTTATTGAACTAAACACAAAATTATAGATACTAATTATATGGTTTAGGGTTTTCACTTTATATAGTTAGCCAGGTTTTTTCAGGCCTTTTATTTTTTGGACTACCCAATTTTTGAACTTTGGTCTTGTGATGTGTTATGGAGAACCTTTTTTTTTTCATTGGGTTTTTTAGCAATTTTTCATCCACCCATTTTGTACAACTTTTATCAATATAATATTTTTTTCTAGTCACATTTGTTTGATGGGTATATGGTTAATCATATATGTCATTTTTGTCATATACATCTTAATATTTAAGATGTAAGAATCAAACCTTAAATAGGCCCATATGAATAGGTAACATGAATTTGTCTACAATCTATAAAGATCAAAATGAACATTATGTAATATTTATGTCTAATGTAATAAAATTCACATCACCTAAAAGCTTTTAAAATAATACACACATTTTAAACATATACTAACATCATTTTTTTTACAACTTCCATAAGGCCATTTACAAAAATGCAATACCCGCATATGGGTCCTGTAAAAGGCGTTAGGTATTACTATTCAATGTAATACTCACATATAGGATCTTGTAATAGGCGTTGGATACTACCAAAATATGCAATACCTGCATATAGGCCTGTGATGTTATCACACATTCATTGCAATACCCACATATAAGGTTTATATAATAATCATTGGTTTCATTCATTGTAATACCCACATATAAGATCCCATAATAGTCACTAGTTTTTCATTCATCACAATACCCGCATATAGGGTCCCATAATAGTTGCTGGTTTTTTTCATTCATTGTAACACCCCATATGGGTCCCATAATAGTCGCTAGTTTTTACATTCATTGCAAAACCCAAATATAGTGTCCCATAATAGTCGCTGGTTTTTTCCATTCATTACAAAACTCACATTTTGTCATAAACTTAATTCAAATTAATAACTAATTTAACGTTATAAAAAAACATATTTTGGATACGCAAACCACTTATTAATTCTTTTGAAATGACATTACATGTAAGTATTACAATTAGGGTTGGGTGTTCACATAAGGTTTGTGTCAATCACCTACAATATGTGTGTGGATTATTGTAATATGAACTTACATGCAAGTATTGCATTTAGGCCTTGGTCTTCATTCGAAGGTCCACCCAAACTACATATTGGGTATTTCAAAGCGACCTTACATGTGGGTATTGTAGTTAAAATTGCCCTTTCACTACAAGTTTTACGTTAATCACCTATGGGTTATTTTTAAATGAATTTGAATATAGCTATTACATTTAGGGTTAAGGTTTCATATAATTTTACAATATCCACACACATATTTACTTTCACCAATTACAAATTTAGCCTTAATTTTATTAATAACTAAATAAAATCAATAACAAAACATAGAAGAAGGTATGTTTTAAGCCATTTGTTAATATCTCCAAGTTGATTTCTTTCACTTTCTTCAAAAATAGATATTGCATTATTTTGCATATAAAATTCCCCCTAAAGTGCACCGTAGATTTACTTTATTTACTATAGACTTGTAACAAAAATGTTGATTAATTTAGGGTTTCCCAAGCTCTAAGTTTGAATCATAATCCAATAATATATATTTATAACAATTTTGTGAAAAAATGTGCTTTTTTTTTATTAAAATTTTTAGTTCAAATCTAATATGTTATAATATAATAAAGAATAGACATTAAATTGTCATAAATGCTTATTAAGCTTACATGGTCTAGGCTAGTAAACTACCTATATAATTAGTATGTTTATTAAATAAATTTAACCACCTTCAATACCTACATAAAGTACCTAAAATATTAACCTAAAAGGCCTATATTAATGAATAAACTACATAATAGGCCTATATTATGTAGGTACCCTATTAGGTAGTTAATTAAGTTACTTAACAAGTAGCTTACTAACTTACTACTCATGTTTAGGCTAGTAAACCTTAAAGCCAAATCCACACAAACTTTAGCATGGCTTTTAAAAAATTATGAACATTTTCATACCTAGCTATTAATATTTTGGAATTTTTAAATTCGCATTAAAAAAAATTCATCCAAAATAATTGCAACATACATAACCATATATATATAAATATATAATTTTAAATTAATTTGTATTGAAATGTATAATTTCATAATATCATTATTTATATATAATGTGTTATAAATAACAATATATTTGGACCAATATTTAAACCAATATTATACATCATAAAAAATAAAATTTACATAATGATTTGTGTTATATATGTATATAATATACAATATTTTTAACCCATTATCTGATTATTTTAACCAATAAATTATTTATTATGTATCAAAAAAATATAAAATAAAATTTTAATTAGACATAGGATTAATATATGGGAGAGATCATTTTTATTACTATGTGAAACCAAAAAAAAAAGTAGAAAATTATGTGCTTTAATTTTTTAAAAACATAATTAAAAATTTTATTGAATTAGAGACTTTATATTTTTTTTTTTGAAATGACTTTACAACTTTAAAAGGGAAAAAAAACATAAATATGAACATATTTGAAGAAATTTTAAGCTTGAACT
>Ga0209611_10001420_pt1 | contig 40691 bp, 31 predicted proteins | sample S1TSphgellanicum_3_FD_187693 | JGI IMG/M metagenome (GOLD analysis project Ga0209611, IMG submission 187693) | Host-associated microbial communities from peat moss isolated from Minnesota, USA - S1T2_Fc - Sphagnum magellanicum MG (SPAdes) (version 2) | ecosystem: Host-associated > Plants > Peat... | reverse complement strand
CCCCCCCCCCCAACCAAAAAATAAAATAAAATGGAAAGCCAACTGTCCAAAAGTAAAGTGAACGCTGGACAATCCACTCTCCACACCAAAGTTCAAACACAACTTGAAAAATAAAAACCACCCTACTGCGCACCCACAAGAATAAAAGGGAGGCCCCTTCACTGCATGACACCCTTTCACTTTTCATTGGTTGCATGGAAATTCTATTCGTAAGATTGGCTGCCACTATTTTTGGCCTGGATTAATGGCACTTCCTAAGAACACCCTACCTAGTATGTCATTTGATGTGAAAACTTAGCATGTGTCATGAAAACCCATTTCCATATCAAGAATGTTTGACCTAGAGTGAAGTTTGTGTAATGATTCGGATTTGCACAAAAGGAGCCTAGTGTGATTTTTTGATGAGGTGGGCTAACTCGGAGCTATTTTTCAACAATATATTCAAATGCATTTCATTGGGCTGGTGCAGTATGAGAAGAGAGGCTGTTGGGATCATTCAAGTACCAAGGCTTCTTTTGCAATTTGATAGAACTTGTACATATGTGTCTTGTGCAATAGGTTCTCTCATCCCTAACTCACTGTGTCTTGCAATATCAATGTGCATGCACCTTGTTAAGGTGCTATTGAATGGACAGTGTTATTGCGCCAAGAATTCAAGTTCATGTATTGAACTACAAAGTCAAGACATGAACTAGGTTTGAGGCTTTGGAGACATGGGTTACACCTTAGATTCCTTGAAATATTGAAATAAATCTACTTCACCTTAACTCACTAATAACACCTAGTGAACTAGGTCTTTCCATACTAATAATTTCTCCCTTCTCTACAAGGACAGCTGATAAATTCCATGGTGCAGCATGCTAAAAAAAACCACTCTAAACACCCAAAAAATGGCTATTACATGAAAATTCCATGTGCCAAAATGGTGGATAATATTGAAAAAACCAATCTAAACACAAAACATCATCAGTGCACCATTGAAGTTTGATTGGATGGGGGGAAGTAAATTTGTTGAGGATCTTGGCTGATTTTTTTGGGTGTGCATTTTACATGGTATTCAGAGCTGAAGTTTGGGTTCAGATCCTTTGTAGAAAATGTAAAACATGCAACGACAAGAAGATGTATTTGTAAACCCAAAGTCATATTTAGCACAACGCTTATTTCGTATCTTGTTGATCCCTTATTTTCCCCTCACCCCCAATTTGTTGATATCCATAAAGTTCATAAATTTTGTAAAAAAGATTTGACCAACGTCTACGGGGGCTCTTTACACTAGAGGGCTTGGGCCATGGCCTATAGAACCTCATGGTACCTCTCTTTTTGGATGAGACCATTGGAAAACACATGGGCTATGGCTCTAAGGCCTTTGTTCATAACGTAAACCGAATTTGGACCAAAAGAATGGACCCTGTCCATATTTTCAAAAAAAATGAATTTGTTAAAAAAAGTTTGAAAATGTGGCTGGCTTAACTTTTCATTCATCTTTTTATTTATTTTTAATTCTTTTTTTAGCTTTCCTCTTTAGCTTTCTTCTTTTTCATTCTATTTTTAAAATACTTTTTCTTTTTTTTTGCACCTTTCATAAACAATCATGCATCATGGATGAAAGAAAGAAGCAAATACTTGTTGAGATGGCTATGTATTGGTGTCTATGTATATTAACTCAACAAATGTTAAGCCCACATCTCTTGAATTTTTTGATTTCACCTTTGTGATTGTGAATAATCTCCATGATCCATCGCTGGACAAAAATATGGAAAACATTTAGCAATAGACTACACTATCCACAAACAAGTCTAATGTAACAAGCTTCAATAACTTTAAGAGCATCAAAATGATGATTAGGAGAAAAAAAATGATCCCTTTCCATTACGGCGTTTACAGTTTAAGGGGTCATAATTGGGCGGGGCACCACAAATTCCTTCCATTTTTACTATTCAAAAAAAGAAAATTTTCATATAATCTTTTTTTCTCTTGTAATGTTTGAGCGAATAGCAATTTTGTGGAAGGCACACAAAAATTCCCCCATTTTTTCTATTAAAAAAATTAGAAATAGTAGTTATGCTTGAGCATTAATGGCAGCAAATTTATAGGGGAACTTCCAAAACTTCCCCCCAATTTTACTTATAATTTTAAAAATGTATATATATAAATTTTTTATGATTATGTTTACGTTGTAAGGGAAAAAAATTTTGGGGAGGGGGTTGGGGGAAGGGACACCAAAAAGTCCATCCCATTTTATTTTTCAAAAAAATAAGAAGCAAAAAATGATCCCAAATTATTCTTGCTTTAGTCCTCAAGGGGTAGCAATTTTATGGTGATAGCCATTCAAAATTCCCTTCAACATTATTTCTCATTTAATTTCTTTAATTTTTTTGTTAGGACTTAAAGGGAAATGATTTAATGAGGAGCCACCAAAAAATCCCTCCAATTTTATCTTTCAAAATTTTAATACAAAAATCAAGAAAATATCATAAATTGACAACTAATATTATTTTGGAACCCATTGGGTTTCACTATTTTCATTAAGCCCACCTTTGAGATAGGCCTAAAAAAATACCCCAAGGGCCCAAATAACATTATCCACAACTATCCATGTACGATTCCAACAATTGTTTTCATCAACATCATTTGTTTGGGCTTGGGCCCTAAACTAACCTAGTGTAAGCCCAACTAACCAACCTTGATAGTTTGGGCCAATGAGAGATTTTAGATTTATGTGGTCCTAGGCCCAAGCCCTCTAGTGTCACCCAGCCCCTAAAATTGAACATGAAATTGATGTGATTATTGTTTAATGCAATTTTGTAGGGTGTGTTAACATGCAAAGGAAGATCACTTCTTTCAAGATTTGTCTTAGGCCTCCTAGTTAAGACTAAGATTTTTTTGACATTTGTCAAAATGTGAAAAAAACATTTGATCCTAATTGTGGCATCAATGCAGATTAATTTACAAGTTTAATGCTCACCTAAGATTTTGACCCCCAATTGAACCCCTAATGAACAACTTCATCCTTATTTAGGGCATTTTATGAATAACCTTATTGGGTTCAATCTGTCGTCCTCCTTTACATCTTTAGACATGGTTAGAGAGTTGTAGGTGACTAATGATTTGGGTGCCCAAACTTGCAGTAAACCAATATATGTCTGGAAAAAAACAGATATCATATTGTATTCTCTTATTTTGGATAGAATTGTCCATCCACAACACATCCCCTCAGCCATAATTAAGGGCCATATCCCAATAGAGTTAGCTTCATGTGCAAACACATAATAGATCAATCTAATCTCTGGCTCTTGGCAACAATAGTTGTGTGGTAAGGGTAATCATGCCCATAATCGAAAATAGGCTAGTTATTGATTAGGGCAAAAGGTTAAGGTAAGGCATGTTAATGGTCGATTAAAAAAGGATCACCCTTTCATGGCTAAACGTGGGTTGACAAAAAAAAAAGTTCTGAATTTTTTATGGGGTTACCCAGGTAATGAATTTTTGTGTTTAGTAATAGGGTAAAAGTCACCCATTTGGACAAATGTGCCCACTATTGGAATAACAAAGTGTTTGTGAAAATATTGTCTTCACTTGGGTTCCCATTGGGCTCCACTTAAAACACTAAAATGTTTGTTTTATAGTATAAGTTAAAACAAAAGAATTTCATTTTTTATTTTTTTTGGCACCCCATTAACATAAATGATTATTTGGTAATGGGGGTTGTTTAATATGATTATAAGCAATTTAAGGGTGATTATAGACGAGGGTCCAAGGTTCAGGGACCAATGAATTCAAGCAATATTATTGGTTGAAAGCTTTAAATTGGTCCCAAAGGCTTTAGATGAGGGTCCAAGGCCAAAAAGTGTCAAATTGAGGCTAACCTACATGATACTTGTTTTGGAGGGAAAATCAATTGGTTTGGACCAGAAACAATGCTAAAAGGAGAGCTTTTGATTTGGAGAACTAAGAATCAAGCTAGGAACCAAGGTACAATCCAACTCAAGGATCCAATTTGCTTCAAATCAGTCCAAATTGCTTCATAGGAAATTGGACCCTGGACCCTCAATCTAAAGTGAACCTAAGGTACATGGACACAAACAATCTTGTGTGCACAAAGTTGTCCTAAAACATAATATCTACCCCAACAACTTTAGAGGTAAAAACCAAAGCAAATTTCAAAATACTAAGCCTTTTACATTTCCCACCAAAAACATTGTTCTCAATCACAAGTTAACCAACATATCACAATATTAAAAAAATGTTCGATCTTAGTATATGTTTTAAGCTTGGATCAAAATGCCCAAATTGTCATAAAATATGGAAGATAAGTTGTTAGATATCCAAGAGATTATTCAACTTTAAAATTCTTGAGGTGTAAAATAGATAAGAATCCAATCCTTGTGAAATCAAAAGACAAGAAGGACCTATCAAAGTAGAAGGTAGTTTAGAAAAGGTGAAAATAAAAACAAGTTCACAAGATTAGAAAGTAGAAACAATAGTTAAAGAAAGGACATCTTATGTCAATTAATTCTATGAAACAAAACATAACAACTATAGATGGATCCAACAATATGTAATCCCAAGAGTAGCAGGGAAAATAAATAGTTATAGTTTTCACATGTTTCAAGAAGTTCCAAGTTGTCCAAGCATGAGGTTCACATTTACAACTTTCACATCAACTTTAGACATTGATTTATTGTGGGAAGACTTTGAAGGTTTTTTCAAACTAATCTTTTTTACATAATTGTTACAAAAGCATACACTTTTAACATATCCAAGTTTAACCAACTTTTTGGACTCTTGGAATGTGTACACAAGGTTGAAATGTGTACCTCTTATAGGCCTTGAGCGGATTCCACCAACTAGTTGGAGAGGGTTAAGGTGCAACATTTAGCCATGATATTAAATGTACCTCATGGGTAATGAAGAAATACAATCAACAATAGATAAAGAGAATGTCCTTCTTGCAACACAAGCACAAGAGGCATGAAAACTATATTTGAATTTCTACCCCACACTAACAAAACAAATGAATAATTGAATGCTTGGAAAAAACAATGGATGTAATAAAAAGTGGGCATACTATTTTTTTTTAAACAAACAAACATTAGCACATCTCTTTATTTTCTCTTTCAAATAATCTGAATCATAGGATACGATCAAGGAAACAAGGGCCACAAGGTGTGCTCATGGAAGAAAAGGATGTAACAATGGTGGCTTGGACATTCGATATGAAATAATTGAAACTTCCATATCCTTTTAATAGTTCAAGATGAAGGTGGTGGAATTTGTTTAAACTAGATTAACCCCTTTCAAAAATGGAGTTCTTAGGAACTCCTAGTGGTATTGGTTCAAACATTGACATCCAAAGTTGAATATTCAACTTGTGGAAGGAATTCAAATTTACTAATAACAAGCTTCGACAAGCCAACCTTATGATTCTTTCTACCAAACCATGAAAAAATCATATATTCAAAACAAGTATAATGAAGATCGTATGTGGAACTCAAATGAGATAAGGATTTAGGCATGGCAAAGCAAGGGCCAAAGTTTTTGCAAGAAGGGGTTCACATCATGTTTATAACACCATTCCCAAATCCAAGGAATGGTTGATTATAAATTATGTTGTAAATGTAATAGGAGGTTCCTTGCCAAGGTTTTACATATTTAGGTGTTAAAGGATTGAAGACGATTACATCAAACATTCTAAAATAGGAACATGCATGGTGATGCAAAAGAAAACATGGATAACTTCTTTTTTATTCAAAGAATTTATATCATTTTTCAATAGGTCAATCTAGGTGGCATCACAAAATACAATTGAGATGTACTAATTCTTTAGATGGACGTGGGTCACATGTTTCATAAAAACAATAAAATAAACATAAGAATTTGAAATTGACACTATTACATTACCATCTCACACTTCTCATGCCTTTAAACCATTGGATGTGAGTTGTTTCAAACCTTTCAAAATAACTTTTAAAAAGGAAAAGGACAATGCAATGGTAAAAAACAATCATTGCAAATTAATTAGTGTAGACTATGTAAACAATACCTTGGACCAATTTTTGTCTAGGAAAAACATTAAAAATGAGTTTGGGGGTGCAAGGATTTGGCCATTCAATGCACAAGCAATGGATGACAATATCAAGCCAAGTGGAGTGTGAACAACTACAAACATTTCAAATGAAAACAATGAGAGTTTTAATAGATACATAGTTACTGATATTCAATGGGGCAAAGATGGAGGTGCCATGTAATTGTTGAACATAACAACCATTAAAGATATTGGAATGGAGCTTAAGTCAATCTCCAATGGTAAGAGGACCTAAAATAGTACATGGAAATGCATAATAATCCTACTCCTACATAGGAAAGAAATTTAATAAAAATTATTTATGATTTAGGAGTTGTTCTAGATGGACTTACAAGTGAAGTGAAGTGAAGTGCTACCAAAATCTTATAATCACAACTTAAGAGACTTTGTCTTTTACAAATCTATTGTCCTTGCTTCATCTACTTGCGAAGAAAACAAAAGGAAAATAACCATTAGTAAACTATAGCAAATCATTTATAATAACGTTCAATGAGTATGCAAATATCTTACTCCAAAAGGCTATGCACAAAGAAGTAGTTGAAAAATTTAGAAAATAGGAAAGGAAAGAGAGGGAGGATAAAAGGGTTGAACATGTTGCTAATTCCTTCACCCCAACTAAAAAGGCAACTCAATGAATAAGAAAAAAACATGCAAAATCAAATTTCAATGTAACTTGGACAATAACTACAATATGGGAAATAAAGGATAGGTTTCATGAGAATTTTGTAGTTAGTTTAAGGGCCCATCCTTTATTATACATAGGTGTGAACCTTGATGTAGGATTAAACAATTAGAAGGAGGCTAAGGTTGTGGCAAGAGCTTGAATGTAACAAAAGGGGCATGTTGCAACGAGGTTGCAACAAACAAATTGGAGTAACATCTTGTAGATGGGAAAGGTGTGAAGGAGTTTGGATTCCAAAAAACAAATGGATAAACAGAAAAAACATGATGAGGGGTTCAAATGTTATCATGACAACATAGATAAGGCAATGCATTAGGAAGGAGGTGGATCTTAACATGTTATAGGATAGTCAATGTCTTAACATGTTTTAGGTTTTGGACCAATTAAAAGATTCATTTAGAAGTATGGATGCTAGCCTTGATTTTGAAAGGTCTGCCTAAAATTGTTAGAGTGAGGAGGCCAATGAGAGTAGGAGATGTGAAAATTATAACCATGTTTTAAAGGCTTGTTAGTAGAGGTTTTTATCCTGTGATGAAATTTCACGTGCTCAAGCGATTTTTGATGGAGAAAGTGATACCAAATGAGGATTTTGGAGGTTTTCCCTCACCATATATTTTAGATAATTTAAGAAAAAAAATGTAAAGTTTCACTGGATATTGAACAAAGTATGGTAGTCAGAAACATACAAGGATGCTTGAAATTTTTTACATCTATAACTGATTATCACCATTTACTCATCAAATTTTTGAAAAAACAAAACATTACTTATTAGAGTTGTGAAAAATTATGGCATCATTTAAAAGTTTAAATTAAAGTTTTCAAGTTTTGTCTCATAGATCACCTTTGGAAAAAGGCAATGAATTCAACTACAAAAATATAATCACTAAACTATTAGATATTGATTCTAGCAACAAAACATTATATATAAAAAAAAATCAAACATGGAATAATTTTGATTTGTCTCACTAGACATTTTAAATGTTGTAATTAGTTCTCTCGTAAAATGTTTAGATCAACACCTAGCTAAAAATGGTTTTTTTAAGCATTACTAGGTGGTTGATTAAGATTTGATAAAATGCGATGTATATTAGGTGATGAAGAATATTCAATCCCATTGAAACAATCAACAATGAAAGACAAACTCATGAATCATGCATTATCTTTGTGTGAACAATCTATTTTGCTAGCCACCCAAACTACCCACCTCCATTGCCCATCTAAATGAATTGCTTGTATATTTCAATTAACAAATGAGGCTTTGCCATTGCAACAAGAGGTTGAATTATTAAAGAAATTGCTCCAACACCCTCCATCATATTCATGTCTCTTGGTTTAATGTCCAATTGTGGAGACCAATTATTTACACATGAAGAATTATTGCAAGACTATATTGCACCATGAGTTGGGTGAGATCCAAACCAAAGCAGTGTTGACAACCTAATCCAAATGGTAATAGGTTGTAACTTGACCTTTTAATGTTGATACAAAACCAAAAAATCAATCAAGATCAAAATTTAAAGGTCTTTTCCATGCTTTAGAATCATGGTCAATAGCCTATATATTAATTACGACATTTGTGTTCACTACAATTTTGTAGTTTATAATTTGAAAATCTTTAGTATTAAAATGAAGGATTGCCAATGGAGTTGGAGGGTGTAAACAAAGTTTTTTTAATAATGTTTTGTAAGATGAATTGGGAAGATTTGAATATAACAATAACTTATTCTTACCTACAACTTTGTCAAGTTCTTTTTATGCCTTCCTTATAATTTCAAGATGGAGGTTGAATTCATATAATGTCCACTCCAAGGTGCTTGGAGATGTATCCATTGATGCCCCAAGCATATCTTGTAAATGAAAACCAAGGAACATTTAATGAACCAAGGAAAATAAAAATCAAATAACATTGATGAATATAATAGATGTAATTTTAAAAAATTTGTTAAATCAAATAGAGTACAATATTATGCATATACCATCAAAATTCTCATTTTTTAACCTTTCATCAAGTTTCTTATCAAGATTTAACAAAATATTTTATAGTGGATTCAACAACTACTTTGTTTCCCTTTTTATATTCCTCCAAATTGTTTGAAAAAAAAACTTTCATTTCAATTTTTTAAGCATTTAATTAGTCTTTCAAAACCTTGCAAGTTGAATGCTCTCAAGATCGGTATGAAATCATTGTCATTAATTTTACCCATTGCCTCTACCATCTTTGATGAAATAATTATTTTTGAAGATGACATTTGGTTTCTCACAAAGTTGACTAAACAATATTTAACAAAAGTTATTGCTAATCAATTGATGGAAAATAAGGCCCCATTAAAAAAAAGAACATAACTTTGTAAAAGGTCAACTTGATTAAAATGTTATGATATGTGTGTTGCCCACATTCTTGCTAATCCACCAATTTATTATGTTAAAGTAAACATGAATATTTGTCAATGGAAACTTGAAGTCATTCGTACATGACAACCAAAATGACAAGATTGTAAAACAAACAACATCAAAGAGAATCTTCTAGATTATGGCAAGATCAATGTTGGGTGGTAATGAAACAATATTAAGCATGGTTTGTTCAAGTAAAGCTCAACAATTGAAACTTTGTGGGACTTCTGTTCAATTTATAAAAAAAAAAAGGAAGATAAAGCACTTGTAATAGATCAATAAACAACAAGGCAAGTATTCAACAAATATAAAGTAAATCAATGATTTAGTAAGATTTTTGCATGGAAGACATTTTAGTGTCCTACACAAGTACCTTTGAAAGCTTTTTCCGAGATGGACCATGGGACATCTATTAGTTACAGAATCAGATTTGTCTGTCAAGATTGGGGGAAGATATCTATGTCCTTAAAATAATCAATAATTTCTCCATATTACAAATGATTGACAATATCTAGATCATTCAAGTCATCTAGACCATATACTAAAATATTAAAATGAATAAATTTCAATTCTGTTTCTTTTTTACATGTTTTACCAATGTTTGTTCCTTATACGTTGGATCATTAATATGATCAATATGAATAGCATGGATGTCATATGCCTCGTTTTCTTATATTGTACAGCATTTGAATGATTTCTAGAATGGATATTTTGATTATCCATCATTCTTCTTAACCAACCATCCAAGAGTAGGCAATCCTGAAGGACACTTCTGAACTACTAGTCAAAATTGGCTTCAACACCTATAATTGAAGTTACATGAAAAAAAATAATGTTATATTATGCCTCAAATACTGTTCCATGAAAGCTCTGCCACCTAGCATGGTCCATATGACTATAATTTTACCCAACCTGCATGCACAAAGCCTAAAATCCAGAATCATTGTTTGGAAGTCCTACATTCCCAGGCCAATTTGACATTTGGCCATACGATACTATTTTGTATTACAATCATGTCCCCATGCACTGATATGGCACTCCTCTTTCCCTTCCCGGTCGCAGAATCATCATAGAATAGCAGCACATGTCTTCATCAACCAAGCCTGGATGGTTGCAAGCTGACAAAAGGCAGAGAATAGTGATATGATTTGACTGTATGTGTTCTTTCACTTATCCAATCAAAATGTTGAAGAGCTTCCTTACCATTCCCATGCACAACACACATTCTCCAAGTATGGGCATCCTGAAAACCCAAATGGCCTTCTCAGGTTGCATCACTTGAGGTTGCCCATCCTTCAGATGCTTTCTTCCTGTTCCGAACAGAAATGTTCCACTGCATGTAGCCTGGCACCATTGTAACTGCTGCCACCCATGGTGGGTTTTGTGAGTCCTCAAGCCATTGAACTTCCCTGTCTTCTTATTTTTGAGATCCCAAACCCCTTTCATTTCTCTACAACTACCAATCCAGATCAAGTTGTTCTGCAGCCACATATTCTCTTCATCCCACACAACAAATGCTTTCATAGGAATAGAGGAGCCCAGAGAGTTTCTCTCAAGTGCTAACCTACAGTTCTGTTTCCAAGCATCCTCCATGCTCCCACAAAGACATGTCAACCATGCTATTCCCCACAAAGACATCTGAATCCCATCAATCATACACAGTACATAATTTGATACAACAGCAGCTTCAACTAATTTCCCTATAAGGAACTGCCTATGCACCTGTCCATATTTTTCTTACTGTCTATATTAGAGTAAAATCACTTAGATCTGTAGCTCTAGAAACAAAGTCCAAGCCAAGCTCATGACAGAATTTCTGAGGGTGTTCCCCACATATGGAATGGGAACCATCAACAATGATGACATTCTGTAGGTTGAGCACTGCTGCTCTAAAGCCTGCACCCACCACATATTTCCTGCTGCCAGGGAAGGAATGCAACTACATCATCTTTTCCCACAATGGACAGAACCTTCATGTGAATCAGCAGTCAGCTCCCAGCTGGTGCTGAAGGAAAACCCACCAGTCCTGCATAGTCTCATCACCAACAGCAGCATTTCTTCTCTACACTGAATAGTAATTCTCAGCCCAAAATGTTAGAATATTAGCCATATAATAGGCACTGTACATCTCACGCTGTGGAGGTACCTGCCATGCCAGACTGCATTCATAGAATTGCCAAGTCCCACATTTTCTGCCTTGTCCTCCTCCATGCAAAAATCTTTCAATCCCTCATTGAATTGAAAGATGGAAAATGTAGGACTATGTGCTTCTGTTCAGTATTTCAAAGGTCAAAGTTCGAAGCCCCATACCTATGCATGTTGCATGATTAAGTTATGGGAGCAGTGAAACCTGTTTTGGGGAAGGTTCTTGAAAACTAGGACAACATACAATTCCTTTCCTGTGGGTGCAATCACTTGATGAACTGTCAAATTTGCACACACCACCACCATTGATGTTCTTTAGAGCTGTTGTTGTTCCCATACTTGGAAAATCAGCATCTGCTATTCCAGGTTCCTCCTTAAGTGCCCTAAAGAAATAACACTGTCCTTAATCCAATTGTTGTACAAAAGTTCAACATCTGGATGTGAAAGTTGTGGTTTGCAGAAAAGCTCGAAATGAAGTCTGGCTACTGACCGGGAATCTGTTCCAGTAAAATCCTTTCACCAAAAATTTAGTCACCTTGTTGATGCTGCTGCTGTCTAGGTGGGGACCATGAGACAAGACAAAAGGCGACAAAGGTGCTCACTTGGACGTCGCACTGTGATTGGCAAACCTCCCATCCAGCATAATAGATGAACCCCAGTGATGACCCATCAAGAACAGCTGTCACAGTGGCATGACCCACCAAGAACACTTGACATAGCAGCAGTAAAAACCAAACGACCAATGATGACAGTAAGCATCCAATCCACATATTCAGCCCTTAGAAAACTGAAAAAATGTTGATTTTGATGAGTGAATATGATGATAGGAGGTTCTCTTGATACGCTTGAACCAAGGTACTGCCAATAATGAGACCCATCCAATTTCAATGACTGGCTCATGAGCACAATGTTGAACAAGTGGACCTAAGGTGACTTTGACAAGTCCATCCTGCCTAGAGAGCCTACAACACCGCTCTACAATTGAGTTGTGGAACATCTACAACAATGAAACATGTTTTACTACTTCAAATCTAAAGATGTTCCATGGGAATGCAGGGAATGAAGTAGGGTAAATTGGAACATGAAAAACATGTGTACAACACATTGGCAAGTGGGGAAAATTGATCGGTTGCACAATTCGCATGTTACAAACATGAGCAAATGTGACATTACCAACATTAACGCATTAGAAAATAAACCTTCTTTTTCCAATTAAGAATTTGGTATTTTTTTCCAAAATTTCATCAAAATTAGAGATCTTACAAATCATCAGCACTCTTCTACAACATGTCGTGGGAACTGAATGTCCATTGTTTACTCTTTTGCACATCTAATGAATGAGACTCCCTAAATTTTTTCATATTGGATGTGAAACCTGCTCCATATTGAGGACTTTTCACAATTTGTCCTACAAGAGTCTTGAAGTGGTAGATCACAGTCCCACAAAAGCAAGTTCCTCAAGCTGGTCAGGAGCTCCAAAGAGAGAGGCAAGGTTCCAAGAGATTCACAGCCACTCAAATCTAGTGTTTGCAATTGAGGCAGAGCACCTTCATGCACTTCTGGAAATTCAACAAGTGATGAACACATATATAGTTGAAACCTTATAAGAGCTGGAAAAGCACCACGACATGTGAAGGAGCTTGGAAGATAGTCCAAACTTTCGAAGCCCCATAACTCAAGTTCTTGAAGTTGTTTGAACCAATATGGCATCTCAGCTGGCAGGGTTTTGACCTCGTCAAGCTCTAAGTGTAGAACCTTAAGCTTTGTAAGTGCAGATATATTGTGAGGTAGCTCCAGCCGTGGACCTGTTTTTCCACAAATGGTAAGTTCTGTGAGAACAACCAACCCACATATGTCTTCCAACGAAGCTCCGATGGTTGGATATACATGACCCAAAGATTTTGCTCTTGCCATGCCTGATGGTGTATGTTCAGCCCATGTCAAGTCGTCACAACCCATTGTGTGTAATAATTGCAATGATGTGAGGCCAACCACTCCAGAAGGGAGATAATTCAACTGCCGGCACTGACGTAGCACCAGGCATTTCAACACATGTAGTTTCCCTACTGTGTCTGGTAAAATCTTTAGGTTATAACAATCAGACAGGACAAGAGAAACCAAATCCTTTAGATTACCAAGTTCCTCAGGTAAACTGTCAAACTCTCCAAAACTTAGATCCAGAACCCTCAGTTTTGGAAAATTGCTCAAGAAACTTTCTGGTACAAACTGTATTGGATTTCCATCAAGTAGTAGAGACACCAATTCAGGTGCATAAAAACTCCCAGGAAGTGTCTTCAAGTTGTTGCTCTTCAATGATAGTCTCAGAGCTTTGGATATTGCTTTCCACTCTTGGGGGATTTCTTCCAAATTTTGACCTGCTCGATAAAAATAAAGCTGTTTTGCAGGGGGTGTGCCACAATCCTTTTCCAGTATGTAGAAAGCCAAGTCTCTCATTACATCATGTACCTTGAAGCTCCATAAATCCCATTCATCTGAATCAACCTCCTCATGTCTCAATGAATGATCGCTCCCACAACTTATTTAACAAGTAAAATGCATCTGCTCTAGGCTCATCTCCATGATATGCAGGAACTGAACCCTCCCCAATCCAATACCACAAAATGCTTTTAAGAAAAATCTTAGAATCTTCAGGAAATGCTGCAAAGTAAAGAAAACAGTCATTCAAGCGCCAGTCATCCTCACACAGGAGATCATAGCCAAGCTTCAAACGCTCATACAACTCCACTTCAACAGTCCTCTCTTGCATGCGTGATTCCCTTAGCTTCTTCAGCAGTGGCTCCCATTGAAGTTCACATGAGGTCTTTCCAAACATTGCTCTGCCTATAACCTTCAGAGCTAATGGAAGTCCTTGGCACTCCTCAGCCATGGACTGTGCCAATGCCTTCAATTGGCATGGGACATTGGATGGTGGTCTGAATGCATGCACACAAAAAAGCCTCCAACTATCCTCCTTTGAAAGAGGAGTCATATGCTCTTGGCTTATCTGTGGACTTGCTCTTTCCAATAAAGACTGGTTTCTAGTGCTGAACAATGTGACACTTCCTTTTCCCTTGGCTAAGTCAAGTGTATCAAATGTTTTGTCTTGCCAAACATCATCCAAAACCAGGAACACTCTCCTCCGTCTAAACTGAGAGTGTAATTTGAGCTTGTAATCCTCTGGGTTTGCATTCAACTCTGGTTGGAGACCAAGCTCTTCACTTAGGGACCGATATAGAGCCATTATGTCAGGAGTTTGCCCCACAGTGCGCCAAATGAACTTGGCTTCTTGAAAATGGCCATGTACCTTTCGGCTCCCATACAGTCTTTGAAGAAGAAGAGTTTTCCCAACTCCACCCATGCCGCATACTCCCACATAGCGAGGAGCTGCATTCTTTCCTTCTGAGGTCAGCAATGTTTCAACCCTCTCCACATAGCTCTCCAGACCAAACGTTGATTGAGGCAAGTCATGAACCTCTTGTAAAGCTTCATCACATTCTCTTGCCTCCTTCAGATTCAACATACAACTATCAAAAGGTTAGCCCATTTGTTGCTCGTAGAAAAAATATTAATACATCATTACTGACTTAAGGTGAATACTCTATACCAGGAAATTTGCATGTGGCAATCAATTTACACAATCATAATTCATCAAAATCTCAAGCATTCTTGCTTACCTCCTAACAGAAAAATTCTATTGTATTTTATATAGTAGGTAATGCTTCCATGTTAATGAAATATTGAACTCACTAGGTTATTGAAACTCACCTCTTGACAAGTATTGATCAATTGTAGAAGAAACTTGTAGCTGGGATGTTCTTTACTTGGGGGCTTGCACACCTCCGTGTGATTGGCATCCTCAACCTTGTAAGAATTATTTCCTGCTGATCGTTGTGCCGAGCTAAAATCCACCAAAATTCCCTGGTCCAGTCATAGAACCCAAATTGCACATGTCAGCAGCAAACAACATCAAATCATCATTGGTGTTTGGTTGCAAAAATCCATTTCATCCAACACATACGTACCACTTGCTCCATTGGCCTGCCCTCACAAAAAGCATATATATTGATTTTGTTTTCATTGACAATGTCATCAAAATCCACTGATAACTGTTCCATATCTCGTTGCCAGGGTTGAATGTTATCCATTATTCCACGATGATGTCTGTTGTTGCATCTCAACAACTTGTCCACATATTCAGCAAAATTCCTTGATCCAGCATGTGGAACAGCATAGAAGGCCACTCCCCTCACATTACTCAAAAACACTTTCGCATGCTGCACTGTAGCTTTGGACAAGGAATTGGTAGGATTTCGGATGGTTGATTCTCTCTTCAATTTTACAACCAAGCTCTTCAACACCAACCCTCCAAAACTATGGCCTATTAACACAATAGGATCATGCCATTCATACCTGCACAGAACATATTCATTTGCTATGCTGATTTTTGAGGGAATACTTAATTGACTTCTATATTTCATATTAGTTAAGTCTATATTTATGTGTGACTGAAATATATCTTGGAGTGCACACCTCCGACATTATTCCAAAAAACGGTTCCACACTCCTGCACTGCAGCTCTCCTCATGGCATTTTCAGAATGTAGAAAGTCAAATTTCCACTTTCAAAACCAAGCTTCTAAACACCAATCTTTAAAAACATAGCGTATTTTCACAAATAAGGATGATTCCATTCAACCTGCACAATACATTACTGTGCTATGTTCATTTTTCAGGAAGCCTTGCAACACCATCTATAATTGCCTGATATATAGTACCACTGATAAGCATACAGATTTTCTATACAATTGAGAAATGACCAAATGGTTGGGTTACAAATCTTATATCTGAAAATTTTAGTTGCTTGACATATTTGTGAGCGAACCACTACATTTGCCCAAGCATGCCATTTTGACAATGAAAGAGAGGTGACTTTGTACCTACGATTCATGAGATTCTGGAATAGGTTATGTGCAATCTCTGATACGTGATCATGAGGGGAGGTTACTACATGTGCATTGTATGACATGGAGAAAATGCGCACAGCTTCCCCCAAATCAAACGGCAGCCATTCTTGAGGCCAACATACATCATCATGACCTCGTTGTGTCCATGTGCTACTCCAGGCATCACTACTGTCATTTGCAGTTAATTGGAGCCCATGGAACAACACCACATCCAATTCAGTGCCTTGCTTGCCTCCGGAAGGCGGCCATAGCCGATGCACTGGCCAATCACTCTGCCACCAAAATTCCACATTCAAAACATTGCACAATAACCAAAGTCCAAACCACAGCACCAGTAAGCATCTGAAATTTGCTGAGAGGCAGGCCACCAATTGATTTATGAATGTAATAGAATGGGCAATTCAAACAAAAACACTTGGAAATAAATTAGTATCACAGACTGGACCAATCTGGAAGGTGAAAGGAACTCACAGAACTAGTGGCCATGATGATCAAGATCGCTAATCGGTTATACATGAATCCACGATATGGTAATACTCATAGATACCATGTGCCTTAGCAGTGTCATTAATTGGTAAACTGCCATTCAACTTTATTTTTAAGAGCTGAGAGCAATCCAAAAATCCTCACTGCTTGCATAAGTGGCTCTCGTACCATATAAGAGGAGGGGCGTTGCTCTCAAGAACTAATGGCTTTTCATTCTTCATTGAATTGATAGGTGAAAAACAGCATGTTGGGAGCTGCCATATAAATGGTGCTGTTGCTCTCAAGCATCCATTTTCCTTTCATTCACACAAGGGGAGAAAATCCCTGACAAACTTGTGCAGTTACAAATATCATACCCTGTTGCACATTGTTGAGCTCTTCTCTCAACTCCCAATCCAACAATAAAGAGTCAATTTGTAGCCTCTGCCACCTAGCCACAGATAAATATACAGTACCACTGTAAAAGTCAGACTCTACACATTATTTGGAAAAAACCTGAAGAGTGAGTAAACGATACATAATATTTTGTTGAGCTGGTTTTTTGCCCTTGAGTGATTGGATCTGCTGATATGATTAGTAAACAAAGAATTACTCATATGTGATCAAAAGTTCACAAATCATTAGACCCTAAGCAAGGAGATGTTCAGCCAAAAACACCTTAAGAAACAGAGTCCAGCACCCTAAAATGTTGCATCATCCGGAACAATATCTGAAATTCTTAAGTCTGGACACACCATAAGAAGGAATAGCCATTAGCAGATGACACACTGAAAACTTGCTACTGAATTTCAAAAACACCCTAATCTCTTCAAAATGAAACTCATATGCTTAGTACCTGAAAAATAGGGCGCATAGAGGGGAAAATCAATCCTGCTCCTGCAACGGCAATCTGTAGAAGACAAGCCTTCAAATAGTTCAAGGTCCTTGAGCAACAACAGGTAGGACTCCCTTGTTCTGGAATGCGATTTCTGGAACACTGAAAACTAAGACTTCAAGTGACATTGGAGAGCAATTTTCTGAACTGATCCACCAGATTCCAAGTGTTCCGCATACAATCAATGCACAACAAACAACAAAACATGGCGTAGGAGTCCATCTAGCACAATATCACCAATTGTGGTTTTGTAGATACCCTAGAAACTAAAGTTGCTTGCAACCTGGTATGGTCATCGGCTGCCAGAGTGCAGAGTCCAGAGTAGTCAGAGTCGAAAACTAATAGCAAACCTTCAAAACACCGAGAGTTGGGAGCTATCGACGCTGTACTGAAAACTATCGAAGTTAGCACGATACCTACCATGTGATTTTTCCGTGGATGTTCCCCTTCCAGAAACGACACAACACCGAGACACACATGAGTGATCTTCTGTACTCTCCACACCACATTGGACAGTTCAGTTCAGTGAAGCTGCATGAAGCTCGACCATTGGTTCTATTATAACCTCCCAGGGGAAACACTGGTCCAAAGCAGCAAGACACACGGGCCCTCTTCAAGCTTCAACAAACCCCCAACCTATGTGAATTGTACACGGAAGTATACAATACGCGACAGCAACCGTCACATCTCCGCAACAAGCTCCACATCGTGTAGGGCAATCCAGCGCGAAAAAGGAATTGACAGACGGTGGCCTGAGCCAAGAAAAATGTCAGAAGAGAAAAGAGAAACAAAAAAGTCCACAAGTTGCAAGTACGCTAGTACCGAGACAGAAAGGAATTGGTTGTTGCGCAAGGGAGAAAGCTGCATCTAAAAGTGTACCTCGTGGGGAGGTGGAAAACGCAGTCAGCTCTTCTACACCCCACATTTCTCCTTCCTTCCATCTCTTGCCGCGTCCTGCTTGGGCTTGTGTTTATTTTTTGAAATTTCAAAACTGGAAAAGGTGGCGATAAAATTAGTCGAATTCGCTTTTGGAAAAACACAAATTTCCCAACTTTTTTTGTTAGAAAGGGGAAATTTTGTTTTTAAAAAACACTGATATTTACTGTATACGTAGTCTTCCTCGCTACGGCGCTGTAAGGTTCCCAACTGTGTTTTTCTTTTCAATTTTGTGATGTCAAAAATTTGGCAAACTTTTCCCAAAAATTAGGAAAATTAGTCAAAATTACTAATGTTTTAAAAATAAATAAAAATTGTGAAGTTGGTTTGTTGGCAATCGTTCACAAGAGGCTTTAGCCAAATTGGGGTAGTAGTCCCAGGGGGAAGTAGAAAAATCTAAGATTCCTCCTCGAATTTGGAGGCTTATTGGATCCCATTCTTTAAACATTGTAGACTTTTTATCCCCTCATGATGTGGCGACTTCCATTATAAAGAACACATTTTCCCAAAATTTTCCCAATCTTTTTGTCAAAAAACATTTCTTGCAATTCCTCCATGCAGTTTTGTGTTTGGGTTTTCTTTAGAACCCAATGAACTTGGGATTAATCCAAGGTTATACAATTTCAATTTAAATGTTTTATAATTAAGTATAATTAATTTTTTAAAAATCCAAATATTATGATTCGCCCATTTCTACTCATTATTTATATCATTGATTTATAAGTTGTAAGAAAATTGTTGCATTAATTTAAGTAGGACAATTTTAGGTTTCATAACTTGTCCTTTGAAACAATTCCAAACTAGAATTTCTTTGGCGTATTCTAAAGTGAGGCATGAAAAAATGTCTTTTCAGATTTTATTTTTTTAAACTCTTTTTCTCAAGACCATATTCACGACTGAATTTTCAATATTTATGTGTCTCATTTCTTTTCAATATTTAATTCAAGTTGCATTTGCATTACATCATTATTCATGCCTCTGATAACTAGATTATAATTTAGTCAAAAATAATGGGAAATAATCACAAGAGGTATAAAATAGTTCCTCAAATAAAAGTGTATCCATTTATTATATATCTCATTTGTTAATTGTGTTGACATCACAATGAGGTTAGCATTTGTGACTATATGTTACATGTGACTACACTTAGGCCTGCTTTACACTAGGAGTCAGGGCCAATGTTGAACCCAAATCCAGCATTGTTCTTGGTGCAAAGGTTGAAATCAGCCCCAAGTGCTTTACACTCGGTGTCAAGGTTGAAATAGGAAAAAAAACATTTTGATCTGCCCCAAGTACTAATAAATGCTGAACTTTATGGCCTTGTCTTGGCCCCAAGGCTGAAAAAAGGAGACCATCAAATTTGGTAGGCCAATTTGCAACCCCTGTGGTCAATTTTCTAGCATTTATTAGTAACTTGGGGCCAATTCGCAACCCAAAAATGCTCAAAGTTGGACCCAGGTTTTTTTTGCCCTGCCTCCTAGTGTAAAGTGGGCCTTATGCCACCCATGTAGTTTTCATTGTTATAGTTGTTTGCAACTATTTTTTTAATCACAAACTGCATTTCAATTATTATTATTATTATTGTTCTAGTCCCCCTTCCCTCACCCATTCTTTTGTGTGAATAAAAAAATTCACAAATGCATTGGAAATTGTTCAACAGAAATTCAGCCTCAGTGCACCCAAGCCCCCACATAAAAAGGGCTTCAAAACTCATCTCAAACAAAAGAAAACCAGAAAAGACCGGCAACCTACCAAGTTGGATTTTCAAATTTTGAACCATTTACAGGATCTAGGGTGCAATGCAAAGGGACAACTGATAATTAGTTACATGCTAGTCAAGTTGTTTGCTCAAAAAGTTGATTCAAATTTAAGAGAAATGAAAAATAATTGTTCAATATTGGCATGAATTAATATCTCTGGTTTTAAGAACAATTGGAATTTTTGGTGGCTTTGCAAGAACATTTGTCTTTTTCTTATTTTTTCAATGCTTTTAGTTTTGGTGCAGAAAACGAGGATTTATTTTTTGTTACGCATGGCATCATATCATTATTACCCATGGTCCAAACTCATTTGTATCAAGGTTAATTCAACATGTTATATTATTGACATATGAGCATGTGATGTTGAATTAGGCTTCATGTGAACATGTTGACATTGTTCAAAAGATTGTTAACAAAAGAATACATGCCAATGCAAAACATAAAAACAGGAAAATGCAAGTGGAAACAACCGTAATGGAATCATTTCAATATTATTCATGGCATTCCATTTTGTCCTTTTCTTTTTGTTTCATTGATCTTAATTTGTGTCATTTTTTATAATTATGTACATATCATTTGAGAGTTATACGTACAAAGGGTGGAAGGAGCAAATGTTAAAGCACCTTGTGAATTTAATAATGATCCAATAAAAAACATGTTTTGAATGTAAAATAAAAATGGAGGTTGACTCTCAAATCAAAAATATTTAAAAATTTTGACTTACAAATTGGTTCCATTTCCAAAGCTCTTATCATATGTAATAGCAATCCAATAATGAAATAGGGTCATTTGTTCAAAATTTATTGGAATATTGAGCAAGTGCCTTATCCCCATGCATGTGAACAATCATGTCGATCAATGTCTTTCAAAATTGACCGAGCCCAAAAACCATTTTGTTTTTCTCTTGGAACCTTGGTAATGAATTTTGCAATGATCCATTTTATTATGAATGATGCACAAGAACTCCTCCTTTCATTGAATGGATTTTGCTTTTCAATGAGAAGAAAATGATTTATATGACTATTGGTGTTTCTTATGTCTTTTGAGTTTCAATTTGTGTTCCTTGTTGTTAACATTGTTTTCTTTAACTTTGGAATTCTTTTTTTTCAAGGAGTCTTAAACTATACATTTGAAAAAGGTTAAACCTTTTTTTTAGACATCCACATAGCCATCCACATTGAGATGACATTTCCTTTTCAATCTACTCACAACGTATTAAGAGATTTGATCAATATTTTAGTTCCTTCTTAATATACAATCACACATATATGATAATGAAAATTGTTATAACTAATTTGATGCATCATCTTAAATTTACATAATTACAAATTAACATGAAAAGTATACATATGTGTGAGATTTGGCATACATCATTGTTTTATTCTTGAATTTTTTTCATGTGTTCAGAATTAAAAGGTATTCATTTTGTCAACCATCCCCAATTACATTCATTTCATGTTGCATTATATCAACAAATTACTCAATGAGTGATTGAACATTGGATTCCACTTGCTTAATTGTACAATGTTGTTTCTTCATCCAATGTTGTGTCGTGGCTTATGTCTACAACCATGTTATTTTTCTTAATTATATGCTAGGTAAATAAATTGTGCCAACCCAACAATAATGTACTAAAAATTTCATGAATATCCTTTCATTGTATTCTAATGACCTTTCCTTTTTAAATTTTTTTTCATGCAATATGTTTGGAACATCCTAGATATAGGATATTTTTTCCGAATAACAAATCCCAAAATTATTGTTTGATGATAATTTTTTCATTAGAAAGAAAATGTTAGTTTTAATTGATAAAGCAACATATGCATACACTCACATTACACTTGGCTCATCATACAAAGGTTTTTCAATCTTTGAATCAAAACAATCCACATTTGAATTTTTATGCATCCTCTTGACAATTGTGTATTAATTTGTTTTTATACACCAATTTTTTTTTCCTCATCATCTTCCAACATGTGATGTTAATCATAGGACACAAACAATGACCAAAGATAATGTGCATCAAAAATTGGTTGAGTCAATGGTTATATATCCAAATCGACATAATTTTTGATTTAGTAGTTCCATATATTGTAGATCATCATCAAGAACAAATTCTTGAAGGCCACATGTAATCAGCCACCCTTTAGCAATTGTAATTCCATTGATTCAAAATGTCACATTTCGTTCCACACCTCTACCTCCTTCCAATTTGAAGAACCTTGGGATCACTTAGGTAATTTTTTAACCTATTCAAATGACATAATTCAATTTGCAAATGACCATCCTTGTGACCAAAGGAGTGATTTTGAATGTCATCATTAGCCTTGTTGCAAAGTGCATAAAATGATTCATCATTGTACATGTTAAGTTTCCAACCCCATGCATCATGGCATCTTTCATAACATGACTTGACATTAAACCTTGGACATTGGATTATCTAACATTAAGCAAAATGTCTTTTATTGGCCAAAAGCTCCACATCTAAGGTTTTTAAAATATCATGCAAAGGGATCAAAGAAAACAATTTAACATGTTCAAAGACCTTCATAATAAGTTTAAAATTATAATAATTTGATTATGTCCAACCACTTGATTTAATTTGTACATTTTTGTGAGGTGGAGGCAATTAGGCAAATGGCCCATTTTTGTCACCTTTGTTATGAGGCAAAGGAAATGAATAAAACTCAAATTCTACTAGATAAAATTTCTACACTTTAATGGATAAAAACAACATGAAATTTTGATATGCCATAAAAATAATTCATGAAATATTGTTGAAATGTTTATTGCATTCATAAAAGCTTACCTAAACTTCATTCTTAAAGTTTCATCTACATGTTATGTTAGTTTTTTGTGTTGGTCATGTTGGTTTAAAGATTCCATTGTTGTTTAATGCCTATATATATATACATTACAATTTTGGGGTTAGGGGTAAAAATTAGTCATGTGTCGAAGGAACATGACATAATGGGTGGCATGAGCCTCACTAGTCACAAATTGTCACTAGATTCGTTTATAGTCCTACCTAATCCCATGGTTTCATGTTACAAATCATGGTTGATATTTGGATAAGTTTCATTGATGGAATAAAATTTAATGGATGATCTTCATTTCATCATGAAAATTCATCAAATTTTATCCATGAATGTTCATCCATAAGACCAATTACTAAACTATTTTACCAAGTTCACTTTAGTTTCTTCTCAATTCTATCACTATAAGAATCAACAATTTATTTGATGAGGAAAACTAGTTAACAATGACACAAAAGTGACAAAATCCAACCCGACCAAACAATCAATTTGGTCAAATCATGTTGAACATATATATTTTGACCCTTGGTTTTTTCTACTTGTAAAATTGGTTGATCTTCGATTAGTCAAATGAGACAATAATATTTGGGCAACCCAAAAAAAATTGAAATTATTTTATTAAAAAATGAATGACCAAAATAATAAGAATAATACTATTTTAAGTAATTATTTTCCTAATTAATTGATTACTTTCAATTCTTTAATTAATTAATTTACCTAACCAAAATAATAATATTAATTAATTCATAAAATTATATATATGCACACCCTACCTTACCCTACCCTAACATGCACCTATGTGTTATAATGGGTGGTATATGTTTAGAATTAGAATTGAACCTTGATTTCCATGGTCAAATGCCAATGTTTTTGACACCAACACCACATGTTTTTGTGACATAATGTGTCAAATAATGAATATAACATGTTTATTCCAAATCATTTAATAAGTTTAACTTTTGATATGCAATGTTTTTTCAATTTTTCTTCCCTACCTACTTACATACCTACAACTTACCAACCATCTTCCTACATGTTAGTAATTAAACATTTTTTTACAAAAATCATCAAGGAAAAATATTTCAGCATGATTTCATTTGAATTTATACTTCATTTGAATTGAGATAAGTTTAATTTTTTACTTAATCTTAATTTATGTTTTGATCTTAATTTCATTTAATTTCTATATTTAAAAATGTATTTTATACTCATTACTTACATGCAACTTATTTAGTTTCTTACAAACTACCTTTCTTTGACCTACATTATACCTATGTACAACCTACCTTCCTACCTATCAAAAGCTCAAAAAATATACATGGAGTTGATTTGAAACTATATAACTATACCTTCCTATTTACCTACTTACAAGACACCTACTCACTATGTATTTACATACTTGGGTCTATTCAAGGTTGGGGTACTAAAAAAAAGAAAAAACCATAGGACTTTCTTAGGGCCACTTTTTACAAATTACATTTTAATGAAACCAATGTAAGTGAGAAAATTTCAATAGTTGAAAATAAAATAATTCATGTGATGGTGGTGATTTTTCACATGCATACATAATTGTGCATGAATATTTTAGTTTATAAGCAAAAATGTAGAAAATGCCAAAATGGGTTTTAAAAATCAACTAAACATGGTTTTTCACATGATTATTTCTTGCACATGTGGCCTCCATTTAGAGTTTAAAATTAAAAACGTAATGAATGTAAATAACTATGCAAATGATTCAATAAAAAAATCATTTCCCTTGCAACCCATTACTTCAAAATTTGAAGACTTTGAAATTTTTGTATGACTTATTTTTTCATCAAATTGATCGAATGAACATGTAGTTGGAGAAAGGGAAACATTTTTTTCTTGTAAATTTTGTTTGAAATCAATTGCAATATTTTTAGCACTTTGAAAAAAAAATTGTAATTAGGATAGTAAAGGACTCAAAAAGAGTTTTATACAACATCCAATGATCATTAGAGGTTTTTAAAAGCTTGTTTCTTTAATGTTTCAATTTTAGGATCACAACAATAAACCATAATTTTAATATATTAAAACATTACAAAAATCTAAACTTGTTATTTTTAATCTTGCTTTAATGTGTCAGCTTTTTTAAATAATAAAATCCTTATGGGCGAAGCAACACCTATCCCTAACTTTTTTCATTTAAAAACCCCAACCTTCAATGAACCCACTTACTACTAGGTTCCTATTTACTTACCTACCTAGTTATATAAAAACTTATAAACTGATTTTTCTTACCTTCTGTATATTTTATATTTTATATTTTACAATCAATATTTTTTTAAACATTGATTTCTTAGAATTATATTCATAATTTATTTACTTATATACCCATTTTATCTTACATAAATCCACAGTAATAGTTATGACCATATACCTTACATGGATCACCTTAATTAACTAGTCATATACCCTTCCTTGTTATACTTATCTACTTCTTTTACTTGCGTTAATAATTTATGCAAGACAATAATAATATATTAATTTACCTATCCATGTTATTTATCTAGTAGTTACATTATCTTGCTTAAGCCTAATTAAATATTTCCAAATAAGTAATGAATAAACTCCTTATTTATTTATTTACCTAACCTACCCTAACTTAACCTAACTTTCTTAACTAATTACCCAACTTTCTTAATTTTCCAAATTGGCTTTACCAATTGCCAAATCCATTTTACCAAATTGCAAAGTCAATAGTGCCCAATTGCCAAGTCCATGTTGTTAAATCAATATTGCCAAGTTGTTGATTGCACAACATTAAAGGATTGTCGCCATGTCCAAACGAATGTTGTAGGGGTATATAATTTACCCATATATACCCACATTTGATAAGGTACGGGTCAAGGTATATTATTTATTGTACCATATTTTTTCAAAATCAATATACCTTATCAAATGCCCAAAGGTATATAAAATTGGAAAAAATACCTAGTTCATACTTGAATCCATGTATGTTCTCAAAATTCCAATAAATCTTGTTAGCGTAATTTTCACATAAACCTTAAAATCACATACTAAACCTTAAAATTGTTCTCATTGTGATGGGTGATCATTATACAATATTGTAAAAAAATGTGTCTCCCGATAATTTTGGGGAGGTTGAAACAAATTTCTTAGATCCTATTCAAGAAGAGTTTGAAAATCAATTAGATCACTATGTCGAATTCATTGACACTTCATGTTTTGATTTATATATATATTTTTATGTTTAATAAGCAAGTTGCATGTTGCCAATTTGATTTTAATAGTTTCTCATTTATTTATGTTTAACACTAAAAAATGAAATATTTTAATATAATTTTATTATTGTAATTTGACATCACATCCAACTAGATTTAGGCTTATGAAAGTTGTTCAAATGAATTCCAAAACGTGAAAAAAAAATTCCATTTTTTATTAAATAAGATAAAATTATTTGCACATTTTGAACCTTTTTAAAACCCTAATCAAGGGTATATGATAATGAATATCAAGGAGCTTCCCCTCTACCCAATTTTTTAAAGTATATATATGGATTTTACTCCAAATGGAAAAAAAATCATAATATACCCTTACTTGATGGGTAAATAAATTGAAAATTTACATATACCCTTACTTTAGGATATATGAAAACATATATACAAACACAAGATTGGTCCAAAGAGATTCTAGATTGCCCAAATGAGCTTCAAAATGCCCAAAAAAAAAACTTTTAAGATACTCAATGTTTTTATCTTGATCTATTGAAACTTGTATCCCCACAAAATCAAACTTGCTTTTCATTTTATTTCTTTCATAGGTTGCTTAAGTGGCCATGTCCTGTTTACTCCTTTCAAAATTTTCTCTCTTTTATTTGTTCTAACTTGATGGCTTTCTTAAGCTTGAAAGGAGCCCTTGCAAACTACCTTCCAACATATCAAGAGCAAATTGAAAGGCTTGAAGTTCATATTTCATGCTTTCTTTCTATACCTTTTCAGGAATGATGACGATTTTAAATTATATATGTACTATGTGAAAAACTAAGACACCTTGAGAATAAATAATTAGTAAAAAAACCCCAATGTCATCTATGGTAGAAGGTTGTTTAAAAAATGTTAATTAAGGTGCATAAGATTGAATTTTAATTTGTTTCAAAAACGCATTGTCATCAATGACATTAGGTAATTTAAAGATATTTAAAGAATTCAAAATTCGTCATTGTTAACAACGTTGATTAGATTTGAAAAACATTGTGGCACCTTCAAAGAAAAATGATTAATAACCCTCCATTGTCATTAGCAACACTTATAAATAAGTTTGACGGAAGTTGTAGCACTTTTGGAAAATGAAAACAAAAACCCATTATTTTCAATGACATTTGGTCAATTTTCTCAAATAATAATAAAAAATAAATAAATGACCATGGGGTGGATGTTAGCATAACAATAATAATATAATTAAAACATATTGAAAATAATCGCATCTAAAACCCATAACCATCAAATACATTTATAATGGAAGGTACATTATATTATTCAACAAATGATATATCATACAAAATTTAGATTGTGTTTCATCAAGTTTTAATTTATTAAAATTATGGGGAAAAAATTTAATCAATAATGGTTTAATGATAAAATGAAACATTCATCCATAATTTTGATGGAAGTTCTATTTATTAAAAACATGTAAATTCAAAAAAAAATCCATATACTAAATGAATGAAAATATCTTTCATTTATAATGAGGATGAATGCTTACATTCATCCCCATGTCATTATCATAAATTGTGTATGCGAAAATTAGATTGGCATGTAATTAAATTGTTATGAAAACTACCATGCAATTAGGGTACAACTACACTATAGAAATACGATGTATTAATAATTAAAATGTCACATTAGAATATTTCATAGTTGTACATTAATTCCACATTAGTTGCAACTTGGATCCTATATGGGTGTATGTATACAAAATATATACAATGATAGTCAACTTTAGTTTGACCATGATCACAAGTTGAAGCAAAGTGGTTAATTTCAACTGTGTTGCAACTAGTGTAATTTTAATACTAAATGAACAACTACTTTGCCATTAACATAAAATGTTGATATGTATGATCATGCCATGTGTACAGTTAGGTAAGGTCCATAACATCTGGAACTTACATCTTGTTTGTAATTAAAAGTTAATTAAATTGGCTAGTTTTATAACTCAATTATAATTACATGTGTCACTATGGTTTCATTACATAATTATTACTTGTCCATTATTTTGGAACTAGAGTGTTCAATGCATTTAAAATTAGTTGTCAACTATGTGCCAATTCATATTATTAAAAAAATTTACAAATTGTGCAATTCATTGAAGGTGTAAATGTAGACCTTTAATTGGATTGGAATGGTGTATTAAAGTGTTTATGGGTATGTACATATAGATATCATTGTTTATACATTTCAAACTTTTCTAAATTAGATTATTAAATGTTTCATTGATGTGAGTTGATTCCTTTATTGAATTAATTAATTAAAATAATTCATTTTCATAAATATCTAAATAACTAAAATATAAATAATGCAATAAATATTATAGTTCTATTTTTTGTGATTGATGTTTGATTATTGTGTTAATAATATTTCAGTACATTGGAATTCACAATATCATGTTGGTATACATGCATATCAAACCATAAAATTTCATGAAAGGTGAAAATTTAATTTTGAATTGAAATTAAAAGCAATGCGTATATTTTATCAAACATTCAATAAGGGTGTATGTATGAATATGTCTTTATATACCTCAAGGTCTTCTACTCAAATTCATGTTTATTATTTAATATTTAAGAATGAATTATTTGTTACTAATTTTTAGATTAGTAATTAATATGTAATGTAATTAATTACCATGAACTAGTTAATTAAAATAAATAATAAATTATTCATATGAATTCTTTAATCAAATCGATTAATTAGTATTTGATTAATTCAGATAATAAATAAATAATTATCTACTAACTAATTACTTAAACTTAGTAAATAATTATATAAATTTAATCAATTAATTCAAATAATTTTAGATAACAAACTTTGTTAATGAAGGTGAGTAATTATGAATTTTATTTGAATTCAAATCATCAATTGTCAGCATAATTAATTATATAATAGTTATTTAAATAATTAATCATCTAATAGTTAATTTGACAATTAATTATTTGAATCAATCAACTAACTAATTATCTGAACTATAATAATTAATTCACATATTTAATTCAAATAATTAAAATCCAAATAATTATGTAAGATGATTAGTTATAAATTTCAAATTAATTACAAAATTAAAATAAAACAAAAAGTATGTGGGAAATTTTTTGTAGTTACAACTCAATGGTAATTACCATGCTACTAAAAGATTTAAGCCATATGTTTTGTCTTCAAAATCTCATTTCACAAATTATATAAAGGAGGTGTATCATCTTACATTATCACAATAAAATACATGTGCCATGTTGAGATGAGTTGGTAAGATCTTAACACTAAAGACAAAACACATAACAAATTTAAAAACTTATGTGGCTAATCTTTAGTGCACCTACTCTTTTAGTATTCTACCTTCCTACCTACCTACTTGTTTACTTAAATAAATAGGTCCTATTTTTGGACCTACCTAGATAGTGAATAAGTAGTTAAGAAAATAGGTAGATAGTAGGTAAGTTGGAACTATATCAACTTACTTACCTATGGCTATGAACATATATACATATTTCTAAAATTCAATTAATATGCCACATGACAAATTTTGATTGTGCCATGTGTCATAATCCAAGACCATCTAAAATAAATAATCATAATAGATGATGGATGTAGTTGTAGAACAAACTTTAAATGACTATATTTCATTTTTTTTCTAGAAATTTGCATTGAAGGGACCTGTAGGGTAGACATTTTGATACTTGCAAAAATGATGGCTTAAGGTTCCCATGTTTAACATTTTTATGTAATATTATTTACTTGGCTAAATTGTGAAGTTGATTTTGCATTTTTAGCAAGCACACCTTGTGAAATTACTGAATCAACATCCATATAATAAGTTTGCCAAGTCCAATTTGCTTTAAGTCATTGGGTTCACCAAATTGTCAACCGCACACATTGCCAAGTTGCCAACTCCATGTCACCAACGCTACATTCCCAACTTGTCAAGCCTATCAAACTATCCAAAATGCTTTGAAATGTTACAAGTTGCCCAATTTTGCTTGAATTGTTTTTTTGGGGCCAAAATCTTGCCCCAAAAAGGAAGACAACCCAACTTTCAGACATTGCCAAAGGGCTCAAGACTTTGTTTGTTTCTATTAATTTTGTTTTATTTTGTTTCATTCGTGAGGGCCCATCCAAACTTCATTCATAAAATTCCGTCAACCAAAATTCATAACAAGACTATTTGCTTTATGTTAGTTATTTCTTGTGTTAGTTATGTTGGTCTCAAGGCTCCATGGATGTTTAATGCAATTGCATATCTAATGTCGTTGCAATTTTGGGGTAAAGGTAAACTTCATGTGACAAGGTAACATGTAATAGGTGACATGACTTTTGCTGTTGACAAATTTTGTGACTAGATTATATTACAATCTTACATAATCCCATGTTCCCATATTACAAATCATGGATGATATTTGGATCAACTTTTATGTATGAAATAAAAATTCAAATAAAATTTCATGTATAATGTTTATTTCATCCTGAATGTGGATAAAAATTTATCCATGATCATTCATCCATTGAACATTCATGAATGATATCTCAGTAATGCTCATCCATAAAATATGAATATTTTTGGCTCAACTATTTTGTAAGTTCACTTTACCTACTTCCCAATGCCACTTTGTAAATGGTGAAGTCCAGGTTAATATTTGGCTATTTTTTAAAATTGACTTTTCCGACCTGTCAAGTCCACATTGCCGAATCACAAAGTCAACAGTGCCCAATTGTCAAGTCCAGGGTGCCAAGTCAGTATTCTTAAGCTACCAATTCCACACCACCAAGGCAATATTGCCAAATTGTCAAGTCCACATTTGCTTTGTGAACTGCCAATAACATAAAAAAATTCTGGGCTGTCCAATGTCTAAATTTGTTCTGGTCTGCTGAAACTTCTGCCCAAAAAAATCATACCCTTTCAAAATTCAAACTACCCTCTAAATTAAATTTCAACATATTGAGAGCAACTTGAAAGGTTTTGAGTTCACATTTCATATTTTCTTTACATCCATTTTTATGAATGATGTGGATTTAAAGGCATCTTAATGGAACATAACTTCATCCATGAAAATTCATGAAAGATGATATTCATTTAAAAAATATCACTTATAAATTTATTTCATCTATGAAGTATAGTCCATTTAAAAAAAAATTGACATGAAAAGACAATTCTTTCTTGTGGTGCATTCAATAACTCTTTTTATTTTTGTCATTCCTATACACATATATTAACTTGGTCATCATTGTTTTTTTTAAAAATTGTCACATTAAGAATTGTAATAGTGTAGGGTAGAACCGTACATCACCAAATATGTACTTAGCATTGAATATTGTCCAATATTTTCCTCATTCTTTAACCCAATTGAGCAATTTTTGTGTCATTGGACCTGCAAATTGCAGGGTTACAAATGTTCTTTGAGTGTTAGAAGTAAAGAAAACACAGGAAGAGGATCAACAATAGTTTGAAAAAAATATTTTTAGACCCCTCTTTAGTTTCGGCCCCCTATCTTCCTCATTTTTCTTCCATTTTGAATGATTTAAAACATGATGGGTGCATCAACTAGGGTTTTAGAAAAGTACTTTTAATTCTGAAGGCAAAGATGCAAGAATCCAAAAATTTAAGCTCAAAATCCTAATTGTTTGATTTCTCATGTCATTAGACATTGAACCTCCTTACGCCATACCCCCATATCTTCCCCATTCTTTTATGGAATTAAGCAAAACTTTGTAGGGTTGGAAGTGCTAGGTGAGGGTTACAAATGGTCTTCGAAATTCAGAAGTAGAAAAACGATGTCTGAGGATTCAACCTCCTTGGAGTTCTTAAGTGTTCGCTTACCGGCCTATCTGAGCTAGTTTTACATTAACAAAATTATTTATGAAATTTTTGATAAGTATCCAATACTTGGTGGGTGCTTTGTTTTGTGGAGCCTGCCAGGAACCTACAAACCGTAGTTGACATGTTGAAAATCTCCTCAAAACCTAGGTGGAGTGGTATGTTCTAGAGACATGTCCTAGAGACAGGTTCTCTTCAGTGTAATTTTAGGACTATTTCTAGAGCAACTTATTATCCTGGGTCATTTCTGGTAGCATGCATATTCATTTCAATAAGAGGTTTTGGTTTGGAAAATGTTTGTGAAGAAACATGTAAATGTGTTTCCCTATATGGCTATATCATTCTGACCACAATCATTCATGTGTACGACAATGGTCGCCACCTCATGCTCCCCAAACTTTTGGTTGGTTTTAGTAGAATGTAGCAGATGATGCAACAGCGGCATTGCTGAATGGAGGTCACAACAGCTTTGAGGATGGATCTCTCACGCCCACAAGAAGATGAATCTCTGACGCCAACAACAAGGTGAATGTACCAATCTTGCAAAACAATTTTTTTGCTTTGAAATTTTGCCAACATGTTAAAAACTTTTTGAGGTTATGACCAGTAAAAGGTTTCTTTTGAAATCTTTTGAACTTTTTCACCAAAGAAGTAGGCTAGGGTTTTTGGGACTAGGTTTGCCAAATTTAAAGTCAATCCTCTTGAAGGTTGTCAAATAGCAACAAGATTATAATTTTTCTTTATTTGTCCTGTAGTCAAATTTGACTACATCCTCTTGTGAATGGTTGAGAGTGTGGCTACACCCCCAAAGTGAAAAGAAAACCTTGATAGACCATTATTTCATCCTATACTCAATAAACCCTAAACCAAGAAATTAGTTTTCAAAAACATTTTAAAAAAGGATACAAAAATGTGATAGGTCTAAATGTTCATAGAAGTGCACACAAAAAGATGGATGCCAATGCACGTTGATGAAGAATGATTGAAAGTGCATTTTCATCAGTGTTAAAATGTGCAAATATTGTTAATTTTCTTAATCCAATATCAAACAATATAAAATTGAATGTCAAGTTAAATTTCTGAAAATGTGCAAATATTGTTAATTTTCTTCAACAATATAAGTACCAATCTTGTGACCAATAAATTGGGAATTTGCATTACAAAATCCCCCTACCAAATACTAGGAACCATCTGCTGCCGCTCCCGCTCCCGAGAGTGATTGTTTCGAGCCATCCCTTTCAGCTGTCGGGGTTTTGGAGGATTTTACGGTCATTGCAAGCGGATCGATGTTCTTCAATCTGGATTTGTCCAACCAACAAGTGTGCAAGTGGGTGCAGATTGCATTCGGGTCGACTTGAGACGCTCGAGAGGGAATTGCGTTTAGGTCTACTTGGGATGCTCTTGGATTGTGAGCAGCGACAGAATTGGCAAGGGGGTTTGCCAAAGCAAAAAATTCTTCATCATCATCAGTGCAGCAAGTGCAATTCCCATGTGCAAGATCTAAGTCTGTTCTAGATCGCAAATGCTCCACCACCACATGGAGAGTTGGACGAGGAGGATCTTGTTGCTACGTGTCAGTATGCACCCGCGATTTCACTTTACACATCAACAGCTTTCGCAGTACACTCCTCTTCATTCCAGACTGCCCCGAATAGAAACAAAGGCGGCACTCAGAGATTAAGGCAAATGTAAGCTTTCCTATGTTGTTCCTCTCTATGTACTGTCTCCTTCTAACAGTACGTGTGTTTTGTTTCTTGAAAATCTTGACCTGATTTGATTCTAGTGATATCGTCCCAGTCAAATCGAGAGGCTAGATACAATCTGTGCAAAATGCAATACCTCATCCTGGCTTCTATGTGATCAGAGTTCACGATTTGGGAGGAAGTTTTTCTCGAGTCCCTGGAGGTCACACACAGAAACCATGGCAGGAGTTCTTTAGGGATCCTTCGCAATGTTGGGATCATAGATCAGAAAAGGTAAGTGAACATCAAACCTGTCAGAGTTCACATGTCAATGGAGCCATACATCTTGTTGGTGTCAATCTTTTTTCTCTCCGTTGGTTGTTGCTATCCTGCCCTGGTCTAAACTGGGCAGAATTTCTTTTCAGGTCCTTTGCACTGGTGGAGTAGTAGTTGTAGGCTGGAGAAGGTAGGTCAATGCAATATGCTGATGGAGGAGGTCAGTGCAGCTTTCTCTGTTCTTATGAAACCATTTATTCCTGGGATGTGGAGAATACATGGCTGATCACCTTGATCTGGATTTCTGGTCATCGCCAAATGAAAGGTATCCAGATTTCAAACACAAGAACACTTGGGAAGCACTTTGGGTTGAGGACTGACAAAACTCACCATGGGTGGCATCAGAGATAGTTGCAAAGGTACCAGGTATAGTGCAATTCAATGTATTTGCATGCAATCAGAAGCTTACAAAACATGTGAAGGATGGGCAACTTGACAGGGTGATGCAGCTTTTCCAACAAATGCGACAATGAGTGAGTCCTAACAAATTCACTTTTATTCAAGTGATTAAGGTATGTGCTCCTTTATGAACATTTGAAGATGGCAGGATTGTTCATAAACAGCTCATTCAAACTGGTTGTGAGTCCAATGTCTTCGTGGGGAGTAGCTTAGTGGACATGTATGCAAAATGTGGGAGCATTGAGGATGCTTGGAGAGTGTTCAACAAGATGCCATCTCAAAATGTGGTCACTTGGAGCACCATGATATTGGGACATGTGAAATGTGGGCAAGGGCAGAAGGCACTTGGACTCTTTCAACAAATGCAACAGGAAGGTGTGCAACCAAACTCTGTTACTTTTGTGGGGGTGCTGAAAGCATGTGCCAGCATGGTTGCAATTGAAGAGGGTAGGTGTGTTCATTGGGACATCATTCAAAGCGGTTTGGAATCTGATGTCTTTGTGGGGACTAGCTTAGGTAACATATATGCAAAGTGTGGGAGCATGGATGATGCTTGGAGAGTGTTCAAGAAGATGCCATCTTGAACTGTGGTCACTTGGAATGCCATACTTGGAGGATGTGCCGTGAATGGGCATGGTAAGGAAGCTCTTAAATATTTTGAACAGATGTGCGCAGAAGGTATACAGCCAGATGATACCACTTTTATTTGTCTTCCGTCAGCTTGTCACCATGCAGGTTTGGTTGATGATGGCATGCACTGTTATGCTTCAATGGTCACTAACTATATGATTTCTACATGGTTGGAACATTGCACTTGCATGGTCGACCTTCTTGGCCGTGCTGGCCATCTACAGGAGGTAGAGAATATGGTCATGGCAATGCCCTGGAAACCACATGTGGCTGCATGGATGGCTTTATTTGGTGGTTGCAGAATTCGTGGTAATGTGGAGATGGCAGAACGTGTTACCAGATGAATTCTTGAAATGGAACCTGACAATGCTGCTGATTATGGGCTGCTGTCAAACATCTATGCTGCTGCTGGCAACTGGCATCTCTGTGAGAATGTTAAATGTTAGAGAGACGAAAAAGGTCGGATGAAATAGCCAGGTGGCACCTGGATTCAACTGAACAATGAGGTGCATATGTTTGTAGTAAAGGATCAAAGCCACTGCCAGATTATTGAATTCATGCAGATCTGCAGAGGTTGTCAGGGCTCATGCACAATGTGGGGTATGTGCCTTGTACAAGATTCGTTCTGCATGTGGTGGAAGAAGAAGAATTGGTGTTTCAGGTGTCTCACCATAGTGAGAAACTGGCTATTGCACTTGGGCTCATCAACATAGCTCCTAGTAGTCCTCTCTGAATAATAAAAATCTGCGGGTTTTTTAAGATTGCCACACTTCCAAGAAGTTCACCTCAAAAATATTGAGGGATGAGCGAATCACTTTGATCACCTTGAAGATGGTATTTGTTAGTGCATGGACTACTGGTAATGCCAGTAATCTGTCTTGTCAATCACTGTGTCAAGTTCATTTTGTTTTGAGTAGCATGTCTAGTAGTCTGATGTCTTTATGGGGAATAGCTTGGTTGACATGTATGTGAAATGTCGGGGCAAAACGCACCGAAACTATTTCAATAAATGCAACAGGAAGCTGTGTGACCATTTTGTGGGATTGCTGAATACATGTGCCTGTGTTGTTGCACTTGAATTGGGCAGGTGGGCTCATGATCAGATCATTCAATGTGCATGGGATTTAGGTGCCTTAGTGGGCAGTAGCTTGGTTGACATGTGTGCAAAATGTGGGAATATGGGAGGATGCTTGGAGATTCTTCAACAAGATGGCATCTCAAGATGTTGTCACTTGGAACACCATGATTGGCACATGTCCAATGGTTGTCCAGATGATGAAAATGCTTCAACTCGCCACCTTCCACCGCCTTCTCCTACTTCTGAAAGGTCTACCAACAAGATCATGGATTCCCTGTGCCAAGAGAACAATAATGTCCCATGACTATCTTAATCCATGAGCTCAAGGATTCAGTGAATAGTGAAAAGGCCAACTAGGACCCAGTTGCCATTTGCCTGGAGGGTTGTTCCATTCCTGGTTTATCTGTAGGCAGGTTGCTAAGTTATCAAGATGCAAGTGTCAGTTCATAAGATGAAAACTTGCACTTGACTTCAAATTGAGAAACAACAGAATCAGATTTGCCTTTCAAGATTGGGTGAAGATCTCTGTCCTTAAATAATCAATAATTTCTCCATATTACAAATGATTGACAATATGTAGGTTATTCAACTCATCTAGATCATATACTAAAATATTCAAATGAAAAATTTTCAATTCTGTTTCCTTTTTACCTGTTTTACCAATGTTTATTCCTTCTCCGTTGGATTAATATGAATAGCATTGATGTCATATGCCTCGATTTCTTATATTGTACAACATTCACATGATTTCTAGAATGGATATTTTGATTATCCATCATTCTTCTTAACCAACCATCCAAGTGTAGGCAATCCTGAAGGGCACTTCTGTACTGGTGAAAATTGGCTTCAACACCTATAATTGAAGTTACATGAAAAAAAAATGATATTTTATTATGCCTCAAATACTGTTCCATGAAAGCTCTGCCACCTAGCATGGTCCTTATGACTATAATTTTACCCAAACTGCATACACTAAGCCTAAAATGCAGAATCATTCTTTGGAATTCCTAAATTCCAAAGCCAATTTGACATTTGGCCATACAATACTATTTTGTATTGCAATCATGTCCCAATGTAGTGATATGGCACTCCTCTTTTCCTTCCCTGTCCGAGGATCATCATAGAATAGCAGCACATGTCTTCATCAACCAAGCCTGGATGGTTGCAAGCTGACAGAAGGCAAAGAATAGTGATATGATTTGACTGTATGTGTTCTTTCACTTATCCATCAAAGTATTCAAGAGCTTCCTTACCATTCCTGTGCACAACACACATCCTCCAAGTATGGGCATCCTGAAAACCCAAATTTCCTTCTCAGGTTGCATCACTTGAGGTTGCCTATCCTTTAGATGTTTTCTTCCTGTCCCCAACAGAAATGTTCAACTGCATGTAGCCTGGCACCATTGTAACTGTTGCCATCCATGGTGGGTTTTGTGAGTCCTCAAGCCATAGAACTTCCATGTCTTCTAATTTTTGAGATCCCAAGCCCCTTTCATTTCTCTACAACTAGAAATCCAGATCAAGTTGTTCTGCAGCCACATATTCTCTACATCCCACACAACAAACGCTATCATAGGAATAAAGGAGCCCAGAGAGTTTCTCTCAAGTGCTAACCTACAGTTATGTCTCCAAGCATCCTCCATGCTCCCACAAAGACATTTCAACGACGCTATTCCCCACAAAGACATCAGACTCCCATCAATTATAGGCAGTACATAATTTGATACAAAAGCAGCTTCAGATAATTTCCCTCTAAGGAACTGCCTGTGCAACTGTCAATATTTTTGATACTGTCTATATTTAATTATAATCTCTTAGATTTGTAACTCTAGAAACAAAGTCAAAGCCAAGGTCATGACAGAATTTCTGAGGGTGTTCCCCAATATGGAATGTGAACCATCAAGAATGATGACCTTTGCAGGTCGAGCACTGCTGCTCTAGAGCCTGCACCCACCACATATTTCCTGCTGCCAGGGAAAGAATGGAACTACATCATCTTTTCCCACAATGGACAGCACGTTCATCTGAATCGGTAGTCAGCTCCCAGTTTGTACTGAAGGAAAACCCACACCAGTCCTGCATAGTCTCATCATGAACAGTAGCATTCCTTCTCTATACTGAACAGTAATTCTCACCCCAAAATTTTAAAATATTAGCCATATAAGATGCACTGTACATCTCATGCTGTGGAGGTACCTGCCATGCCAGACTGCATTCATAAAATTGCCAATTCCGACATTTTCTCCCAGTCCTCCTCTAAACAAAAATCTTTGAATCCCTCATTGAACAAGTGGACCTAAGGTGACTTTGACAAGTCCATCCTGCCTAGAGAGCCTACAACACCGCCCTATAATTGAGTTGTGGAACATCTACAACAATGAAACATGTTTTACTCCTTCAAATCTAAAGATGTTTCATGGGGCCCTATAATTGAGTTGTGGAACATCTACAACAATGAAACATGTTTTACTCCTTCAAATCTAAAGATGTTCCATGGGAATGTGGGGAATGAAGTAGGGTAATTTCGAACATGAAAAACATGTGTACAACACATTGGCAAGTGGGAAAAATTGATCAGTTGCACACTTTGCATGTTACAAACATGAGCATCTGTGACATTACCAACATTAACACATTTGAAACTAAACCTTTCGATCATTTTTTTTCCAATTAAGGATTTGGTGATTTTTTCCAAAATTTCATCAAAATTAGAGATCTTACAAATCATCACCACTCTTCTACAACATGTCATGGGAACTGAATGTCTATCCTCTACTCTTTCAGTCATCTAGTGAACGATGTTCAATGTGAAACCTCCTCCACATTGAGGACTTTTCACAATTTTGCCCACAAGAGTCTCCAAGTGTGTCCTGGCAGTCCAACAAAATCAATTCCCTCAAGCTGGTCAGGACCTCCAAAGAGAGAGGCAAGGTTCTAAGAGATTCAAAGCCACTGAAATCTAGTGCTTGCAATTTAGGCAGAGCACCTTCATCCACTTCTGGAAATTCAACAAGGGTCAAACAGTGATGTAGTTGAAACTTTCTAAGAGCTGGAAAAGCACCACAACATGTGAAGGACCTTGGAAGATATTTCAAACAATCGAAGCCCCATAAATCAAGTTCTTGAAGTTTTGTGAACTGATATGGCATCTCAGCTGGCAGGGTTTTGACCTCCTGAAGCTCTAAGTATAGAACCTCAAGCTTTGTAAGTGCAAATATATTGTGAGGCAGCTTCACCCCTGGATCTGCTACTCCACAAATGGTAAGTTCTGTGAGAACAACCAACCCACATATGTCTTCCAACGAAGCTTTGATGGTTGGATATACATGATCCAAAGATTCTGTTCTTGCCATGCCTGATGGTGGATGTTCAGCCCATGGCAAGTTCAGACAACCTGATGTGTCTAATATTTGCAATGATGTGAGGTCAACCACTCCAGAAGGCAGACACTCCAACATATTACAGCCACATAGAATCAGGAATTTCAACACATGTAGTTCCCCTACTGCATCTGGTAAAAATTCTAGTTCTCGACAGAAAGAGAGGTCAAGATAAACCAAATCCTTAAGATCACCAAGTTCCTCAGGTAAACTGTCAAAACTGTCCATTCCTTAGATCCAGAACCCTCAGTTTTGGAAAATTGCTCAAGAAACTGTCTGGTACAAACTGTATTGGATTCCCACCAAGTAGTAGAGACACCAATTTAGGTGCATAAAAAATCTCAGGAAGTCTCTCCAACATGTTTGTGGCCAATGATAGTCTGAGAGCTTCCGATATTGCTTCCCACTCTCGGGGGAATTCTTTCAAATTTTGACCTGCTCGATAAAAATAAAGCTGTTTTGCAGGGGGTGTGCCACAATCCTTTTCCAGTATGTAGAAAGCCAAATCTCTCATCACATCATGTAACTTGAACTCCAAATCCTCTTCATCTAAGACCTCTACATCTGACTCAATGAATGATCGCCTCCACAACTTAGTTAACAAGGAAAATGCATCTGCTCTAAGATCATCTCCACCATTTCCAGGAACCAACCCCTCCCCTATCCAATGCCATAAAATCTCACGAAAGTATATCCTAGAATCTTCAGGATATGCTGCCAAGTAAAGAAAACAGTCCTTCAAGCGCCCATCATCCTCAAACAGGAGATCATAGCCAAGCTTCAAACGCTCATACAATGCCTCTTCAACAGTCCTCTCTTGCATGTGCGATTCGCTTAGCTTCTTCAGTAGTGGCTTCCATTGAAGTTCAGGTGAGGTCTTTCCAAACATTGCTCTGCCTATAACCTTCAGAGCTAATGGAAGACCTTGGCACTCCTCAGCCATGGACTGTGCCAATGCCTTTAATTCACATGGAACATTGGA
>Ga0209611_10001419_pt1 | contig 40700 bp, 24 predicted proteins | sample S1TSphgellanicum_3_FD_187693 | JGI IMG/M metagenome (GOLD analysis project Ga0209611, IMG submission 187693) | Host-associated microbial communities from peat moss isolated from Minnesota, USA - S1T2_Fc - Sphagnum magellanicum MG (SPAdes) (version 2) | ecosystem: Host-associated > Plants > Peat... | reverse complement strand
GCTAGCCTAGAGTTTTTTTTCATTTCAAAATTTCAAACATTTTTCATTTTGACAATTATTGGAATATTCTTGAAGTTTCAGTATTTTCTTTCAATTTTTTTAAAAAAAATCTTGCTAGCCTAGAGTTTTTTTCTTTTCAAAATTTCAAACATTTTTCATTTTGACAATTATTGGAATATTCTTGAAGTTTCAGTATTTTCTTTCAATTTTTTTTTTTAAAAAAAATCTTGCTAGCCTAGAGTTTTTTTCTTTCAAAATTTCAAACATTTTTCATTATGACAATTGGAATATTCTTGAAGTTTCAGTATTTTCTTTCAATTTTTTTTTAAAAAAATCTTGCTAGCCTAGAGTTTTTTTTTTTTCAAAATTTCAAACATTTCTGAACATAATATAAATTATTAGTGTCAAAGCTGCCAAGGCAAAATGTGGGTGGGCCTGGTTTTCCCTTGTTTTGGGAAAGACCTGACCTTAAAAAGGGCTTTACCCTACTCAGAATTTCCAAGGGAAATGTGGATGTTTGATGAAACCTATTTGATATGAGGCTTCTCTATGATCATTGTACTTATGCTCACCCAAGAAATCAAGCTAAGTCAGGTGTGTGTGTGTGTGTGTGTGAGAGAGAGAGAGAGAGAGAGAGAGAGATTGATATGGCCCAATCTAGTCATTGTGATGTAAGGACAATTGACAATATCTTGCTTTGTCAGCTTTTTTCTTGAAAATGTGTCCATGTGTGGACCCATTGCTATTGTACAAGTGCATTGGAATGAAAGTCTTCCATCTTTACTTCCTTAAGGTACATACCACATTGTTTTGGCTTCCTTTTGGGCTGATGGTACATCCCAAGTGGTAGCAAAAACTACCCATATAAATGCACTCAACTCAATTAATTATGTGTGTGATTGTGGGTATGAAGTTTGATGTCTCTTTGGTTTAATTCTCTATCTTACCAACCAAAAAAAATTGTTAGTCTATTAACATTAACATGTGTTTTAAGTTTGAAGTCTCTTTGGTTGAATCATCTCATTTACCGATTTTATTTTATTTTAGTTTTGTTGTTGTTGGTTTTTGTTGGTCTATGTGTGAGATGTGAGAGAGAATTGCTTTTGAGGATCATGAATCGTTAGAATGATGGAATAAAGCACCAAACATAAGATACCTTACCTCACCTAACATTCAACTCTATTTCATACGTTACTTCTCATGGTAATTATTTGATGGTGCTTGCATGTATTGATATTGATGATGCACCAAAATGAAGCTTTAGTAGTAGATCTAACAACACTTTGTCAAATCTCATCAAATGTAATAAATCGGTGCTAGCAAATCATGTTTTTATGTGAAGGATGATGGATTGTTGTTGGATTATATCAACATGGTGTGTTATGAGTGAACAAGCACTATAACTATAAACGTTATGGTATAGATTGCATGCATAGTGCAAAGAAAACACATGGGATTGATCCTATGATTTGCATTTATGTCATTGGCATAGCAAAGATATGATTTTCTATGTGAGACATATAGAACATGGTTAGTCTACCCATTGTGGCATTTTAATAGAACATAAGTTTGAAGGTCTATTTATCATCCAAATGTTTGGGGGGCAAGCTTGTAAAATGGAACCTTGAAACTAATTTTTGTTAATGTGCATTTATATTATTTTATGTGTTTGTTCAAGGGAGTTGAACTGAAGGCTCATAGCTTTTGATGATGGTAGGCATGAGTTGATAGGTTTTAATAAGCCTCTCTCTCTCTCTCTCTATATATATATATATATATATTTATATTTATATGCTTAGTACCTGAGTAACTTTATCATTTGGGCAATAATTAAATTTTCAAAAATAATTTTCAGTTTTTCTCAAAATCAGCTACTCGCAATGTCAAAAGTTCTAAAAAACTGTAAAAATTTAGTGCCTTAATACCTTTGATATTGGCAACTATGGTTAGTTGTGGTGATAATTAGCCTTGGGTGAATTGGCCTCATGTTGGCACCAGAATACCTTAATGTCTTTACAAGAATGGTAACCTAAGCCATATATGTTTTGGCAAACTCACAATTGAATATCTAGCTTAGAAAATACCTTAGAGAAATCCAAAATCACTTCATTTTGCCCACTTCATCTTCTCACAACCTTTTGGTTCTTGCTCACATCTCCTTCACTAGCAATCTATTTATTCCTCATGTTGGTGGATGAATAATGTGCTATTGAAATACATCAGGGACTTAAGTTTGGTGGCATATTTAGTGAAAATAATTTTACATCCAAAATTTGACAATGGATTATTACTACATGTTTTCCTCATAGACACATAAAATTTCATATTGTAAGTGTGGCCTTTGCTATTGGCCCAAGTGTGAACTCATTAACCCAACTAAAGGATTTTTTTTCTTTTTTTTTTAATTTTTAAAAATTTGCAATAACAAAGATTACTCAAAATCTGAGGTCTCTTGCACCGTGCATCTAAAAATTATGAAATGGCCTCCATAAAATCTTACTCATTGAGCACTTTCCAATCACACCAAAAGTGCACCCCAATTTCCCTTTTTTGAGAAAAATATTTTTCATGTTATTGAAATTTTTATTACAAAATTGTTCAATATTCAATAATTCTTGCAATATTTATGTATGTCTAAACATTACAAAACCATTGGTGCACCCGCTACTCGTTGAGAGCTTTCCAACGATACCAAGAGCATGGTGGGGGCCAACATGATTTAGGAGATCTTAGCTTGACAAACAAACAACCTTACATACTAGATAGATGATCATTATCGAATGTTCCTACCTAAAAGTTGAGGACTTGGGTATATATAATAGACATGTTAACAATTCAAATTTACGGTGTATAACTATGCAATTTGTTAATGGCTATAACATGGCTAAACATATAATTTGTTATCAGCATCACCATTGATGACCCCCCAATTTAGCCGGAAAAAGAACATCAAGTATGTTGAGAGAATAGGCTGGGCTTACATAAAAGAATTGCTGGACCCAATTTGCAACTTTGCAATAGCTACCTAGCAACTTCAAAATTGAGGATTATTTTAGGGTTTAGGGTAGCACTTTACCATCATGAGATGTCTTGGGTTATGATTCAACTAACTGAGCTAGCTTTACAGCCCCCATTCATGTGGGATCTAAGCAGCCTTTGCATGCATGAACCCAATTAGGTCTATAACTCTGTGACACTTGAGGAGTGCCATTTTATACATGGTAGCCTGAACATTATGATTGCTCTTCATTACTTTTGCAGTGCAATTTGTGTGATGAGGTTCAAATTTTTGTTTATCATTGTAACTTCCTTCTTGTAGGCTAGGTAGCCCCAGTTGTATTATGGTTTTTGAAAAAAAGAGTATAGGTATAGGTATATAGGTATAGAGTATAGGTCTCCTTTACATCCATAACCTGTTCCACAGGTGACTGTTCATCCATATACAGGATGGATATGGATCAGTTTTCATCCACATTGCAGAATGACATACAGGTAGCTTAATATGTGATGGAAACTGGGAGACTTGGAGGTCCAATGAGGAAGAGACACATCAGCATTTCAACTCTATTATAACGATGTTTCAATCTCTCCTTTCATATTTCGTTAGTAGTCAAATTTGGCTAATCGGCTTATGGATGATCATCACCTCAACTACATCACAAAATTGGGAAAAAAAATCACACACACTCACACACAATCGTATATACATACAATTGTGATAAAATGGTTCACTACACACGTAATCATCACTTTTGAATTTGAATATCACACTTGTAAATTTTCAACTTGACTTGTTAATCATCACTCCTAGTAAGGTCTTAAGTAAATTGAATAAAAATTTCCAAAATTAATCCAAATGCTTTCAAGAATTTTTTAAAAAATTAATGCAAACAAAAATCAGCCTTCAACCCAGTGTTTTTTTCTTTTCCAATTTTGTGATATTGCTCAAGTTTGTGATCATCTCTATAAGTATATTTTGCCAAATTTGATGATATTCAAAAGATGAAAGTAGGAAAATCTTAAGCACCCTGAAATATGTTGTAGGCAATTGTGACAATCTTTTGTGACTTTTTAAACAAAAAAAAAGCCTGATGCAATTTTGTGACGCAATTTTAAGAAGCAGCTATGGTACTGAGCAAGTCAGCAAAGCTTTGCTAACTTGCAGTACTATAGCTGACTCTCCAGCATGTTTCAGTGCTGGATGAGCTCCCCCTCATGACACCTTCTAGATCCTCATGCCCTTGCAGGTTCTGGCCAGAGTGAACCAAACAGCCACCAGCGCACCATCCATTGGAAGCTTCTTAGCTTCTTATGACTCGGTCATGGATGAAACCCAAATCATGAGTTGAGATTAGGTTTCACACATTGGTAACCAATCCTAGGTCCAAGGACCAAAGAGGTAGGCAAATACAATAATAGGTGGCTTCTAGGGTAAGAGCATCCCCAATGGTGCTCAGTATGTAACACTGCAAAATATTTCTCACACCCGAGTTTAGTTATTTAAATTTTTGCAACCTCACTCATAAAACTGAAACCGCAAATAGGTGAAAGACTACTAAAAAGTAAACCACCTGGACCAATAATAATTTTGATTGGCCAATCAGAAACAGGGAGCAGCAGTCAGATCATATTTATTACACTCTTCTCTGGCATGTGGACATCTTTGTTGTGCCTTTTTAACAACAGCCTCAGCAAAAGGTGCAAAAATGGAGAAGAAAAATCATCATTTTCCTGAGCCAAACCCACATGTGTTCCATCACCTTTCTTCTACTAACAGCTATCTACTAACATCCACATAGCTACTACTAACCATTCACATGTATCTACCTAACCACTGTGGTTAGTTGTGGGACAGGAATACAATGGAAAAAATTGGTGGATGCTAGTTCTTTGTGACCTGGAGAAACCTGCAGATTTCTTTGCAGGCCTGCAAAACATTTCATGGAATTAGGAAGCGGCGGTCTCAAGCAAGCCTTTTGGGCTTATTATCATGCTCACTTAAGCCCAGGGACAAAGCAGCTGCTCAGCAGAAAAAGCTTACATAAAAGTGTTGTTACTCACGGATGATGAAGCAACTGTGGCGACTGCATTAGAGCAGCAAGACTACGGATGAATTTGTCTGTTACTCACTTGGGTGTGGAGCATTTTTTTGGTGCTAAAGTGTTATTAACTTTACACACAGAAAAGGGCTACATTTTGAGAACCTTGGTTATATACCTGAACTCGGTTCGTTGGTTTTTATTAGAACTGCCGTTTCTGGGTTTGTAACCATGGTTCACGAAAATCACAGACTAGTGATTTTTGTTACAATATTTTGTTCTCAGTTTTTTTATTGACCCTAACTCACATCATATTTATACAAATGTTCCCAAAATTAAAAATCTAGCTCTAAATATTTAAACCCATAAAACATAAGAAAGTGTTGAACGAATCAAGTGAATCGAATCTCAATTGTTAACACATCTTGATTTCCTACTTACTTTGTGGTTTTGGGTTCAATTCACCACTAGGCCATGCTAAATGTTATTGAAAGCACTGCCAGGAATTTCACATTGGAAGACTAGATTTGATGCCATCATGACAAAAAAAAACTTAATGTAACCTTGAAAGTGAACCCAAAAAAATAAAAAACTGGTTCTCAAACTTTGTGTAATTCGTTTGAAAAAAAAAAAAAATACTAGGGATGAAGAATTGAAAATCTTATTTCTCTTCAAAATATTTTCCTAACATCAAGTTTTACATAGATACACAATTTATAGCTTGGCAAAGAAGGTGCATGGTTTTTTTGAAACTGTGCATGCGTTGAAATTGATGGCCCTTCTATTATTTGAGGACATGGCCAAATTTGATCATGAGAGCAATGTTCAAGTCAGATAATTGTGTGGGAAAATACAATCATATTGTAAACTACATTGTTGGGATGTGAACCTTCTTAGTTTGTGAATGACTTTCAAGCTCATCGTATCAATCATGAAAAGGGAAACATCAAATTTGTAAAACCAATTTGGGAATAGTGCGTGGAAACGAAACTTTGGGGAAAAAAAACAGTTGAAAACACCCTTCAACAAAACTTCAATGTTAGCTCCAATGCTAAGTATTTTTACATAATATTACTTTTTTGTAATTTTTATTTGTTATTGAAACCTGGTTGGATATGAACAAGGTACTAACCTTTTTTTGGGTTGTTTTGAAGGTTCATCCTCATGTCACACAATGGAATGAACATCTTCCATATACTACTTATAGGGAGAGCCCCATTTTGGAGGTGAGCCCTACAAATCATTGCCATTTCCAAGCAAACTTTTTGGGTCCCACTATCTTGTGAGATCAAACATAGTTGGCCATTGCAACAACGTTTTCCACCTCAAGCTACTTGAACCTTTGGAGTTCAATATGAGATCCAATGTGTGCACTCTTGGACCCTGATTATCCTGTTCTTCGATCTCTCATTTTTTGGGCCAGAGTGACCCAACAGCCATTAGCGTACCTTCCATTGCAAGCCAGTTGTGGATGAACCCCAACCTGAGTTACCATTGGGCTTCACCTGCTATCCTGCACAGAAGAGGTCCTGTAGCAAGGTAGGTAGGTAGGTAGGTAGGTAGGTCAGATAATAGGTGACTAGTAAGTCGATGCCCGTAGATTGTTAGTACATGGGTAAAGGGCTATTGGGTTGTTAGTAAGTAGGTAGTTAAAACAGAAACTGAACTCAACATGTGAAGAGACATGAGATTTCATTTTATTGCTCAATACATGGTGTTTTAGAAGTTTCTGTTGTTCGAATATATGTACAAGGTCACACAGAGAGCTTCAAAACATTATTTGAGACTACCCATTTGTGTCAATTCAGCCAAAACAAAAAACAAAACATGAAAATAATGAATGAAGCCACAAGCTTGTGACTGTGTGACTTGTGAAGTAGTAGCAGACGGTTGGTCACCTTCATCACAAATGGTGGTGACTAGCTTCCAAATTCCCCCACTTACATCCATCAGTTCCCAATGGTGGGTTGGTCACTCCTCCTATTGAATCAAACCCTCCAGAACAACACCTCATCATGGAATTCTCCAACTCCACAACTGTGGGGTGGATCTTTCTTCCTTCTAATAAGGCTTGGATGGCAAAACTTTACCCCTGCACTCACCAAAACCAACAGTGAATCCTTCTCCCTGCAAAACACAACAACCAGCTGGTTAAAAACATCATATTCCTGAAACCTGTCGGATGAAGAAGTTTGCTAGTCTCAAAGTTGTGCACTGCAACAACACTTTGAATGAGGAACTATATGGTTGTCTCCAACAGTTTCATGGGATATTTTAGATCTAGGCAAGATGTACATCTGTGAGCATCTTTCCTTCTTTTGGGTCATGTGCTATATGACTACCAGTATCAGTCTAGCTGACATATTTGAATACCTGGCATGATGCTGATATGATCACGTCATCACCATCTTGGATGAACTTGCGGGTCCCTCCATGCTCCAATGATATGGATTTTGTTCCTGCCCATGACTGCTCCAAGAAAGACCCGAGGCCCCCAGGTTCCTGTTGATGCAAGCTCAGTTATTATTAGTCCTAGATTTCATCTTTCTTAGAAGCAACCAATTCCTGGAAAAAAGATTACTCCAGGTACAATCCCATACAGCTTTTCAACTGTGCCACACTTGCATGGTGGCATAGCCTATCACATTCATCTACAAAGCTCCCATTTCCAGCATTTCCTATCTCTGCTCTCTTTGGAGCTTCCTATTTATATCAAAGACATGTTCCCATGTACACCCATACAAATCCCATTTTTCTCGATTTCTGAGTCATCCCACACATTCCACATTCAGTCCATATCCTCAAGTGATCTGTGAATGAAAAAAAATCAAGAATTTTACTTACTGGTCCACTTATGGTTCCTGATGCCAACAGGTCACCTGGACGTAGGTTGCAGCCATTTATTGTGTGGTGTGCCAGCTGTTGAGACACTGTCCAGTACCTACACAGGGAGAGAGAGAGAGAGCTTCTCCTGATTACTCTGCTGTAGTGAATGATTAGAGACACCCTCTAGCCCAAAGAGTGAAGAGGGAGAGCATCACATCATTCTTCTAACTTCTGGACACTTCAGGGTTTAGGGTTCCTGATCCTCTGCAAATTTGGAAGTCACACCATAGGAAAGATTCTCACAAGCCAGATCTTTAACAGGCTAATCTGCTCCTGGATTCTGGAATACCCATCACTTGGGATGATGGTCTTGAGAAATAAAAAATACTAACACTTACAGATACTTGAAGTTGCTTCTGCAAACAACTGATGCTTTGGTCTCTCCCTCGGGTTGAATTGCCACCTGCACCACCATAGTAGATGAATAATACCATAACAGTTAGATGCAACAAAGCGCATCAATCTCATTCCCCATGAGAATGCTTGTGGTTGAGCTGTGTTAAGAACCAAATGACCATGTATACCAACACTATCCACCCAAAGCACCAGATTAAAACAGGAGAACTGGAACCAGACAAAACATGACCTGAAGACAAAGATTGGAATTCTGAGTGGCTCCGCAAAGAAAGAAATACCTGTAAAGGAATATCATATGAGGTACGCTTGGTCTCTGTTAAATAAGGTAAGGGAGCTGGATCCTGCAGATTCAAAATGAAAAAATATCGTCATATGGCAGCTGCAGCACTGATTTCCACCCACCCCCATTAACAACCAACTAACTATCTCCACTGATTTGTGATGCCTTCCACCCACAACGAAACCAAGATACTAAAAGGAAAAGGCAAAGGGACTGACTTGGACAGGAGCTTCACAAATGAATGGCTCCAGGGCTTCCAATGTCACAATCCATGGTGAAATTGTTGTCCCTGCAATTTAGAACATGTTTAGTCATCCTCTCACTCACCATGAAGACTCTGCTTAGTTATTCAATAGAACCCAAACCCTCAAAATGACGGTTCAGAGAATCTCTGCCCCTTTTTGTTACACTGATCATTTGTAGCTAAGGTTGATAGATTGGTAAGCACCAGTGTTGTGCGGTTATTTGATTTTTAAATAACTGGCAGTTCTGGTTCTTTAACAAATTCAGAGTCAAAGAACCACCAATTCCAGTTTTTCAAGGCAAATCAAAATCAGAGAACCACCAGTTCGATTATTTCAAAAACATCAAAGAACCAGCAGTTTTCATAAAGAACTGGATCTCTTAGAACGGCAGTTTTTTGAAATTTTCAAAAAAATTGAGAACAGAGTCTCTATACCAAAATTGGTTTTTTGATTTTTCTTTTTCACCCCACCAGGTAAGTGGGTATATACCCAGGTTGATGACCAGTGGGTATATGTAGCAGATTCTAATAACTGCACAACACTGGTAAGGACCTGCTTATCAAAGGCTTCCAATTTGTCTTCATTAGTGAACAGAATAACCACTAAAATACATTTCCCCCTGCCCCCCAAAAAGACCCCTATAGCAAAGAATGGAGAGTGGAACTACCCAATGGAATTCCTTTCTGCACAGTGAATTAATTGCCTTTGCAGTTGGCAAATTGAACAGTTTCATTAACAATGAGAGTATGGAAATGGATTCCATTTGTGATCAGAATGAAATTAAGTAAAATAAGGTGAGCAGCAGGAACACACCAAAGTTTTTGCCAAGAAAAGGACCGAGTGGCACCGTCTCCCACTTTTGTATATCCCTTGCTGTCCCAGCACCGTGCATTGATATGAAAGAAATTAGTGTGAGAAAAGTCAGTCGATGTGCAGTTTTTCAGGTTCTGCAGTACTGTCAATATTTGTGAAACCCATCACCTTTTATTTAAAAGCTCAAAACCCAATCTCTGGAGACTAATGAAAAAAGCTGTGTCCAGAAATTCTTACCATTGTACTCCAATTTTGCAAAGTTCATTTCTTGTATATTTATCATCTAAGGCAGAGACATCATCATTGTGAAACAGCTTATGCAAAGCCTCCAGAACATCATAGAGCTGCTATGTAGAACTAGAATTGAAAGTGTAAAAAGTCTCATACCACTCCAGTCATTCATGAGGACAAAGCCAAAAATGTGGTCTGCAGCATTCTCAACAGTAACAGGGCTCCCAAGCTCATTTCCTGGACCAATAAACATCGCCTGCAACAAAACCCACTTCTTTAGGCCTTGAATGGAAATGTGCTTCTGCCAATGACCCAGTGTATCAAGAACATTACAAAACATGTCAAAGTCCCATGTGATGATATCTTAGCCCATGAGGAAACCCTCATTACTAAGTAGTTAATTAGTTCATTCCACCAAGAATTGTGCACAAATCAATTACAAGTTCTGCAGGTCAAAGGGGACTGACCATTTCAAGTTCAAAGTCTAGAAGCCCAGAGGGCTTAAACACAGGTGTTTTTTCCCCAGCGGGTGGCGTGGTCTGACCTCTGCAACATGTTGCAAATGAATTCTCTCAACACATGCTTTGTCAACCAGACCCACTAGTTCACTGCTGGTAGGAAGTATGGTAGAACTTTTGTCTTCTGAATTGAAATCTTGAGGTCTCAGAAAACATCAAAAATGCATATGAATCACACAACTACCTGGGACGGTGAATGTCTGTTCCTGAGATAACCACTGATGATGCCCTTCCGTGATATGCTATTGGTATCTGCAACCTATTTGACCCCGATTGGAAATCAGCAATGCAATGTTTGTGAGCACTCAAGAGCCTTGGAAGACAATGAAGTAGGGTCCTTTCCCCTGTGCCATGGACAGAGCTCAGGAACTCCAAAGGCTTGCAGAGTATGTAAAGCTGGAGTGTTGAAGTACCAGTTGGCAGGAAGGGCGTTTTCTGGGCCTCGAAAGATAGTCCCAGTATTAGTGGCATGCTCCTTGGATGAAAAGAAATCTGTGTAGTCCCCAATCACTGCAGGGACCTCCATCGTCACTTCACTCTGCTCACAATCAAACAAGAAAAAAGTTTTCAGCTCTGGTAGTAGTAACCCATAGACAGAAGTGATACTGTATTGAATCAGATTTATCAAGCTGTCACAAATGGCAGCTCAAACAATCTTCTCAAGAACCCATGCAAAGTCAGATGAGAAATCAGAATTCGGGAGTAACCCAAGATGCTAGAAACACATCAATTTGTGAAGAAGGCTCATAGTAAGAAACTTGACCCTTGGGAAAAAGGCCTTGGCCCTCAGAGGTGCATTGTCCCGCAGTGTTGGCTCATCCGCTGCATTACAAGGAAAGATCAAATTGCAGAGAATACATATTTATACCAAATAAGGGTTTTTTTTGTTGCATTCAGTTATGTGGAACTACTACACTTCACCTGTAACTGAGGGGGAGCAAGTCTTGGAAGAGGTTTTAGACTGCAGCAAATATCACCCAAATGCAGATGACCTAATTATGGTACTTATTCAGTTTCTGAAAGTTTACAGCAGCAGATGAATCAAAAAATCTCAGGTGCGCACACCTGAAAGAAGCTTTTGAAGGGTTGCTCGTGCCTCTTTCCAAGCTGGTCTTCCCAGTGCCATGAATGCATTTAGCGAGGTCTGCCAATGACCCAAAAGACAGAAGGATGAACAACACTCATCCATCCACACTTTCAGACAACATACAAGAAGCAGCAGGTAACTTTCTGAGTCAAACATGCAATTGCTGGAAGCCTTATATACACCACTGAAACCACCAACAGTAAACCCATTGACACAAACCCATTATCTCTCTCCCTCTCAAATGTTCTGAAGTCTTTGTTTGCAAAATGCCAATTCTAACCAATAAGTGGACACTTGAGAGGCATGAATTGATGATGTGCTCGCAAGACTCTGAATGAGAATCTGATGATTTCAATTCTGTTAGACCATGGCCTACTTTCACACCATCACAATCAACCCAAAAAATCATGTAATCTTAAACTCCCAACAATGGGTTTTTGTGTATGACACACATGATGATGGAGAGAGAGAGCGAGAGAGAGTAAGAAAGAATGTAAGAAAGTAAGTACCTGAGAGAAGGAGGTAGATGAGGAGAGCAAAGGGCCATTGAACAATCCAGCTGCAGCTATGACTGACAGGTCCAAAACAAGGTCCCCAATTGCCACTCCGGGTCTTGGCTCTCCTCCTTCACTAGGTCTGAACACACCGTATGGTAAATTCTCCAAAGGAAAGTGGTTTCCAGAACCCACTTCCACAAATGATTTTGCCGGACTAGCCATCACTGAAAAAACCCAACCCCACCAACCAACCAACCAACCAGTCAGCCAGCACCCAAAACCAAAACTTCCCCAAAAAAAAACCTCCAAAATGGGATGGGAGCCAGACGCACTACCTAGTGCACAACGAATTCTAGTCTCCAACAACAAAAACAACAAAATGGGTGGTTAAATTCCTTCCCAAAATCCCAAACCTCAAAACCTAAGTACTGTGCATCAAAACCCAAGTAATGGGCATCAACATCTCAAAACCCAAAACAAAGCTAAAATTCAAATCACCTAGACCTGGTGGTACTCCTGGCACCTCCAAGAAATGAATCCAAGTATGTTTGTGGAAGGATTTGAAACTATGAAACTTGGGAGGAGGAAGAAAAAGGATTACTGCTGCTGCTCTTAACTCCTACTAGTGCTGATTTACCTATTTATTGCAGCAGCTCCAGAGAAAGGGGAAATTTTGGTACGAAGAAGGTTTTGGGTTCTCGTGCAAAGTATGTGCATTGCAGAAATGATTGTCTTTATTGATTGTTGTTGTTGCTGATGATGGGTCCCCTCCCTTTCCCTTTCCACACTCTTTGTGGGTGGGTTCTCTAATGCAGAATCATAGTCAAAAAGTTGATTTAAACATGAGTAGTAGCAGTTTCTGCCATGCCTGGTGACCAAACACTAAGTCATCATCACTAATCCATAGCTATAGCTGGTAATGAGGAGGATTTAGGGTTTAGTGTTTAGGGTTAATGGTCTTGATGGACTTTTCAAAAACTAAATCCATCACTCAATCTTTGCTAGTGTTTATGAGTGCTAGTGTTTATGAGGAGGATGTAGGGTTTAGCGTTTAAGCGGTTATGGACTTCATGGATTCTTCAAACACCAACCCCATCACTAACCCTAGTTAGTAATGAGGAGGATTTAGGGTTTATTATATAGGGTTTTTGGATTCATGAACTTTTTCAAACATTAAGGAACCTATGCTAATGGCACTTTCTAAGGGCGGTTGAAAAAAATCTTGAAAATTGCACCCCATTGTTGAGCTTGCACCTCAAAATCAAGTGTCAAGTTTTCAAATTTCTTTCTTTGACTTTGGAATTCACATAGATATCAAGACCATGAACTTAGCTAGGAAGTGTGTTTGTCAACATCAACAATCACTAATAATGTGCCACACGCAAAAATTGACATCATCCACCATCATTGAAGCTATAAGAAACATGTTGAGCAAGAAAAAAGAGGAAAAGAAATTTGCTGAAAAAAAACAATTATGTTATTCTTTTCACACATTTCTCAAGACTCAATCAAAAGGAATGGGCAAAAAAAGTGCAACATTTTGGGACAAAATTGATGATCATTACAACAAACATCACCTAACAATGCTCGCAAAGAGGATAGCAAGATTGCTTGAAACAAAGTTGGGCACCATTAAATACAATGTGAACAAATGTGGGAAAGTGTGGTGTTGTTCAAACATTGGGCGAGAGTGGAATTAATGAAAATGACATTTTGAAAAAAATTTAGAATTCTACAAAAACAACCACCCATGAGCACAAAACTTCACCTATTTACATTACTAATCAATTTTGAAAGACATACCTTGTCGGGGTGATGCACATGAAGACACAAAAAAAACTACACCCATGAAACACAAATCTAATCATTTTCAACTCAAAAATTTTTAAGCTGATCAAATTGAAATAGAAACTTTGGACATTGGGCTTCTAATGAATGATTTAACAAAACATCTAGCAAATTGCAAGGTGAGCAAAGAAGTTGAAAAAATGGCCAAGTTGAAATAGATGGTGGCCTAATACAAACAAAGGTGACAACAAACATGGTTATTGCCACGTTGAAAAAAAATTCCATCTTAGAATATCAAAGTGCAATGGCATTTTTCACCTTGCCTAAAGATTTGTTGGCAACAACAAAAGTGTGGGAGTACTTTGCGTTTTGACAACATAATAATTTATCAAAATTCAATCATGGGTGAATGTTGATCCTGAATCTTCTCATCAAATTCTTCAATTACACAACTTGCAACACCCAAAACATCTCCTCCAACCAACATAATTGACTCTCCACAAATAGATATAAATTGTATAATTGTGGAATATGAAAATGTTGCAAAATGGAACAATGTTTTATTACAAATAAAGGTAAGTAGGAGCAAAATTTGTATCTTCATTACACCTCACTATTGTTTTTCAGTCACAAATGTTTAATGAAGTCATTGTGCAATCTATAATGAACATTTGCATTTTCGATCTCTCTACTACCATGTGTATATCTATCAATTGTAAGGTCACGCCTAATGGGAATGGTAATAGCATCAAAGTAATCTTCCAACCTTGCATTAGTTTTATCTTTTATGATCATGTTGTGCATGATCACACATGCATACAAAATGTTAACAACAACAATTCTAATTTCATTGCATGCACATGTTTTGAACAATTGCACGCCTACTTTGAAAAACCCCAAAATTATGTTTTACATCCTTGCAACTACCTCATATCATTAAGTTTTTCACTTTGAAGTTCAAGCACAATTTGCACAAAAACCAACCATCATGGATAAACGCCATCAACAAAACAATATTTTGGATAGCAATTTCCATTCACCTAAAATTCAAGGTCGACATTTGCACCGCGCAACAAGTTAAACACAAATTGAGACCTATTCAAGACATTCAAATCATTATTGCCACCTAGTAAACCAAAATGAACATGACAAAACCAAAGACATTTGTCTATAATTACTTCTAGGATTATATAATCATTCCTATCTTTGTTAATAAACTAAAATTGTCAAGCAGTTGAACAATTTTTCCATTTATAATGCATGTAGTTAAAGGAAATGAACATCCTTACAAACCCTATTGTTGCGTTTATTTCGAGTTGTGATTCAAGATTAACTCAAATTGGTTGTTGCAAATAAATTGATTCAAACATTTATCACATTGCTTTCACAAATCACTTGGGGCTTTCCATGGTTGTGATTTCTCCCATGCAACACTACTCATCTAATGCATCAATTGCAACACCATATATAAGCTAACATTGGAATAGTTGTTTTGCATTTTGGCAAAGCTGATAACCCCATGGCATTGCAAGCATTTTGTTGTTGCACAAAATAGAATCACATTGACTCATAACAACGATAATTCGAAAGAATAAAAAGCGTTTCATCCTATAAGAACAACAAAATTGTTGATCATCATAGATCAAGATCTCACAAAAGTAATCACAAATGATGTGTTATTCACCAAGTTGTTGATGTTGCAATATATTTTTCCAGAATTCATCTTTCTCTTCATCTTCAAAGACATTTGATTATAACCAGTGAGCCATTAATCGTGTATGCCATTATTCCATGATGCTTGTAAATAACAATTTTGATCCACTTGCCCTTGCAAATACACTTGAAGAAGAGGATCAAAAGCTACCAAAGTCGTGTTGATGATCAAAGGGTAGGGAGAAAAAATCAATGACGTGTAGGTGACGACACAAGATGGGCGAAGCATGCACAAGTACTCTCCATTAGCCCATGGAAGATTAAGGTACATGGATTTGTATATGATTTCAACATTGGAGATGCCTTAACCCCATCATCAAACTCTAGCTAGTGGCAACGAAAAGGACTTAAAAGCAAATCCAAAGCTTGGGTGATCCACTCCAAAGCTTCACCTATAAACATTGACCTTCTCCTATTCATCAAATGAGGTGCTTCCCAAGTCCAGTTTTTTTTTTTTTTTTTTTGGTTGCAATGAGCCAATTTGATTGGCCCGTCAATAAAAAAATTTAAATGATATGATGAAAGCTCCCCAAAATAAAAGGTTCTATTTTGAAGTACAGAGGTCCTCCCATTTGGCCCACTTATATACGTGAAACGAGTACAACATTTGCCGTAATGGGCCTAATAATGGCAGGGGCATGGGCCGTGGTACATACCTTAGTGTTGCGGTTCTATTAATTAGTGAGGGGGGTGTGGCCACAGTTTCTTTCTTTTCTTTTCTTTTCTTTTCTCAGAAGGAGCCATTTGATTGGCCCATCACCAATATTTTTGGAACATGGGGTCACTCCCCCAACATAAAAGCCAATATGCTTCCCTCCCCAAAATAAAAGCATGATTTTATCATGCTTGCCTCGAGCCCTTCCTTTAACAAAGCATGTTTCTGTCGTGCTTGCCTTTGGCACTTCCTTTAACAAAGCATGTTTTGGTCATACTTGCCTTTGGCCCATCCTTCACAAGTTATGTTCATGGAAATTGAACCATGGTCAAACAATATGGGATAAAAAATGATGTGCTATTGGGAACTTCTTATGGAACACATTAGGAACAAAAATAAATTAAAAATCCCCCTCTTCCACAACACACCCCCCAACCAAAACCCCCGGAAAAATAAGCCCCCTTTAGCCTTCTCATTGGCTAAATGAAATTTCTATTTCTAAAACAATTCATCACCATTTCAACCTGGACTAGTGGACCCATTATAGTGAACAATCTCCAACAATATTTTTCACGTCCAAGATTACTTGTTTAATTGGCTCTCAAGCCTCACCCATAGACATAAAATTGGTAGTTAAGCCTCCAACAATATTTCTCACATCCAAGAATACGTAAATTTAATTATTTCCCAAGCTTGACCTATAAATACAAAACTAGTATTTAAGCCTTCAACCATATTTCTCACATCCAACATTATTTATTTAAATGTTTTCCAATCCCCACCCATAACCATGAAACTAATATTTAAACCTCCAAACAATATTTCTCACATCCAAGAGTACTTATTTAACTGCTTCCCAAGCCCCGCCCATAAACATGAAACTAATATTTTAAAGCCTTCAACAATATTTCCCACATCCAAGATTACTTGTTTAATTGTTTCCCAAGCCTCACCCATAAACATGAAACTGATATTTAAGCCTTCAACAATATTTCTCATATCCAAGATTACTTATTTAATTATTTCCCAAGCCCCACCCATGAACATAAAACCGAGATTACAAAAGGTGGGAGACTTCTAATAACAAACCGCTCGAATGAATCTATCTTACATATATGGGCCAATCAAGAGTAAGTGTTGAATTGTGCAATGGGTTTTTGCCCACCTTAGTACCCTATGGAAAAATGATGGCCCAAAGCCCATTTATCGAGTGAAACCAATAAGTTTTTACTATATTCTTCATCGGAATCATGTTGTAAGTGTTGTGTAACCCTAACATTACACGGACATATAGTTAAAGAGTATTGTTGCAATTCTTTTTCCCCCAGGGCATTTCTAGATATGTTTTTGGGCATGTTATGGGTGCTAGGGGGTATGTAACATGCTACAAGACCCTTGGCACATGCTACCTGGCGTGTTAAGTGCCCCTTGGTACAAATAACACTAGAGGTAAGAGCATACCCACCAATGCTCAGTACATGAACCTGCAAAAGTAATTCTCAGATCCAAGTTTTTACCTTTTTGCAACCCCACCCAAAAAATCGAGGTGGGGACTGCAAATAGTGGAAACCACTTTTAGCAAACCACTTGGACCAATCATTATGATTGGCCAATCAAAAACAGGGAACAGCAGTCAAATCATATTTATTACACTCTTCTCTAGCAAGTGCACAGATGTGCTGGGCATTTTACCAGCCTCGGCAAACTGAGCAGACATGCTGGAGAAGAACTATTGTCATGAGCCAAACCGGCATATGTTGACTTTTCTTCATCCAATTTTAATGTGCAGGGTCACATTACCAAGCACCACCAGTGGGGATGCTCTTATGCGTGCAAAACATGGCAAGGTGGAAAAAAACCAAGGCAATGGGCAGACTAAAAAATTGCAGGGATACTCTTGTAGTGACTGCATTAACAAGTATGGGCAAATGTAATGTAATGTTTGGGGTTGTGTAGAGCAGATGTGGAGACCCTCTTAGGGTTTAGTATGTAGGGTCTATGGACTTTTCAAGCACTAATGCACCACTGAACCCTAGTTGGTAAAGGAGGAGGACTTAGAATGTAGTGTTTAGGGGTTATGCAAATTTATGAAGCTTTCAACACTAACCCATCACGGAACCCTAGCTATTTCCTAATGAGGAGGACTTAGGGTTTATGAACTTTATAAACTTTTCATGTGTCTCTCTGCCCAGAGGAGTATAATTGACCTATATAGTATAATTTGGATGAAAGTATAGCAATTAAATAATGTGAAAACTAAGTGTAAATTTGCCTACAATATAGTGCAAAAATTAGTTTTAAATGGCCAACCAAAAACAGTCATTCCCAGGTGGTGACATTTTAATAGTCTACCACTTTATACTTTTTCATGGACATGTTTTTGGGGGAATTATTAAGGCTCTTTGTTGAATGTGATGACTAAATAGTAAACACTCATACAAGCCCAAATGAGGGGAGGTTGTGGGCAATGTTTGTTTTTCCGTTTTGTGAGTTAGTCAAATTGGCAATCATACATAAGATGATTTAGCCAGATTTGATGATAAGAAAAGATGACAATGAATTTTTTTTATATAAATCTAGTATCATTTTTTTTGTGGGGCTACCTATTGGAACTTAGGAATAAATCTAAGGACTTGTTTTAATTGATTCTTTCAAAATTTGATGAGTAAAAAACTCAGAAAATGTTATTTTTTCACCAATTTTTTTTTAATGAAAAACACCATTTGGTAAATCCCCCCCTCCCCCAAAAGTTGTTTGTGGGTGGAGATTTTTTAAGGTTTTAACAATTAGGGTTTATGGGGATTTCCTAGGCTCAAAATGGATGGCCAAAGTTTGATCAACAAGCAAATTTGGGTTAGCATAAAGACTACTATCCATGGCCATAAACCACGGTATGGGATATTCCCATAACATGTGTCAAGATAATATTTTTATGGCAAGGCATAAGGAACCCATGCTTTTCACAAATATCCCTTCTAACCGAAGGGTCCAAAAGCAAAAAGCTCACCTTGCCATAAGAATATTCCAAAACCTTGAAGCTTTTGGCATGAGGACCTTTGATTATGAAGAATATTTTCAAAAGCTTGGGTTATTTGACACTTGGTAATAGAATATTCCCATTACCATCAAGGATTTTTTTCAAATTCCTCAAGTATGTCTACTAGCAAGGATCCCTAACATCAATTAGCATTAAATGGTGATCGTCCTAGGTGTGCTATAACATTTTTATAAAAGTGTTAGTAAAAGTGGGGACCTAGGAAATGCATGGGTCTAGATGTGGCTAATTTAATTTTTTTTAATTTTTAATAATGGTGAAAAAATCTCTTAAAAACACCATTTTTTCTTTTTTTTTCTTTTTTTTTAAAAAATGAACATAGGTATGAAAATTGACCAAAAAGAAAAAAATGATTTCCATGGTCAAAATATGCCATACCATGTTTTATGGTCAATGGTAATAAAACATTTCCTATTCCATAGCCAAAATTGGTTCCTCCCATGTTTTGTGTAATGTAAAGTTGGCATTTCAACAATAAGGGCTGAAATGAATCACCATTTTCCCATATCTAGAATTTTATATCACCTCATCTAAGTTTGTATTTTGGAGTGTCCCTCATGTAGGGACTTTACTCATCATAAAGCATGAGGTGAGCATTATAATGAACCTAAAAATATATAGATAACAAAACATAAGAGGAAGGTTCTTTAGTTTACTCCTTAAGGGTGGGAAGGACCTTATGCCTATTTAATTTACTCACTTAACAATATGCATAAGAAACCTTTCCCTTCCTATGCCTCATGATCTACAATATGTTTTATCTTCCCAATAATGTTCACCTCATGATTTACAAGGGCTAAAGCCCATAAGTGATGGACATTCTCAAAACATAGAGTGAGGTTGAAAGACCATCTCATGTTAAGCCCCTTATTTTTGGAATGCCCCAAAGGGGCACCCTAATCATGTTTCCTTTGTAAAATGAAAAGAACAAAAGGTCCATTCACATATCTAAAAACATCGCCATTAGCAAGTGGTAAACCACCTTGGATTGAAAAATCTTAGATAAGGTGTAATAGTCACATTTTATTAGCCCACTAAAAATTTGTTGTGGGCTACAATAATGCACATCTTCTTGGGGCCCGAAAGAACCTTGAAAAAAGTTTAATAAATAAGATTTAATTGTTATTCCTTGTTTTTTTATTGATCAATCATAGTGATTGGTTTAGATGATTTAACATTAGCAATCTCCCATTGTTTCCAATCCCAATTTTCAAGTTTATTGGTTGTGAAAAACATAGTTGGTGACCCACATGCCAAGAATGGGTGTAGATATTTTAAGGATGATGTCAAGTTGTACCAACATCCATCAATTCGCACCCTCATCACAACAAAAATAATTTAAAACATATTGATAAAAAGGTTTACATAATATGTAGAAAGGTTTCTTTGGTAAAATGAAATCAACAAAAGGTTCACTCAAAACTATCTACATTCTAAAAATATATCATGTGGTATCAATGTCCACCAATTTTCTCTCTTAGCACAAGGGCAATTGTAAATGCATGTGGATGAAAAGCTTTACATAAAACCCAAAAAATCTTTTGATAAAATGGAAAAAAAAAAAAGAGAGAAAAAGTTGACTCAAATTAGCTTACTTTCAAATAATGATATCATATTGTACCAATATCCACCAATTTTCTTCCTTACCACAAGGGTAATTGTAAGTACATGTGGATGAAAAGGTTACATGGTACAAAAAAATTCATTTTATAAGATGAAGAAAACATAAAGGTCCACCAAAAAATAACTACCTACCTACCTTCAAAGACAATGATATTGTGTAGTACAAGTGTCTTTACAACCTAAAGTTGACTTCTATTTCACACAATGCACATTGGTACCCATTTAACATAGTACTTTTGGGTTTTTGTTTTCACAATGCACATTGAGGATGACACTAGATCTTAGGGCCACCGAACAATCCATTAAATAACACAAGATACAATGTCATTGCTAATGAATGCAACTTAAGCTTGGAAACCAATGGGTGGATTGATTAAATGCCTAAAGGCTACAAGCAATTGTGAGGTCAAGGAGGTCAAAACAAACAATTTCACAATTCATGTCATCAATATGTGCCCTAGACTAGATGCACACAACAATTATTAGATGGTCAATTTCATGGTCAATTTTTATTTAACACCAAAGTTTGACATCAATCAACCAAAGTGCAAAGGAAATTCAAACATGTTTCAAACATTTTTAATGCATTTGTCAGCTATCTATGAAAGGAAGGTAGTTTGTTTTGTATTGTAGTCATGAGATCCACTGAACCAGGATGCTTCGGATGTTCTTAGAGTCTTTGGAAAGCTTTTGACTAGCAGGGGTGCATGGGCTTGGTTCCATGACGTTTAGACTTGCAATGCAAAAGTTCTTGAATATTGAATGATTTATTCACTAAAAAATAAATTAAATCATAGCTGAAAATTTTGGAGGAATTGGAATGTGTCTTTGGTGTAGTTGGAAAGAACTTGATGATAAAGATTTAATGGAATTTATTTGGTAATATTTGGATTCAAGATGTGAGAGATATTGATATTTAAGTGATTTCTGCCACTCAAATTTCAAATAAATTTCAAAAAACCAGGTTTTGGAAGGAAAAATCAGTTGAGGACATGGTAACACTTGGGCCAACAACACATGCCACACTAGTTTCTATAATTGTGACATTGAACTACTCAAGATACGTGAATATGATCATCAGCAAATAATTTTTGCAACAATAAATAGGTGCCTTGTGAACTTTCAATACAATAGTTTAGAACAAATTTGACCTAATGTTTTGCATAGATTGAAGAAATTCAATGAGCTTGTAATAGAAAATGAAACAAAGAAGGTTGAAAGCATACATATTCTACTTGAGGTCATTATAACATAATTTGAAAAAATAAAGCGAAACAATGAAAGGGAGGATAAACTAAAATTAAACGTGCCAAAACTTATTCCATGTGCCCAAATGATTGATATGGATTTGGATTACATGTAACATTTGACTTGAAGGTTGATATAGGCATTGAACAATCACTACTACAAAATGTGGGTGTAATTCTCTACTCCTTGTTAAAGGGATCGATGAATTCACAGCATCCCCATTAGGTGTTGTTCATTAGGACCAATGAATTCACTCAAAATTCAGTGAAATCATTTGGCATATAGGCACACACTTTGTTGTAATGAACTTTAACCTCACATTTGAAAAGGTTTACACTAAACATATGATTGTTATACAATGAACAACCTCTTTATTGGATAACAAAATCTTCCCAAAGTCTTGGTTCATTGGTTCGAATAAGTCATCACCTATTTATGTTAGTGCCAAAATTCTCTAATTGGACATGCCTAAAGGCACAAGTTATTTTTAAAATAAATACTTCATGCCATAAAAACTTTGCAAACTATCAATATGGCATATCAAACATCAACCAAATTTGGTTGATGTTACTTTTTAAAGTAGGCCTAAAATCCCAACTCCCATGCATGAGTTCGGTTCATGGCATGTGCAACCCAAACCCATTTAAATTGGTAGGAAATTTGAAGGATGGGAGGTATTTTTGCAATTTTTGGGCATACCTATGCACATCCCAACATTAACCCAATGACTATATTTTAATTTAAAACAAATAACTACACATGCATTTAAGATGCAATGTTCACATTTATTATTTAAACAACATTGGATTTTATATGAAGGCTATAACTTATGGGCCAAATTTGTTAAGCAATAATATTTTTAAATTACAACTCAATGCATGCCCACATAATGGCAATAATTCCCTACTTCAAATGAAGTCAATTGTGTAGTTACAAGTCAATTTTGATTAGGAGTCCATCACAAATTTCATGTGTCACGATTTTGCAATAATAGTCGTGTAAAATTTGTTTTTCATAAGTTCATATGGAATAAACATGGATGTCATTCATCTACTTGTGCCATTTGAACATCAATGTTGTGTGCATTATTTAGACACAAATGTCATATGCATGTTTGTATTGTTTAAACATGAATGTTGTGTGTTTATTCATATTATTTACACACAAAAGTTGTGCACAAGCCTTCTGTGTTTTTATAATGCATGACATTTGTGTGTAAACGATACAAACTCATGAAATAACAAATTTCACAAGGATTTGGAACAAACCCATGAAGCTTATAAATTTGTGATGTCACTTATTGTTAGTTACAAAATATTATTAAATTACGTAAGAAAATATAATTAAACAATGTTTTGGTTAATTGATTAAAAATGCAATGGCATTATAACTTATCATGCATGTATAAATATGACATATGCCAATGTTAATAATAAATCTTTTACAAACATTGTTATGAATGTGTTAAGTTTGTTTCAAAGCAATTTTAATAGGGTTTTTTATTTTTTCTTCTTTATGTTTTAGAAAGGATGTCATTTTCAAGGAACCAACAATAAAAACTAATGACCCAAAAATATAGGTATTGGTCATCAAACCAAAGACAAATGATCTATTGTAAATATAATATCAATTGGTATTTAAAAACTAAAATTAGAGTCTATTGAGTGACAAGGTAGTAAGTCTATTTTTTAGGTATTTTTGTTATAGGTTACTTTTATAGGATAATAGGTATTGGTCAAAAAGCCAAAAACAAATAATTTATTGTAAATAGAATACCAATTGGTAGGCCAAAAAAAAACTAAAAAACTAAAAAACTAAAAATGAAATTTATTAGATAGGGTAGTAATTATATTCTATCTAAGTATTTATATCATATGAAATTTTTATGGGATAATAGGTATTTTTATAGGGTAAAGTAAATGAATAACATTCCAATTTCATTCATAATGATACCTTATGGGGATGATCTAACAATCCAAACTAAAAACAAAGCCATTACAACTTGACTTTCATCATATAATAGGTAACATTGTAGGGGATTCTATCACTTGCAATTGTTAATTGTAGGGGATTTTTTCACTTGACAATAACATTAATAAAACATAATTATAAGGGGCTCCAAAAATATATTCATATTTTGAACTACCACTTATTTTAAACATTCACACGAAGATGCAACCACATCAAAGAGTGCAAGAAAGGCATTTGTATTTTCACTTGAACGTTCAATACAAAAAGGTCTATGGGAATGGGTCATTGTAACCCTATAATTTGCTAAAATGTTATATTACCACATTGAAAAAACATGCACACATACATGGAGCTAGGAGGTAATTCCAATGATATAGGAACTAGCTTATATGGGGTTCTTTGCAAAAAGTTTTGTATGTCACTTTTACATGACCATTCTAATTATGTCTTTTCATGTCCATGAAATGTATATTAATTTAAATTAATTTTGACATTGATATAAATATATGAAAACATAAGAAAAAACTAAAATAGTTGATCATCACCGGTAGCACACAACAATGCGGAGCTCAAATTGATTAAAGGTTTCCAATGGATGCCCTACACCTTGTCCACTTTCTATTATGCAGCTAATGTTAGGCATGTTTGAAATAATGGTATAGAATCAAGTTAGGTATTAGTTGGTTTTATTGCCCAAAAAAATCAATATCATCATTAGTGATATCCACATGGAAATCCACCCCTTTGGTTCTCATTTTAATGAGAATTACTTAATATGAAAACTAAATAAAAACTAAAATTAAATATGAAAACTATGAAAACTACCCAAGGTATTTTAAAAGCCACAAAGGTGGTTTTCAATTTTAGAAATATAGGATTTAAGGGGCTACCTACTTTAGGGGTAGGTAGTATGCAATCCTTTTTTTATTTGGTTGTGGGTGCATCCCAAAGCTTAATGTTTTATTTCAATGGATTGTTTTTGGCATTGTTTTTAATGTTTCCTAATGTATTGGTACCAACACATTATTGTGAAAAGGGTTTTCCTTTAGTTCACATATACAATAAGTGCCAACAATTTTTGGGGAAAGAATATGGGACAAACTACAATGTCAAATTGGTGAATATTTTAAATGCACATTGCACACCTCATTGTTTGAATAGAATAAATTCAATAATTGGTTTGTGAGAACCATTGTAAACATTTGGCTATTTTTACATATGTGAGAATTGGTAACTTGATAATTGGTTGAATTTCTTTTCATAAACAAATCATACCTTGGACAATTATCATATAATTGTTTTGGGAAATAACTAGGTTGGTTTTTACAACTTTATCAAAAAATGGGAACCATTGATTTTCACAAAATGTGAGAATCTTCCAACACTAATTACAACCCAACACCAGAACAACATAAAAAACAACCTTAAAAAAATAATTCCCAACACTCGAAATCCAACCTTCAACTAGTTTGAATCAACCACTCCCTATTTCCTATGAAAAAAAAACCACATTCAACAACCCAAAAATCAATCTAAGTCAACCTCAAATCTTATTTTAGTGCCTACATGCTAACCACCAACACATCCTTCTATAATATTATTTAAATTAATGACAACACTTTGTAAAATAATGAAGGTAGTGGCCTTTTAGTCACTCCTAATACTTATTGGTAATTCAACTTTATCAAGAACTACCATCCAATAAATAGAAAAATAATAATTCCAATCTAATATGGTTTCCTTTTTATCAAATTTTTGTCAATACTCATGTGACTAAAAGTCAACCACAATAGATAAAAATTGTATTAAATGAAAAAAAATGAGGAAATTGTCAAACATGTGTTAAAAGCTATTATAAATCTGATCACTCTTGAGAAATTGAGCATATGTTTATGCCTCCTTGACTTTATGGTTTTAAAATCCTAATCAAATTTATTTGAGAAAGGACAATATTTAAGATCTTGTTAATCTTGTAAACAACTTAAATTAAAGAACAAACCCACATCCACCAACTTAAAATTGTTGAAGGACAAGGAGACATTCAAGTTGAAGTGAAACTATAAGGCATTGGTAGTAATCATAATTTCAATCAAGGATGAGTTAATTTCCTATGTTGCAAACATGGAAGATCCATGAACATACTGGAAGGATTTATTAAAAGTTGGTTGAAACTCACAATGCTACTTAAAATCTATACCTCATCAACAAACTATTATCATTGGGATGGAGGAAACATCTCCAGTTGTTATTTTCTTTTAACAAATCAAGGAAATCACCACATAACTAGTTGCCATTAAATAGACATTGGAGGAAACCAAAGTTGTGTAAATTACATTCAGTGTCATGCCAACATATTTTAAGTAAGATTTCATATACAAATCTTATAATAAACAAAGATTAAATGAGCACCTTCAACAAACAAACTATTCCTAAATTGACAAAGGTGTGAAAGTAAATAACATCAAATTGCCAATGAAATTCACCAATGGAGGACATGAACCTATGAACAATTTTTTAACAAACAAGTTCAACACAATATGCAAAAAAACCATCTTAATGATCACCTCCAAAATATTCCTTGACATCTTAATTATAATTGCAATTAATGGCATAATCAACTATGCATTAGGACATAATACCCTTATTTTCAAACAAATTTTGTGGTTAACAAATCAACCCACAAGGATCATAGGGACACAAGTGTTGAATTATTATAATAAGTACAACTCACAAAAACTTGGTTATAAATCATACAGATTTAATGGCTTAAATGCATAAGCTAGAAACAAATATTTTAAAACTCCACTACCATTACTTCTTTCAATAAATTAATAATCCATTGTGAAATTGTGGCATGAGAAAATGGGTCACATTAATTCCAATAATTGCACCAGCTTTTTAGAATATGTTATTTTGTTAGTTTATATTTTCAATTGCTATGGATATTTGTGATGAGTGAATTATGGGGGAACGACACACCTCCTCGTGATGGCATGTGTGAAAATGGACCACATATGACATATGTTGTCCATTTGACACATGCCATCGTAGGGAGGTTAAAAAATGTACTTTGGGGTAAAATCATGGTTAGGTGGTTCAAAAGTGGTATTTGAAAGTCCAATTTTTACACTAACTAAAATTGTCACAATATGACATTTACCTATGTATCAAATTTGAATGATGGGCTAACCCCATAGTTAATGTCTACATTGCAAGCCACCTTGGTCACCTAAAGGTCTTCAACTACCTTGCCTACATGTAATGTGTATCAAAGATGAAAGGTGGCAAGTAATATCCAAGAACATTGGATGGAATATTTGTTTGCTATAATGATGCCTCCAAGGTATATACAAAATATATAACCCACATGAAAATTATAAGATAATACAATTACAAATGCTAAAATATTTAATGAATCTACATTTGAAAACTTATACTTTGAATGACAGCAATTTGTTGTATCCTCCAAGTAAAAGAATAATCTCTTTATCCTTGGAGTTTCCATAATTGAACCATTTTAAAGGAAATGCAACTTGAATAGGTTGACAACTTAATTACAAAACACCTAATACAAGAAAAAGATTTTTTTTTCACATGAAGATTAAGTCCAATCACCATTGATAATGGCTTTTGGATGAGTGAGCAACTATGCATCCACTATCATTACACGAACACCAAAAAAATGATTTGAAATGCCCTTTTATATGCAATATAAAGAAGAAGCTTTATGATCATCAATAGGTTTTTCAACCTTGGTACTCTAATATAAATTTAAAGTCAAATTTGGCTAAAAGGAGCCACTTTCGAATCTACTCATTGTTTAATTTCCATTGTGATAAATGGTTACTTAAGTTGTTGTTGAGTTTTTAAATTTAACTTATAAAACAATATTCCTAATGTATTACAAGAACATTTCACAAAATGAATATGATTAATGAATATGGTGTATTTAAAACATTTTAAAGATAGCAGAGCCTTTTTTTTGTTTGAATTAAAACTCTTTAGAAGATTTCAAATGATGCAAAAATGACATTTTTATGTACAATATAATATCATGCAACATCTTTTTGGTTCATAATTTATTTTGATTTAAAAGCTGATTTTGAAAATCATGATTTAAAACATATTTTACACAATAGTTTTTTTTAAGGATGTACTCCTTGGTGCAAGTGACTCATATTAACCAAATTGCACCTTTCATTTTGAATAACATGGCTTTTAAAAAATGAGCCTAATCATAATCTATACATTACATTTCTATTAAAAGTTACTATAATTTTGATGTTATATGAACAACATGTTGTTGATAAAAAATGGTGTTTCCAAATTTTGTGATATTACTTTCAAGATAAGGATGAGATTAATCAACAATCTATGTATAGATATTAGATTAGGCTTGAGATTTAAACAAACACAACTCGACCATAAAGGTTACTTTTAAGTTTTATGACAATTTAGTTTGGTAGAACATGTCAAGCATTTATTATAGAACATTAGGTTTTTATAAGATTTTTTTTTATTGGAACCCAATTCAATGTGAACATGATTCCAACTTTTCCATTTTGATGGCATTTATATTCAAGGAATGTTTTTGAAATTTCATCTTTCATGTTTTAACGTTCTGAAACACATGGGAGTAACAAAAGCATGGTTGACATTGTTCCTTTTTATTTTCATTGTGTTTGGCTTCATTGATTAAGATTCTTGCATTTTTTGCAAGTGATTTAGATTATGCAAAAGATGTGATATAATCCATTATGATATTTTAGATTTTTGTGTATGCATTGGAAAAAGAAACTACAATAGGGGTGGAAGTTAAACATGGATAGGAATTGTGGTGGGATGTTTTCTTGGTTTGTTTCTTGAACTAAATAGGCTTCAAAAACAAATTTGATGATTTTGAAACAATTTAGAATGAATCACCATTTTGGGGGTTGAACTTCAATTTAGGCTTGACCCTAGGTGTTGAACATGTTGGAGTAGTGAAGTTCAACACAATGAAGAGGTTTGTAACAATGTAATATTGTTTGCGATGGGTGGCAATCGTTGTTGGTCATATATCAATTATTTTCAATAGTTGGTTAAATATGGTTTTTGAAAAAATAAAAAGTCACACAAGGTCTAAAAAAACAAAAATTAAAAAAACTTAATGGACCCGCTTAGTATCAATTTCATCTATAAACAATACCCATTGTTATTAATAGCCCCAAGTTTTTTTTTTTACAATACATGAACATTATGCATAAAGGTTGGTAGTAGGTATTTGGAATACCATAACTTATTTCTTATTTTTCACTTAATGAATAGCCTTGATATTATCCATTAGTTTATCCTTGTCTTTTCACGATATATAATTTTTAAATTACACAATTGTGAATCTTGAGTTGCAATTTAAAGTCCTTGCCATAAGTGTGGTCATTAGCAATAATTTTGCATTTGATTGACATATATGCTACTACACAAATGGGGTTTAATTTGGCCACCCAATTCATTATGAGACCTTAAAAATGAAATGTGTCATCACTTCATTATGCCATTTAACCTATAAATGAACTAGGCCACCATACTCTTGCACCATTTCACCTTGGGTGAACCTTACATCATTCATGTCCACATCTATATAGTAGAAGCAATTCCCTAAAGTAAATCATGAAGGTTGATTTTTTTTAGTATTCAAATAATTATTCTAATTCAAAATAAAGCTCATTAAAATTATGTGTAATGCTATTAAATGTATGTATGTTAAATATAATGTACATGTCTTTATGTATGTCTGACATACATTGTTAATACCTTACATTTAATACTTGACATGTAATAACCAATATATTACAAAAAAATTATAACTGAATTATAAGAAAATATTGCTTGTTGAGAGATTTTATTAGTTACTTTATAATGTAACATGAAATATTAATGCCAATTGAAATATTTATTAGGATAAAAAAATTGTAAAACATTTTATTTATGTTTACCATAAATTATTTTGCATAAAAAAATGTTGCAACTTGCCAAATCATATTTTTTCATGAAGAAATATTTTGTGAGTTTATGTGTTTTCCTTTAAATGGTTTGGAATTCTATATGTTTCATTATTATATATGTGTAGACCAAGGTTTAAACCCTCGCTAAACAACAACCGCACATGGACAATATGTCGATCATATATAGATTGTATGTTTATTATATATGGACCATATATAGATCATATATTGACACACTTATTAACAATATATTATATTAATTTATAATATTATAAAAATATGGTGAATTCATTAAATTTGTTGTGTAATGAAATTGGGACAAGTTCATTCAAAACCTAGTGAACTTGGGCATACCCCCTACTAGTGATAACCTTATTTTTTTCTAAACATGACTATTTAGACACCATAAACAAACAATTGAAAGCAAAAACTTTTGACATGCACTTTTGTCCTTAAAAGAATTAGACACAATGAGTTCATGTTCATGAATTGAAGAGCCAAAGGACATGTAACTATTGCTTAAGGCTTAAGAACTAAAATCATGTTTTAATTCCATATCTCATAAATGTTTAATAAATTTATACAATAATGTTTCTAATGTATCAATGTAACATTTGGATAATTTTGACAATAATCCAATGAATATAGAATATGAGCAAACACACTTTAAAAATTGATTAAAATTGATTTGGCCAATCCTAACCAACTATCATGTCAATGTATCAATACTACTTAAAGATTTTTTAACAATGTGATTGTTAATGGCTTCTTAATCCATGAATGTACATCTAGAATCTGAATTATTATGAAAGATGGGGTTTAAGGTAAATATATATAATTGACTTAGTTGAAACACATGTTTTCACATCCAAATATAGGTAAAATATGATTTTTTTTGCATTTAATGATATTGGACCAATTGGGTATTAGTGTGTATCTACAAAATTAATATCATGTAAGTAGGGTCTATAGTTTATTCTTAGTGAAGTTGATGCCTAATTGGTTAGTTTTCAATACCTTGTCCAAACATGCAACCAAATATTTGAATCACTTTTCAATATTAGGCGAACAATGGTAGCATTGGTATAATGGTGCTAGAAATAGGCGACAACAATTGTCACATGGTGAAGGCTTGAATATGTAATAAGTGACAACAACAAAAGTAGTAAACTCCAAACAATGTAGTTATGTTTGATTTTTGACAAGTTGTTGATATTGGACATTCATAACAAAAGTTTTGTTGAATGTGATCACTTACAAGCAAGTTGCATAATCACAAGAATCTTGCACAAAAGTTGATGCATAGTTGCACCAAACCTTGTTGTGTCGTCATGAGAAGCGACACATTGGTCGTGACAAACATTGTCATTTGATGCTTGAACTTTGGAACATGGACAACATTGGTGCACACTTTTGGAGCATGAACAACAATGCATGCTATCACCTTTCAACACAAGTTGTTGAGTGTAACCCACCAACACCATTCGGCATAAGTTATTCAACATAATTACGACAAAACTTCACACAATCTAAAATAGGTTCGGGTTGAAGGAACCCAATGTCCAATCTAGACCTCCTACCTCATGATTTTTTAATTTCTTCATTTTCATTTTATGTTTCATATATTCCAATATCTTTGTAGGTATAATTTGATATACCAATCAAATAGTGGGAGTGGATACATTTTTTTCTTTAGATGTTTATCCTACATCCAATTCCTTTATTTACAGGTTGGTCAAGACTTAGCCATCCCTAAAAATGTTCATGGATCCCATGTCATTAGAGTACTTTACATCTAAATTCCCAAAAGTGCCAAAAGAATTCACACTAGTTTGACATGATGCCTTTTTGGCAATCATTTCCCAAAATACAAACGTATGAAACAACATGTCAACTAGGTACTACTTTCAAATCTATTTTTCCATGCCAACATATGTATCAAAAAAACTCAATTCATTCTAAAACATGGGATTTTATTCAACCCATTTACATCCTCAAATTAATTAATATTCTCAAGATGTTTTGTGTCAAAATGACATTGTTGAAAAGTGAAAGCCCATTTTGCAAACTTCCCCATGAATTGATTGGACTCCATGAGCCACTTCAATGGTTGGTTATTAATCATCAAAATGAATGTGCAACCAAACAAATGACTTCAAAATGTATGTAGCCATTGCTTTTAAACTACCAATCATTCTCACTCCTATGAACTATGTTTGGCTTATGCTTGGTTGTTGGATCAACTCATGACATGAGCCATCACAAACTATCAATTCTAATTCTCATTGAACTATGTAAGGATTGCTCCAAGTCCCAAAACATTCCAATTCCTTATGCAATTGGAAAGGACAACCCCTAGTAAATTTCCCTAAAATGCATTATGTGCATGTTTTATGTGTGTGACTTTGTTAAGTTTGATGATGTTGATCACTTATTTAGTAATGCACAACAAGAACTACTTATAACTTATATTTACAATTCCACTATTGAAATAAAATATTATTAAGTAGCCATAATGTTGTTAGAAAGATCACTTGGATTAAGGTCTTGTTAGATTTGAAAACTAGAAATGAAGGTTTGACATTATTGTTATGTGACAATCAAAGCACATTAAAACTAGTCAAAAGCCTTGTGCTACATGACCAATCACATGTTCCCTTACATAATCCTTTCACATTCAAAAAACAAAAGTAATGACACAACAACACAACTCCTTTCCATATTCAATATTGAACCCAAAGGAACCAAAGTAGCATTGTCATTTCAACACTTAAAGTGGTGCGCCTTAAAGATAAACCCTAAACCTTAATAAAATCACTAATGATTATATGGGAGCCATGAACCTAAGTTGTTGGTTGATAACCTCAAATGTGTTTGATGGCAAGTTGGAATGACAAATATTCCTATTTCAAAAATCCCTTGGAAGTTTGTGAAGCAAGGGTGAGCACAATGATATTTATTTTGGAATATGTATTATGGATTTTTAAAAAAATCTCATGTCAATTTTTATATGCATATATACTTAATTTATTAACTAATGGTGGTTTGGTGTAGTCAATTATATGTCATAAACTAGTTCAAAGGAGTGTCAAGCAAGTATGTTATTTATGGTTTACCAATATGGTAATACTATAGAAATATCCAAAAAGTTTTAACTTTAAAATAGTATAGGTATTAAACAATTTGTCAATTTTAGACATTGTTACATATGAATATAATGGTAAGAATAAAAGTAGTGAGGATTTAAGAAACCAATACTAACAAGTATTAAACATTAATATATTTGTATTATGTGAAAACCCGCAATTAAACCTTTTTTTCCATTTTGACCTCCAAATCAATTACAACAAAAAAAATTCCAAAATAAATATCATTGGTGATGTTGATATCAATTGCACATTTCATGATTTATGGGGTCATGATCCAAAACACATATTTGTATGTTTTCTAACAAAAACATTTTGGGAATTTATTAGAGAATACATATGACCATTATAATTGAAGATTTATAAACTTTTACCCTCCCATTATGAACCCACACCTCTAGCTTGTACTAGCTTTGCAACACCCAATAACAACAAGTTATGAATGTCATATGTAGTTTAAACTACATCCTAATATCAGTTGGTCTTGTAGGTAATATTTCTCCTTGAATTTCTACATTGACTTAATACAAGTTTTGACTATTCATTTTGATTCTTCCAAATCAAATACCAAATCAGTTAGATCTTTAATACCACTACCTATATCGTGTTGTCAGTTTTTGCCAAAAAAAGTCTAGAACCTTCAATACCAAATCAACCTAATTTTTCCATGGATTTTTTCAAGGAATCAAGCAATTTGATTGATTTTTTCTTTTCCAATTTATACATTTACTCATTTACACCACATTCAATTGTAGAATATTCACCCCACTCTCACTTCAAATGATCTTTCTTTCATTTTTCATGGTTTTATGGGAAATGCTTAGGGAGATGATGACAAAATAAGGAATTCCTAAGGTTTTGATGAGGAGTTTAAAGGATGTTAAATTTAATAGTTATGTGGGTTTTTATGAATGGCATATATATGACCTTACTAGGTCTATGAATCATGGTTTGTGATATGTTGGAAAAATGTATGGGGATTATTTGTGATGGTATATTGATATCAAGACCAATCCCATAGGAGATTGTACTTCCATTTTTTCTAAATGATGTGCAAAACAATATAAGGTGCAACTCAATGAAAATAAATCATATTTCACTTCAATGTAAATAAGGTGCCAAGAATTGGATTATGAGAATATAATCGAATATATATATTCTAAATATTCCCAATTTTAATAAAATCTACATGTAATATCCTATTACTTCACAACATACAAAAAAGTACCCTTTTATCTCACGTGCTTCATAAAAAATATAAAAAGGTGATCCATTTGTAAATGGTATCATGTTATTGTCATGTTTAAGCATTTAAAAGGGACGGGGTTATGATATCTCGCAAAGATGCTATAAAGGAAGATGCATAATTTGAGTATTATAGTTAAAAGTGAATTCTTAATGTCCATATTAGGGTGGAAGTTTAGATGGTGAAGAATTATGTACCTACATTTTATGAACATTGGGTTGGTTGCAACAATTACAAAACTAATTTTATATTCATGTGCCACATATCCTAAAGGTGGTTGAGAAACCACCATAAGCACAAGAAAATGGAGTGATGGGTTGATTCAAGTTGCTTGCAAGTGGGGTAAGAAGTTTTTGGTTAAAATGAAATCATAAAGTAACTAGGTGAATGTTTGTGTTTTGATAATCATGAATGATAAGAACCAATCTTTTCATAGATGCAAAAGTGTATCCCAAGGTTCATTTTCATGAATTAAGCTTTGTTGATTTTGTCATGTTATTGGCATTTTGGCATTTTGCAATGTAAATGAATTCCAAGTTGATATTACATTTTTGCTGGGAATATGTGCAATAGGTTGTTAGTGGTAGGTTGAACTAGTCCCTTATTTTTGGTTACTATATAAATTAATGACCCATAAAACATAAAGTAATATTATGTTCCTCGTTATTTGTTGCCTACCAAAGGTGTACCCACAAATAAGTAAAATCAAAGACTAAAAAACTTGGTTTGATCACCTTAATTGCAAACATGTAACCTAGATGTTAAAAGGTGGCCAAATCTAGGTCATCCATACAAATATGATGTTACTCACCATATATTAACTTCCTAATATTGTTGTGAAAATAAAACAATGTAGTTGGGGTTCTACCAAAAATGCACCTTTGAATCAACTTGTGATGTAGACAAGCACATGGGTGTTTATTAGTGGTAGGGCCAAATCATTCTTTAAGGATGTCACCATTGGTGCCAAGATTGTGGAAGTTGTCTCCATTATTTTTACTCCACAAGTGTATAGTGATGGACAAAGATTGACAACTAATTTTCATCATCTATCTATTAAATGTTTTCACATGATATCTTGAATTCCTTATGATTTTATTACATCCATTTCACATGTCTAGTGAGAAATCAAATATTTGTAATAGTGGGAGACATTTTTGACATTATCTTTCAAAGTTCTTAGGATGTACTACATACCTTTCACATGTCTAATGAGTAATCATATATAGGTAATAATGGGAATGTGCAAAAAATGTGATTTGTTGGTTTGAGATGTTGTGCTAACTTACATATATAGCCTTTATAAATATTTTTTAGTATTTGGTTTTTTCAATGAACATCAATTTGGTCCCATTCATGTTTCAAAGTATCATTAGGTAATTTGCAACACCACAAAATTGTTGTAGTGAATTAATTATTTTGGTCTTAATTGATCTAACAAAAAAAGACTACACATTTTTTGTTTTGGAACATTCGATCCATGGATTAGTTACTTGAGAAAGGCCAAAATGAACCATCACCCACCAATGTCTTTATTGGTTATTTTGCCCATGAAATGGGTTGTGTTTTTTCATCCAACTCTTCACCTTGTGTTAACTAGTTCATTATACCACGTTCAATCTTTTTTGGATGTTAACTTTTGACCTTTTCATTTGACCATTTTCTTTTCCAACCTGAACCTCCATACTACCCTCCCACCCCACCTAGCTACCCTATTGACCTAGTTACATTGTTGACTTACATTTTGGCCCCACTTATCTACCTTCTATCTTTTTTTAACAAAATCTCTACCTCTTGACAAAAGCTTTATCTCTTATTGTTAAACCTTTAACTTTTGGCAAAACCTTTATTTCTTCCTAGTTAGACCATTACTTTTTGGCAAAATATTTCTTAAATTAGTTAAACTTTTACTTTCAACAAAACCTTTATTTCTTGGGAATTTTTTTTACTTATTGGTTAAACTTTTATTTCTCAACAAAAAAATTCTTCTTAGCTAAACTTCTACTTTCAATAAAACCTTTATTTCATGGCAATTATTTTTTACTTATGGGCTAAATTTTGATTTATTAACAAAACTTTTTTACTTCATAGCTAAACCTTTACTTCATAGCAAATTTTTAAAACTTTTTAATCAAACATTTACTTATCAACAAAAGTTCTCTACTTCCTATCTAAACCTCCACCTTTTGATAAAACTTACCTACCCACCCACCATTGTACCTACTTAACACTTTCATGATGTTGATTTGGATTGATGAAGTTATAATATAAAATGCAAGCATTGCAATGGTGGCAAAGTTTTCAATGTCAATTCTAAACATGCACTTACACATTCAACCATTTAATGGATGATGTATTTAATTTTACTTAACAATACGTAGTTAATTTAATGATGTAGTAATTAATTAAAAAATATGCTTGATTATTTAAAATTAAGCAAACAACAAACATTTATGGAATTTTTCACATTTTTTATACTAACTAAAATCAATACTAGGGGAAATTTTAGGGGGAAATTTTCAAACACATATTTGGAACAAAATTCATTTTGTCTTTTGAAGGTGAATGAAAGGTTTCAAATTGGAAAGATTACACTAAAAGTAAAAGAGTAACCCTTTGTTTCACTCATTTAATTAAGTTTTCATTTCATTAACTTTGAATTTTAATTCATAATTCATTACTAAAAGATTATTTGTTTGGCATTTGTACATGTTTGTATAGTCATTGGCCTTCACACGTAATATATCATTAAGATTGTTTAGTTTTTTGTATGCTTTCGGGTAATTTCCTTTGAAATATAAGGCCAATTCTTCCATTCATTAGTTCCTTCCCATTTAATTGGTTTTAAAGTGTAGGGCATAATTTAATTTTATAAATATTTCTTTTTTTGCATTCAAATATGTTTGTATAGTTGTTAGAGTTTATGGAATTTACCATTAGGGCCATTTATAATTTCTTGTATTTTTTTTGAGTTAATTAACTTTAAAATATAGGGTTGATTCTTCCACTCATTATTTTTTTCCGTTTTTAATTTAATTTTTAATTTTAAAACACAATCAATTAATTTATTTTTTTTTGCATTTAGATATGCATGTATAATAATTAAAAATATTTATAGCATTTAGAATTAGAATTACTTAGAGTTGTGTGTAATTTTTTTTTGGTTATTTTTCTTTAAACTCTATGGCTAATTTTTCCACTCATTATTTTATCATTTAATTAATTTTGAGATTCAGAACATAATTAAATGTTATAATTTTGTTATTTGTATATTTTGCATAATTATTAGGGTTGAAAGCATCTATAATTAGGGTTATTTAAGGTTTTGAATTTAGAGGTTGAAACCAAGATGGATATTGCTTGTGAAACATTTATGATCTACCCTAGGATGCACGTATCATGTTTTTTAAATGGTTTTTTACAATATAATACTTGTACATGAAGATTTATGAAAATTGTTCAATTTTAGTTGATGACCCAATCTGAAAATGTAATACTTGCATCAAGTTTAAAACACCATGTTTAAAATGGTTTGGGGTTCCCAAGGCCAATTGTATTTACTTTTGTGACCCATTGCAAGTATTATCCTAGAATAATGACTATGTTCTATGCACAATATACCCACATATGGGTGGTGATGAAAATGACCTAATTCTATTTCATGGTAGTTAGTTGAAAACATATTCCCAAAGTTCAATATTTGCATCCTTTCAAATTGGGCTTCAGAAGGATAGTGAGATCCTAGAACCAAAACTTATTTTGTGACTCATAGGTAGGTATTATAGATTTTTGTTAAAATGTCAAAGCATAATTTGTGACCCAAACCCATATGTGAATAATGCACATGATTCCAAGATCCTAATGTGTATTGAACTCCCAATGTGGGTATTATTAATTTTCATTCATTGAGTCTAGTTTTAGTGATCGACCCTCCTTCATGAGCCAAAGGACAACTAGGTTTGGCTTTCTTTAGCGCAAGGTTATGCACCTTCTTAAGGTTCTAGGCAAGCAACCACTTCACAACATATGCATGGAACACATGTTGATTTTGCACACCCACTTTGACCTCACCTTAGCCCAATATGAATCCTTTCAAGTTATTTCGTGTTTGAGGGGCTTCATTTGTTCCCTCAATTTCCCGCCCTAAACCAACAATTGAAATTGAAATGAAAAAATGATTAATGCACATTTGATAATACTATCAATGTGGGTATTTTATAAACCCTAGACCTTAAACTCTATCACTAGTAAAAATTGGTCAAAATGTAACCATTATATTTGTGACTACTTGCAACTTTTTAGTCATTTGCAAACTACCTTTGGACTTTTTGCAACTATTTTTTTATGTTGGTCATATTTGCGACTACATTACAATTAATTTGTGATTATTTTGATTTTCATCCTTTCATGTGAACAACATTAAATTTGATTTTCATCCAAGAAGAACAATTTATGTCACATTAGTTGCAAATGTGATCAATTCACAACCTATGAATATACAAAGGTGTATTTTGTGTATTCTAAGGGGCATAGTTGGGTTTGTTAAGATTTATAAATGTACACTTTGAATGTATATGAACAATCATACTACATGTGTATTCAAGGATTATTTTTAACATCAAATGATCTCCAATATTATGGTTACACTAGGTGTATATTTTGAGTATATATTAACATTATATGTAACATATTTACTAAATATTTTGAGGCCATATTACAAGTTTATCCAAGCTATTTTATTATACTTCATAAAATTATTTTAAATGAAATTTATTATTAAAATATCAAAATATTAGTATTTTTAATTAATTTTCTTTTAATAATAATAGAAATATTTAATATTATCTTTGACTAAAATTAAGAAATAACATTTTTTTAACATGATGATGATGATATTAATATGATAGAAATAATAATAATAAAATTATTTAACTAAAACCATTATGACTATTAAAATGATGATGATGATGATTATTATTCGATATGTATAAATTTACAACAACTATAAAAATTGACATATTAATAAAATGAAAAAAAGTAACTTAATTAATACTTCTATTAATAATTTTATTATATTTTAATAGTTATTTATTTATTTACATTAATTACTATAATCATGAATTTAAAATCCAATAATTTATTATATAATTATTGAAATTCTTTTCAAAGGACTAATGTATTTATTTAAAATTATTTTTATTTACAAAAAATTAAATATTTATTTTAATAAACCATAATAGCTATAACAAGTGACATAATAATATATATTAATAGTAGAATAATTAACCAAGGCTAGTTTAAAATTACATTATTATTATTATTATAAGTAATCAGTTACTGAAATATATTTTTTATTTTTAAAATTTTTTATTTTTTAATTTAGGGTAATTACTGTAATAGTTAGTAAGGAAATCTAAAAGATTATTATGTAAATGCATAAATTATTTTCAAAGGACAAATATACATATTAAAACAAATCTCTTTGTTATTAAAAATTCAATATTTATTAAAATATTTCCTAAATAGCTATAACAACTGAAATAATAATATCAATAATAAAAATAGAATAACTTTGGATACCAACTAACTACAATAATAATTCAACGAATGTTATTATTATTCTTAAGTATTTAGTTTTATATTTATTATTAAGTATAAAAATGAAAAAATAATGGGAATAAATATAATAAAATAGTTAAACTAGGCTAGCTTCTAGTTAAATTATTATAGTTTTAAATGTTAATATTATTAATTATTAATTCCTGTATATTTCAATATGAGCCAATTATTAGTTAATTAAATTGGTTGATACATTATTATAGTAAATATCTAATTAAAACTAAATATTAAAATAAAATTAAAAAAAATAATATAATTAGTTAGTTGGTTAGTTTATTAGTTAGTTTTTTAGTTAATTAAAATATTATATTATATTATATTAATTTATTTATTTATGAACTAATTAGCTAGTTAGGTAGTCACTTACCTACCTAATTATATACTTAAAAAATAATGAAATGAGGATGATAATATGGGATAAACTTTTTAGTTGTAATAGTTTGCAACTAAAAAATTTATCCCATATGTTTTGGCTTTCATTCTCATCTTGAAAAATATATGAATAAGGTGTTTTGTTTTGCATTTTCATATTAAAAAAACACGTGTATCATCACAAACTTGCCCCCTCTTTTTATGAGTGCTTTTACAACACCTTAACAATATGTTCAATGTTCAATGTTGATACAATCATTGATATGATGTTAAAGTGACATTGTAACAACATGTCCTGAAATGACATTGATATAATATTAAAACATT
>Ga0209611_10001418_pt1 | contig 40704 bp, 33 predicted proteins | sample S1TSphgellanicum_3_FD_187693 | JGI IMG/M metagenome (GOLD analysis project Ga0209611, IMG submission 187693) | Host-associated microbial communities from peat moss isolated from Minnesota, USA - S1T2_Fc - Sphagnum magellanicum MG (SPAdes) (version 2) | ecosystem: Host-associated > Plants > Peat... | reverse complement strand
AATGTTTTGTTTTCACATTGTGGCATGGCCCATCATTAGAAGCATTGTTAAACTTTTCAAGTTTTGCCTTCAAATAATCCTATTGGTTTTTTGGTCACCTTTTCTAGCCCTTTCCTGCCCATAACATCTTGAGCAATGACGTTACGAAGTGAGCATGTGAACGTGAACGTGAGCCTGTGAGGATGAGCTTATGAGTAGGAATGGATATTTTTGGAATATTTTGATGACATGGATAGAACATTACTACAATATCCTTATGCCACATAGAAATGACGTGGAAAATATTTTTCCACATGTACATGGATGAAAGTCACAAAATGGATGAAAAGTTTGGATGAAAGTTGAACATTAATGAACTTTTTTAATGATAATTACAAGTTGAAGAAATAATGTGGATGAAACATTTGACATATTGAAATGCATGGATGGAATTAATTCCAAAACAGTTATGATGAATGAAAATCACATCTACATGGATGAAAGTTACATGAAGGATGAAATATTTGGATGAACATGAAACATGAATGAACTTTTGGATGATAATAAAAAGTAGACAAATTGTTTGGATAAAACTTATGGCTAGTTGAGTGTATGGATGAAAATAATTCCAAAACAGTTATGATGAATGGAAATTACTAGATTCACATAAATTTCATGTCCAATTTCATCTGCAAAAGCGAAACTCGATGGAACTACATTACAATATAAACGAGTGAAATAATAACTTGTCTAAATTAAGTCAAATCACACAATAAGTTAAGGGTAAGAAATCCACATAATGATGCAATGGGAAAACGTTTGAGAAATTAATGAATAGTGCATCACACACAGAATGTTGAAGAATTTTTTCATTTATGTAGTAGAATAAATTCTAAAAGAACAAAACCTATAACAATCCTATTTAACAACAATCTAATGACTTTATAACCTAATTTACCTCCAAGACTTTGGCACAATGTAATAATCTATAAACCTCATTCCAACTTGAGTATGGATAGTGAATGAATGGTTCTCTAATCCCAAAAATACATGGCAAATTACAAAATGTAATACAAGTGCTTACATGGTGCCCATGGCCCCCATTTGCCTAGGGATGAAGCCATCATGGAAGCAAAATCCACACAACTACAAGCTAAGTAATCACTAATTGTTACCTCATATTGCTTACAATTTTCCAATAGTCTTGAAAGGAGGTGATAAATCCATCCATATCTCAAAGGAGGAATGTTTGAAGGAGTTAATAATGTGGCTTCAAGAGTTCGTCCCACCTCCCACTTGTTTTCTTATATAATGGATAGTTTGAAAGTGTTAAGATGATGAATCTTCTTTCCATTCCTTGATTTTGGCCAAGCATTTGGATCCAATGGCTTAAGTAATATCACCACATTCAAGAGGTTGTTTCACAAATGCATATATGTCGTCCCCAACCAGATTAATGAGGGGACATATTGGCTTCTCCAAACAAGAAACCAACCTCCTTCAACGTTAGCATTTCAATTTGAATGAAATTTGTCCCTTCTTGCACATGCCATAAAGTAAGCAAGGTTGGCCTATCAAGTGCATATTTCTTGCTTGTCCTTCCCACACACACATAAGGTCATCATGACAATACTAAAAATTATGTAGTTCAATTGATACAACTTTGGCTATAAACCAATAACCAAAATAACAGGGAGCTACAATACCACGATCTGTTTGTTTTGAAATGATTCTAGATTTGCAATAGTGTTTAATGTTTATTTGCAACACCAAGCAATGACTATTTGATTTTAAGGGACAATGTTCAATTCGCAAAATGTTGTTCCCACAAAAGCATTCAAGGACCTCCACACCATTATGGGTGGGTGACAATAGGATCAGCGCCACTACCCTCTCCCACATCAATAGCTGACAACTTTGATTGGAGCCATTACATTGCCCACTTTTAGACAAGAAAAGTTCAATTGATCATGCCAGTGTGAATTTGCTTATGACCCAAGTGGAGGGTATACCTTGCATTTGGTTGATCCAAACATTTCTTCACCTTCCAAGTGTGGTATTTTAGCGGAAAGACTAGAGCTTGAGGTGTATTTGGCAACTAAAGTAGCAATTTTGATTAGGTCCCTAGACTGACTAGCTTTATGCAAGCTTAATTCATTTTTGTCTGGACCAGTCCCGTGTGCACCTCCTTATAAGAAGGCATAATACTATGAAGATTACTTGAATGCTCGCATGTAATCATTGAACGTTGCAACAAAGAGGCAAGTACCCCTCTTGCTAGATTATTGTAACCAAATGTTATGGACTATTTCAAATAAATTACAAGTCAGCATATCAACTTCCTCATTCGAAGAAAATTTTTATAAGCAAATAAAAGGAATGAAGTTATAATCTAAGAAAGATAGATGGAAAATAAAATTTGAACACAATAGTTTAGTAGAACTTACATCCAACAAGAAACCTCCCCATTGTCACACATGAAAGTGTTAAAAGCTAAACCAATTATTGAGCTCGTGAATGGTACCCTCGCTTATAGCTTTAAACAAGTACCACCAAGAGCAAATGGTAGCATATCAAAAGTTAGCTTCTTCTAAGAACCACTAGTAGAAAAATTGTCTTTTGCAACTTGGTTTATGTAACTAAAAAATCTCGCATGCAACTATTTTGGAGTTGCATGCGACATTTTTTAGTTGCATAAGACAAGTTGCAAAAGACAATTTTTCTATTAGTGAACGTGACTTTCTTATACTCATAACAAAGGGTTTTGTGTTAGTCGTGAAACTTAGGAGCGATCAACTGCTTAGTATGTTTGTTGAAAGATTGAATCTAATGGAAAAAGCACATCTACTCTTTGTCAACCATCTTCGCCGTAGGATCTCCAATCCCATAAACAATGCGAACAACATTCCAATTTGCTTGTGCACCATACACCATGAACCCCTTGAAAGTGGGTGTACCTAATCCTTTCCTGTCAACAACTACATTCAACTTCTTCCGCAAGATGCATTCAACTTTCGTGTCCTCGAATTGCATGTCACAAACCATAATCGTCATGACCTTGCAATAAACTGGGTCATAAACAAGGCCATGGTCGTCCATCCTTGAACACATTTTATGCAATCGAACATCATCCACACATTTTGAAGATCATCACCCAATTGCATTCGCTAGACGTGATCAAATTCGAATGTAACTCCATCGATAAACATCTTGAACAAATAAACCTTCTGCCCAACCTATTGACCAAGAAAACAATTGTCATGAATATAGTCATAACCAAATAGTGCTTTTAATTTGAGGATGCAATCAAAGGAGCCTGAGTTATTGGGATGATGCTTCAATGAAGCAATCAAATTGCAAATGCCAAAAGAACACAAAGGAGTGAACTTTAACAATATTTGATTTAACTTTTCACCTTTGAGGAATTCCACATGACCTCTTCCATCCTCGTTAAACAAGTGACAAAAAATAAAACTCTTACTTGCAAACAAAGAAATAATCAAAGATGTAATAGTTGGCGTTCGATAGACCTCATTTATAACCATGTTATTCATCTCCTAAAAAGATTTTCTACACATCTTTTTTGTAACTAGATGTGAATGGGTACCCAACTGGATTGTGGTTCTTGAAAGATTTGGAAATTTGTGAACATAATACATTTTAGAACTATAAGTTTGTAGACAAGTGGGTGAAGAGTCGCAAAACTTATAGTTGATGGTACAGACCAGGGATTTCATGAAACACTGCCCAACTATTGATAGTTGGGAATAATCACCACTCCAACTAACTTCATTGTGCGTAAAAGAACGTTGAAACATAGGACAAGAATCATTATAACAACTCAAATGTCCAAGGCATTTTGTCGTTCTAAAGCCCAATCTAAACACATTTTTGATGTTATTGGTCTACAACTTGCACTAAACATGACCATTGTACTTTTTGTCCATACTTTTGCAATTGTTCGAAATGTCCCAACGGATGATGCCCAGGAGGAAGCTCAAATAAAATATCACCATTGAATTTTGTGGGAAAACAATTCACAAACTCAATTTTGATGACACCATAATCAAGGGACTTTAATTCAAAAGAAACGTGCGGGGTCAAAAACATTATTTTCAGTGAATCGACAACATTGGTGAAAGGAACTGCTTATGCCACATTCTTGAATGCAGAGACTATCATTTGACAAGTTGGGAATTCATGCAGAAAGGGACAATCACATTAAGAAGGGATGGGCTATCTTTGTTAGAAGAATCGCAAAGGTCGATAAATGAAAACTTCGCCACTAATACAAAAAACTTTGAATTGTGGGAAACTAGATTGGGTTTTTCCTTCATCATGATGCCTTCTGCAACAATGTTTGCCATTAATGTAGTTCTTCCCAATGTTAAAACAATATCTTGAAAATTGTTGAACGCATGCTCGTCGACAATTCGATACTTACCATTAGTGACCATCCAAAACATCCCTTCAAAGTTAAAATTAAGAACTTGATAAATAGAACTTAAAACAATGTTGTTTTTGGCATAAGAAACATCCTTAAAATCATGCAGAAATCCCCACTGGAATGCAAACATTGCACATAGGATATTTTCGATCATTTTGACAACTCCAGAATAAGAAACCAAGATGGAAAGATCTGGTTTTCCTACAACATGGAAAGTAGCCATTAAGATCAAAAGAGAAGGCAAACACCAAGATAAATATCACATTATTATCACAAAAATAAATAGAAAATGCCACTGCATCAAGAATTCAAATTGAAAAATAGATGAGGAACTAAAGCTAAATAATTCACTGCAAGACACAAAAGGACAAAAACATATTATGATAAAATGAAGCGACGAAAAAAATAGTGCAAAAAAGGTTATCCCACATCACGGGAAGAATGGATTATAAATAACTAAATTGGAAAACAAATACAATTTTCCTCTTGTCTAAAATTTCATCAATATAGTTGACAATGTAGCAATAAAAATAGTATTAGTAGCAGATAAAAAACTAAACATTACCCTACATAGTGCATTAAAAAATATTGACAACAATCCCAACATTGGACACAATACGACATTGAAAAGACACACAAATGTTCAAGGGAAACAATGAAACTATTGATAATAATGGAACGAGAGTATTGGAAGGTGATGTTCATTGAAGGAAAGACCTAATTCTAAAAAGGTAGAGCAAATATGCCCCAATGTTGCTTTAATAAACCCTAAAAATTAACAATGGATTACCTCAACGCATTTCAATCCATCCTGGGATACTCCAAATCATTGATTCCCAAATGCAAATACATGGGGAGAAAAATGATTAAAATATAAATACATACAATTTGGAGAAAAGAAAACTATAACATCCTTGCGTATAAGAACTTAATAAAGTGGGGCCAAATGAAGAGCCAAAGAAATGCCGGTGGGCATATTGTTTGGATTGGGATTCTCTTAATGCTTTTAGTGCCACACGATTTATTTTTTGGCTCATTAGTTTGTAATAAATGTTGAATTATGTTGTATGTATTTTAGCCTTCTATTGTTGCCTTTTAATGTTTCTTTTTTGTTCCTTACAGTCCCCTTGGAATATTTTTTCCCTTGGGACCATTTTAATGTTTTCACCAATGGGATTGCACGATTCAAATTGAAGGTGTGCCATGGGACAACGTTCTACTATGGCCATCATTTGTTTGTGTTAATGAACATAGTGTAAATGAACACCCCATTAGGCCAAAAATAATTGAATGTTAATGGCCAATTTTCCCATGAAATAAATAAATATGCTCAAAGTGATAGAATGCAAAAGAAGAAATGAAACTTATGAAAAATCCTATGAAATAATGTCTAGTGACATACTTAATTCTCCCACCATGTTCATGTTGCACCCCCCTCCGCATTAATTATGACAAAGCCTAGCCCTTGGGCATGTTGAAAAGTTTACATGTGTTGTCAAGGCTCTCACCCCTCTTGCTTCGACTTCAATGTTATAAAATTTTATTTACACATTACAAATCTTACATCCTTTGAATTCAAATTCCCCTTGTTCGGACTCCTTTATGGATTTTCAACTAGACAAAGATGTGAAATTATCCTTAGATTTTTTTTAAGTTAATTTTTTTGTGCATGCCCATTTGGCAACAAGTGATTCATTAAGTGTGGTTTTGAAACATTTCAAGGATTCTTGTGACCCCAAGGATTTAGCGAATGGTTTCATTCAATTCCATCAATTGAATCCCCATGTGGCCTTCAATCACACCCCATGGTCCATGGTTTGCATTTTGGTGTTGTTAGGAATTTGCCTTTGGCCAAGCTTTTAAGTGGCCCATTCAATCAATTGTTACGGGTGAAGCACTCAATTGGCTAGTGAATAGGACTTTTAAGTCTATAATTTTGTGACACATTCTATTTTCACCTATCGCCACATCAATTTGGCATGACAGTTAGGGGTGGTTACAAGGTGCATATGTTATTCAAGTTACTTTAGATGGATGTAATGAATGTTTTCAACAACCTCTTGCATAAGGCCATCTTCTAAAAGTTTCGAATACTAAAAGGCTAGTTTCTTTCAACTTTTCCTTTTTGTTTGTTTATTTTATGCCCTTCAATTGTTTTGTTCTTTAGTCATCGCTCCCCCTTGACAAATTTGTCTTTCATCTTTTTATTTGTGAACACACATCAAGGTGATTCACTTATTAGGCATATTTTTGCACTTGTTCATTTTTGTGCTTTGTGTTATTCCTTGAGCATTTTCCCCTCTTGTTTCTTCCCTTCTTGGGTCAACACCCCATGTCCTCAACCCTACCCATTACACCAAAATGTGTTTTCAATGACTCTAAAAACAATTACAAATGGAATCATATGTTTAGTTTATAACTATTTGTGACTACATGACTATGGAGTCAAATGAGACCCATTGTTTTGACAATCTTATCACAAACCATGGTCATAGTCGCAACTACCAATTATAGTCATAAATTTGTAAAGTCGAAAATGACCATCGTCCAACATGACTATTGTTTTAAATTATGTCTGTTAACAATGACTATAGTCATTATGGATATATTGGATTTTATCTTGGCTATTGGATTCATATAAAATTAATGTAATATATATTTTTATGAAGCGACACATGGTAATGTCAAAATCAATGAAGATTTGCCACATGTTAATAATTAAATAATTACAAGATGCCAAATGGCAATACATTTATAAAGCTTAAAAATAATTATGGTCAAATATGATTTTCCATTATTTATCAAAATGACACATGGAAATTTATATGGCAAATCAAAATTGGACACATGTTTATATATAAGAGGTGTGGATTTTTAACACATGTTATTTTTAAATGGCATGTAGTTTACATCAAAAGTCATTTTTTGAGGTTAGGGTTAGGTTCCAAATGTAAGGTTCGAGTTTCAAATTTAGAATTGTAAAATTAAAGTTACAAACTATAGAATTTCAATTAAAGTTATAACCCTAAACCCTAAATGGAATTAGGCTTACATATTTAAGGTTAAGATATAGGGTTTTAAGTTTCCAATTCAGGGTTAAAATTCATGATCGTGGGTTTATCATTTAAGGTCCAAATTGTACATCTACTTTCAATTATGAAAAACTCACAACATTTAACTTAAAAAAAAACCTTGCAAAATGGCAGACCTGAATTATAATGTTGGAATCATTGTATACATGTACCCAATCCAAGGGCAACTCGCACATAATCTATTTGCCCACCTATCATAAATTTTTTTTTCTTTTCCACTATGTTTAAACACGTCACACAAATCCTTGTCATGTACACATGCATTTTTAAATTCAATATATCTAGCTAATAAGTTTTGGATTTCAAATACCACATGAACTATTAGCTACTTTGTCGTGCATTTTTAACAAGCATAAAAAACTATGAAGACCAAATTAAGACAACAAACCCCCAATATTATCTCAACTTGTGTTTATCTAAGATTTGTCATTTGATGGACAAAAAATGAAATGACATTTGGCATGTAAACCTCGACTTGAATAGCCACATAATTAATCGGTATGGTATTTTCCCCAACTTTGCTCCCACTTAGCACACATATCATTGTTATTCCAGCCTTTCCCTTTGATATGGGGTCCTTAAGCATGACTTCAAGAACAATGCGGATCTACACGTGCCATAAACTTAAGGTTAGAAATGGGTACAATGTTTATATTCACATTTTGCCACATCAAATTTAATACATTGAATACCAATTTCCAATTACATGCAATTTAAAAATAGACAATCTTCACTATAATCTTGAAATTGCTATAAACACAACTTTCAATCCACATATGCTAGCTACCTATCATGCATTACAATTAGCCTTAATTGCATGAGAAATTCAAAACATATCCAACAAATACACAATAGGCAAAATGAAATGAATTACCTAAGTTCATTTTGGCTTGGAGCTTTTTATTGCAACATTTGGTCATTTAGTTTTGCTTACTAGATTGGTCCTTTGCTCTTATATGCATATTTTAATAAAAGTCAACTAGAGGTAACAATGGCATGGGGAATGTTATTCAATGTTACTAGATCGGTCCTTTGCTCTTGTATGCATATTTTAATAAAAGTCAATCAGATGTAATAATGTAGTTACATATATGGGGAATGTTATTCAATATAAGTTTTATGAATGGTCTTGCCTTTTGAGGTTAACAAACTTGTCCCAACGATGATTGCATACTTGCATTATTCACAAGCCCAACGGGTTTTGACTGATTTTTTGGAACATGTTGTGCACCACCACTTCCTCCCACATGTTGTAAATTAGCAATTTCTCCCATCATCCTAACATGTGGATGTGGTATGATTGTTTCTACTATAGAAACTCACTCCTTACCAATGTCCCATCCCCACCATTCCCAACATTGTCCTTCAACACTCCAATTGGTGATTGTTGACCTTGTTGTACCTCACTCTTATGGATTGATTCCAATGAAACCAAGTTTCCATCCACAAGCATAATGACCCCGAGTTTTTTTGCCATAACCTTGTGCATGGCAATCAACTTGTTCATGCAAGATTGTAATTGGCTGATTGAAACCATGGCTTCATCTAGCTTTCGATCAACTTCATCTTGCTTCTAATCCACTACCCCTTTCTAATTTAACATCCCTTCCACCTTATTAAAAAAATATCAATCCATCAATAACCCTTTGCTAATGTCCTACATTCAACAAGATAATTTGTCCAAAAGTTAATATTGTTTTATAACACAAATGTTAATTTCAGTTAGGTCAATCATACATCTTCCACCCAAGCTTGAACTTATGTATGTGCTAGAATTGTGTTAAAATCTAATGCAATTGAATTATGTGGGTTCATGAAAAACATATGATAGTACATGGACGACAACCTTTGTTGGGGGAAATGTAAAAAAATGCTGACCTTCCACCAAGGAACACTGCCTCTATGGTATTCCTTTCATTTGTTTCTAATTTTACTTTATGCATGTACCTTTTCAATTCAACTATTATGTTTAGAAGGTGAAAGTAATGATTTGATGGACTATTGCATGGTTTTGGCAAGAAGATCCCTTACATTTTATTAGTATCTTTAACTATTGTTTCCAAGGTCTCTAGGAAGAAGAATGAGAAATTTATGGAGAGGAATTTTAAAACTCTAACCTTGTTCTTTATTCTTTCATAAAACATTCACAAAAATTGCCTCTTCCATCATTGAATGTCCTTCCTAGAAAAGAGGCCACATCTTACTATTATTCCCTAATGTTAGATTCACACCCAAATCATAAAAGGCAAAAACTTGAACAATAAATTAACATTCCATTCATACCTAAATGGTAAATGGCCAAAACCTGAACAATTAACTAATATCCCATCAACACAAAAGGGGTACAAATTTTGACTTGGCAAATGATGTGGCATTGAAATTAAAAAGGGGATAAATATTTTGGGATATCTTAACCCTAATCTCCATTTTTTGAGGAGGAGGCTTTGTGAGATTTCCAAAGCTTATGTGTGGTGGTGAAGTCACATCAATCATCTTTATTTGAGATCTCAATTGAGATCTTCAAACTTGGTTGTGGGTTTAATTATGTTCCCACGAGGGTTTAATGTCTTTTGCACATTATTGGTTAACATTTGGTGATATTATGTTATAGGTAGGTTCCAAATTCCAAATGTCATATATCTATTCAATTTCCCCTTTAAAAAAAAATCATTTAAAAATTCCTTTTTTCCTTGGATTTCTTTTTGCAATAAAAAAAACCCCCCAAAAAACCCAATAAAATTTTATAAATCATCATTTTCTAATTTAACAATCTTGTAAAATTCTTTTAAGGTTTAAATGATTTTTTTAATCACAATTTCTTGTCATAATAAAATTATAGTAGAAGATGTTAAATGAAAATTGATTGCCTATTATTTTCTTGTTTATTTTTTGTTTCCTTCAAAAAACGAATAATAAGTTATGAATTACAAAAAAATTATTTCTAGGGTGCAACTTTAAAAATTGAACAATTGCTCTATTATAATTAGTGTTTTTTCCTTAACAAAATTTGTCATTTTTCAACAATTTTTTCAATTTTTTTTTTTTTTCCCCTAGTGTAAATTCAAGTAAGTTTGCTAATTTCTGACAACATTTGCCAAATTATTCAATATCACAAATTTTTTTTAAAAAAAACTTCTTATAATGTTATTAAATATTTTGGAGTGGGATGTTTGTTTCTTTTGTTTTTCATTTTTTTGGGCTTGGGAGTGGGGTGTTGTTTTGAAGAAGTGGGTTTTAAGGTTATGCAAATTTTCATATAAGCAAAGTCCTTTGCATAAAGCACGCACACATTATGTTTGTTTGATTTATTTATTTGTAAAGAGAGCGATGAGTGTGCAAGCTCTTTAGAAATATTAATAAGCACATGGGAGAACAATAGTACATGCACATGTGGTTTGAATTTGTGGAAAAAGACAACTCTAATTCCATCAATAGTTTTGAACTCCAGATGATGCCATCTTCTTCTCACTTTCTAGGTTTTTTTTTTTTTCCTTCACAAGTTGGAGTTTGTACCTTTCCTTTGTTAAGTATAGAATGAGTAATAATGATTACATGAAAAATTAAAGGAATTAATACATTTTGTTTCTATAGATTTTTCAATGTGGTTGGAGTGTGTGTATGTGCGAGAAACCAATTAGTTTTTCTTTTATGAAATTTTGTATGAGTTTTTTTTGTGGGATTGGGGTTATGGTTTGTGGGACAAACCCTAGTGAATTCTATAAAGAGACAAAGATAGAAAAAATGTTGAATGATGGATCCACAAGTTTACAACTTCAATAGTTTGGTAGTCTTATAGTTTGGGCTTGTTTGTTGGTATTTGTTTAGACTTTAAGATTCCATTGATTCAAGGTTGGTTCAAGGGTTTTGTGAGGTGAAGAACATAACTTTCTACAACAAAAGAAAAATTTGCAAATAAATTGAATATATTACACTTTGTTGATAACACAACTATGATGGTTTATCATGGGTATTTGTTTATTGTATATGTAGTGGACCTCGGAAGTGGGCAATTTGAAGTTTCCAAAGAGTATAAATTAGGATCAAATAATCTGGTATTCACCTTCCTTTGATTCATGCATTTAAAAAAAATAATTTCAGGGCTTCTAAAATTGTTTAAAACCATTATTTTTCTGCAAAAAATGTTTGTTAACTTTTTTGATGTTATTGTTTGAAAAACAAGAAATTTGGACATGTATTGAATTGGCCATAATGGATGTCACATAATGTATGATGTTTATTAGAATTGTGTTATGTCTTTTGAAGGTAATACAATTTTTTTGTTGGTCATAGACATCAAGTTGGTGCATTATGATGTCTAAATGTCATGCCATATCATTTCCAAGCTCCTTGATGGTGTCCCTTACTCTAATTTGTTAAAATACCTTGTAAAGTATTCCCAACAATCCAGCTTTTGGAGGCCTTTTATTTAAGTTCATGTTGTAAAGTGCTTCCAATAGAAATTTACAAACTTGCATGGATTCTTGAATATGGTGTGTATATGTCCTTACTTTTTCCTTACAATGTTCATTTGTTGCACTTGTGATTGGATAAAACTTTATATATTGTTTTTGTGAAGAGGCATGCAAGTTTCAGTGTGTGGAAAATATATTCCTTTATTATTGTGAATATATATTTTTCTTATTTTATGTGTATACAAAAATGTCAAATGTAAGTTACTTTGTTTTGATTTTTTTTTTCCCTTCTAATGTTTTAAATATTTGTATTCTAAAATGTTATTTTTTGATTAATATGTGAATGTGCAAGTTTGCAAGCAAAGTGATCATGTTTTAGGAAACCTTCTAGTTTCAAGGAGCCATTGCCCTTTGTTACAGCAAGCAAACTAGCTCTAGGATCATCACTAGCCATGTGTCCCTTCCATTCACATGCCATATATCACACTACTTTGAACCCTATGCCTAATGCACATGTATGTGTGTATTTGACGGTACATATTACAAAATTACAATTACAAACTACATTTCCAAAACCTCTTTATATACAACATTTCGCATGTATCCATCAGGACCCTGGTCGCTAAAATTTTTGATGTTTGCACTTCTTGTGACCCGTGAGATAGCAACATATAACTGACCATGGGAATAGACCAAAGACGGCAAATATACCCCAACGTTGTTCAACTTGTAAGTAAGTAGTAAGTTACTTATTTAGTAGGTATCAATTTGTTGAAAGATATTTTTTTGTTTTTGTATGTTGATAAGTTCCAATATCCAAACCGCCTCCCTATTCATAATGGTCAGTGTTTCTAGTGCAGCCAATTTTCACACGCATCATAATAATACTTTTGGCATCCAACATATTATTATTATTGGCAAAATTATTTTTTTGGGCAATCTGATCATTGTAATTACCAATATATCTATTAAGTTTGTGTGCTAAAATGGCAATTGACATCCATTGCCATTATTATTATGGCAAATGCAAGCCTTGAAATTGCCAATATCTAATAAAAGTGTGCTTAACGGCCGCTCGTTTTGGCAATGTAAAAAACATTGAAAATTTCCAATATTCTAAATAAAATTTCAAAGAAAAAAAAAAAACCTTAACCCAACTTTTTCAGTTGTTGAGAAAGAGACAGGATGAGTGTACCTAAGTCCAAAAACCCCAAAATAAAAATTAAAAATTTAAAAATTTAAAACACTAATATATATTATTCTCTGTTGCGTTGCGTCTGTATTCCACTCTTTTTCTACCTTGTCGGAGTAAACAGACCATGATGGGACGGATGGATGACCGGACGGATGGATGATAGGATTAATGGATGAAATGATGCTTCATGACCTCCTTTATTATATGTAATATCATAATAGACATTTGTTTTTTGTTGTCACTATTTGTATCTTAAATTAGTTCAAGGGCTGTTAGTTGATTGATGTTTTGAATGTAACCATATTCATGAGCCTAATGTTAAAGGAAGAAATGAACCATCTCCCTTTATTGGATGCTTTGATTGATAATGAAAATTTTGGCTTAACTTTGAGTTGGGAACTTTTGCAAAGAACATTAATAAGGAGATCATTGGGGTGATTGACTCTCTCTTTTATTTCTTGAAAAGATATGAATAAAGAAGAACTAATAATATGCTAACTTTGATGTTAGATCCTAGATTCAAAAGTTTGAGATTGATTTCTTTTTCAATTGGTTGTGAACATGGAGTGTTTATGGTTGAAAAACATGGTAAAAAATCCTTGTTTCCTATGCTTTTGAAGTTTTATCATCATTTGCATCCATTGTTTGTTGGTAAAAGTTCCTTTGCTTGTAAAATTGATGAAGATATGAACTTTGAGATTTTTGAAATGGTGGTTAGCACTAGCAAACTTGTAAAGGAATTTATTAATTGAAAATTATTGATATTTTGTAAATGTCAAGTGGATGTAAAAAATATCAAATGCCCATTTGGAGTGGTGGAGGAAACATGAAACCATGTTTTCAGTTGTTGATTTTTTTGTTAGACAAATATTAGAGATTGTAGGTTTTCAAATTGAAACTAAGAAATTTTTTTCCCCTTGTTGTAATTATCGTCAATTTGAAATGTTGCTTACAACTAGACAGTCTTAATTTTTTGTTTTTTGAGTAAGAATTGACCAAATGATGCAAGGGTGAGTTGCGAGGCTCCTAATAATTTGATAAATTTGATAGATTTTGGATTAAACTTAGGATAAGAATTAGATAAGTTTGAAGATTCATTTGAACGATATGAATTGAAAGAAAACTAATTAATTTTTTTGTCTTCTATATCTTTGAAATGTGATCACATATTTTTGTTTAGATATTAGAGCTTTAGTTTTGACCTTTGAAAATTTGAAAAAATATTTAAAATCTTAATCCTAAAATCATATGGTGAAGATAAAAAATCAGATTAATATAATTGAGTAATTTAAATGAGTTAAAAATAGGTTGTGAAAGAATTAGATGAGATACGAGTTTTTATTTTTAAAAATAAGACAACCGACTTGATTCTTAAATTTAAAGAAATTGAGAACTAAAGTAAATGATTATGAAAATAATTAATAAGTGCCCAACATTGCAAAATACCCTGTAACAAGCTTTGTCTAAGCTTTTTTTACTCCATCTTGCATGATTTTACTTGTTTTGTTTTATTGTTTGTTTTCTCTTGCATGTTTTATTGTCTCACATGAATTTTAAACCCATCATACCACAAGAGAGAGTCAAAATTTATGTCATGAATGTACTTTCCAACATTGAATAGGAGCATTGTTTTCTTTTAAGTAAACTTTAAACCAGTCAAACCCTATGGTAAAAATAGTGCAATTTTTATTCTAGGCAATGTGCCACAAGTCCGCACTTGCATCTAAACAATGTTCACTAAAGATATTTTGTGATTCAGGATCAAGTTAAGGTGGAATAAAGAGGTTAGTTTAACGGCCAGAGTGAACTAGCAGCCACCAATGCATTAGTTGGTTGTTATGTCCATTAGATGGGCTCCATTTTTTCATTCGGCACTAGATGGGGTTCATCATAGTCCATTTCTTTTTGCTGCTGACCACTGTATTTATTTATTATTTTTTTGGTTTTTGGCCGTTTTCCCCTGGACCTGATTTCACACATAATTACCTTACTCACTTTCCTACCTTCATAAGTACTACACTAGCCTTGGAACTTTTTTATTATCCCCTACTAAAATAGCTACCCTAATAACTAATTATCCTATTGACATAGCTACTGTACTAACCACCACCCTACTAACTTAACTACCCTATTAATTACATACTCTACTAACTTAACCACTACCCTAATTACCTACCCTACTAACTTAGCTACCTTACATACACAACCACCCTATTAATATAAGTATTTTATAAACCTAATCACCTTGATAACCTAGTCACCTCGATAAGGTAACTTGTTCTTATGTACTAACTTGCCTATCTACTTAACTACCTATCTATCTATGCTTTTTACATAGCCAAATACTTAATTAACTACCTATTCACTTCCCCCCCCCCTTTCAATCCTACCTATTAATTTATTGAGGTTCACCTTAGTTCATGGATGATGAACATAGGTCCCCATATATAAGTATTACAAAACAATTTATAGTGGAAACAATGCCATAATTATAACCATTTTGGTTTAGTTAATGCATATTTTACTAAATTTTGTTTACCTAATTTATTATTGAATGGACATTACAATACATCTTTTCATGTAATTATTATAAGTATGTACTATTGGATTATGGTTTAAGTTTAGGGTTGGGACACATTAATTAATAAGTTTTTCATAAATGTATAGTAATTAACTGAAAATAGGTTAAATTTGGGGGGAAATTTTTAGTGTTTACACATATGTGAAGTAATACAATTTCATTCTATATCTTCTTCAAAGAGAGTGCAAAAAATTAAGTTGGAGAGATCACACAAAGGTAAAAGATATATTGTATTTTTTGGTTTTGTACGAAATTTATTTGATTGTTTTTAAAGATTAAGGTATTTTCTTTCAGTCAATAAATATTTATAGTTTAAAACCTTTAAATTTTGGTTTTTAGTTTTTTTCCTATGTTATTTTAAATTTGTTTATTTTGCATTATATAATTTATATAGTTTGTATAATTTTTTGGGTTAAGGCATATATCACTAGGACTTTTATTTGTTAAGTTTGTATAGTTAGGGTTGTAATAAGGCTTTGGCAAAATATCATTTGGATTTTTAGGGTTATGCCTTATGATTTAGTGTATAGGAATTTGGTTCATATATTTCAGGGCTCAAGGTTTATATTCTAAACTTTGCTCATTGTATTGGTTTTTGATCTTATCACTTGTTTAGAATATACCATAATTATGAATCTCCTTTGTTTCCATATGTTCCATAGTTATTAGAGTTTAATATTTTCTAACCCACTTTTGTACAAGTTATGATATTGTAGGGTTGCGTTTTCAATTGGGACTACAAACTTTGATGGAACATTGTCATCTTTTATTCCTAAAGGTATGCATTTGTCTCTTGTTACTTCTTTTGTTTTTTGTGTATATTTTCACAATTGAACTTCTTTTCACTTCCTAGCTATTGGATATAGAAAAGGCGTCAAGTTTCATTAAGTATATAACCATAAATAAAAGTTTTATACCTTTACACAAATATTTCATATTCAATATCTGTTTGTAGTTTGATTTTTTCATACCATATGTAAATAATGCACCAACTCCCCATAATTAACGTGGGTTTTATGGCCTAAAACAGGTATTGCATTTTGCACCTCTCAAACAGTGTGCATTAATTATCATTATGTGGGTATTGCTACATGGGGTTTTAACACATTATGGGTTTAAGGTACAATCTGGGTATTGCATATGTGAACATTTTCAATGATGAAAGGTTTAATAGCTCAATGTGGTTATTGCCAAAGTTTGTTTTAGTATATGGGTTCATAATGCAAGTATTGTACGTTATGTAAATTGGAACAATAGGTATTTTATATCATGATATGGGTATTGTAATGGAAATTCCAAGTCACAACATTGATTTTAAAGGAGCCATGTATGTATTGCATTTTGGGTTTTTGTTCAATGATGAATGTTTATAGAATTATAAATTCTCTTAATGCAGGAATTTGTCCTACTTCCTTCAATCATGGGAAGGGTTCCAAAGTCCCATTCCATTCATGTCCAAAACCTCACCAAGTCCCTTTTCTCAAACAAGGATTTGGTGTGGAGGTCCGGAATATGCCATGGAAGGCAAAATAAAGTGACCATTCAATTTGCTTATGTTCCATATGCTCACATTCAGAATTCTTGGAAGGTGAACGAGGGGATACGAACACCTTTGTGGAAATGGAATGTTTACAAAAACTTTCCAAGCCAAACAGATGTCAAACAACCAATTATCAAAAACCACTTTGGGCATACGTGGTAAACATTTATGGCATTAACCTTTTTAATTTCTTTAATTCATATACCAAAGATGTAATCATTTACGTTTTGAAAGTCTTTTGGTCTAGGTATTAGCGTGGATATGGACCAAAGGATTATTAGGAAAACTCAAACCACACTTGATCTATTAAATGAGGATGTTTAGCGTCATTTTCAATCAAACATTTATACACATGACTTGATGTGGCTGAGATCATAATTTATCATAAGGGCCATACACGAATTAATGGGTCATTTGCACATGGTGAACATGACCCGAAATCCATATCTCATATGTTTCGTTATGCTCCACACATGTCACAAACATTGAAGGACCACATACAACTAAATTTAGGTTACACGACTAAACAAATATATGACAAACATAAAGCAATTTGGTGGGAACATGTGAATGCAGGTCAAAGCATGACATGAGATGATTTCATTCGGCTTCAAGACATTGCATATTTGGATCGGAAACATAAGAAAGGGAGTTGGCGTTTACACACCAACCCTGCAATTTCAATTCAATCTTGGGCTTTCCAACATTCGAAAGATGTGTTTTTTTTCCAAGATGTTGGTGAAATCAATGAGACTCAAGTCCCATTCACCATAGGTATTCAAACACCAACTCAATGTGAGTCCATGCTATTATATGGTCACAGTGGTGCCATTTCTATGGATGCCACATTTGGCACAAATGACATGAAATTCCATCAATTCTCCTTGATGGGGTTTGAAGATCATCACACGGGTGTCCCTTTAACTTGAATCATTACAAGTAAGCAAACAATTGAGGACTTGATCGAATGGTTGAAACCATTGAAAGATAAGATGTTATCACACATGCCACATTGGAAACCATCATGTATTTTTGTTGATGATGCACCTCAAGAATTGAAGGCATTACAGTTAGTTCTATACCTAGTACCTACTTTGTGTTTATTTCCTTAGATGTTTTTTTAGTATCTTTCATAAAATTCTTGATTACTTCAAATGCATTTTATGTTGTACTAACCCCATCCACTCATGGAAATTTTATTGCATATGTGTCCTTATTAGGGTTGATGGGGTATGGATAAGGTTCCCATCTACCTTTGTTGTTGGCATGTTTTCAAAGCATGGCACTTATGTGGTACTGAAAAAATCAAAGATGTGGAAGTGCGAGGTGGAATCTTTCAAGACCTTCATGATGTGATGTACATGTCCATCAATCATGGAGAAACAATTAATGACTTCAAAGAACGTGGGAGGCCGGTTGTTGTGAGAGAAAGCCTTCATAAACATAAGCGTGGACAAATTATTTCTGGACTTATTACCATCAATTTGGTAAGTGATAATATTTATCATGGTTTAATATTCAAAATTCTTTTGTAATAATGTTATTCATCCTTGTGCATTGTGGTTATGTTTGTAGAATTATGGATGGTGGGTGTTCAAAGAGTGTCCCATTCCAACCAAGACACCCAAACAAACATTGAATCATATCATGGTGCATTGAAACATTGGATTGCTTTTGACACAAAAGGCCTTAGAGGGCATAAGATTGACTAGCTGGTGTGGCAATTAACAACAACCATTACATGCCACTACATGCACACATTGGAAATGAAAAAAAGAGGTTTCATAAAAAACAAGGTTATGGAGGCCATTATTACACAAAATGTGGAAAATGCAACCCTTATTCCACTCACCCATTTGTATCAACCAACCTTTAAAAGTGATGGAGCTTGGGGCATACGAAGCCAACACCTTCCCAATGTTATTTATGCAGTGAAATTCCCATTCAACGAAATTTTTTGTTGCACATGTGAATGGGCATTGCAAAGGAACATGTGGAAACACCAAATTGTGGTCATTCTCACATGCATAGACATTTTTCAAGAGGATATAATTCATTATTGTGGAACATGGTATGGATCACATCGTGGAGGGTTGGGTCACATGTTTGTAGACCCATGACATAGTCCAGATGATATGGAGTCCAATGATGCTGACGAAGATGAACATCTTGAAGGTGATGATGGGCTCATGAACATGGAGCAAAGTAATCTCCATGTGGGTGCCATTGTAGGGTCTAATGACATAATAAATTCATCAACCCCAATGGAAAAGGCTCTTGCACAATTGGTCACTACAATGCAAGAGATCACAAATGAATGTAAAGAAGGCGATGTGACACTTTATGAACATGCCACTTCACACATGAGAATATTGGCATGTAATATTCATAACATACGCCTCACAAAAACAAATGTAGTTTCATAGCCAAAATTAGTGTTACACCACATAGAAGATGGATTGGGAAACAGTGTCAAATGGCTCAAACATTAACATGAAATAATGCTCAATCACACAAATGTACATATTAAACAATGTCATGAATAAATGTCTCAATTACCAATCAAAATTGTTGCCATTGGCATTAAGAATTTTGTTTTATAGTCAATTTTGCACGAAAGATACCATAGCCCAAATTTTTTGAACATCATGTATTCAACACATATGAAGTTTAATATGGCACATAGGTTATTATTGTTTCCAAGTAATAAGCACAAAAAATGTGAAATGCAAAAACACAAGGATAGTGATAATATTAGTGTTAAATGCAAGTATTATAACTAGGCCCCAAAATCTTAGTTGGTAGAAGTAAGTACAAGTGCAAGTATTGCAATTAGGCCCTAAAATTGCAGTTGGTAAAGGTAAGTACGGGTGTAGGTATTGCAACAAAGCCCCAAAATTTTAATTAGTAAAAGCAAGTACGGGTGTAGGTATTACAATGAAGCCCCAAAATTCCAATTAGTAAAAATAAGTACGAATGTAAGTATTGCAACGAAATCCCAAAATTCAAGTTGGTACAAGTAAGTATAAGTCCGGGTATTGTAAGTTTAAATGAAAAATCAACTCTAAATGCAATACCCACACTTCAAAAAACCCCATCTAGATGGTTTGGATATGCTTAAGTGAAAACCTAGCCCTAAACACAATATTCACATGTAAAGTCATTTTGAAATGACCCAACCCTATGTGCAATACTCACATTCAAAGTCATTCCAAAATTACACATGTGGGGTTTAAGCCATTTTAAATGAAGATCCTACCTTAAATGCAATACCTACATGTTGGGTCATTCCAAAATAATTAGTTAATTTCAAAATATTATGTTAACAAAGGTGTGTATAGAGGTTGGGGTTGTTGATTAGAATTTCCATGATTCTTACTTTGTTTCATTGAATTTGAAAAAAAATTATATTGTTTGTGGAATAAATAGCACAATGACAATTGTGATCAAACTTATATTGGTGTAAGAATTTTTCATGAAAAAGTTAAACTTGCAATCTATACTGTGGAATAATTATCTTAAATAGTGATTTCAATAACTTCTTAAAATAAAAATATAATCAAGTTAATCAATCAAATATCAAATTAATCAATCTGATTTTTAAATCCAACTTTTTATTATCCAAATAAATATAGTTAAACCAAATGATTAATTAATTAATTAAAATAAATAAATGATTATCTAATTCTTGATAATTAATCATTTAAATTATCTGAAATACTGATCTATTAATTATTTAATTATATGACAAAATTTGTTGATAATTCATTAATTATCAGAAATATTTTACATTAAATTGGGAGGAAATTTTTAAGGTTTAGACATATGTGAAACAATACAATTTCATTTTATATCTTCTACAAAGAAATTGAAAAAATTTGGTTGAAAAGATCACACCAAGGTAAGAAACAAACCTTATGTGAAAACCCAACCTTAAATGCAATACAAAGTTTGTCGAGATCAAAAAAAAAGAAAAAGTTCAAGCTTAAAATTTCTTCAAATATGTTCATATTTATGTCTTTGGGCCTCCTTTTCACCCCAAACCCTCCATAAAGTAAGAAAATTTTATTAAAGCTGGGAATGGAATGCTGAAAATCAGCATTTAATGCACAAGGTCAAGACCATTTATAGTAGTTTTACAAGTAGGAGCAATGAAAACATATGCAGCAACAGTGGAGGCGCTACAGAAAAAGGAAAGGCAGGGTGAAACTGGGTTCACAACAAAAACTGAGGTCCCCACCCTTGAATGCTAATGTTTTTCTTTTTTTGGGGTAGGTTTTAATTTTTAAAAATTTCACCCTATTTATGATCAAACTCAGGGTTCTAGTGTTGTTTTCCGTACTTTATAGATAAATTTATTATATATCTTTAATGACCATGCTTTCTTGCAAAGTCATATGATTTAGTTGTGGGTGTATATCTTGATAGTTTTTTTTTGCAATGGGCCATTTAGCTGGCTTATCATCAAAAACATTATGAAATCTCCTCTCCTCAAGTAAACATCACATTATTTACATTGTTTTACATTGCCATGTAAAATCATATATATATGGTTTTATTGGATCGTGTAAAATTATATAATATATTTATTTTTACACTTACACAGAGTGTAAGCCCCAAATCATTTACACACAAAACACTGGTTTACTCCTTATATTTTGGTCATTTTTACCCCCAAATCAGAAGAGGGTTAAATGGAATAAAATTATCCTTACTGAGGTTTGGTGTGAATCCAGCATAAGAGGGAAATTAGGGCTACTTACAGGTGTGAGAACCTGCCCAAGGCAGCAGCCACACAGGGGACACAAATTCACTGCCTTGCCCAAGGGCATTACCCACCCTAAAGCACTACTGTTAAATGTCTGTTTTGTATGGACAAACATTGAACTTTTCCTCCAAAATAGAAGATACCTTTCATTCTGGGTAATGAATCTTACATTTGTCCGGGTTCCTCCAAACAGCTAACAAATTACCACCAAAAATAGAAGAAGAAGAAGATGATGATGATGATGATGATGAAACCCTGGCAAGCTCCATTAAACAAATCACCCAGCCAAGGGCGAAAGGAAGAAAAAAGAGAAAGATGGAAGGTTATGGGTTGTGTAACTTGTGACTTGACAGGCAATCAGAGCATTGAGATTCTCCCAAGAGATGATTCAGTAACAGCAAATTGCAAACAGATAGAATTGAAAGAACACATGGATTGGAAACTCACATCAATGGGAAAATAACACAAAACCAACCAGCAATCAAGTCAATGCACGAATATCCACATTCCTTCAGAAATAAGCTATCAAGTCACTAAAAAAGAATTAATGATGATATGATGTACACAAGGTTAAAGAACACTACAGAAGATTTAACCATAGCTTACATCCACACTAGTCCTGCTGAACTAGCATCATGCAATCTCTCTTAAAGTTCTAACATGAACTTCACAGTTCCTTGTTGGAACGCATTTCAAGAAATTGCAGATGGACACAAGGGTATGGTTTTTGCTCACACAAATACATGGTTTGGAGATCCCAACTCAATGACAGTCAACTTCAAGATCAAAGAGCTGAATTTTAGCTCAAATCTGAGAATCTTCTTACTCCAGCTCTTTAGCAAGGTCAACATTATCAACAAAAACCTGCACATGCCAGGTATCCAAGGTTCATGAGCATATTCATACAAAAACCACACTTCACCACTATTTCTCATGACAACTCTCACTGATCAAAACAAAATCAGTTAGTCAGCTGTTGTTTCAACCAGTGTTGCGCAGTTCTTGACATTTATGAAGAACTTTTATGTACCACAAATGTTCTGCTTTAGAGGACCATAACAAGACTAAATGTAAGGTTTGACTAAGGGGCTCATTCCTTGACTCCCGAAGCCCTTTGTTGAGTCCTACAATGTACTGATTTGAGATGCAATGCCCTAGGGTTCCCATGAAACTTGTTCTAGTGTCACCATTGCCAGCTATTCAATATGTGGAGATGAAATCGTCCATTCAAAGAGAATGACAAGAACCAGTCAGAAGAAAGAAGAAACAACAAGGCCTTTCCATGTATGTGAAAGATTCCACTTACTGATTTCCAACCATCTGGGTCAAGGCAAGCTGTGATTTTAGTGTTGAGGATGGGAAGGGGACCAGGTTCACGGACTATTGTTCCCCCTGCCTCCCTGACAGCAGCTGCTGTCTTATATACATCATCAGTGCCAACAGCAATCTGTGAAACAAAACTAACTGATTTAATGAGGACATTATCTCCCTGATATTCATCATACAGGTAGCAAATCAAAAGAAGAGCAACAATCCCACCTCTGAAAACCCAGAATACATCTGTTATGTATCAACTTGCCCTCATGTCCAGAACATGGGTTTGACCACAGTCCAAAAAGACCATATCCTAGTATTCAATCAGTTAACTACAGAAGATGTCCCACAATCTTAAAAATCTCATGAAAAATTTCTTCACGAGATACCCTAACTTCTGGAAACAAGCATGCAAGTAGTCACACTCTTAAATCCATCCAGTTGATCCAATGATGATATTCTGGAGAATTGTTGCTGGTTCATTACTTATTTACAACAGGGAAATATTCACATAAACTGGCCATCCTTAAAAAGCAGCATATTCAACATCTCACCTGTGCGTAGCCATTGCCCTTCGTATATTCAGTAACACCATAGTTGTAAGTCAGCTCCAAGACTGTTATCTTTTGCTCTTCCTCACCATAGCCCACCATTGCAAGTGTGTACTGCAGAGACATACACAAAATCTCTTAGAATATCTTCATTAGTACTGATAATTTCTCCATACTTACAATTTGAGTCAACATGAAACAGTTTGAGCAGACACCCCATGATAAGGTCTCTTAAAAGGAAAATTGATACTGGCTTCAAAGCATGTCTATATACTTTCTCTGGAGTTGAAGCAGCCAGCTTGTAGAGGAGCTGGTAGTACAGGATTGCAACAAGTGAGACTTGTAAGCCATTCTAAGCTCCATAGGACATACCTTCTGTTCAGGATTATCCCTCATCCTCAACAACTTCATCCCAAAAGCCTGACTCAGAAAACACACACCAAAATTGACTTATCAGGTGCAGAGCAGCTTTGTAGACAATAAAATCCAAAATAAAGCTCAAATTTGAATTTGTGCATGGCAATGACAAGGACCCTGCCATATGTTCCAGCATACCTTCTCATAAAAAGTAACTGCACGCTCAAGGTCACCAACACGAAGCATGACCTGGCAAAATGGTTCTGGTGTAGGACCTCTCTGAATGAGCTCAAACTTGTAACCATCAGGATCTTCAACAAAGGCAATGATAGACTTTCCACCCTTCACAGGACCTGGCTCCCGTGAAACTTTGCCGCCTTTTGCTTTGACAATATCCACAACCTTCTGCACCTGTGCACATACAGAAAGCATGGAATGTGTAGGCAGGCAACTGGGCAACACAACAATTGTGGCAATCCAGTGGGCTCAAGATAAACTTACATCCTCCACGGCAATTCCAAAGTGACCAAATCCTGTGCCAATGTCATACTTGTCCACTCCATAGTCTGTCAAGACACCGATAAAGCTCAATGACAAGTACTGCATTCTGCTGGAATGTGCAGCACTAAATGTCAGCCTGAATAGAGTGAAAGAAAATTCAAGCATTAAATTTAAGCAGCTTACTGTATGTCAGTTCCACAACAAAGTGTGAATCCTCAGGACCATAACCAAGAAATGCATTCGTGTATTTCTCCTCTGGAATATCCCTTTTCCTCAGCAGCTTCATTCCCAAGCATTCTGTGTAAAACCTGCAGATCCCAGCCACATACATCTAAGCACTATAAGACTTGACACAGAACCCAGCTAAGAAGGGGGGGGATCTGAGATGATAACCACAATAAGAATGGGTTTTGGATAAAGCAGAAAACTCAACATTGTATAAATATGGTATCAGACAACTCCTATGAAAACACAAGTTTGAGATTCAGTAAGGCTGGTATGCATATCCATTTCAAATGTCTCCCTTCCAATCGTCTCCTATATCATAGAGAAACTGTTCAAGTATGTAACAACTATGAATTGAAGCAGTTGTAAAAGACATTCTCGCATCAAAGCTGAAGTCAATTAAACAAGCCTCCAAAATCTACTTGAGATTTAGAGATGCTTTATGAATGGGCTGTATGGGGTATACAGTTAGTGATTTGAGCACATTAGGGTTGGTGAAAGTGCCCCCCTTACTTGATGGTTTTGTCAAGGTCTCCAACTCGGTACACAACATGCAGTAAGCGACGGTTGTCACTCTTGGCCCATTCAACAACATTGTCTTTGCTTGTCATTGCTTCTGCAGCAGCTGCCCTTTCTATGTCACTACTGCCAGCCTTGGGTTGAAACAAACTTTGGACTCCAGGAAAAGAAAAGCTCTGTGTTCCTGCAAACACCCAACTGTCAATAAATCAGTTGAGTAGAATCAGTTAGTGGTGATTGGGAAATCTGTGGCCATTTTGCATGAATTCTTCTCATGCAGTGGTGACCATATTAGGCATGAAGCCACTGCTTCCGCATACCAGTGAAGGAGCTACATCTTTACATTGCCCAAAACAAGAGTTTTAAGGTCCCTGATCGTAGTGGGCAGAGAAAGAGCTCAGAATGGCCTCGAGTTGGCATGAATCTCTTTTATTGCAATATATACAGGGGTCGCCAGAGCTTCTTCTTCAATGAATTACAATTCTAGTCGTGCAACCACAAAAAGAGCAGGTAGGAAGAAGCCCAACCATCCAAATAAGTCCAGGGAAAGAAAGTAAAAGATACGCCAGCCAAGGCCAGTAACGCTATTAGTCGCCTTTGCACGCTTGTCATAGCCATCGTCTTCGATGAATGGACAAGAGAGCTACGACGACAGCAGGAGGAGGAGAAACGGCGGAGAGGATGTCGTTTTTTGCCGTCTCCGCAATCTACAAACTCCAACAATAGAAAAATTAAATACACCTCCTCAGGGGCTTTGTTTACAAAAACAACAACAATGCGCCATTCCCTTCCCTCATCTTCTTCTGAGAATTGCACATAGGAAAAACACGAGATAGTAATATATACAAACGGGAATCAGAACACGAGAACGCACGCACGCACGCACACAGACAGCGCCGTGGGAGTTGTTTTGTGACATACGTGGAACCAGGACGGGGAAGCCGTGAATGAGATTTCTGGAGAAGAAACCGGCGGCAACCTGTACCACAGAGAACTCGCGTCTGGGAGAGGAGCAGCATCGCAGGGAGAATGGAGCACCACCTGCGGCAAGCGCGGACGTCGTGCAGCAGGAGTGCGTGAAAGCCATAGCTATAGCCATGGCCGCGACTCCGTTATGTCATTCACCGTCTGCTGTGTTCTTCTCGTCGCTTCTCGTTTACTGTATCTCGCATTCTCCTCGCATGCTTCTCTCTCTCTCTCTCTCTCTCTCTCTCTCCAACGCAATAAAGCAACTAACAAGATAAGTTTTTACTTTGACAAAGACACAGAAGACAAAAGTTCCGGAGAAATGCTGGCTCTTCTTCTGCTCTTCCGATTTGCACTTGGATCTGAACTAATCCCTTCTTATCCACAATTCATCAACACACCTCTAATTCCACAATCGAAGAAGCTCTTCTTCTTCTTCATACTTAGTCTCTTCTGATAATAATGAACATGTTTTCTTTGATCCTTCCTTCCCTCTTTCTGTGTGTTAAGAAGACAAAGATTTGAAAGAGCGATAACGAGGTTTGCAAAAACATCTATCTGTCCACTCGTCGTGTGTGCGATAACTGCCGCTACCGTTCCACCCGCGAAGGAAGGAAGGAAGCTCGCTCCCTCCCTGTACACCGACCATTTACTTACTTACCTGCAGCATCCCGCCCGCAGCAACGGTCGAGAGAATCGAAAACAGCAGCAACCTAGAGCTAGCTCCGCAACGAATTTTTCGAACGCTGAAGAAATGCGGCACGGACGGTCGGGTAAGTAGCAGGAGGCTATTAGGGAGAAATCCCGGGGGGCGGCGGCAGCAGTTGTCGTTACGGCACGCTCTCTCACTCCTAATCACAAGCTCGTAACAGTTTCTCTCGATGCAGCAGCCGCCAGTTTTCCATTCGACACGCCGGCCGTATGTATGGCACGAGCAAATCCGCATCCAGATCTTGGACGCTTCTTCTACAAACCAATATTAGTTGCAGTTGCAAAAACACTCCACAGACAGAAAAAGCAGAAGACATTCTAAGAATAATAGACTATACTACGCATCATGAAATACCCCACGATCAGGAATCCATCAAATCCTGTTGTCAAAACACAAAGAAAATGGCATGACGACTCTCCCTCCCAAAACAAACGGCAAGAAAGAAAGGCCTCGAAGGAGCCAACAACAACTGCTTCATGAGTGTGACAAATCCAGAGTGTGGCAACAAAGAGCCTCTGAACAGGCAAGCAGCTATCCGATCTGCAGGAAAATGATAATCAACAACAACAACAACAACGCATGATGATGCTCCAGGATCCATTCCATGGTTCAATAATAATAATAGCCTGGAAGCTTTTTTTCCAATACACAACAACAAACACGATTTACAGTTTTCCTTGTGGTTGGCTGTCTTAAACTACATCAGGAACTCCGGCAGATCCAGACACTCTCTGGAAGGAATGTCGAGCATTGCAAGTGGAAGAAATTCCTCAGTTTCAACTGCAAGAATCATGATGAATTCCAATCGCCTCGAGTACCTACTGTAATGGATTGGATCTCAAGATGCCATGAAAATTTCCTGCCGTGAAGAAACTTTAGCTTTGAAGTTCTGGAAATTTTTAACAGGTGATAATAGTTTGTTTGCAACATGATCAGCTCGACTTCATGATGGAGCTGCTGCATCAGCTTTGCACAAGAAGAAGAACGAGGGAGGGAGGGGTCTACGGAATATCAAAGGAGCCATACGGGTACATGACTCCAACCTCAAGCTAAATTGTCGTTTCAACCATAGGCCAATGTGTTAACAAAATTCTAATCCAAGGCTAAAGTTTCAAAAATAATTTTAACTTTAGACCATATTCCAAAAATATATTCCAACCTTAAGCCAGTATGCCCAAATTTTTTAAAACTCTAAGTTAATATGCAAAATTAATTTCATCTTGGAATATAGTCTTTTGGCATGAAGTGTAACATTAAACCAATATATGTGTATTATTATTTTTAATGTGTATTTGCATCAAATATATAGAAATTCTTCATCCAATGGCTTGAGGTTATTACAATTTGACATGAGGTCATTGTCCGAAAGGTGTAAGACATTTGACTTAAGAGTGTGAGACACTTACTTAGAGAGTGCATTACATTTGACTTAAGAGTGTGAGACATTTACTTTGATAGTGCATGACATTTGTCTTAAGGGTGTGAGACGTTTGTCTTGTGAGTGCAAAACTCACAAGAAGCAAGACATTTGACTAACCAAACACTTAAGCACTCAGAACAAGCTGAATCCAAGGAGAGGGTTTTGTTGTATCTGGTGTCCAAACAAAATTTGAACAATTGCTTTTGATGCATCTGATGCACTAAAAATTGTCAAAAACAGATTAGAAATGAGAAAGTTACAGCCCCCCAAAGTAAAGGGGGTCAAAAACTAAAAAAACAAACCACAAAACACTACAAAGCTAATTCTTGAACACCCAAAATAATTCCTTGTACGATGCTCTGTTGCTATTACAGTTCAAAGATTATTTGTAGATTATTTGTAGAACTGAAGTGGCATTCCTAGAACACTTTAAATCCTTTAAAATGAATAAGAAATGAGAAAGTTAGAACCTTTGAAAAAAGGAGAGGTCCAAAGAGAAAAAAGAAAAGAAAAAAATGTGTTTTGTAAATTGGAAAGCTTATTTTTCTTCTTACTATTTTTTCATTACTCATTTGCATTTCAAAGATGATTTCTATAGCTTGAGGTAGCACTCCCCTAACATTTTAAATCACTCATGAATCACTGATGATGAAGATTAAAAGAAATGTTCGATGATAGGGTATCGATCGGTGATAGGTAGTTTTACCCTAATGTTGGTCTACCTGACATACTGACATTCATGCGAGAGAGCACCCAGGATGGTGGGCAGTGATCAAAAAAACATTTGCCTTCATAATCTGCCCGAAATTATAGAGCAATTTTTTTCAAACTGCCCCTCTTTTGTTCTGAAGTATGAAGATATTTTTAGAATGCCCAAAACTTTTTGGCATAAATGAAAACTATCTTCAACATTTATAAGGTGCCCTAAATATTGAGCAGAATAAGAATTCCCAAAATGCCAAAAAATTTCAAGCACCAGGATTTTTCAGAGTACCTAATTTTTTGGGCAGAAATGAAACAAAATCAACATGTCTAACTTTCCCAAGCAGGCTAAAATTTTCAAAATTCCCTCAAAATTTTTCAAGCATCTTAGAAAAAAAAATCTCATGAATATTTCCGAGCATAGGATTTGTTGAATTCCCAAATTTTTGAGTAAAAGTGAAAAATTTTCAACCAATAAAATATGCCTGAAGTATATCAGGCAGAATAAAGATTCTCAAACTAATCAAATATTTTTCAAGCATCTTGAGAAATGTTTTCCAGGATTCTCTAGAATGCCCAATTTTAAACCTTAAACAAAATATTTTTAAAAATCGAATTATAAGCTTCATTGCTATTTTTTTTAATAAAAATCCTAAATCAAAACAATAAAAATATTCTAATCTGAGGAATAAGTGCTAGGCCCAAGCTAAGAAGATTCTAACTCCAAGCCAAAATGGTAACTTTTTAAAACTCTAAGTCAAAATAATAAAAAGATTCTAACCCTTAAGCCTAAATAGATTCTAACCTTTAGGTCCAAATAGATTTATCTTTAAGTCTAAAAAGATTCTAAACTTAAGCCAAAATATTAAGAACATTTCAACCTTAAGCTTAAATTTTAAAAACATTCTAACCCTAGGCTTAAACATTAAAAATGTTCTACTTTAAAACCAAAATATTAATAAATATTTTAACTATAAATTAAATTATTAATAAAAACTAATTTAGGTCAAATTTCAACCAAATCAAAGTTTTAAAAATATTTAAACCATAAAGCCAAAGTCTTAAAACAGATTCTAAATACTAGGTCCAAGTGTTAGAAAGATTCTAACCCCAAACCAAAATGGTAATTTTTTAAAAGCCTAAGGCAAAATAATAATAATAAATTTAATCCTTAGGCTTAAATAAATTCTAACCATTAGGCCCAAATAGATTTTATCCTTAGATCTAAATTTCAACCAAAGATCAAAGTTTTTAAAATATTTTAACCATAAGCCAAAGTATTAAAGGATTTAGAGTCAAAACCAAATTTTTTAAAGATTCTAACCTTGAGCCCACCTCATTATGTCTTGAGATGAACAATCTTTGGTCTTACAAAGCACTTTTCCATTATATTCATATGATAAAATGAATACATTTTTAAATACGTCCTACGGTTGAACCGTGAGCCAAACAAAACTATCCTAAGGTCCAATCTAAAATTGTTTCCAATATGGCCTTTCTGATATTTCATAGGGGTCCTTAGGCACATGATATTGCACCTTACAATATTGTACTCCATGTATGTATGTATGTATGTCAACCATATTTACCTCAAAGATCGGAAAGGCCCAATAAGGAAGATCTAGAAAGCCCAGAAATGGCCTCCAGATTTCAGAAGATCTAATAAAATGAAGGTAAGCCTTAGGTAAGGCTTAAATAAGTTTTTAAAACTCAAACATGACAAATTCAGGTTGGGGAGCGACTTGAAAATACAAAGAAAAAAAAAATGCAGATGCTTCAAATAAACGAACTGCTAATATGCACATGCATTTTTCTTTTTCGAATTGCTTCATGAGCTTTTATGTGTGTTCTTTAAATCCACTAAAAAAAACCCATGGAAGTCTTCATGATTTTTGATTGAGATAAACAAGGAACCTTGCACTTCTGGTGTGGTTGAGTGCATAGCCCTCGATTTATGTGTTATTTATTTATTTTTATTTTTTCTATGTTAATGCTGGTTACCGGAGATAACTAATTAGAGTTATAAGGAATGTTACAAGGGCTGACCTAGTGCTATTCAATTATGCATCCAAAAATTCCATATAATTTGTTTCTTCTTCCCCCATTTTGCCAACTTCATCCTACTATAATTTATGTTCATAAGTGACATTCAAACCTTTTTTTTAGTAATGTCCAACACAAATAAAGAGATACACACAAAAATCATACCTTTGAGCCATCCACTTATTTCAAACATGCAATTGGACCCATGGTCATGAGTTGAGAAACACGATGAACAGTCACCCCTTCTTTATACAATCTTCTATATGCACCCACTTGATAACATATCACACCCCACGTTTGTGTCTAAAATAAAAAATGAGTTGTTCATCCAATTTTTGCATCACAAATTTGGTGGGCTTGATTTGCACAATGTGATCAAGCATGTAAATTGGAGCAAACACTTACAGTTGATTGCAGCTTGTCAATGATATCATATTAATCTTCAATTTGTTTCACCATGTCTATAACTTCATGCTATAACACATCAAGTCATTGCTTCATTTATTCCTGGGGACATTTCTATACATTTTGTGGTTAGAAATCATTGGTCTCGGAATTCAAAATATTGGGGTGGGGAAGAGGTGGGCCATTGAATATGTTTAATTACATTCAATCTATAATATGCTAGATTCACCTCCTTCTTAACTTTTGCCTCTAGTTTGTTATAAGTTTTCCCAATATTCTTGTTGGATGTTGGATACTTGCCAACCATCTTCAATCCTATTGCTTCAACTTGAACACACTACCACCATAATACGGCAAAATAATCCATTCCTTGCATTTAGTTTTTGTAAACATCAAATTTATCTACTACATGACATTCTTCTTGAGCCAATAAAATAAAAAAACTTTAGGATTGAAAACTCGAATGTTTAGATAATAGGAGTAAAAATATATATATTTTTCCCTTGTTGGACTACAACACATAAATCTGGGCAAATATATTAGAACATTAATTTGGAAAACCACATAAAGCATGTAATATGACGGGTATAATTTGTATCTTATTTAAAACAAATTTAACATAAATAAACTAGACCAAAATTAAGGTGATGTATGCAATACATATTAAAGTATGCTCCAAATACAACTTGTATGCAATTTAAATATGACCATTATACATAACCGGTAATATATGGGTACATCTTAATATATACCCATATAATAATGATTATAATACATTTAATACACAATTGTGGACCTCTTATGCCTAAAATATGTATAATACATTTGGAATACCCATAGGGCTACGACTCATTTGGTGACATTTGCAATTAATGGTAGGTAGAGGGGTTTTCTTGGATGGAAACCATGTCAAAAGCTATCCAAATGAAAGGATGAAAAAATCCATTAGTCATAAGTTAGTCACAAAGTAGTTGCAAGCAAGACCAAATGGAAAAATTTGTTGTAGATATTACCAACAATAGTCGCAAATAGTCACAAGTTGGTTGGTTACAAAAGCCCAATTTTCTTCTAGTGATTCTTGCAAAGGAAATTCTAATCTTCAACTTTCATGTTTGCTACCTCCACATTTAGTTTAAGCTTTTTTCTATTGGATTTTCATGCAAAAAGTTACTTTCAAATCTTACATGTAGCAAAATTTGCAATGCAATTTTTTGGGGGCATTGTGAAATTTGATAAAAACTTGGCATTGTGACAAGAAATTGATTGATTGATTGCATATTCCCAAACTATAGTGTTGATTGAACATTGCCAATGAATGTAAGATGTAGTAACATAACCATGGTTGACCTCAAAATCACAAGCCATCATTGACTTTTTATCAATGATGGGCATTGTCGAAACAAAAAGTGGCAATCCCATTTTTGAGTGAGTAATGTTGATCCTTAAGTTGAAAGCATTTGGCAATAATCACATTGTTATATCAGTTAGAAAGAAGGATCATCACATATGTGATCCTCTTTGGTCAAACAATTTTGGAGTTGAAAGCATCTAACAACAATCACATCTTTATATGAATAAGATCCTATTTGATTAAACAATCTTGAAGTTGAGAGCATATGGTAAGAATCACATCTTTATATCAATCAACATATGTGATGCAATCTATTCATGAACTTTGTTAATCCAATAATAGGTTAAATTAGGGGTAGGAAAATATTTAGGAAAACCAAGAAATGCAAATGAAACAACACATTAATGCACCAATTTCATCCCAAAATCAATTTCCATTTCTTTAAGTATACAACATTTTAAGAAAATGCAACCTTATCAATTTGAAACATTTTATTGATATGCACATTTCTTAGGCTTGTTTATAATGAACTTTAGTTTGTGGGTAAGGCCATAAAGCAAGGAAGAAAAATGCTTTTAGAATTTAAAAAGACATCATTTTGGGGTGTGCATATGCCAAAATAATACTATAAAATTCATGATTTTGTAAAAGTACATTTCATGAATTCGTTGCTAGACATCAAATCAATGAACAATCAAGGATCCCACTTAATTTGATGGATTTCAACTAAAGAACATTATTGTCCACCATGGATGATATTGGAATAAAGGTTAAACATTAAAGGTCACCTAAATCACAAAAACATCCAAATTTTGGTTACTACCCTATTAGTGTAAGCACCATTACAATTCATGATTTTTTTATTGAATTTTTTATTATAAAATACACAAAATGACAAGTGTAAAAAAAAAACCACCTTATCAATTTAAACAAGTCAATTTGGATGTACTATCATTATTGGGTAGTCAATTTGGACCTTGTCAATTTGACTAATGGCATTATTGACTTTTGATTCATTATTTGATTGGTAGACAATGAACCATTTGAATGGGTCAAATTTATACCTAAATTAAAATCATTTTTGGATTATTTTATTTTAATAGTTAGGTAGGTAGGTAGGTAGGTAGTAAATATGTCTATGTAGGTTCAAAAAAAAACATTTAGGTAGGTAAATGCTAGCCTAGCCTACCTAACCTTATCTCATTGAGTTACTTTAATCTAATTTGCCTACCTTAATTCTTTAAGCATGCACATAGATTGGAAGTATAATAAATTGAACCCAAACCTCCACAATGATAAACCAAGTCCTTACCAATGGATTACACCATCAAAGGTGATCAACTTTTGTCAAGTTTTTAATTTCCCATGTTTATTTCACATCATTAAACATAACGGTTAAACCTAAATGACAACTAGAGGATAAACTTAGGCTAAACATAATAGCTTAATCAAGTGGCTAAACCTAATGGCTAAATTTAGTGGCTTAATGTAATGGCTAAACAAAAACAAAACTTAGGTGAAAATTGCTATCTAAAATTAAGTTAAACATAATGGCTAAATCAAGTGATTAAACCTAGTGGCTTAATGTAATGACTAAACATATTGGTTAAACCTAATGATTAAATCTAGTAGTTAAAAATAGTTAATAAACTTAATATTTGGCTAAATTTAATGGTTAAACATAATGATTAGAAACATGTTTAAACATAATGTTAAACTTAATTGATGCCTAATGGTTAAATTTTGATTAAACATAATGGCTAAATATAATGACTAAACATAATGATTAAACTTTGACTAAACATAGTGGTTAAACTTAAGCTAAACTTAGTGCTTAAACATAATGATTAGAATTTGGTTAAACAAAGTGGCTAAACATAGGCTATATTTAGTGGTCAAAATTAATAATGGTTAAACTTAGGTTAAACCTAGTGGGTAAGTCTAGTGGTTAAGTATAATGCCTAAACCTAGGTTATAACTAATGACTATTCTTAGTGGTTAAATTTAAACTACACCTAGTGGCCAAATTTAATGGTTCAATTTAAATTCAACCTAATGTTAAACCTAGTGGTTAAACCTAATTGTTACACCTAATGGCTCCACTTAGTGGTTAAATTTAAGTAGGTAGGTTCTACAAAGGTGAAAAAATATAAGTAATTACATAAATAGGTAGGTGAGAAGGCATAGGTAGATAGGTAGCTATAAAATTATCCTTGGGTGGTATCATTAGGAATGTCACACTTCAAATTTCTATGACCCCTTTAACTTCAAGACAACATAGGACTCACATAAAGAATAATTTTCATTCCAAGTTATTTATCAAAAGGTTACCCAACTCATGTACAATTCAGAAATTTAATTAAATTTACAAAAAAAATGTGTTTTGATGTGGAAAATGAATGCATAAGGAAAATATTTCAAGAATGTCATAGGAAGGATTGTTTTTATTAAGAACACAAAAGGAATCTATTTTGTTGGGAATTTTTCTTGGACGTTAATTTTTTAAAATATTTCAAATGTCAACTTATTTGATGTCTTTTATAGATAATTGATTGAATCAATTTTGATTTAGTCATGAATTTTTGAAATTAAGATCATGAAACCCAAAAGGCCATTGATATTAAGAACATAAATGATAATTATTTTCACCATTTGTTGTTTTAATGACTAATTTGGATCATTCTCTTGTGCACGTACCAAATAAATAAGAAAAAAATATAATGTGTAAATCTAAGGACACTTAAAAAAGAAAAAGTCAGGAATTGGGTCAGGAGTGGGTTAGGAATGGTTCACGAATCAAATTATTATGCATATTATACATTTTTGAGTGTTCATTATTTTTCATGAATGTGTGCATAGGTGGGGAACACATAGCCCACCTAGTCTAATCAAATAACCCAATGTATAAGTAAATGAAATTTTATTTCTTAAATTGGGTCCAATGTTCATTTGATTTTGGTAAGGTGGTTCCTAGTGGTACCACCCAAGGAAAAGTTTGCTAGTAGATACAAAGATAGGTAAATAATAGGTAGGTGGGTGGGTGAGGAATAGACAACTACGTAGATAGCTAAGTAAATAGGTAGAAGATAAATACATAAGGTAATAGACCATGTTGCATTTGACTAAAAATGATTCACCATCTTGATTAAAAACCATTAGTCATTTTGACTAAAAATCATTGGTCATTTTAATTAAATGTTCAATTTGATTAAAAACATTGGCCATTTTGACTAAAGTTATACAACTTGATTGTATGTATTTAATTAAATGAATCATTATAGTTAAATTGATTAGTGAAAAATACGTGTGTCATTTAAGTCCTTGACCTTTGTTAAAATGTACATGTACATACTAAAAAATGACAAATTAGTCAACTTGAACTTCTTAAAGAAACCATTATTTGTAGTGCTGAAAAATCATGTATGCCTTATATGGATGCAAGTTCATAAATTTTCAAATCTGACACAAAAAATTTGCCATCATGGACCCAAAACCACTTCACAAAACACATCTATAAGCCTGGTAGCTTCAATACTAAATAGTTGAAAAAAGAAAAAGTGTAGCAAACTAGTCAATCAATAGCAAGGCCAATTTAGTTCACATTATTTACAAATGTCACAAATAATAAACCACAGATTGACAACAATTGATAAAATTAGAATGGAAAAATATATGAGACATTAACTTACTATTAGTGAAAATGTTCACCTCTTATTTTTTGTAGGTTAAAGGAAGAGATTGACATTCGAAACAAAAACAAAAAGTTCATAAAATGTGCATTTCATTTTTCCACCTTGTTTTTTTTTCTTCATGACCTTTTTTCATATTTTCTTCCAACCTATTGTGTGTAGCACCCCTAAGACAGTGGAATTGAAATAGGAACCAATCAAATCCAAACCCCAACAAAGATAAATGTTCACCATTTATATTTGTCTATTCAATTGTTGAGCCAATGCCATTATACATTTGTGGTATTAGTTCACCCCAACCACTATTCAACAAAACGTTCACCACTAAATCCATTAACAACTTGGTTAATTATGATTGTTTCATGTGAATATTTGTCATTGTCAAATATGGAGATGAATTTTGATTAGCCATTATTAAGCTTCTAGATTCATGAGTTTTCACATTTTGAATTTGTATGCCAAACTCAAAAGTTGCCTTCAAATACGATTTATATAAAATGTACTATATATATATGCAATGTTTGGGAATTGACCTTTGCTAGGAATGTTCATTTAAAGGTCATGTTTGTGTTTTTGGTGACTCATATTACATTTCACAAAGCTCCTTGACACGGATTCTCTAGATCCCTCTTCATGGGAACACATATTCTTGTAGCCAATGGTCATAATCATAGTTTAGATGATAAACAAATGCCTTAGTCTTATCTTCTTCAATCACAAGGTGTGGATAAAATGTGTTAGATGAAGACTTGGTTAGTTTGAATCACATGCCACCAACAAAAAAATTGTGTTATTAATTTTTTAAAAATTGAACTATTTTCAAACATCTATGTGCATATGAAAAGTAAAACCCTTGTATTTTGCCATGAAGCTTTCAAGATGACTTGTAGTGGCAAAATGTCCTAAAATCGACAACATTTATCTTAAATTAATAAATTAATTACAATAGGCATAAATTGATAACCATAAATCTTATGAGAGGGTTGCCATGTTGTTTCATTATGGGTAGAACATTCTTGAATTGGCCAAAGCCTTGCACTATGTTCCTACTTGTGCAAATCACTCCATTATGGCCTCCTAGATATGTCTTTTTGGCTACACAATCTTGATCATAACTACATGGACATCCTTGTACCTTCATGCACACATGTATGACCATGTATCAACAAAATTATTCTCCACTTTCTACAAGTCAAAACATTAAAAAAATTATAATTATCCATTATAACTATGCAGTATCATGCAATGTGATTTGCAAAAGATTGAAAATACTTTTCCAAAAAAATAGAAAAGAGGTAAATCATTGTCATTGCAACATGTTCAACTATAATTCCATGATTCCCCCATAAATTTTTTTCATCAAATTTATATCCTAAGTTAAACAATAAGTCTTATTGATGTCATAGACCTTTAGTACAAGTTTTTTAGTCCCTAAAAAACCAATTTGATGATCAAAGGAACCCATCAATGGAAGATTAAACAAACCTTGCAATTCTTATGCAAGAGCTTTACAAAACCTTAGGGTTTCCTTCACTTTTGATGTCGTGTGTCCTAGTTCCCTTCTAAGAGCTTTTACAACATTAGTGTCTACTATATTTCCAAAAACATTAGTAACATAAAACACATTAACAACCTTGTTGTCTTGAATCACAACATCTGACCTTACAACTAACAAATCACTTTTTCAAAACATTCAAGACACATAAGATAACCTACCCTATCATATTTATACAAAGTTTTAATTTCAAACCTTGCATCATGAAAAAGTTGCAATAAATACATCATTTTTTCAAGGAACATTCTAAAAGGTTCTTGTTCACTATCCAAGAAAGTATATCAAATAGATTAAGTGCTATGACATAGAGGAAAAAAAATCCTACGTCACAAGATTTCTGATCAATGACAACTTTTAAACACAACTTCATCCATTTTTCAACTTCCATATCAATAATATAACCATTGCATTGACGTGACAAATGTAATATTTTTGTTAAAGAAAAGAACACATAACAAGCTTAAGTTTAAGAAACCATTTCCAAATAACAATCACCTCCATAATTAAACATACTGGGTGAAAGCACACAACGAGGGGGCCATTTTGGGCACATTCACAACATGTATGTAAAGTATATTTTTACAAAATGTATTGCATTTAATTTTGGGTTTCACTTTTGGTATTTGGGCTTGATATTTTGATTTTCACAAAGTTAATGATATCTAATGAAAAAAAGAAATAAATTGTAAAAACTTAAATTCAAGGAATATTGAGTATATTTATGGTATATACAATATAATATAGTCTGTTTTTATTTTTGGATTACACTAGCTTTGGGTTTGAATCAGTCAATCAAAAAAAAATTGAAATGAAAATTAAAAAAATTACCCATCTCACATATCTTGTCATCATCCGTTTGAAAGTGATAGATTGTCAAAATGTTAATTTACCACATACTTATGGTCATAACCTCCAAAAACACCCATTTGTGATATGATAATTATCAAACTCTTCACATGACTCATAAACATATTCCAATCATATGGAATCACAATGTTTAATAGATATTACAAATTTCATAAAGACTAAAAATAATTTCAATCATTTTTTGAGTATATTTGCATTTTTTAGTACATAGTGACATATAATTTTTTGCCACAAATATACTTTGGAACCTCACAATATAAGTTGGAAAAATGAATTTTCTTTGCGATTGAATTTCTTGTGTTATAATCTACCATATTATGCAAAAATTTTGGAAAAATATGTTCCAATATTACCATGGTTGAAGTTCAAACATGGACACCCTTGGAAAAGAGTACAATGTGACAACATTTTTGGCCCCTCGTAGTTGCTTTCACCCTACCATTCAACATTTCCATACATGCATTCATTAGTCTCAAATTATTGTGTTTTACATCAATTAAACTTCATACCCATATCTTTTTTCTAAGCTTGCATCCACTTACATAGGTATCAACAAAAGAAGTTCATGGACTATCACCTTGATTAGGGAGTTGTGAAATGTCCTAATCTTCCATTTGCAATAATAGATGACATTGTATTTGAACAAGATTAGTGCCATTGGAATTGATAGTGGCATGGAAAACAATATATTGCACTTTAGCGAATGTGTAAATGATATTAAACATAAGTTTGGGTTGGTATTTGAAAAAAACATTGATGACATAATCGCCCCTTTTGTGATGGCTTTGAATGGGAATCACAAGCTTGTCCTTGTCCATCATGCTACTTCTACTACTATTACACCTTGTTATTGGTGGGAACTCAAAAGCTTCATAATCTTTATTCAAACATCATTTAGTGCAACCTAATCTTGGTATGAATTGCAATGTTTGTTTTAGCTTTTCCTCCTCCTTTTTTTTTTTTATCATTGCCTCCTCCTTTCATGACTTTGAAAAACATGGTTTTGATGTGTTTTAGTTGATTGCCATTTGCAATTGGCCCTAAAATCTCCTCATTTATGACATACATGACACAAGTTGTTCTCAAGTTGTATGTCTAGACCTTTGCCACATTCACGTTGCAGCTTGTTTTTGTTAGAACATTAAAAACCTCAAACATAAGCCCTTGCAAATACATCTAACACAAAGCAAGGAATTTTTTTAGGAAACACTATTATGTTTACTCCTTTATGGCCATGCAATGAAAAAGGCTTCACAAAAGGTCATAAAGTCCAAAGTAATTTAGCAAAAAAAAACAAAAACTTGTAGATTAATGTAAAAATCTTATGATGAAAGAAAACAAATAATAAGGTAAAAGTAATACAAAATGTTAAATGGTAAAGTCTACCTAGCTAAGTTTGCTTCATGTATGACAAAATGGAATTCAAAAGGTGTTTGCCACATTACTAAGAAATAACCTTTACTTGCACATGCATTAGGCCTAGTGTTGATTACCCAATTTGCTCATTTTTTCT
>Ga0209611_10001416_pt1 | contig 40711 bp, 29 predicted proteins | sample S1TSphgellanicum_3_FD_187693 | JGI IMG/M metagenome (GOLD analysis project Ga0209611, IMG submission 187693) | Host-associated microbial communities from peat moss isolated from Minnesota, USA - S1T2_Fc - Sphagnum magellanicum MG (SPAdes) (version 2) | ecosystem: Host-associated > Plants > Peat... | reverse complement strand
GATTAAAAATAATTTAATTCAAGGGCTTGTATCAAATCAATCTAATGCACCAAATGCTTTGATCTTGAACTTTAAATTTAATGGTTGGTCAACATGCATTGTCAAGTCAGAACTTTATAAATGAATAGTATCAATCAAAGGTGAAATTGAAATTGACACGGAAAAATGACTAGTTAATATTAGTTTAAAATGCAACTAACATGAAAATGCCACCTTTTTAACAAATTGACCTTTTTTGTTAGTTATATGTAGCCATAAAACTACATTGAAAATTATATAATTTCTATGCATGGTTCAAATAGGGATGTTGCCAAAAACATAAAAGGATGTCTAGAAGATAAATTAATTTCATAATTAATTTGTAGCCAAATTTGGCTAAATTTTCTTATGGATCATTGCCACTTTAGTTACATTTCAAAATTGATAAGAGAAACATTGAACTTCAACATTGAAAATCAATTAACTTTTTTTACAAAAAAAGGCATAGATCAAGTTCTTGTACTCCATCATGGCTACAACAAGTTTGATTCCCATTGTGGCTTTGTAGTGCTTGCATTGGAATAAAATTGCAAAAGAAATGAAAAATATGAAGGTGTTGGGTACTTTGATGTTGGATCTAGAAGTTATTCCAATTTTGTAGTGTTGTTAATGATCATGCATGTTCAGAGTTCTTCATATCCCATGCACATTTTGCTCATTGCCTTCCATCACTTCATGTACAACTCCAACATTGTTGTTGCCTTCCATCCCTTCCCTATTTGAACATTTTGCAAAATTAATGTCATCAAGTATGCAATAACTTTTACCCCACATTATAATGCTTTTCCATGCACCTTTGTTATTAAAAATGAATATCTACCTTCACCACCTTAGCTCAACATTGCATCTTTTACATAATTTACACATGCAAATATAGTCCTCCATACATAACCTTCTTTACTCTTACAATATTTTGAAAGGTTGTCCCACATTAAAGCTCCATTACTTCTTACAAAAAATTTAGTGTTTATTGACTTTGAAAATAATGTTATGTGATTGGGTGCAAATACACACAAAGGAGCCAATGTGATTACTTCACAAAAGGACTATGAATCATTTTTAATCTTTTTTGATATGAAATAATTTTTGAATGAAGTCTTTTGCAACTTGTTATTAAAAATACATATAAATGCCCTAATAGATCACTTGTTTTGTGTTAATCATTGGTGAATAAATATGAATTTTTCAAAGTGTGTAAATTTTGCCAAATTCTATGTTTCATTTTGAAATTTTAATATAATTTTGAATTGTACCAAAATATGCTAGTTCTAGCTTTTTTTTTTTTGGTTGTTTCATAAACCACAATTTTTTTGGTATGCCAATGTGCACATTACACCCCACTTACATGTGGTAAAAGACTTTTGAAAATTTAAAATTTTGAAAAATACTTTGAATTTGTAAAAGTTTCAAATTTTATATCTTTTTAATTGTGATTGTTTTTCGAATGTGACTAGTGGTTTATTATCATCTAAATTTTTTGACTATAAAAAATATTTTATTGAAAATAATCCTTTACCTAGTCCTTTGTAAAATTAACCACAATAATATACAACACATATTCAAGTTCAAACGTCCTTTATTAAAACCAAAACCCAAAGTTTAATTTAATAAATTTTTAATTTGAATTCTTCGACATTCATATTTATCATTTAGCACAACTTGAAATAATTGGGTGCATGTATACACATAAGAGCCAAAAACCATGTCAAATAGTGGTGAAAACTATGAACCTTTTTACATTTAAAAGTTATGTTGATCATTCCAAATTATGTTAAATGACTAATATGAATTTTGAAAGATCAAATTAAAAATTCATTAAATTAAATTTTGGGTTTTAGTTTTAGTAAAGGATGTTCAAACAAGTTGAATATGTGTTGTGGGTGGGTGTAAGTTAAGGTGGACCACTTTTTGCATCACATTGTAGGTTTTGCTAGAATGTCATGGGTTAACATGCCATAAAGTCATCATTATGCCAAATTTTGCATTGAATTAAGATTTTCAACTTGAATAAGAAGACATCTATATAAAATATTATAACATGTAGTCTCCAAATATAGAATATTAAACTTTTGAAGTTGAAAAATATGGATTAGTTTTTTGTTTGTGGTTTGACACAAATATATTTTTGATTATGAATTTTGTTTAAGTTATTTTATAGGGATTCAATATATGATATATTAAAGCAAAAGTAACATAGATGCAAAAGAATTGTTCAAAAAACTTTAATCCAAAAGAAAATATGGACTTTAAATGTCTAAAAATGGACCTTATTTTCAAAAGTTCATATCATTCATTCTTTGATGGATTTCAATTTTTTTTTTCTTTAATATGCATGTTAAAAAGTTATGTAGTTGGGATTTTATCCATATAATCTTTATTATTTCATTAACCACATTTAATCCCCCACTTAAACAATGATATCATAGTAGATTACAATTATAACACTATTGAATGGACTTTTTATGGGTCATTTATTTGTCAAAATTGATCCACTTTACTTTGCAACCACCCCTACCTCAAATTGTTGTTAATTTTACAAAGGACTTGGAAAAAGACTATTGTAATAATAATGTAACTTTGATGGTGAAAAAATTTAGATGATAGTAACCTATTACCCACATTCAAAAAATATTCACAATTTAAAGATATGGAATTTGAAACTTTTAGAAATTCAAAGTAGTTTTCAAAATAAAAAATTTCCAAGAATCTTTTACCACATGTAAATGAGGTGTAAAAAGGCATATTCACAATCAAAACACCCAAAAAGATAGTCTAATGAAAAAAAAACTACAAAGGATTATTTTGGATTTTTATTACATTTATTATTTCATGATTATAGTGGATTGGTACATGACTATAGTTAGAATGATGTCATGTTAATCTAATAAAAAAATCCAAGAATAAATTGGATATAATATAAATGTTTTTTTGAGTCAATTTAAATAATTTGAGTCCTCGTTTTAAATGTAATTTTCATCTTTAAGGAATCAAAAGGAATGTATTAAACAATTTAATTCAATTCAATTTTCTTTCATGGATAAATAATGCATAGATATATATTGTTTGAAAATGTTCATATAATGCATTTGATTAAATAATATAAAATATAATAATTTTGAGGGTTACAAAATTCATTTTGAAAGGGCAACAAAGAAAATAATTTTTTTTTTCAATTTGGTTGATTTTTTGTATTCAATAAGATTAGAATTTGTGGCCCCAAATGTTGGCAAAATGTGCAAAAACATGTTACATTGTATATACAATTATGTATTCATTTTCTTTATTTCTGGTTTTTTACCAAAATATTTATGCATAATTACATATGCATGTGAAAAATCAGCACCACCATGAAATTTATTATTATTTGAATTATCCAATATCTTTCACATAGATTTATTCCATTTAGATTATATATTTGGTAGATAGTAAAAACAAAATCCTTGAGTCTTGTGGTCAAAAAGTGGTACCCTGATTATGAATATGCCCAAAGTGCATGACATACAAAATGAAGTTGTAGTTTATGATACAAGAAACAAAAACCTAAAGTAATTCTAACATATTTTGGTATGATTCAAAATTATGATAAATTTTCAAGATGAAACATAGAATTTGGCAAAATTTACACACTTTGAAAAATTGATACTTATTCCACAATGATTAACATAAAACATATTATATATTGGGGCAACTATGTGTATTTTTTATAACAAGTTACATAAGATTTTAGTCAAAAAAAATTTCATCTGAAAAAGTGAAAAATGTTTTAAAAAGTCTTACAGTCCATTTGTAAAGTAATCATGTTGGTTCTTTTGTGTCTACCTGCACCTGATTAACATAAATTTAAAATGTCAAGAAAAAATATATGTAAAATAATTCATAGTTTTCATCACTATCTGACATGGTTTTTGGCTCTTAGATGCATACTTGCATCCAATTAACATTTTCATTAATTGAGTATACCTTATAATGACTTGATCTATTAACCGTAATCCACATGTAGGGTTTTGTAAAATTATAGATCAAGGATGAAGGCTAAATTTGACAAAATTTAATCATAGGTATAAACATTTAAGTTATTGCCTTTGAATTTGTCATATCAATTCCAGTTATTAAACAAGTCTTGAACCTAACATGTTTTTTTAAATACATACAGTAGTCTCTTGTTTAAGTACGCAACTTGAACCTCGGAGTTTTGTGCGTACTTTACCGGTAGCTGCGTATTTTAGACGCTCCATTCCCAAGTGCTAGACACTCCATTCCCAAGTGCGTACTGTAATTAGTCTCGAACTTTGTGCATTAAATGTTGGGTTTCACCATTTCATATTGAGATTTAATAAAATGTCTTTATTTGGCGAATACCATTGAAAGAGGGGTAGGGGTGAAAGGAGGCCAGGGTGAAGACATGGTTACTTTAGGGATAACTCTATCTTATATATAAATTCACTACGTCCCTGACGGAGCTCGGGTTTCAAACCGACCGAGCTTGGCGCTAATCGGAGGGCGGAATTTCTTGTTCCCAATCTGTGGGCAAAGCTATTGGAGGAAATTAGGTTACAACATTCTAGCGCGGAATGGAGACCCGGGATAGCCGACATCAAGAACGGGGTGCAGGGCTAGGTCCGGTCCGAACTGTGTGTGATGGAGCTCGGCAACTTTTGCTCCAGAGAACACCCATTGAGGGAAGTTATCAGTAGTCACTTTTTGGAAAGTTTTTGGTATGGTCATTGCTGATTTTAGGTACTGTAGCTGTGCAAGATTACAGAACGTTTCTCGAGGGTTTTTTTTTTTTGCAAATTGTTTTTGTCATAAAATTGCAAATTGCAAAATGGCCATCATCTGTAGGAAGATGTGGAAAAAGTGGGCAATTATCTGAAGGAAGATTTAGCCAAACCTGGGTACAAATCCAAACATGAAAGCACAAAGCGTTGGGGGTGGCTGGAGTGGCGTAGCCACGAGTTACCCACTAGTTATTATAAAAACAGGAATGAGTGAGTACATATGTTCCACTAAAAAATGTTGATCCCTAAAAATTTTGTCATAAAATGCGTACTTAACCGGGATGCGTACTTAAACGGGTGCGTACTTAAGTGGGAGGCTACTGTAATGTTAGGTTGAGATTCTAAAACATCCAATTCAAGGATTGATTTATTTTGATTTTTGATAGATTCAACAACATGAAAAAAGGCTTGAATTTGAAATTTCTTGGGATTGATATATAAGGTATGATAACCTAAGCCATTTGGGTGAAAACATGGTAAATTATACACAAAAAGTAATGTAAGCAGCAAAATATAAAAGTCTTTGAATAGAAGGACTAACAAGTAGATGATTTTATGGGGATATAATATTATTTCAAGAGTACATTATTTCTTAACTCTTGATTACATGGACTTCAAAAGCTAAATTGCTATAATCATGTTATTTTAAAGTATTTGCAAGTAGTTGAAAATAGGTGAAATGTTTTTGCAAGTATTTTTTCTTTTTCAAGCATCTCAACGTGGATGTGGTGAACATTTTAATATAATATTTTTGGTTAATTGAATTTGTTTTAATATAGATGCCCATGAAAAAAAATTAAATTTTTTATTTATTTAAAAATGTTAAAGGAGAACTAAAAGTTCAAAAAATTATTTTTTTCTTGTTTTCAAGTAGAAAACAAGGTAACAAGTATGTACAAAACATCTTGTGTGCACCTATGTGTTTTAGGTTGAAATGTAATTGTTGGCAATCACACATTGACAATGCAAATTGAACTTAAAAACAAACATGCCAAATATATTTGTAAACACAAGTGTCTTCAAAGGAAACTTGAAAGTAGAAAAAAATTGTCAACGTGATGCACGAATTATAAACTCCAAATTCCCTTTGAGCTAAAACAAATTTAAACACAAAAAAACCAAAAAGCTTGAAACTTGACTTTCAAGTTTAAACACACTTCAATTTGTTTTGTTAGGGTATGAGTCTAGAGGCCAAATTTTAATAATTGGAACACAAAAGCATTTCATTAATTAATACTTATAAAATCACGATATTGATTCGTTGTTGTATATTTTGTAAACTCGTGAAGCCACCAAATCCCATTGTTGTTGAATGTCATCTTCTAGCACAGGTTCTTGGAATCAATTTAGCTCCAAAAATTCACAAACTTGAACAAGTGAAATCTATTCATTATCTTGGAAGCATTTTGCCATGAAAGCTTTAGGTGTGCACTTTGATTTTACAAATCCGAAAACCCCTTTCATTGTAGTCCCTTAGTTGTAACTTGGTTTTACAAGCTTGGAAGCTACATGGCAACACGTTGTAATGAAACATTCATTTTAACCATACCATAAGGTGAAGGAAGGTGGGGTAGGCAAAAAGGCCTTGTGTGATGTGAGGAGCTTTGGTTCAATGGTGATTGTGATGAGAGAGATGACATTGCTCTTAATTTGTTGTGATGCCTTAAATTTTAGCAAAAGAAAAAACAATTTTTTTTCAAGCTTGCAATCTCAAGGTCAAATCCTTGGATGCATTTTGACAAGTTTTAACCAAAAGAAATGTTGGGAGAAAAGCATTTTACATCAATGAATTGCTTTTGTGTTCCAACTATTTCTACTATCTACCATTTTAGCAAACCATGCATCATAACATCTTTCATATAGCAACTTGAATCTTTCATTATATTTTTCATGGGTATTTTTTCAGTTATTAGGAATTACATGTTTCATTTCAAGTCAGGGTTTTCTATTTTTTATTTTTTGAAAAAAAGATTGGTTGAATTTACACTAGGGAAAAGAAAATTCTGAAATTTTTGGTCCAAAAAATATCAAAATTTTTTGAGAAAAAGAATCACTCCTAGCAATGCGGTGATGGGAAACTGTGCCTTGATTTCAGAGAAGAGAGAAAACCAGAGATCTCTTCCAATGCTTCTCAAATACTTATGCACAACTTCTCATCTGGGCATTTTTTTTTTCAATTTCAAGATATCGAAAACTTGGTGAATATTTCCAAAGATTTCCCAGTTTTATTGGTAAATAAAGGACAAAAAGTATTGTGGAACAATCACTGCAAGCTTCTCATGAGTTCAATAGCCAAGTTCATAATACTATATATATACAGAGACGTAGGGAGGAGACGGTGCAATTTTTTTTTTTTGCATATTAATGTAAATTGGCTATTTCAAATCCACCTCCAAAACACAAAACATGATCGCAGAAAACGTGGCAAATCCAAATAAAAAAGAAAACTAACAATGCATATTCATAAAATCCTTAAAATAATTAGAAATTTGTACACCAACAATATTTTTTAGCAAAAATGGTATGTGGCAGACGTCGATGTCCGTCCTTGCTTTTGTGTACATGACAAACAGTTGTCGCCGCGCTCCAATCATCAACCAAGTCTTTAAACAGCTCTTTCTATGATGCATTCTCATGTCTTGACAGCATCGGGTCCAGTACGACGCTAGAAGCTGTAAATCTCTCTCTCTCTCTCGTGAGAGATCCATGGAAGAATTAATTCATCTAAATCTATTGAAGGACATTATTGTTCGAATTCTCACAAGTGTCCTCCAATGCCTTGTACTGTCCTCTTGTGTTGCATGAGGAAATAGTTTGTGAAATGTGAGATTGTAATCGATCCATGCTGTGGTAGGTTTGATGTTGCAGTGTGCACTAGACTTCCTTTTGTCCTGCACAACATAAAATATCATCTGAATTGCAGGGCGAGAAAATGACACTAGTTAGAGCTTCTATCCAGAACAAATATTTCATAGAATATTATATTTGGAAATTACTACAACCAGTTTAATAGATTGTGCAAATCAATGCAACAGATTACCTAAACCATTTCAACAATTTTGTTAATATGATATATTATATTAACAATTGTCATTTATAATCAATAAATTTGCAGTACTGAGAAACTGAATTTGTGTTTTGAGAACCAACAATCTTGACACACTATCGATAATGTGAAGGAAATCCTGTCTCCGAAATCAGCAATTTGCTTCCAAATAAGCTTAGTGAATTAGGAGTGATTTTAAAAATTAATTTTCTTAGTTTATGCGGGAGTGCCACCTAGGGATGTCTGCACCACTACCGATCTGATGATATCACATTTCCAAACATGAGAATTAATAGGCTCTTTTGATACCTATTGAGGCTAAGTATGAAATTTAATCTCTCAGGGAAACTTGGAAAACAGGTTTTGAAGTTCTGGAAACCATTAGATGGGTTGTTGTAGGAAAAAAAAAAATTAAGAAAGTGGATATATTCTACTGGAACTCTCTGCAAACAAACAATGCGTTAGGTATATTAAAAACATATTGCTTTTGTGGTAGCCTTGTGTTACTAGGCATTATTCCTCTGCCCCACTACCAGGCAGAGACAAGTTTTGGAAACTCAAACTCTACAGACTTACTTACAACGCTTAAAAGAAATAATTACTGGGTTTTTTTGTTATTGCAGGACTTCCCAATTCTATTTAATCACATGAATGCATTACAGTGTAATCCTGCCAACTGTTTCAATAGTGAAATTTTTCCACCAGCCATGCAATAGCTGAGCCCAGTTAGGGTTATGGCCAGAGCTGCAAACAACAAATCATGTGAGGTCTGTTCATGCACAGAAAGACATCCACATATACATTATCACAGTTGAAATACAAGAATTCCTAAGTCTAAGCATGAACAGAACCTAAAACAACAAAATAATTTGCATGTGAACCCTTGAACAAGTCTTAGATCATAACTGGGCAATGATGGTATACATGTACATTCTGTTCTAAGAATAGAAACCAATAATAAAAATGGAAGCAAAACGTGGATTCATATAATCCAGGAAGAATCTAGATATCATGTAGATGCGCATCTAGTCTTTGGACTGCACTGTTATCATAAATGCATGACAACATGGTAATGTTGTCCAAGTCTGCAGATCAAATTGAAAAAAAAAGAGCATGGCTGTACCAGGCTCCACGGACTCATAAAATCACTGGCCAACTACATGAGAAGAAATTAATGTGCAATATGTTTTGTAGAAAAGAAAAGGAAAGCTTGACAGAAAAGACCTAAATGCACAAACTACAACTTGTATGCATGGCAAGGTGGACTCTCTGATGATTGAACAATCTCAAGCTCTGAGCTTTTCTGGTCTGGACTGTGTGATGTAACTTCAAGAGATTTGAAACCTCTCAATATGCTAACTAGCCATGAGGATCACCATCCTATAATTCAATGCAATACTTTTACTTGGTCTGGCTAGTGAGGACAGCTATAAGCAGCACTTCTAAGTGAACCCTGGCTGCAAACAAGATGGTGTGGATCATGTGTGATGCACTTATCCAAGATGTACAACAACTCATGTGAGAAAAGCAACTTTGCGAACATACACATGTGAAGTTCAAACTGGGAAGCACATCATGCAGCTCCGTGCAGACATAGCAAGAGTTGAAAAATAACTGAAAGACCTTAAGCTTAAGCTGACATATTTGATGCAAAGAAATCCCAAAAAGAAGAAGCTAAAATAAATGCAATAGAGATCAATGTTCATGATTTTTTTAGAAGTCTCAATGATCTGCAACCAAAAAACACTGAAATGTATGCAAAATCGATCAATGTTCATTAGTTTTTTCCACATCCTAATCTGCAACCGCCTGTAAAGCTGCAGCAGCCAGAGAGATATTAAGGAGTCCACAAGTGGGGAGAAAACCAGAATCAATCAGATCATTCCAACTGCGCCAGCTCCCACTCGATCAAAAACTCATAGGAGACATTGCTTGCATCTACGCAGCACCGCTGCCCACCAACCCCACAAAGCCCGCTTAACTTTCTTTAAAATGCAACGAGTCCAAGAACTTAAAAGCAGTACATCTCTTACCGATCGTGCAGGTTCTTTGTATAACTGAACGCGGGTGCCTTTGATCCGTCTCTTCTAAACCATAACATAACAGTGCATAAACTGCATAAGCTTGCATGCATCACTTAGCATAGAAAACAAATCAATGAGCATGGCTTCCAAGAGAGGAACCACTTCGGTAATCAAAGTTTTTCACAACCACCAAGCCAGTCTATGAGCAAAACAAGCCAATGAAAGACATACTCCTCCTGTAGGAAATCATAGCATGTACACCCGCACCTCCGCGCCTAACCAGAAAATCAATTCTTATAGTTGAAAGGTAAGTATTGGGATACCTTAGAAACTGTCACCAGAAAAGCCGATCACAGCTTCAGGAAATTGCGGAACTCGAATAGAAAGTCCGCGTGCTCGGTCTGGAACATGGCCGCCACAGCGTGTATCACTTCGTCTCCGGTCTTCTCACCCCTCTGGTGCATAGTGAGGTTGTGGAGGAACGCTTGGTACACGAAATACTGGTTTCTCTCTTGGAAGCGGGCCTTCATTCTGCTTACCAGATACCGAGCTTGATCCAACTCGTGGACTACAGCTCGACGGGCCTCTTGTTCGTAGAGTTCCGGGGGAGTGCTCGCCCTCTCCCTGTCCCTCTCCTCAGTGCGCTGTGCCAGCATTTCCAGTCCCATTCTGTCCCCGTGGTCCAGCGGAAGATCGAGGCAAATGGCCCAATTTAGAAGGAGCCACCACTTCCAGTCTAGAAGCCGCTTCAAGACTTGTTCCCTCAATCTCAAACTTTGCTGCTCCCTCACAAGCTCTTCCCACTGCACTGTAGTTTGGATACGCTTCTCCAGCAAATCTGCGGCGAGCCCAAGGAAACGCAGATATGTGTTCCTGGTCCTCACATCGGGTGCGAACTCCTGCTGCACAGCTTCGCTGAAGACCTGTGCGAATTTGTTGTACTGCGCTATGGTATAACTATTCATGACCGGACCGGCCGGCTGGGAAGGGATGGACTCGCGACCCGCCATGTCTTCTCTGAAAGTTGTTGTTGCGGATCTGTGTCTAATCTCTAGCTGCGCTTCCTTCCGACTATAGACTAGATCCCTGGAAAATAAACTGACCCGCAAAGATGAAGAAAAATATTAAACACTCTTGTCTAAGCTCCCGTTGTGCTTTCTTCCCAATGTGAACTACCTTGAGTGAACAATTGCAACGAAACACCCAGATGAAGAAAAAAGATGATGTTTAAGACTGGAGGGTTCTGAAAAGCGTTCCTACTGATCTTGAGAACGCGCCTTTTGTCCGTTCTCAAGACCAGCCTATGCGAACGCTAAAGCAAACTGTTCCCTAAAAAAACTATGATTTAACCAGCGTTCAGTACTCCCTTGGTTTGGGCTTGTTATTGAGTTTTGACTTGGTTATCAGCTTAGGTATTGATAACCTATCAGTTTCCGGTTATTGATTTTTGGTAACCGCTTAATAACCTAATTGCTTGGTATTGAATTATCAAATTTTAATATTAACCTAACCAGATGAAATGGTTATCACCTAGATAGGTTATCAAGCCTAAAATGGGAAGCATGTTTATGATGTAACAGAAATAGAAAAAAATTGAAAAATATAAACATACATTTAGAAAACCTTATAATAACCTAATAACCAACATGAAAATTGGAGGTTATCAACTAATTATTTGATAACCTACCCTTCTATATAACCGGCAGTTATTGCTCAAAAAATATTGATAACCTAATCAATGCCTAAGTTTTAAAAGAAAACCCCTATCTAATCATTATGGGAAAAAATCAATAACTGGCCAACACTGGATTTAACCCCTAAACTAGATGAAAATCTAATGTACTTCTTTCAACTAAGCTCCGAGCTGGTGGGCAGAAAAAGAATACAGCACCCAATGACGTTTGTGGATGCATTCACTTGTGACACATGGCTAAGTCTTTCTCTTGTGCATTGGGAAAATACACCAATTTCACATGAGAAAGTAGCAGCGGATGTGTCCATGAAGCCCAATGGGGTTTTGATTCTTTTTCCCCCCACTAGCGAGCAGCCTAGTTGACTGAAGCATATGAAATTTCAATCATTTTCATCCAGTTTAGGGGTTTTCATCCCATGGATGAAAAATGGCACAAAAGCTTTTGTTGGAATATTCATGTTTTTTAATAACTACCAAAGAAAGAAAGGAAACCAAAAAAAAAAGTGAGTAGACTCCATGAATTGAACTTTTTGTAACTGTTTTTTTCTTTTTGGAAACCCTTTCAAAATTAAAATCAAATCAAGTAACTTATAATAATATCACAACATCATAGACTTGGTGAGAAACCACATGTGCACCAAAATATATTAAGAAAATCGCAGTCCTAATCTAATTTTGAGAACTGGTGATTGGTGAGGCGCCAAGATGATCTAGCTAAAAGGGTATGGATGGCAGTAAATGGGTGGGTACTTCAATCCCTATTTGCTCTGTCATGCTGGATACCATGGGGTTACCACTGTCTTGCGGATACAATTAAACTGTGTTTAATCACTAAAACATTAAGTTGTTATTGAGTTGATGATGCAAAATATAATATCTTATGTACAAAATTATGGATCATGGTTATGTTTAAAGTGAGGGTCTCCAAAGTGAATGGAAAAAAGTTTAGTCATAGTTCGCAACAATGTTACTTTTGATTTTGATTTTGCATTTTATGGCGAATTTTTGCTGAAAAAACATATTCAATCTCCAAGTTTGTCTCCAACTGTTTTTTGCAAACTGGCGAAAATTTGCCACATAAAAATCACTAGATTGCAAAGGTCACATGCTAAAGTTCACATAGGGAACTGCAGATTATTTTTAAATCAAATAACTACTCGAGATAGGTATGTACTTTTTATTGCGTTCTAGTGGAAATTTTAAGCAAATAGTTTCATGCATAAACTGTGGGTAATGTGGATCTCAACAACTACTTAATGGGCAATCAATCTGCATTTATTGTAGGTATATGGAATAAGAGCTGAGCAATTGATTGATGCCTAATCGTTGTGAATTCCCATAAATAAGATTCAAAGCAGGATGTATCTCCTTAATTGGTAACAGGCATTTATTTGTATTTACAAATCCTGCACAATTGCCCCGTTTGGTGTCTTTTTAACAATTTTGTGATGGAACTAAGGTGGTAATCGTCCATAAAATGGAGTTTGGCTATAAAGGGACCATATGAAAGTAAAAGAATGTGAGCATTCTTCTGTATTGCTGGCTATCTATAGCAACATGACATAAAAATTTGGTTGTTTTTTTTTTTTTTGAAATACAGTAACAGAAAAGTTCCTCAAAAATAAAATTTTTTAATTTAAAAATTTGTAAATATTTTTCACCAAGTGGCCAAATGTCACCCATGAAATAAAATTTTGCTCAGGGTTCATGTCCCTTGTGTGTGTACATCATAACTAGGATGCATGTATCAAAGACAACATGTTATAACACTAATGAAAATTTGGCTTGCTACCTGTGACAGTCATGGAGTGAAATGCACTTGGAAATGGATAAATGCTAAATCCATAGTGGCTGAAGTGTCTGGAATGCACAAGGTTAGATCAAATTGTTGATGGTATATGTAATCTACTAAACTGTGTTTTGTACAACATGTTGTGCCATACATCCTGCATGGTGCACTGGTGGGTACTAATTTGTACATTGACCATGTACCACTTCTCCCCCCACCAAACTTGAATGAAGTATTCAGGAATCAGGATTTGCATAAATACTCAAGAGTGGAAATTTCTTTTGACACTTTTATAACTTTTTTCTAAGGATGGTTATTCCCTGTTGATGTTTTGAACAGGTGAAATTCAAAAGATTTTCAATGTGCCTAATATTGGAGTTCTTTAAAAACCCCATCCCCCTTGTTGATTTATTTTGAAAGGTGACATTGTAATATATGTGGAACAACAACTAAATGAACAAAAAAGCTATGTCAAAATACAATCTACAAATATTAATAATGGAAATTAGTTAGAATGTTTTAATGTAGATGTAGGGGAAATGATAGGTGATTCTGGAAAATTTGTGATTTGTATTGATGTACTGATGCTTGCTCCAATTGTCATGGTGGCTATCATGTAGTTTTAACTAGATATGGAGATAATAACAAATTTCTTTTTGTTAGCATGTAATTGAAAATTTTCTTATCCAAACATTCCTGCACTCCTAAATTTGGCCAGTTTCATTCTTTCCTAATTAGAGATTTTCAACAATGGTGCATGATGCTCCCCCCATCCCATATTACATTTGGGACTTTGAATGTTCATGGACTGAAAATCTGAGAAATGGAAAAGGATTTCAACATAACCTCCATAAATAATATTTTCCTTTTCATCCATTAAAACTCATTTATCCAAAACATAAATGGTTCATCCAATATATCACTTTAAAAGCAATTAATCATCTGTTTCATGAAAACTAATAACTTAGAGCAATATTTGGAAATCAATGGTTGCCCATACTTAAAGAATTGAAATTATATGATCTTGAGTAGTATATATGGACATATATGAATCACATGATTTTTGAAAATCTATTTCGAATCCATTGATGAAATCATGAATGAATTATATAATATATCAATGTGCAATAATCATATTATACATTCATCAGAAAACATAAGCCAATTTTTAATCCTAGCCTATCACACACAAGTATATGTTGGTCCAAGTCTTTTGACATGCTTAGACCTATAAAAAACTTGTCACTTTTAAAGTACTATTCTAATTCCCCAGATTTTTAATTTTTCGACATCAGGAAAACAAAAAAATCACAGCATACATGTTCCCATTAAGACTATTAGCGTGCCCAAGCAGGGTTCTGGCTAGCTCATGACATTCTGCTTGCTTGGGTCTTTCATGAGCTTAACTACTCTTGCCTATTGTGTAACCTATTGAACCTCAGCCAAATCAACAAAGAAGTTTTTTCCTTTTGCAAACTTTTAATGGGAATAGAGATTTGGGTTGTGAGATAATTCTGGTTCACACTTACAATGAAGGATAAAAGGCTCAAAAGCACAGGAAAGTTTAGGAAAAAACTCATCCAACTCAATAGCTGAATATGAAATACTTTCCTAATTGCCTAGTCCAAATTGAGGACAAGCAGAAATCGATAAATTGTTCAGTTGCTGTTCATCCACAACTGAGTAATAAGTTATAATGGGTTTTGTTTGTGCCCTTCAACTTGCCACATGTCATTTGAACAACACTTCAATATCTTCTGGACAAGAAAGATTAATATGTTCCATAATCATCCAGACTAGAAGATTATATCTAAATTATTACATATTAAAAGGTTCCGGCCATATTTCTGCCACTTTGGATATGATGTTCCCATGTTCCAGTGTTGTTGTCATGGCACTCCCATGACGTTCTTGTAATGTTCCCACAATGTTCCCATGTAATTCCTGTGTCATTCCCATAGCAATTTCATGGTGCCACATAATTATTCACCAAACATGTTAATGTAATGGCACAGGCAGGCCCATTATGCCGGGTGTGCTGACCATCTCACCCTACTGGGCTTGCCAAGGTAGCTTACCCAGGATAATGGGCAGCTACTTGCCCATTTCTTTATATTACATAATTTAACTACATATAACCAAAGACATATTTCTGTATTTAAAGTTTACAGTAATGGGCAATGAATTATAAACATATTAGCATTTAGTAACCAGTTCTCAAGCTCTTATATTAATTTTTTAAAGACAAGTTAACATATGGTCCAGAAGTCCTTTACAAACATTTAACATATTCAGCAATAATTTGTATTTTTTTCCAACTAATAACTTATAGTATAATTGTTTAATTTTTAATAATATAGTAAAATGAGGTCTTCAATTATTATCTGTATACATTAGCAAGAACATTGCTGTTATTATTTCCTCTTTTAGTCTTGCGAGGTATATCAAGGTTCAATATAATATTTACATTAGGCCCAGCCAAGTTTTAAATTGTTTTGGCAAATTTTTCTTCAAAATGGTGAGAATTGAATTTTTTTGGGTTTTTTTCCAAAATTTCGGAATTTTTTATAAAACATTTCCGAATTCTATCCTAAGTTATAGTTGGTAGCCAAAAATATAGAAGGTTGCTTTCTTTTCTACTTCCATACTTTTTAATCTTCAAATCTGGCTAAATCATTTCATGTTCATCACCAAAATTCAGCTGACAATAACATCACAAAATTGGAAGGAAAAAAGGACACAACAAGCTACGGTAGTCATTTATCATGCAAAGGTCTTACTTGTAGGTATTTGCATATATATTTGAGACTCTCCTAGTTTATTGCTTATATAATGACTTCAACAAACTATATTGAACTTGAAAACCATGTTTAGGATTTGGGTTTTTGTTTCCTCCAAAATTTACAATGTACACTCGTCTAAAAAAACAGCTTCCATCAATTAAGATGCAGAAGGATTTTTGAGCTGAAAGGCTTTATCATTTTCAATGGGGTTAATATATATATCATGATTTGATGGATCCCACAAGATCTCAGGATAATGGACGGGTTTTTTTGTTACGTGCTACAGAAAGGTAAGTAAAAGATACGACTTAAAAAGAAACGCTCAAAAATCTTTCTGCAAGGGGGGGCATTTTCCTAAGAGAGTCACACCAGGATTGGTGAGTGACTGGGGCTCTATCCTCCTCCTACTCACCTCACATGACACAACTCTCCGGGGAAAATGCCTCCTCTATACATAATTCATCTCTTGTCAATCCACCTTTAAGAAATAAACACATCTGCAAAAGAGCAAACCAAAAAGAAAATTCAATGTCCCAATTACAAAAGCTTCTTAATTCTATTGCAATTAAAATAGGGGTAGTGAGTGACAGGGACCCAGATATTGAAACAAATTTGCATAACTGACTCTTTCTGGACAATGCACCTTAAAAAACACCGGTGCAATTTTATATTTAAAAATCCAAACTTCTGAAAATGATTTAAAAAAAGTCTCAAATGCTCAACTTCTCATGATGTCTATTGCATTGATCAGAAGACATATGCTGTTATGTATATATCTAAAGAGAGACATAGGGACAAGACAATTGCATTTAAATTGATTGTTTCAAATTCACCTTAATAAAAAAAAAAAAACATGAATGTAAAGAAAAAAAAAAACCAGAAGGAAACAACAATGAAACGCAAGTTATATGTAGCATGTGACTGATAAAATTTTCATTACCTAATTAATAATACAATTTGTACAGTGCCATCAATTGAAGTAAAGAAAGTTATGTTTGTGCTGCATAGGTCGATGTGTTAATCTCTACTACCACAGACGTCTTTGTCCGTCCTTCCTTGGCGTGAACTACAAACAGCTGTCGCCGCACACATCCACCCATCCAACAAAGACTCCGTAAACGGCGCTCTTCATGAGCGCATCTCTTCCCATCATGGGGCCCATAGGATAGCTGCGCTCCACCCATCCACCAAGGACTCCTCAAACGGCGCTCTTCATGATGTGTGTCCCTTCCCATCATGGAGCCGCATAGTGGACGTAGATGTCCGTCCTTTCTTCGCATGCATGACAACCAGTTGTCCCCACGATCCAGCCCATCAACCAAGTGCTCCTTAAAACGGGCTCTTGATCACGATGTGAATTCTCCATTCATATCACGCGGCCCAGTACGTCGCTCTTATCATGATGTGCATTCTCACTTCACATCACACGGCCCCGTGCGTCGCTCGAAGCTCTTAACCTGTTTCATCGAATTAAAAGGGCATCATCCAGCCCATTTGCAACATCACACTTTCCTCATTTCCTCTTCTTCACCGTCTGCGTTTTGCATTCCAGTAGCTGTCTATTCGTTTGTTTGTTTGCTTTCTTTTGCGTTCGTTCGTTTGCTTGTTTGTTTTAGCGAGCAGCTTGAGTATTGAAGTTTATTACTTAGAGTATTTACCTGTTTCATGCCTCTGCCGATCCTCTCAGTCATACTTGATCCGCATCTGACTGACTCGCCGGTAAAGGAATGAGAGGATTATCATCTCTGTTTCGCGCGAGGTAGGGAATGAAATTACGAGCACTATGTTGTGTTCTTGGATTGCTTGTAGTTCCATTCTCTATCTCGCAAGAAGCAGAGAGGACAATCCTAGTGGTGCACAGCTGCAAGGTTGCCTCTTTGTTCGAGGTCGGGTAGCACGCGGATCAACTCATGTTTCAGGAATTTCGCATCTTCCTCCATGCTTGATCGATGAGGGCCCTCTAACGTGCATCTGGTTTGCAAGTTATTACATATACTTTCTTTTAACTTCCCATGAACCAGAATGTCTTAAGCTTGTTGCAGCGTGACTGTTGCTAGCTGTGCATGCTGAGGAGCCTCATGCACAGAAATTACATTGTTGCTTTCTATAAGACTATATATCGCTGGTTGAGAAAGGATCTTCTATAAGACAATGCATTGTGCGGGATCAACTCTGGGGGGCCAGGTCTTTATTTTTGTAATCGTTGATATGTTCTCCTTGCTGTTGAGATCTTTTTGGTGTCTGTATACTAATGATGGAAATTTGCAATTACCTTGTACGTTCCTGCATCTCGGGGTTTGGAGTGTTCAATAGTGAAATATGGTATGTGCTTCGGCTAGCGATCTGTGTGTTGTGATGTCGGTTGGTTCTGATTTCATGGCACCTGATAGACGAGGCCGAACTGGGGGTTTTGGGTGCAGGGGTGCCGAATCAATGCTTGAACTATGTCTCTTAATTTTCTGAATCAGAAGCAAGACGTGCTGGCGGTTGGAACGGCCTTACATATCTTGGCTAATTCCTCCATCTTGTGGACAGCACCAGTAGTATGGATATATCTCAATACATTATAAGCAGTTTGGTGAGACTTGTACAATGTAAACTCATCATGAATGATGACAGGAATCTTGGTCAGCTGCATTTTGTATATCTCTGGGACTTTCCAAGCTCATGAACAATGATAGGATTTCCATTTTCAGCTTCTCCTTCGATGTCTTGTAATTCTGTGGCCGAGTCTGCTGTTTCAACTATGGTGCTTGTAATTGATATTCACCCTTGTTTACGTATAAGATCATGAACTGATAATTTCGTGAGTTATCTATCATGGTTGGGACTACTCTGTTGATCAGTTCAAATCCTAAAAGACAATCACTAAATTCATGTTTAAACACCTGAATTTTCATTTTGCATTAGTGTTAATTTTTTGATGAAAAAACATATTTAAACTCCCAATCACTGGTTTGCCAAGGTCAAATACTAAAGATTTATAATTTGACCACACTTGAGAACTCAGAACACAAATTGGAGCAGATTATATGTTTTTGCCCCATCCAATAACCTATTTTAAAAAGGCTCAAATTCTCAAAACTTGCAAAGTCTAATCAATGCATTTCAATTCAGAATGTAGTTCCTGTTCTAAAAATTAAATAAAAAAGGGTTTTGATTCCAGGCGAACACATAAATGGAACATGTAATCTGGTTCCAGGTCCAGTTCTTTAGAAAAAAATTCCAGTTCTGATCCCGGTTCTGGGTTTCAAGAACTGGGGATCAGAACCTGGTTCCTATCTGGTTCTTACCAAACCAGACTGGAACCGGCGGTTGTTAAACATTGAAGATTTTTTCCAAAACTCTTGGTTCTAGCTTCACAGATAAAATAAAACTAGGAACCCGATTTCATTTTTGGTTTTAAAAATTACTTGGTTCCCATTTCATTTCTTGTTCCTGTTTTGAAAATCAGACCCAGTTCTAGTTCAGTTTTTGCTAACAAGAATTGGAATTGATGATCCTAAGTTGTAACCAGTTTTGGGTGATAATTACCTGGTTTGGCAGGTTAGAATCACTGGTTTTGGTTTGGTTAGAAAAACTGAGCCGGAAATCGGAAATGGTTCGAAGTTTGGATTCAGTTCTGGAACTGGAATTTTGGAACTGGGTATAAAACTGGACCTTGTTTTGAAACCAGAACTGGAACCAAACTTGGACCAGAACCAGAACTGGTTTCTTTGCAAATAATGCTTTTGGGGAAAAAAAGTAGCTTTAAATCAGTTAGAGACATTTAGTTTAAATTATGACATTAAAGACATTTTCAATCAACTTCATTATGAAATGTATTGACATTTGATTACATTAATTTATATTTATGTATTTCACATGTGGAATTGATTTCATAAAAAAATTTCAAGATCAAATCACTTTGATAAGAAAACTTACATTGAAAATTTTGAAATATCTCAAATCAATGTAAATGTATTGAAATTTTTAAGTAAAGAATATACTGGAACATATGTAATTCTATTTTTTTAATAATTAAATTATTATATTTAAATTTCTATATTTTAAAATTACGCATCATTAAACACATTACATCTGAATTTATGATTTGACTAAGAAATTTAAAATAGTACATTTGAATCTTTGAAATATATATTATAAATTAATCTAATGTTTATACATACTTGGGTTTAGGGTATAAACATTAATATTTTCACCAATTAAACATTAATATTTCTAGCACCCATGATGTCTTGTTGAGCGACCTTTATTGTTTGAAAAGTAACGATTTTTTTGGGCCTTTCCAACATCCCCCAATGTTCTCAACCCTAGCATTCACAACATCCCTTATGTGGTTTTTAATGTCCTTCAACATTGTATCCAACACTTTCAACTGCTTGGTGCTTATTATTATTTAAACAACCAAAATTGCATGTCCAACTTAACACCTCTAATGCTTTTAGTGTGCTTTTTCAACACCCTTACTATTGCTTATTGTTATTTTGATGTTTCTTGTTAACATTCTCATTTTATTTTTGTTATTCATCTTTCATCATCCTTGGTGTTATCCAAATGTGTTTTTATTATTGACCAAGGCTACTTATGTCATTCCTAAATCAAAACATCTCATTGATTTGAATTTTGACTAAAAATGTTTGGATTTGGGAAATTTTTTAAGTTGAGATGGAATTTGGCCTAGCAACAATCAATGTGATTTATAGGCTCAAAAATTATTGGAAAGAAAGTGAAGTCTTCATTCATTTTTAAAAAGACCAAAGTTGAAAGAAGAAAATTATTTTATTTCCTTGTGAAAAATAATAATAATTAGAAACTAAAAAAAATGTTTACTCATTTCAAGGCCCATTTCTAGGAGAAGGTGGTTAAAAGGGGCAAAATAAAATATCCACCTACAAGTCATGTGTGAAGGTGATATTAAAGATTGTTAACCCACTTCACATTAGATATTAACGAATTTAATGTTTAGAATCATTTTATTAAGTCTAACTAATCTCATAAATATAAAATTGTTAAAATAATGTAAGCTTGTCAACCTTGATAAAATGTTATAATGATGAATATTTCATTTCACTATTGCATAAAAAGGACTTTTTAAGTTCACCATAAATTTAATGTTACTATTGAAAATTTGTAGAAATGGTGGCCTTAGCACCTGACAAGACACATTCCTTGATTAGTAATGCCCTCACCCATTCATGGTATGTCATCAATGCCTATCAACTTTTGTTTCATATTTTTTTAGAATATTTGAAGTTGGAAAAGATTGTCATGACTCACATTTTTGGATCTATTGAAAATGAACAATGTTTTAGCTTAGTTTAATTTTTGAAAAATAAAGTGCAAAATTGTTGGAACCCACATTTGCAATTAATTATTGTTATGTTCTTTACAATTGACAACTTTTCATATGTAGCTAGCTTTGATATGTGAGAAAATGTTTAAAGAACAAATGGTTGAGCCTAACATGAGTGATTTATGCAACATTTGTTTTGTCTTTAATTTCCATGATTATAAAGTTTTAGATGTTACCAATTTTTTAAGAAGATGATTGCTAAATAACACTTCCGGAAATTATGGGTCCTGCCAAATCATTAGAATGATAGTAATATCCATAGTTAAAAGCAACAAAATTGGAGTTTCATTGGCCAAACCATGAAATATAGATGGAGTAAAATGAATAAATGCCATAATGAGTTATGTATTTATTTACAAAATCAGCGAAGGGAAATTTGAATATAATGGCTATAACCCAAAAAAAAATGTTATCAAACTTCTATTTTCACCACATGTGTACCTAGTGATTAATATTGTTCACCACCTACACCATGAGCGAATAATGATGAAAAGGCTAGTCTAATGCTCTTAGAAGTTTTGATTTTATCGCACTTTCATTGTTGAGTGGGGTTATATGTCCATAATACATATGGCTTATTTCTTATGTCAATCTTAGTAAATTTATCTAATGCTTGTACTCAATATGTACATTTTTTGTTTGTATGTTTAATAAAGGTTGGATAAATCTTATTTACAATTATAATGTCTTCACTTCATTCTCGCCAAATGGAATTATGTGACCCAACACCCACTAGTGTACCATCCATTGGAAACTACTTATGATGAATAGTTGTAACTTGTGGGTGAATCACAATTAAATCACCACTGTTCCACCTTGATAACCTACCTTGTAAACCCTGTTACTTCCACATGACACTATTTAACTACCTATATGTAAGAGGGTTCGTAACCTAGGGAAATAACTAGGTAACGTAAAGAACAATCTTATATCTTGGTAAGTAGGTTAGGCATTTGGTAACTATTAAGTATTTAGATGCATGGGGATGGTTAGTATGTTGTTAACCCAAGGTTGTTTAGTGTGGGACAAAAATTAAGATGAAAATTTTGTGTGACACCATGCATCCTGCATGGTGGGTTGGTGAGTTCGGATTCTAATGTACTTTGACCCTATACATCCCATCACTGAACTTGAATGAAGTATTGTATAAATATTGTACACTTAAAAGGTGTAAGCAAGATAAATTGAACAACTTGATATATGTTTATCCAAATGTGCATTGATTTTCATATTTTAAACTGTAAAAGTAGGTTTTAAGTAATTTTTTCACATTAGGAGGAAAATGCCAATTTCTAACCAACTAGTTTTCAACTACATAATTATATTTATTTCAAAAAATTCTATGTGACCCACTTCACACCTCAACTTAATCAATTTTTCAATTAGGTTAATAAGTGTACGACATCAACTATGGCTACCAATTAACCATTGATTTTTATTTTTAATTAATAAATTCATAGTCAAGTTATAGTGGAAAGATCCACTTTCAAAATTTGTCAAGCTTTATCATGTTGACCGTTTCACTATCTTGGTTAACCTTGTTTATGGATGGATGAATGTTGGAAATTTTGATGAATTGAATAATGTTTATGTTTTCCACTATAGTTAAACTTTGATTTGACTTTAGGTTCAATTTAATTACATCTTTTCTACAACTTTGTTATGACTAGTTTTCAAGTTTGGTAATTTCAAAACCCTTTGAAATCAATAACTTTCATTACATTACACCTTGCCACTAGAAACCTTAAGTTAGTTGGAAGTTTTTTTGTTTCATGGTGTTCAGATGTGATAAAACACTAATAGTGAGAAAACACAAACATCTTCATTTAAAATCAATGGGCATGGTATTGGAATGGTTAAAAAATGTGGAACATTAAGTTGACCTATCTTTATTTATTGAAACAAATGTCTGCCTCCTATAATTTCTTCCTTGGGATTGTCTTTCAAAGTAAAGTTGCCTTAATTCATTAAGTAATAATGACTCCTCCCTAAAGAGGAGTATTACACTAACATTACTTAAAGTGGTTGGTACATTTGGCATCGACCTCATGCATCCAACACACTCCCATACTCATTTGTGCTAATGTACTTCCCATAGGTGTCTAAAAATATAAACTTGTTTCGTGACTCCTTATGCAATATAACCTTCCACCATGGGTTGGAATAATCATCAAAATAGAAAACTTGTTGGACTTGTGATAGGAAAACAAATGGTTCATTGCCATTCACCAACTTATGCCGAAAGTTGGCAATTAAAAATATGGCCTTATTTCGTTTATAAATTAGATTACCCCAATTATATAATTATGATTAATAATTAATAAATATTAATTGGTTACTAGTTAACATTTAAAATAATTCATGAGTTAAATTATTTAGTTAATATTAATTATTAATTAGAATTAATTTATTATCTACAAATTAATTTAATAAGCTAGAAATTTAATAATTTATAGTTAATATTCAAGAATAACCAACTAATTAACAATTTTTTTGTTACATAATCAATTTCAAACCTAATTATTATTATTACTTAATTAGTTTATCACTAAAATTTTAAAAGGTTTATTTTTAAAATTAATTTTTAAAATTTTTAAATGTTATAATAAATAAAATATTATATTATATTATATTAATAATTACCAAATAATTAAATAAATTAAAAATTTTACTAATTAATTCTATTTGTGAACTTATTAATTAATTATTTCTTGAAATACTAGGTGCTTGCACACTGGCATGCATCAAAGGTTTACGCATGGTCTAGCTAAATTTGGGCTAGGTGTTTCATGGTTTAGCTTTAAATGTATTTTAGGTGTTACATTAAACATTTAATTAACCTAAAATGGTTAACTTTAGGTTAGCCAAGCTAAAACACCACATATGTTAAATTAATTAAAAATCTTAACTATTAATAATTCGCGTAAGTTAGGATCACATTATAATATTATTAATTATTAAATAATATAAACATAACTAGCCTAGCTTAGGATTAATTACAATTTAACATTTGAAAATAACATTAGATTAATGCATGTATTTGTCCCAATCCTTATGGTTAATGTAATATTTAAATAATTAATATTATTAAAGTTTTATTATTTTTATGAATTTCATTACAATAAATTAAAATTTTTATGAAAATTATTCCCTATTAATTAATATTTCTACAATGATTAATAGGTAGATTAAATTAGCTAATAACTAGTTGTTGTTTTAGTTTAGTTAGTAATTGGAACCACCCAACATTGAACACAAGCCTAATAACCATTGCAAATTTAATATTTTCTTCGTTCTTTAACTTAATCAACGATGATCTTTATGCCATTAGAAATGTAATTTAAAGGATTACAATTGTTTTGTAAATATCAAAAACAAAAGAGCAAGGAAGAAAACATGAAGAAGAAGAAAATGACATTTGTGATATTTTGTTTCAATTTTTTCGAAGAAAAAGTTTTAACCTTCTTTATTTTCAAACCCCATATCTTTTTTATTTTTTGTGCATTTTAAATGATCTAAAAATATATGACTAAGGATGTAGAACACCTTTTTGTCCTCCAAGTGCAACAAAATAACAACAAAATTATCTCAACATTCGAAACTATGATATTTTGTTTCAAATGTTTTTTAAAAATTTGCAAGTAGACCTGTGGTGCATTATAATTGATATTAAACACTTAATTCACCTTAGATGGTTAACCTTAGTTTAACAAAGCCCAAACACCATATAATAAAAATGTAGTTGTAATTTACTTAATATTTTGTCTCAAATGTTTTGAAGAAAAACTTCAATCCTTTTCTGATTTCAAACCTTATATCTTTTTCATTTTTAGTCTCTTTTGAGTGATTTAAAAACCTATGGGTGTATAAACTAAATATTTACAAGACTTCTTTCAAATCCAAATGTTTCAAAGGAAATTAACTTTTTACACATTGCTCCTTTTTTTGTTAAAACAAATTTTGAAGTTGAAAATGCCATTTCAAATTGGAAAAGTTTAAGTTTTTTTTTCAAAACATTTGAAACAAAATATCATAGTTTTAGGTTTTGAAATTAAATTATTTTCTCATTCCTTTGTTGCATTTGGAGTTCAAAGTAATATTTTAAATCATTAGTTGGTGCACCCATAGTTTTTAAAATCATTAAAAACAAACTTAAGATAAAAAAAGATATGGGGTTTTAAACTAAAAAGAATTTAAAAACATTTCTTCAAAAAATTTGAAACAAAATATCAATTAGAGTACAACTATAATTTTTATCCTATATTGTTTGTCATAATTTTCAAATTTATAAACTATATAATGAAGTCAGTGCATCAAGTGTTTTCAAAATGTGAAGTTAACACCTAAAACAAACTAATAATAAAGGTTTGACTTTAAAAGCCATGTGAAAAAAAGGATTATCTAAAGCCTACTTATCTACCTTAACTTTAAATAACATTATGATATACTTATTTAACTAGGCTTACCTACCTACCTATTTAGGTTTAAGTTTAGGTCTATTTAAATAGGTAGGCTTAGTAAATAAATACTTACCTATTTATTTTTAGGTGGACCTACATACCTAAACCTAAGCTGACACATAATTTTATGTAGGGACACGTGTCAACAAACTGTTGTTTAGATTATTTGCCTAGACATAACTTTGAGTAGGACAATTCATGAAATTGGAAAATAGTTGAAAATATTAACTTTGAGATCGAGACAAAGGTAGATGTGTTTCATCCAAAAGTAAAAAATGTTTTGTTGACTACAATAGTTCATTGCTTTTAATTAAAATCTTATCACCTCAATGTTGGTTGAAAAATTGACACATGTATGTAGATTTCAACTATGTTATGAATTTGATTTAGCATTATCAACTATTTTGGTAGGAAGTTGAAAACGTCACTTTGAGTTGAAAAAAACATTTTACAATTCGAAATGGCATTTTCAACTTCAAAATATAATTGAAACATAATTGAAACCATAGTTGAAAACCTCAACTTTTCTCCTAGTGTCAAAATACAAGTAGCTTTTAACATTTACTTTTCATTTTTGGCTTTTGGTTTCAAGTACGTGTCAAGTAAGTTTTTACAAAAAGGAAATAAATTTTTTTTGATGACTTACTAAAACATATGTTGATTTTCATTTCCTAACTTATTACATATCAATTTCAACAATTTTTCTAACCAAAAAGTAAGTTTGAACACATATTTTTAGTTGGTTTCAAATGTAATTTTAATTTACTTTTCAAATTAATTTTCTTTTACTTCTTTAAAAAATAGATTCTTATAAATTTAATAGAGCCAACTAATGCTACTTGACACATACTTTCACCTAATTTAATGTTATTTTATGGTAGTTATATTAGAGGCATAGGGTTAGAGTGGAGATGTCTACTTTTTTGGTATACTTTATCTTGCTTTGACCTTGGATGAGGTTCAACAACTAATAGTCAAATCATAATTAAATATTTTTGGGTGAGTTAACTTCAACACATATATTTTTGAAATTTGGTGTTTTTGACATGCATACAAGGAATATATAATATTATTTGTAGGAAAGAAGATATGACATATTTGTGCAATTATCCAATTTTTTTAATGAATGTCATTATTGGCCATTTAAACCTATAGACCTAGGTTTAAAAAAATATATCCTTTTCATTTGTAACATTTGCAATTGTCATGGATCAATATTGAAGAGTGTACAACTTTTGTTTTGGCTAATTTTTTGAACATTTTGACACAATGTGCTTATGATTTTTTTAAAATGTGGATTATTGTTATGAAAAAAATAATGTTGAAGCTATTCTTGTCCTACATTATTTATGAAGATTTCACAATTTGCATTAATATTTTTAAGAGAAGGAATTTGTTGGTACAATTGTATTATGTTTTATTAATTATCATGACTGTAGATTTTCAACAATTGGGAGCATGACTATTTGCCACATCTTACCATTGGAACTTTGGAATGTGCATGGATTGAAAATTTGAGAAATTGAAAAAAATTTCAACATAATCTCCATGTAATATCCTCCTTTTCATTGGAACTAGAGTTATTTTAAGGATTTTGTGATGTAGCCAAGGTGGCAACCATCCATAAACTAATTTAGCCAATTCTAGTTGCATGCCACATATGAAAGAAGAAAAAAACCATGATCTTTCTATATTCTTGGCTACCTATTGGAATTTATTTAAAAATTTTGGTGGTTTGAATTTTTTTCTTTTCAAAATTTGATGAATTTGGACCATTTTTTTCTTCCTTTGATGAAAGTGAATTTTTTTATTGGTGAATGTTTGCCAAAATTCGACCTAAAAACTATGATTTTAACCAATACATTTTTGCAAAAAATTTCCAATAAAAACACACTGATTGGAACTCACTTATCCAAAACACAAAATCATTCATATTTAATATATATTACTTTTAAACCATAATTTTGTCTTATGGTTCATGAAAACCAATCAACACACCAATATTAGGACATCAATGGTTACAAATACTTAAAGGATTAAATTATAGGTCATCATTTATAATATGGACAAAACTATTAGATTTAAAAAATACTTGTTACTTTAAAAATATTATTTGAATTCTCCAGTTTTTGGTTTTCTTTTGATCTGAAAAAACCAAAAACTCCCAACATAACCATTAAGATTTTTAGCATATGCAAGTAGGGTTCTAGCCAAGTGCATGATATGCTTGCTTGGGTCTTTCACATTGAGCTCAAGATTATTCTTGACTATTGCAAAACCTATTGAACCTTGAAGCCAAATCAACAAAGGGTTTTTTATTTTTCAAACTTCTAATGGAAATTATAGAGATTTTGAGGTGTGAAATAGTTTTATTCTATATTTGCAATGGAGGATGAAGAGCTTATCACCATGGGAAAGTTCAAAAGAAAACTAATCCAACTCAATAGATGAACACAATTTATGCATTCCTAGTTGCCATAGTCCAAATTGAGGACAAGTAGAAATTGGTAACTCACTTGTGGTTCATCCACAATTGAGTCTTAATAGGTTTCCAATTTGGATGGTGTAGTAATTATGGTGTTGGGTCAAATAATTTATACTACTTACATGGCTTTTCGTGTGTACCTATGTGTGTATGTTGGCATCAACGTAACATAAGATGGACTTGGCCCGGTGAAGGATCAGTTTAGGGAATTATTTGGAATGTCACATGTACAGAAAATTTATTTATGGATTGTAAATGAATGTAAAATGTACAGACGTCTTCTACATTAATATTATCAATCTTTAAATTGTCTATGTTCCAATAAGTTTGAATGGAAATCATATTAGAAATATGAATGATTTAAAAAAAAAGTGAACTCATAATGGATTATATTCATATACTAAATACTATTACATTGTGTTGCTACATGTGGTTTTACCTTGATATTACCAATGGCCAGGCACTTATCTTCTTATATTAACCAACAGCTTTCTTAAATTGGTTTATTTCCAAAAAAATATGTTTAAATGTCCTGGTCACCTTTTTAACAACTATGACCCAAATTCCATGCAAGTATTTCTCAAAAAAGAAGAATAATTTTGCTTTAATCAGCCATATTCCACATAAATGAAGACCATCATCATTAGGCAAAACTGCACAGATTAATGTTAAACCTGTAAAGACTTAATCATAATTTCATTAAGATTTCTGAAATTTTAATTTATAAATTATACCATGCATCATAATCATCAGCATCAATGATTCTCTCACCAACCGATAAATGGAGACATATATATGTAGCTGTTTTTTAAAGGTTTAAAAGACATATAGCTAACTAGTGAGCTTGATGTGGTGCTCAGGAGTTGAGCCTTGATTGCGTGCAGAGTGATCTAGAGACTGGAGATCAGGGATTTAACTCTTTTTTTTCCAATTTTGTGAGGTAGGTGTATCATGAGGCTATTATACAAAGGAAGACTTAGCCAAATTTGGCTACATGTCAGAGATGAGAGTAGGAAAAAAATTGAAGATCCCTGCCTTAGTTTGTGGACCTCCTGAAAGGTATAGTCCAAATATGTCAAATCCTGACTTTTTCCTCAAACTATGGTGACTTGTGGCCATGTTTTGCTTTAAAAACCTTGAAATGAATCACATGGATTTTTTTGTCACCACTGTGCAAGAATTTGCTACAAAAAGAAACTCGACTAAATTTTCTAATTTTAAAAGTTTTTTTTGCCAAATTTTATTATTGAATGAAAATAAAACTTGGCCGCTACACATTCAAACACTTGTTGCACAATTCATCTCTTGCCAATCCATCTTAGCAATAAAACACTAGTGCAGAAATGCAAGCCAACAAGAAAATTCAACGTTCCAATTACAACTGCTTCAGAATTCTGTTACAATTAAAATAAGGGCAGAGAGTGCCAGGGAGCACAATATTGAAACATACTAATTTTTTCTTGCATAATTGACTCTTTATGGACGATCAACCTTAAAAAGAATCAATGCAATTTCTTTCAAAAACCCAAATTACCTAAAAATGATTTGAAAAAAGTCTTATTTATGCACAACTTCTAGTGCGTTGAATTGCAATATGTATATAGAGTCTACATCGGGAGATGTTGCAGAGTAACAATTGCATTTAAACTCACTCTTTCAAATCGACCTTCAAAACAAAAACCAAGGAAAAAAAAATTCATGATTGTACAAAAAAGAAAACCCAAAATTTATTAAAATGACAAAAATGCAAGTAAATTACATGTAGTGCATGTGATTTTCATTTCCCGTATAATTGATAATAGAATTTTGCACAGTGCCAACAATTCTAGCAAGGAAACTTAGTTTTTGCTGCAGACCTTGATGTCCTTCCCTTATTGTCTGCCAAAAACGTCTGTATCTGTCCTATTTTGCTGTGCATTATTAGGAGCTATAGCCGTGCTCTTCCACCCATCCACCAAGGGAATCCTTAAACCACGCTATTGATGATGCATTCTCTTTCCATCATGGGGCCCATAGTGGACGTTGATGTCAGTCCTTTCTTTGCATGCATGACAACCAGCCATCAACCAAGTACTCAAACGGCGCTCTTCATATGTGATGCATTCTCTCTTTCACATCCCAGCCATCAACCAGTACTCCTTAACCGTCGCTCTTCATCATGATGCGTTTTCCCTTCACATCATACAGCAGAGTACGTTGCTAGAAGCTCTTAATATCTGGTGAGCTGAAAGTGTTTCATCCAATTGAAAGAGCTTCGTCGAACCCGTTTGCAACATCACACCTTCTTAATTTCTTCTTCTTCACTGTTAGTGTTTTGTGTGGAACAGTTACTGGTCTATTTTTTTTCTTTAGCGTGCATTTTGCATTCCAGCAGCCAATCTTGTCATGTTTGGCTACTGGAATGCATTTTACCATAGTACCTGGGCCCAGGTACTATGGTAATTTTTTATTCCTTTTCAGTTTGTAAATCTCCTTCGTCCAAGGTCACTTTCAATATTGTTATTTTCCCATGAAATGATCCATTTAAGAAAGGATCCTGTTCCTCTGAAACATTGTTTGAATAAGCAAAAATTGTTATCATTTGTTGCATATTGGTTTCAAGTTTTTTTTTTCTTTGGTCTTTGAATAAGCATAAATAATATCCAATGAGTGTGTTTAGTTAGGGATTCCCACTAGGGGGTTGAATTCTCACCATTGATCAGAAAACCAAAATTTGAGTTTATTATCCCTCTTTGATAAATGTAATAATTTTCTATTCTTTTTCAGTTCATAAATCTCCTCGATCAAAAGCTAAAGCCAAGGTGATTTACTCATTTCGTGGGTGGTTCTTTACTTTTATGAAGAACATGCAGTTCCAGTTCTGAAAAATCAATTAAAACGGTTGTGGTTCCAGGTCCACACAGATGGAACCCATAATCTGGGTCTGGTACTTAGTACCCCAGATCAGAACTGGGGTTAACTGGTAGTTAGCCCAGGTTCTAGTCCTCTTAAAAAATCTGGGTTGTGGTTTCACACATAAATAGAACTGCAACCTGGTTTTGGTTCCTAACAATTTACCTGGTTTCTTTTCTGGTTCTAGTTCCAGTTCTGAATATCAGACGGGCCTGATCTAGTTCAAGTTTTGCTAAGCCGAACTGGAGTTGAAGTGGTTCTAAGTTTTAACCTGCCAAACATTGGTACATAACTTTGCAAGTTTTAAGACTAAATAATTTTTTACATAAACTGTAGGTAGTGTGTCAACTACATAATAGGTATACAATCTGTTAATTAATCGATGCCTAATAATTATGAATTTCCATAAATGAGACTTAAAGCATTATGGATTCCCTTCGTTGTTTACAGCCAATTCAGTTATTTGCAAATAAATCCAGCACAGAATTTACACCCTTGCCACTTCTGGTGCTCAGTGATTTTTCTAACAATTTGGTGATGGAACTAATTTAGTGTTGGTAGTCCATAAAAAGGAGTATCTAAATTTGGCTATCAATGGATTATGCCTCTAAAATAATGTTAGAATCTTTCAATATTATTGGCTATCAATTGCAACAGGACAAAAAAAGTGGATAATTTTGTCTTGGAAATCTGGAAACAGAAAACCCCAAAAGAACACATTTTCTTTGAATTTTATATAATATTGGTTCACCAGATGGCAAAAAAGAGACTGTTGGTTCTTACCTTCAGATCCCTTGTCTATGTCAAGTCTCCACCATAACTGGGATGCATGATTTGACAGAAACGATGGTATCTTACTAATGAAAACTTGGCTTGACACCCATTACACAGAAGTGAGGGGAATGCACTTGGAAAAGGATAAATTTCCTAAATACACATAGGAGCTGAAGCATCTGGAATGCTCTTGAATTGACGGTTAGATCAAATTGTTGATGCTATATGTAATATAAAAAGTGAGTTCTCGATCAGTTCAGAATTTTAAATAGACTTCAGATTTTTAAAAAGTTGGACAGTTGAGTAAACATAACCCTTCTTTGTGTCTGTTATTTTTCAGAGGGTTAAAAACATTCTTGTATTGCTTGATGATTTTTGTGTGAAGATGGCCAATGCCACTTATAATAATACATAATCTCATTTACTTTATTGGGAGGTGAATCATATGATTATGCCTGCATGCAAGAGAACACCCTTATGGATGAATGTATGCACAAATTAAACGAATCTGTCACAAGAGAAATAAAAATAAGATTATGTAACTCAATAAAGGAAAAAGGAAGCCATATTGGGCTTGAAATGAAAGCTCGATTGATCAAAAGATCTGTACAGGCATTTTACTATTCAAGTCAATGAATTTATAAAGCATGCATTTAAATTCTTCTATTTTATCAAGTCAAGTGTAATAGAAAAAACATAATCAAAACTTTCCATAATTTTGTAAATATGCACATTGATACCCATCACTGTATACATGTGGCCTTCACCTAGAGTACCTCCCACTAGAAAAATGTAAACAATGGCCAATTTGAGTTCCACCTTCCTATATCCTACTACAAAATAATTCCCAAAACTACAAAATTACCCAAAGGAGGTGGGAGTGAATAATTGTACACTTCCCCTTTTGGGTGGGAATATATATCCATTATAAATATTGTTTATATGACCTTATGTCAACCTTAGTATTATCTAAAGGTGTCCAAAAAATTGCTTGTTGGTCAGTATGGGACAGGAATAAAATGAATTGAAGTGTTTTGTGTAACACACCATACATCCTGCATAGTGGGCTGGTAGGTGCTGGTGTACTTTGGCCACGCACAAGTTTGGAAAAGAAAAAAGAAATCCATTGTTGATTTGGCTTGAGGTTCAATAGGTTTGGCAATAGTTAGGAACAGTACAGGTCATGAAAGACCCCAGCAAGCATATCAGGGACCTAGCCAGAACCCCACTTAGGCATGCTAAGAATCCGTAATGGTTCTTTTGGCTGGGAAATTTGGCTTTTCTGAATATAAATAAATATCTAGAGAATTACAATAAACTCTGAAGATATCAAGTGTTTCAAAACCAAATACAGTACTACAAAAGCAGCTTCAACACATGTCTGTTAGAACAATTCATTAAATTTGAAGTTTCCATGTCAAAGAGAAAAGAATATTCCAATAGATTTTCTATTTTCTTGTTTTCCTTTGAGAATTTTATGTTGTGAAAGTTTCAATATAATTTCTACTTCATTAATTTAATTAGCGTTGAAGCTGCCAAGGTACTGCAGTAGTTATGTTCACAATATTTGGTGATGTAACTCCAATTCCTTCAATATTGCTAACCATTTCAATGTCAAAATATTGGTGTGTTGTTTAGTTTTCTTTGAACCATATGATAAAATGGTTAAAAAGTAATACATGTATTGGATGAATGAATTGTGTTTTGGAGAAATGATTTCTAATGGATAAAACCAGGATATCATGGAGACTACAAGTTGAAATTTTTTTCCATTTCTTAAATTGCTCCATTGTTGAAAATCTATAAATTTCATGAAAGTTAGTTAAAAAATTTTAAAGAAATTCCCTCTCTTTTTTTAAAGTATTTATGCAAATCATGATTCCTAAAAATTGTAGTAGTGAACAGCTTTGTGGAAAATTGTCAGCCCATTATGTAAAAAATTCAATGTTAGTCCAAGGCAAGTTGCAATTTTTGCATGTGAAAAGGTTTTTTGTGGATCCATCTGGATTGGTTTATTTCCAAGGAACATATGATTACATAATAACATCCATTAGATGGTAACTGATATCAGGAAATAACCCAGTTTTTTTTTTTTCAATTCTTTGATATTGCAAATTTTTCCAAAACATATTAAGCAAAATTAGTCAAATTTACACTAAAAATCCCATTTTTCTGATATTTTCCCAAATTTTTTTGTTGGAAAATGACAAAATTTGTCCAAAAGAATCACTGAGTTACACAACCATTAACATCCATGGCATTTTTTTTTCACTTTTGTAATGTAGCAAACAAAGTGGCAATCATCCATAAGCCAATTTTGTCAAATTCTGTCTATCAAAAAAATGAAAAAAAAGAAATCCTGAAATATATTTTTGGCTACTTACTTGAACCATGTATAGAAATCTGGCTTTTTTCATTTTTTTCATTTTTGGATTTTTTCCCAGAAAGTTATTGAATTTGCAACATAAAAGTTCTAATTAAATTTATGGGCAGTGTGAAATTTCACACAAAAATTTAAAGGCCAGTGGTGAATGATATGAATGCTAATTTGCTCTTCACCTGGTGCCAAGCAGCATAGAACTTGGGCTAGGTAACGTTGATGCTCTTCAACTTGTCACGCGTTAGTGGACCAACAGTTCTTATTATCTTACAAACAAGAAAGATTATATGTTCTATTTATGTTCTAATCTTCTATTGAACTACAAGATTATCGATTACATAAAAGGTTCCCATGTTTCCTTTTCATGCTTTTATGATGTTCCTATGTTCCAATGATGTTGGCACAATGATCACATGATGTTTCAATGTTGTTCTGAAAGCCATATCTTAATGCCTCATAATCATTCAAACAAAGATGTTAATGTAATGGCATGGGCAAGCAGCTTCCCCTTTATGCTTGATGTGCTGGCCATCTCACCCTGCCTGGCTGACTAAGAGCAGTTTACCAAAGAGCAAGGGCAGCTGCTTGCCCATGTCCTTGGCCTGTAAAGCATCAGGCAGACTTTTGTAATGTAGTTGGAGGGTGCCTTACTTTACTCTGTAAAGGAGTTTCATTTTTTGAAACACATGCTTTCACTCTTTTCCTGTGATACCAAGTGGGTAGTCACCAAGTCTCAAGGGAATTTTAAAAACACTAAATCCACCAATGCTTTATGTTTGGTAAAGCCAGTGGCCATGGGCTTTACTGGAATTGGGCTCACCTTGGCTCTGCATCAAGCAGGCCCTTATTCTTGTAAAGCCTGCAATTAAGGGCTTTACCCTACACATAATAACCACATATAAGCAAAGACATATTTATGCATTTTAAGTTTATGAATTAATGTGCCATGAATTATAACATATTAGTAACTAGTTCTCATGATATTATATTTTTTTAAAGCCAAGTTAATATGAAATAAGTTGCTTAAATAATAAACATATTGATTTCCTATTCATCATAATACCTTTTACTTATAGTAGACAAGTTGTTAGTAACATGGAAAAATACCTTCTGCAATTATTAGTTGTACACAATATTAGCAACAACTTCAAGTAGTGATTGATTAATCTTTTAGTTCTTGGGGGTTGCATAATACCTAGTTCAAAATGGTCATGACATTTAGTGTAGTCAGATAAAAAAACCTTTAAATGACATGTATCATTTAAAAGTTTTATTTCAGCTCTTTTTTTTGTGGTGAATTTTCTCCATCTGGAGAAATATCTTTCCTCAAAAAATAATATTCTTTTCAAACGCCAGTATTTTGTCTTTAAACTCTAAAAAACTACCATTATTCTACACAATGTTCAATCAAGTAGCCATGATATGGAAGGATTTCAATCAATCTCTACTTTCATAGTGGTTCTATAGCCAAACATGGCTAAATCTCCTTGTGGAGGATCACCAACATGACATCACAAAATTGAAAAGAAAACAGTGTCTTGTACAGGTATTTGCATATAATTCTAAATTTCTTAAATGTATTTATGTAATGGCATCAATAGACTATATTATTTTAAAACCATGTTTAGGAATTGGATAATATAAATTTTCTTAAAATTTACAGTGTACCTGTACACAAATCTGCCAAACAGTTATGCATTAAATTATGAGAATAAAGATTTCTGCACCATTTATTCATGACATATAAAAGTTTCTTTACTAGGTTGGGGAGCTTAAATTTATCTCCCTGGCCCTAACATTTAAAGTTGGACCTTGGAACTATTGAAATATGTGGTTGGATCATTTTCCTACTTCAAATAATTTTGCAAATCTTGGATTCCAAATGCACTAGGTTGTGGACCCCCTAGGTTTATGACATGGTCACTAACCAAGTGTAATGTGAATTAGTTTGTGTTAGTGAGTGTTTTCTGTTTGTAATCGTATTATTTTAGTCATTCATGAACAGTGGAAGATCCATCTAGAGACTTAAACCATGAAAGTATTTTCCCAAAAAAGAAGTTTTTTATAATCAGCCATGTATTCCATATAAATGAAGGCCATCATCATCAGGCAAAACACCCTCCAATCAATAATAAATGTTGGAAGGCCTGATTAAGATGTCCTTAAACCCTCAGCAGCTCAAATGAATGTATACCATACATCATCAGCATCAATGAGTTTCTCACCAACCAATAGATTGAGACGTGTCAAAATATTTATTTATTTATTTATGTATAGCTGTTGTTTTAAGGTAAAATATAGCCTGATAAACTATCATTAACGTGGTGTGGGGTAGTTGAGCCTTGATTGCACAAATAGAGCAGTGTTTTTCTTAAAAAGTCTCAAATACACAACTTCTCATGAGTTTAATTGCTAAATATATATAAAGCAAGAGACATAGGGACTGGGGAGGAGGTGCTGCATAAGACATAATTGTATTTAAATTGAAGTTTTAAGAAAACAAATCCACCGTCCCAAAACGAAAGTGACTGTAGAAAATAGAAGACCCAAACAAAAATGCAAATTATCTATTGCAAGTGATTAATATAATTTTCATTTCCTCTACAATTAATAATATAATTTTGTACAGTGCCAACATTGAACAATTGAAGCAACATTCACTTAGTTTTTGCTACAGACAGACGTCCATATTCGTCCTTAGTTTGTAGCCGCCACAAACGTCTTTGTCCGTCCTTCCTTGACGTGCATTACAAGCAGCCATGGCTGTGCTCTACCAACCATCCACCAAGGACTCCTCAAACGGTGCTCTTCAGATGAACTCTTTCTTCCCATCATGGGCCCCATAGTGAACGTCGATACCTGTCCTTTCTTCGCATGCATCATAACCAGCTGTCTCTGCAGTGCAACCATCAACCAAGTACTTTTAAACGGCGTTCTTCTTGGAGCTCTTCATTATGCACTCTCTCGTCACATCCCAGCAATCAGTTCAAGTTACTCCTTAAAAGCCGCTCTTCATTATTCATTCAGCATCAACCAAGTACTCCTTCAACGCCCTCTTGATCATCATTCATTCTCTCTTCACATCATATGGTCCGGTACTATCACTAGAAGCTCTTAATGTCGCGTGAGCTGGAAGTGTTTCATCGAATTAAAAGAGCATCGTCGAATCCATTTGCAACATCACAATTTCTTCATTTCCTCTTCTTCTTCACCGTCCGTGTTTTGCGTTCCAGTATCTTTTCTACTAGTTCGCTTATTTGCTTGTTTGTTTTAGCGGATCAGCCTTGAGTGTTGAAATGTATTATCTACAGTATTTAACTGTTTCATAGCTCTGCTGATCTTGTCGAACATACTGGAGCCGCGTCTGACCGACTCAGCCGAGCAGGAATAAGAAGATTATCATTTCAGCTTCTGCTGAGACCACTGGCAATGAAATTACCACCACTATGTTTTCTTCTTGCATTGCTGGTAGTTCCATTGCCAGAGTCTTTGTAGAAGTAGACAGGATAATCTGGTGCACAGAAAGGTTGCACGCGGATCAACTCATGATTGAGGAATTTCGTATCCTCCTCGCTGCCTGATCGATGGGGCGCTCCCTAGTGCAGCTGGTTTACAAGGTATTACATTTACTTTCTTGTAACTTTCCATGAACCAGAATATCCTAAGCTTGTTGCAGTGTAACTGTTGTTAGCTGTGCATGAGGAGGAGCCTTGTGCACAGAATCTATCCTTTTCCTTTCTATAAGACTATATCTCTATAAGACTCTATATTGCTGGTTGAGAATAGATATGCTTTAGGACAATGCATTGTGCGGGATCAACTTTGGGACAGCGTTTTTCTGTAATGGATGATTTATTCTCCTTGTTATTGAGATTTTTTTGGCGTGTGTATACTAATGAGGGAAGTTCGCAACTACCTTGTGCGTTGCTTCGCCTTGAAGTTTGGACTGGTCAATGGTGAAATATGGTAGGTGCTTCGACAAGTGATCTGTCATGTGTTGTAATCTCTGTTGGTTTTCAAAATCTGTTCTTTATCGCATATTAATTAACTATAGATAGACAAGGCCGAGGAGTTTTTTAGTTTGGGTGTAGAGGTGCTGAATAAATGCTTGAACTATAGCTCTTTTGAAACAGAATGAAGCCGAAGTGCTGGCGGTTGGAATGCCCTTACACATCTTGGCTTTCTCCAGCTTGTGGACAGCAGCAGTCGCATCGATATCTTATACATTATAGGCAGTTTCTTCAGACTTGCAAAGTTTAAACTCATAATTTATGATGACAGCAATTTTGATCAGTTGTTGTGTATTTGGCGGGACTTTGCAAGCTCACATGATGAACAATGACATAATTTCCATTTGCAGTGTCTCTTTCGATGCATTTGCATTCTCAGTCTTTGGTTTCAAGAATGGTGCTTGCAATTTTCATTTTGTAGTTTACATATATGATCATGCTTCTTTCTTGAGCTACTTTTCTTTGGTTGGGGTTAGTATGTTGATCATATCAATTGTACGCTGTCTAAGCCCAAGCAGGCAAAGGATGATGATGTTGTCGTGAACTCTGCTTGGCAGCATATACCTAAGCCAGGGCTTGTTACAGCTTGAGAAATTTCCAAATAATATCGTCAACGACAGATTCCATCACACAGCATTGAGTATTCATGAAAAGTTTGTAATTTAGTTGCCAGAGATCAGAGTCCACCCTAAACCAGCCAAAATGCTAATTGCCTTGCTTCGATTGGAAAGTGAGGTTCTGTGCTAGATACCCTCCAAACCTTCAACTCTTAGGCCGTCTGAAGGCACATACATGTGGATATAAACTACTTCAACTGATCTGAGTCCAAATCCTGAAAGGCAATAACTGAATATCACTTGTACCACCATTGGAATCTGGGTTTCACTCTGATGAAGAGGTTTTTACAATTGAGAAGTAATCACTTGGAAACTCGATAGTAAATTATCTAGAAACCTCATTTACCCTGTATATTAATTTCCTTGAAAAAAAAACAGCATCTACATGGCCAAATTAGCTGAACGTAACTACTCTTTAACACGTCTTGTCTTTTCCATTTAGCTGTTGATTGGAAGCTATGGATACTCAGCTGTTTCACCAATAATGTTGTTGCTGTCCACCACAATTGTCTCCTGACAAGCTCATCACATATGGATGTCTCATGAAATTTCATCCACATTGATCCACTTCTGAGACATCCATATGTGTGAGGTTGTTTTCTCTTTTTGGACTTTCAATTGCACTCTTTAGTGAGCACCCAGTTTGACACTAGTGTGACAGAAAGGGCTGGGAAATGTTCAATAGAATTCCAGTGACCATTGAATATGTTGCAGCTGTTTTCTGTATGTGTATGGGAAGTCCCAAGACTCAAGGTGCATAAGGAGGCCACATGTTCTTCAAAGACGTGTTTGTGTTGGTTAGTCGTGGGACTCACTGCATGACACTTGCAGAAGAACAACAGGAACAGAAATCAAAAGAGAAATTTTTAAAATTATTTCTACAGCCATAGGGTATCTTGGAAGCTTGTGAAACGTGGTGTGGCAGGACCCATATTGTTGACACTTGTATTGTAGCATAATCAGGAAATTTACAATCAGGAGTACTCTGTAGAGTGGGCATGGAATAGAAAATGCAAAAAGCTTAGACTGGTGATTGTTGCCAAGACAGCTGAGTGAAGAGCACTAGGGTAATCAACCATATCCATGAATGTCCCTCCGAAATGAGAAGAGTGGACAGACAGGTAGATTATCTCGCTCGTGCTAATTTTAAAACAAATCAAGCTGCAACATATTTCAAAACATTTAGATGGTACTGTCTGTGGCAAAGGTGAACAATCTGGAAGAGGCTATCTGGACTTTGTGATGTAATATGTTGTTGAAGAGATTCAAATCGCCTTCAAACAAATTATCCTTGAAGATCACCATCCTATTGACTGCAATATAACCAACACTCCTAAGAGAGCCACCAAACGAAAATGAACATGGTGTCGAGGTGTAATGAATTCACTCATTCATTTTGACAAAGAAAAACCCACAAGAGAAACTTTCCAAACTTGATGTGAAGTTCAAAGTGGCAACCAAAGACACAAGACCAGAAAATTTTGCTTGGAAGACAAACTTGGATGATGCATTTAAAGGTCCAAAAATCGATCAATGTTCGTCAAGTTTTGAGTGATCGTGCATGATGCAAAGAGGTCCAAAACTA
>Ga0209611_10001415_pt1 | contig 40715 bp, 31 predicted proteins | sample S1TSphgellanicum_3_FD_187693 | JGI IMG/M metagenome (GOLD analysis project Ga0209611, IMG submission 187693) | Host-associated microbial communities from peat moss isolated from Minnesota, USA - S1T2_Fc - Sphagnum magellanicum MG (SPAdes) (version 2) | ecosystem: Host-associated > Plants > Peat... | reverse complement strand
AAAAAGAAATAAAAAAAAAAAAAAAAAAAAAAAACTTAGTGAAGGATTATTTAAATGCAACCACCTAGGCTAATCATTTAAACCAATCAATCAAGGGCAATCATTTTTGTGTTCATTTCCTTTTACAAGTATTAGATCCTTTGCAAACTACTGGTCCAAAACACCACATAAAGGTTGTATTTTAATTTATTATTGTTAATAACAATGCTCTTAAGTAGACAAGGTGAACTTTTTTTTGAAGACTTAGCAAGTAAGTTGAACTTTATAGGTAAATCATTAGTTGTAAACTTCATACTTGTATAAACTCCAATGTTGGGGATTGTGTAGTGTATATGCAACTTCACTTGGTTTTGGAACTAGGCCCAAATGGTCTTAAATTTGAAAAAATGAGTCAAAGTTAGAATTGCAAGGTTTAAAATTTTGAAAATTTTGAGCTCAAACTCACACATAGGGAACCTACCAAAAAGACATTTAAATGTCAAAACTAGGACCCAAAGTTCTCTTAAAAAAAGAAAAACCAACCAACACTAATCACAACCCCGACTTGCCTTGAACATCTTTGAAATTGTATATCATGTCATGCAACTATAGTTCTGTTAATTCAAAGCCACCATCTAGACTTTAGATTTTGGTGGCATAGTAAGCTGATACCAAGTTAAGGACATTCCATTTTTCTATTATGTGATAAAAAGTTGACATCAAAATGATGACCAATAAACCATTCATGGGGGTTCTTGATATATGAAACTTGTGTGAGTACCTACCAATAAGCAAATGGCATGGCATGACTCAACATGGAAGTTATGAATAGGGAAGGGGTGTGTCACACTGTGGCCTTGCCATTTACATAAAAAGGTATCTTAAGGCAAAAGAAGTATGGAAACTCAAATATTTCACCATGCAAAAATATAATCTTCAAAAAATCCTCTGAAAGAAACCAAAATCCTTCAAGATATTATAACTCTATAATTAATCTCAAGTTTCAACACAAGCCAAAATATCATCTTTCAAACATCCTCATACAAAAATAAACCTATGACCTAGGGGGCAAAAATCCCTTAAGCTACTATACTCTATAATGAATCTAAACGCAATATCTTTGCCTTGGTAGGCAAGGCCAATAGACCACACCATGTTCAATTAAACTAGGTTTAAGAATAGTCTGAGTGGATTGAAGTTCATGGAATTGTTGATGGATATGCCAAGTTTGGTTTTTATATGGTCACTGTAAGGAGATCATTCTAGGACATGCATGGAAGCTTTAGAAGGTCCATAGCCCTTAGAAATCCCTTTATGCCACGGAAGGTGTCCCCTAGGGAGGCATTCTGCATCCTAGTGAGCTTTTAGGGTGAGGCCAATAATTTGCCTTCAGGTCTCGACCTATCGGTCTCATCCTAAAAGCTCACTAGGATGCAGAATATGCCCTATGGGGCACATTCTCTAGTACATTATATTTGCCCATAGTTGTGGTTAGTGCAGTGAGTACAAGAGTATGGCTACAAATTGTTTTTTCTAAGTCTGCCCTTTGCCCCCATTTTTTTCACCTTGTTTTTGAATTGGGACATGCAAACATAATAATGTCTTACAATTTTCTTCAAGATCTTTTCCAGAACAGGACATTTGGTTTACATATATGATTTATTTTTTCTCACAAGTATGTTTTTATAAGTGATAAGATTCATTGGCATTGTTTTCCTTTTCCAAAATTCTAATGTTGCGTCGTCATATGCAAGTATCCCAAGAGAGATTTAACATTAAACAGGGGAAATATTTTTACACCCCTATCAAGAAAATAAAAAAGCTGATACAAAAAATCATGGACAAAAACATTTTCAAACTTTTTTTCCAAAATTTGACAATTCTTTTCCCTAAAAATTAGGGAATATGTGATAGAATACTCATTCTCAACTATTATCTTTTTGCATTTGTGTGAAATTTGGGCAAAAAATATGGTTGCTTCTTGGTAGTGCCAAGGTTCAAAATAGGGTATGCACCGGGAATCAAGAGAGTTAGTCCCTTTGATTCTCACATTGTGCCCTTTTGTTTCATCAAAGCTTTCTCACTTTTCTCTCATCCAATCTAGAGCTTGTTTTTCCTTTGATTCCTTGACTTGTTCGAGTTTATGGTTGCAAACCTTATACATGACATGTGTTTTGACTTTTGACCATTTTCTCATATGGCATATATTTAGGCAAAATACTAATAACACGCTTCAATGTTGATGTTGCTTTTCCCTATTTTGTTGCTAGCTTGAATTTTGGTCCTTTGTTGACCCTGTCTTGTAAAGTAAGGATATTGTGTTGAGGATCATTATAGCATATAGTGGTTTGAAGGGATGTTGCCCTCTAAAACCTAGGTGAGATGATTCATCCTAATTCCGTTCTAAAAATTTCACATTCATCTTCTGACATTTTGTTTTCTCTATCACCTTCTCAAATGTGCACCTAGCCTAAGTGATTTTGTCGTCAATCCATAACTCACAAAACTAAATATGAAACTATTTTTTTTCAAAAATGATTATGGCACTCACCATATGCACAAATTCATGTAATTTTTTCAAAATGTGACAATGTGATTGAAAACATTCAAATACACAACAATTCCCATTTTTTTTTGTGTGTGGAAATTCTGTGCAAATATTTATTCACATTTTTTTAAAGGAAAAAATCATTAGATTTGCAAAAAATTGAAAACCATGTTGCAACTTTTCCCCATTGATTTTGGTTTGTAACAAATGTTTAAATGTTCAAATAAATTCTTAAAACATGTCATAATGTAATGTGAGATTTCCTTTCAGGTTCCTCATAACTAATGTGATGTTAGAAAATGAAAAAAAAAAAATCATGATAATTTTTTCTTTTACAACAACATGATGATGAACAATAAAATAGATTTATTTTTATGTTTTCCCCTAGCTATGACCAATTTATCATACAATATCAATTGTTGCTATTAAATTAATGGCAAGGCCATTGTGTATCACACACCTTGTTTTGTATATTGTAACATCTTTTGGTGTAATAAATGAAGGAATAGATTTTAAGATCAATAATTCGTGACAGTGGCATTAGAACTCAACAAATTTTGTATTCCATTAAGTAACTTAAGAAATTAAATTGACACAATGTTGTAGAATCCAAGATTGTAAACCTAGAGTCTTTCACATCATTCAATAAGATGAATGAAAATTTGTTTTTTAATGTTATTTCTCTTAGATATTGAGCCATTGCAATTGTCTAAAATTCAAAGGCATACATAATTATTTGGTGTGATATTTGGTAAAGATATGTAGACTTGGCTATTGATATACACTCCTTGTTTGAATATCCAAAACAACATTGAATTTGGTAAGAGAATTGAAAATCATTTTGAACATTTATATCTATTGCTCAATGATGATGCAATCCAACCTAATGCCTCTCAATCTTAATAATGAACTCATTGTTCATGGATGAATGTTTACTTAAAATTCATAAAACATTGTTCATTTTTCATCCATATGCTTGAAATCCATCCATCACAAACTATGTTTCATTATGTGGAGGATTTTTAGAAACTTAATTATTAATGTTCCTTGAATGGGAGGGTTTATGGAAAGTTTCATGGAATCTTCCTTGGCTTAACACCCTAAATAGTACAACCCATTACCATTAAGTTTTCCAAATATCAGTTTGAGTTATGACATTCCAATGTAGCCTTGTTCACTTTTGTGTCCTTGATTCTTGATCAAGGTTTTTCCATCTTGAAAAGATGAAATTTACACTAGAGAAACATGTTTTGCAAGTGTTTCTAATAAAACTTTGCAAAATAATGAAAATTAGCCACAAAGAAATCAACATGTGTCCAAGTCGATTACAAATCTTCTATTGGTGATCATTTCCTGCCCTTAAGACATAAAAACTTTTGAATTTTAAATGTGTTTCATTGAACTTGTTTATGAAGGGGGGAGGGGAGAGCTTGGGGTTTACAAAAAATTCCAAAAATATTTTTGGCATGACTCAGTCCATGAACGTCTGAAAAAATTAATTGTGAGTTAAGCCTTTTAAAAATATGAAGATGGATGGATGCATCCATTATTTTGTCGTCAGCTAAACATGGACAAATGTTTTTATTTGTCCATATATATACATATATTGTAATACATTGTAGAGTATTAAAAAAGACAGTCCATAATTGCCATTGAATATGGTAAATGGTAGTCTTAAACAAAACAATGATGAAGAAATTTCTACATTATTACTTGGTTTAGGGTCTGAAAAAGTGGGTTGATTATAACAAATATTTTATAACAGACGTCTCCCTTGTTGAAAATCTTAACCTTGGAGAGGAAAATATTTAAAAAATTTGCAAATTTAAAGAGATAAAGCGCATCTCTAGCTGTGCTCAGTAGGCGACCCTGCACAAATATTTCTTATCTCCGAGTTTATCTATTTTCATTTTTCCAACCCCACCCATAAAACTGGGACTGAAAATAGTTCGTAGATTACTAATAGCAAACCACCTGGACCAATCGTTATGATTGGCCAATCAAAAACAGGGACCAACAATCAAGTCAAATCATATTACACTCTTCTCTGGCAGGTGCTGTGCTTTGCTGGGACTCAGCAAACTGTGCAAAAATGCTAGGCCACAACCATCTTGCTGACCCAAACTGGCATGTTTTGATTTTTCTTACCCAATTTGTTTTTGGAAGCACAACAGCAGACCCGACCTGACAAGCTGTTGCCAGCCTGATGTCAAGCCCTATGGCAAGAGAGGTTTCATCTGCACACCACTCGGTTCCTGGGTTCAAACCGAGTGAACCATCACCCCTAGGGTTTTCTTTACCCAATTTTAATTTGGAGCTCACTAACATACTCAGCACTGATGGCGTTGCTCTAAGTACAAATACATAGGTAGTAAACAATCTTTTTTTTTTTTTTGAGTGAGAACACTCCAAGGATTTTGAGTCTTTCACTACAAACTTTAGGGGGGGCATGGATAAGGCCAACTTGCCCTTGAGGGTTGAAGGTTCTTTTTGCATAAAAGTGCAGAAAAAAGTTGTTGGACCAGGAAAGGGAGTCAGGTGTCACAAAGAGATACAATCAATCAAGGAATGTCACTTGTGCCCTCATCTCATGAATGGTCCAAAATGCATGGATCACCATCCTAGCCCTTCAACTCCTCCCAAAAAAAACCTGCCCTAGTTTTTGTCTTGTGTTTAGACACCTTGGGTGAACCAGGACCCACACTCGTACCATGGGAAAAATCTCAAAATCCGTTTAAAGTGTTTCTAAATATTACAAATATCCCATGCTAGAACTAATTCGGGGTTTTTAAAGTTCAAATCTAACATTTGTTGAGCTTAATATGGTCACTAGGACGCCTCACTCAAAAAGTTAAAGGTACCAAGTACCAACGGTTGGTGCCGGTTCACCTTGGGACAAGCATTGTCTGGTGCAAGAACTCAGCGGCGAATCTTTACCAAATGGAAGAAGAAATCTTCCGCACAGCCTCTGAAGCTGAGGAAAAAGTCCAACAAAAATTTAACTACTTTGGGCTTTGCTAACCAATGGGGAAAGTAAATATTACTCCAGCACACATGGACTGTTATCGTATTTCAAGATATTCACAAACGAACACAAGAAGTTGTCAATTTCACCCATAATACGAACCCTAGTTTATATGGTTTGCATATTGATTCCAATACAAATTTTAATGTGTTTTATTTACACATTACATTGGATGATGTTATCTCATAGCTAATGATAATCACAACTGGATAGTAGTATTTTAAGAGTAAATATGAATCCAACAAAAAAATAATTTTGTTTTACATATCAATTTGACCATATTTCAACTACTTTGTGGCGGAGGTTGGAAAGTGTATGTGTGTGTGCATTTGTGAGGTTCGCCACACCTGTCGTTTATGTCCACTCCACCAATTAAGGCCCGTTTCTTCTCATTGTGTAGAGGGCTTTTGACATTTTTGGCTACCATGTTTCAATTTTGTGGATTCCTTGATGGCCACCACGTATTCTTCTCTTATCCACAAACTCTTGGTCCAAACTTTGGGCCTCTTTTATGCTCCAAATTTGCCAATGAACCCATATGTGATAAGAATTTCCTACAAGGATGACATTTTCAAACTCGGACATTGGGTGGTGATATTCCAACTCCATGAAAGCCTCACACTTCATAGCTAGTTAGTATTTTAGAACTCTTTTAATGGACGGGAATTGTGCTTAGCTAATTTTACACCCAAAGAATAACTTGGGAAGTGACCCTATCCCCCCTTGAGGCTTCTACTCCTTTCAATTGGATTCTCCAATCCCCCCAAAAAAACCCAAAGAAACGAATCGTAGGGTCCTCAAACCACTCACCCAAGTATGGGCCACTTTACACAAGGTTCAATGGTGTCTATTTTGTTAGTTGTTGTTTCAGCCACTTTGATTGGCCTATCACTTTTTTTATTTTGTGGAGAAACATTGGGCACTCCTCAAAATAGAATTATGGACCAACTCCCCTTTGGCCCCACCTTTATAGTTTTATAAAATTTGAACTTTGGGCAAAACATATATGGGAAGGTTTTATTGGGAACCTCTTGGGGGAACACATTGAGAACATGAGGAACATTGTTGGGAATGTCACTGAAAACCTGTGGGAACACGATGGGAACTTCTTTTTTTTCAATTTTAAATTCTAAATCCAAGCCCATACTCCCCTTATTTTTTTATTATCAGCCTGGGCCAATACCCCTGCCTAAGAGAGTGGGTACCTACCTTGATTTCACGAGTTTGAGCCTGGTTATTTATAAAAAAAGAAGAAGCCATCTCTCCAACCCACGAAAGGGTGATTGTACAAGTACTTTATAACCCCAAAATTGGGGGCCCCATCTTTTAAAAACTCCTCCATAGTTGCCCCCCCCCGCCCTTCCCACCCATAAAAAAACCCAAAAAAATAAAAAACAGAAAAAAAGAGGGGACTGACGGCTTCCTGCCCGCACCAGCGTCGGTCGGTCGGTCGGTCAGTCAGTCAGGCTCGAAGGCAAAATGAGTTCGATGGAGTGCGAGTGAGAGAAGGGAAGAAGATCCTCGTCGCCATCGCTCCTCTTTGGTGCTTTCGTTTCCCAGGAACCTTTCGGAGCACGATTGGAAAAGTGGAAATCCCTTTCTCTTGCCCAGAATTCTTCACGATTCATAGAACTAACTTTTTGTTCCTTTTTTTTTTTTTTTCTTTTGTTTTGTTCTTTTGTTTGCCCCGTGTTTGCTTTCAATTTGGTTCGGATGTAGTGTCTCTGGTTTTTGTTCGTTGTATTTTGGAGTTCTTTTTCTTCTTCCTTCCTTCCTTCTTTCCTTCCTTTATGGTTTTTAGGGATTTGGAAAGAGTTTTGGTTTTTCTTCCCTTTGCTATGGAGAAATTCTAAACCAATTTCTTCTGGTTGGTGTGTGAGTTCATTGTTTGTCATCCTTAGAGGATTTGTGTTTTGATTGTAGCCACTTTGTTGGAGCGATCTGTTAAGTTGCATCTCTAGTATTGGAAATACACCTTTACTTTCTTCTTCCACTTGGAATATGTTTCAGATGGATCCTTGTCTGATTCTTGTGCGTGTCTTGTAATTGTTGCCTTCTTTTCTCTCTCCCTCTCTCTCTCTAGTTTGATTTTTGGAGCTTTTGTTTCAACTTTGTAGTGGCTAGCTTGCATGATCCTCATATGCCTATTTCTCGTCCAAGTTTGTCATCTCTACCTTATGTGCATCGCATTGTCACAAAGCTTCTTCATCATCAGTGTTTAGTTTCTAGTGTGGTTCTTTGGTTTTGGCCGATATCTATCTTGATGTGTTCCTCCGCAACACCAAATTGTACCTGAAGAGAAATGAAGTCATTGCTTCTCTCTCAAGCTGCAGACCAGGTGCAAGAGTACTAATCTCGGAAGAAGACATTCTAATTCGCAATTTTTTTTGAATCGTTTAGAACCTTGTACGGTCAAATGGAGGGAACAAACACAAGAGCAACATGGTTATCACTAGCAGTTGCGGCTATGCTAGGGGCAAGTGTTGCTGCAACATCAGCATTTTTGCTGCATAGAAGGGCTTTAGAGCAAATTAAAGCGAAGATTGAGGTGGAATCTGGACATCAAAGGTCACAAGAACGCAAACATCTGCATCATGTTGTGGCGACTCGCCAACGCAAGGTGGCAAGAGATGCAGCTTGTTTGGACAACAAGGATGATCGATTGCTTATAGAAAGTCCATCAAATGGCACAGAGAACGGTAAATCACTACTAGACTCTTCTACCCCACGCCGAGCTATTGGTCTCCCTCACTTGCAGATTAAACGAGATGGTAAGATCATCCCTTTTGTGTAGCTGAATCCCCACTCATTAGTGTCATAGTTGGCTCAAAAAAAGCTCCAGATTGTTTGCTCTATTGCTCGTCTATGTTTCGATTGTACTGAAAACTAGCTTGCAAACCTCAAATTTTCATAATTCACATTGTTCTTGATGTACAACATCATGTTGTAAATTTGTCTTGTTGGAGAGTCTTGGAGTTGACATGAGTGGTTTCTAGTGAACTAAAAGGCTTATGGATTTTGCACATCCAGTTTGATCTGATCTCTTCTCTTGGTTAATGTAGGTGGTTCCAACATCTTATCAAGGCTTCCGTCAATGCAACTCTCACGACCAGTTGCAGGAATTATACGGCCTACCACTCCAAAGTCTCCTGTTCATAGCACTATATTTGAGGACATGGAAAGCTCTGAAGAAGAAGATCAGGACCTTCAAGAGTTGAATGATGAAGACGAGCAGATGATTGGGGCTAATGGTGATGTGAACATGAAAATCAAACCAAATTCTGAGGAAGTCTATGGGTTGGTGAGTTACTCTCCTCGTTGGACAAATTTTCCATCAAAATATCTTTGTTTTTTAACAAAAGTTTCTTCCTTGGAACTAACTTCTCATCATTAGATACAATATTCATGGTGTGCTCAAAACTCAGTGTGAACCTTACTTCTAATCTCCCTCAAATGTAGTTATTTGCTTGCAATTCTTGCTCAAACTCTTGAGACTTGCTTTTGATTTCTATCAAATACAATTCTTTGTTTGCAATTTTACAAACCTATTTATTTTGAACACTTGAATGATGGACAGCAGTTGGTTACTAGCATGATTGCTGGTCCTGATCTATGGTGTACAATAAGTGCTCCTTGATCAAGATGTACTTGTTTATTTACCTGCACACTAAGACTAATTTTCACTGTGCACCTTGAGCTTGTTTTTTAGTTGGGCATACAATCTATTTGTACTCCAATGTTGCTCATTTTTTAATACACAATTGTGTAACTCTCCTTCAACAAAACTAATTAAGAATTTTGATTTCTCACTATGTCCTACTTTTCTTGACATTAGTTTCTTCTAAATTTCCTTGTTGATCCGTAAATGTTCTTTTGTTGAAGGAGGATGAAGTGATCATGAAGGTGAAATCACCTGTTCCTGAAAATATATTATCAGCAGAATTGATACGGTGTCACAGTATATCTGGTGAAATCCATGGGATGCATGCACCCAATCCCATTGCTGCTGACATTCTTCGGAAAGAACCAGAGCAAGAGACATTTGTCAGGCTTAATGTCACACCTATCGGTATATAAGCTCTCTCTCTCCATCTCATCACAAATGTTTTTCAAGAAAAAATTACTCTTTGGGCCACCAAGTCTAGTCTTTCTTTATGTACAATCCAATCCTCCTTTAAATTTTTACTGCCCTAACATGGCAATGAAACATTTTGATCTTGAGAAGAATCAAGGAGTTACCAAATTAACCTAAATGTGCACCTAGGCTTTCTTTATTCAGTTGGAAACACCTTTGGACATATCACCTAATTTGGTTATGCTTTCAATCCTTATGTTATGCCCAATTGGCTACTTTTTGGTCATAGTTACTATGTTAAAAAGTTTATTTCTCTCTATACCCGGTTTCTCCCCTAGTCCTATCTATTATACAACTCCCCAATTTGATGGGAAAAACATAAGCTCCCTTAAAAAAGACCTTATGGTGGGGTTCACAAGTTACCTAGATGAAATGATCCAAGGGCTTACATGTTGCATCATATGGTGGGGTTCACAAATTGTTTAGATGAAATGATCCAAAGTCTTACATGTTGATGCAATAGTGTTTGGCCTTGCATGACATCCTCTACCCCCTTTATGCCTTCAAGCTCCATAGAAGGCCACTTCATTGCTTGACCAACCTTCTTAGGTCAATTTCTCATTAATGCCAGCCAAAGTCACCATGGAAGCTTCAATTGTCTAAAGGATTTTACTCCTAATAGATTTTGTCAAGAATTTTGTCATATTCATATGGTAATTATTATGTACTATTTTGGCTTGTGTAGAAGCACCCTCTGCTGAAGAAGATGAAGTGTGTAGTTGGATGCAAGAGTGTTTGGCCTTGCGTGAGAAATATGTATTTCGTGAAGAAGTGCACCCATGGAAGAAACATGAGATTACAGATCCAAGCACTCCAAAACCTAATCCTAATCCTTTCCACTATATTGCACAACCAGCATCTTCTGTAAGTTACTTCATTGCATCTTCTTTGCTTCATTCTTATATGCCCCACTTGTAAATATTTTATGTATTTTGTTTCGTACTCATCACATTTGAAAGTTTAATTTGCCAATATTCGGGACAATCAAACTTCAAAAAAACTAATAATATTTTTTGTTGTATTGTGTTATAACTAATAGCGAAAATCCTCACTAAGAGTTTTTATTTTGTAGCATGTATATAAAATGGTGGATGGTGTTGTGCGGGTCTATGCTAATGAAGCAGGTAAATTATGTTCCCTAAAGTTGCATCATCCTACTATGTTTTTATAGATACAAAATTGCCAATATCTGGAGTTGGAATCAATTTCTTGATAGAGGAATTGAAAGCTAATGTTTTCGAAAAATGCAAACTTTCTAACATGGGAGTTTTAAAAGCCTCATGAATCTTGGGAGCACTTATACACCTACTTGTCATGGTGATATTATAGTACTTCCTACTCACTATAACATTTGGCAAGCATGTACATGTCATATAATGTTTAGTTTGAAATGGTATTTCATGAGTGGCACCTTTAGTGACCAAATTGTCTTGCATAATCATGATGTGTGCCATGTATTTGTGCATATTCTACCACCCTTACTCATCATTATGACCTCATGACTTAAGTCAGCCACCCTATTGGTTTTAACAATTCTCTTGAGAAATTGTGATTGTCATCACATGTTTAGATATCCAAGGTCATATAACCACTTTCTCTAACTTTCTACATTCCTTGGCAAATGTTGATGATAGTTTTTTATTGTGTTCAATGGCAGTGTAAAGGAAGATGTATGCTTGGTAGTATGGATTTACATAGTTGCATTGTATGGATTCCAAATTGCACTGGTCTTTGATCATGTCCAGCAAGAATCTTAGGTTGATTAATGCTTCTAAATACTTACAATGGATGCAGAAAAGGAGGAGCTTTTTCCAGTGTATGATGCCACCACCTTCTTTACAGACATGCATCAAATTCTCAAAATCATTGCTTTGGGAAATGTACGCACGTTATGCCATCATCGACTACGCTTTTTGGAGCAGGTGAAAAGTTTTTCAATACTACTAATTCATGAGTTTTCTAACACACAATTTTTTAAATGTGTTCACACCTTGACATGAAATTGCAACTCATGCTGAAAGGAGTGAAAAAGCAACATATCAGGTTATAAACCATGTCAACTTGTCAACCTTGTAGGGTGTCTTGGGTGTGAGAAGCCTTCTATACAAGGAGCTTGAATATGAGAAATTATTTCCAAGTTGGAATATGGTTATTTAGCACTATTAGGACTCATTTGATTACAATGCTACTATTGTGTGGTCTATGATAGAAATTCAGCATTCACCTTATGTTGAATGCCGACCGGGAGTTTTTGGCACAAAAGAGTGCTCCACATAGGGACTTCTACAATGTACGAAAAGTTGACACCCATGTGCACCATTCCTCATGCATGAATCAAAAACATCTTTTGCGTTTCATCAAGTCAAAACTTCGCAAGGAGCCTGATGAGGTTGGAGACATAACTCTTTTCTATCCCATCATGTCTACATCTATTGATCAATTTCATCTCATACAACATTGACATCCAAAATTGTTTCACCTATGAGATAGTTTATGTCAATTTGCTGATGTTATTTTGCACCTCATCATTGTTCCAGTTGGGCAAGTTTTATAATATTTCCATTTCACCTTGATCTCCACCAAATTTTTATTTTTCATATTTTGAAACTAGCCAATTTTCTTTTTTGTGGAACAAGAAATTTACATGAATTTAATTTTTTTGCAGATTGTAATCTTCCGTGATGGCAAATATCTCACACTAAAGGAAGTGTTTGAGAGTTTGGATCTAACTGGGTAAGGGTTTTGGTTTGTGTTATTGATGTTGTGTTTGGAAAAAAAATCTTTAGTTCAGAAGGATTGATTTGTTGAAATCTTATCAATTATGGGTAGGTTCTAAAACATGCTTATGAAATTAAGCATGATGTGGTCTGAATTTTGTTCACATGGTTTTTAATAGTTGCCAATAGTTTACAGTGGAAGCATGAAAATTGTGCTCCTCATGTTGGTTGGTCTTTTTAATTTTATTTTTAAAAATGATGCAAGTTGTTAAAGGTTTTGTGGTGTATGTTGAGTTGAAACAGGTATGACCTCAATGTGGACTTGCTAGATGTGCATGCTGACAAAAACACATTTCATCGATTTGACAAATTCAATCTCAAGTACAACCCATTTGGCCAAAGCAGGCTGAGAGAGATTTTCTTGAAGCAAGACAATCTCATTCAAGGTTTATTTTCATTTTTAAAAACATAACTAGATCCAAGATCTTCAACTCAACTTTTACACGCATTTTTCTATTAAATTTGCTCCCAACCAAGTTATTAAAATGTCTGTTATATTGAATCCTACCTTCTTGTTCAATTATTTTCTTTTCTCATAATTGGGGTTCACCATGGTCAAACTTCACAAAATGGTCCCACAACACAATGTGATACTCTCATCCAACTCAAAACCATGCTCTACATTTTTTTTGGACTCAACTTATGTACTTGTTTGCTACAATATCAGGACGCTTTTTGGCAGAACTAACAAAGGAAGTGTTTTCTGACCTTGCTGCAAGTAAATATCAGGTATACTCAATGTAACACCTTCATATACTCATTTCCCCCATTACACTCTTATTACATGTAAGATTTTTGGTATTAGTGCTTAGTGTAAACATTGACTCATTAGCAAGTTTGCAATTTTTAAAACTTGCACAAAATTAGCTCTTGAATGTAGTGATGTTTTTGAGTTGTCTTCCTTTGTTTGGTGGCCTGTAATTGTTTCATTGGTACATATTATTTGGTTATAGCAAACCCACCAATGTGTCATGTTAGATGTCATTTACAATAATTCACCCATTTGGATTAAAAAAATTGGGTACATATAATTTAATCTTGGAGGAAGACTAAGTAATCATGTTGGCCCTGTTATGGTGGTTAGAAAACTATCCACATGCAAAAGGAGGTAGTGCCTGGGCTAAGGGTGAAAACTCCTTTCATCAATGTTTTAGTTGCAAAAAAATAGTGTCCATTTTTTTATTATAAACTTTTTAAAGGTATTGTCATTTGGCTTAGGATCCATTATTGAATGTGTGAAAATCATAGTTTTAATTGTTTCTTTGATGATGTAGATGGCAGAATACAGGATTTCCATATACGGAAGGGAGCAAAGTGAATGGGATCAATTGGCAAGTTGGATAGTCAACAATGAATTGTACAGTGAAAATGTGACATGGCTTATTCAAGTGAGAGATTGTTGTTTATATATTGAACATTTTGATGTTGGAAAAAGTATTATTAGCATAGTTGCAATAATTTAAAACATAATTTGTTAGAAGTTTAAGAGTTCACATCATCTCATCCTTGTATTATATATGCATGGTCACCCATTGTGATGTTGTGAGGATAGTGTGCTTGATTGATAAGTTGAGGAGAATGTTTTTTTTATATTAAAATACATGTTCATTAATTGTAACCTAATAATGTTGTTTGGAACTAATACTTAAACATGGGATGCATTGGATGTCACAGTTGCCACGTTTGTATCACATTTACAAGGAAATGGGTATTTTGGGGTCATTTGAAACCATCCTAGAAAATGTGTTCATGCCCTTATTTGAGGTCACTGTCAATCCTTCTTCCCACCCCCAGCTCCATGTCTTCCTTGAACAGGTTAGCAACATATGACTTTGTTGAACAAATTTTTCATCTTTTTATTGGCATTCTTTTTCATGAACGTGTTCATCTTTTAAATTGAATTTTTAATGATAGTTCTAGAAATAATTCTCGAGACAAAAGTCCCTAGATAGTGTGAATAGTGGGAAGGTGTCTATTCACATCTGAGCTATATGAGTTTTTGCATGCCTTGCCACCTAGTCCATGTTTAATTCTAATTTGGTGGATGATAGGTGGTGGGTTTTGACATGGTTGATGATGAGAGCAAGCCTGAAAGACGACCCACTAAGCACATGCCAACACCAGCACAATGGAACAACCCGTTCAACCCTGCATATTCATATTGGGCATATTATGTTTATGCAAATCTTTACATTCTAAATAAGGTGAATCCTTTATGTTTTTTGAGAAAAAATATTACCTTTCAATTTCACACTACATTTGTAAATGTTACGATCATTTTAGATCTTGTAAACCCACATTTATAGTATTGTAAATTTAATAATGTATAAAATGAAGGGAGCATAGTGGAGATTGCAATTCAGAATAGGATTAAAAACAATAAATTATTTTTGAACGAAATTTAAATTGTTATGATGTGTCCTTGTAGCTACGAGAGGCCAAAGGCATGTCCACCATAAAATTTCGACCTCATGCTGGTGAAGTAAGTCAACATTAAAATTTTGAAAACTACTTGTGTCCCTTGATTGACATCAACCAATTTTATTTTTTCAAATTGTGTTTAATAGATGTGTTGTTTTTTCAAATTCATGGACGATGGTTTAATTAAATAAAAGTCACAAATGAGTAGGTCATATTTCTTTGATGGAACAATAGAGAAGTTTTTCTTTGTAGAAATTGTTGAGATGTTCAAAACTACAACTAGAAGTCAACCAAGGACTCTTATTGTATTGCATCAATGGAGAGAAAGATAGTAATAATGTGAAAATGACATCATTTTTTCTTATTGTGAATAGGCAGGGGAGTTGGACCACCTAGCAGCAACCTTTTTGTTGGCTCACAATATAGCGCATGGCAACAATTTACGCAAATCTCCTGGCCTTCAATACTTATATTACCTTGCACAGGTAGTACTTGTTTCTAGTTCATAGTGAAATCTTATGTAACTTCTTAACAAAATATCATTTGTGTAACTAGATCAACATTTGTTAAATGCACAACATCCTTTGTCTTTGTCTGTCAATTGTTTTTCTTTTCAATGATATCAAAGAAAGAGGAGTTTTTTCCCACATTGGCCTTCTTTTTTTTGGGGGTATTTTTTGGGGGTATCAATGGACAGATTGGGTTGGCAATGTCCCCGTTGAGCAACAACCATCTGTTCTTGGACTATCACCGCAACCCTTTTCCTGTGTTTTTTGCAAGAGGGCTCAATGTGTCTCTTTCCACTGATGACCCACTCCAAATTCATTTCACCAAGGAGCCTCTTGTAGAAGAGTACAGCATTGCTGCACAGGTATCATCATCCAAACCAAAACTATGTAATTCCATTTCATTGGGATTTTGTAGGTAGTTACTTGGTGAATAATATTGAGATTGTGAACACAAGCTCTGGCATTACAAAATTTTGGGTGTTAAGTAACAGAAAAGTTTATTGGCAATGTGTGTGCATGTTGACCAATACTTAATTTTAGTTGTCACAAAAATTTAGCTTGTATATACCTAAATTAACTTTTTGTGGATATTTGGAGCTAGGTGTGGAAGTTGAGTTCTTGTGATCTTTGTGAAATTGCACGCAACTCAGTGCATCAATCAGGGTTCCACCACTCTTTCAAGGTTGGTTTGGCAAAACAACCACCATTTATGTTTGGTTCTGGTATTAAGTGACAACCAAGGTCCCTAAGGGACTGATTTGTTACTATGATTGCAAGCTATAATGGAGTCTTCAACAAAACTAAAGAAAACATTCAAGATTGTTCTTCATGTCTTTAGTATGGATGTTATGTACGCAATTGAATCTTTCATATCTCTAGAGGATTAGAAATGTCACCAAGACAAATATGTAATCCAGCTTTGTAAAAAAGTTACAAACCATTATAATTTATGGACTTTTATAGATTATAAAAAAACATTTTATATCCTAGTTCTTGAAAAAATATCACTTGGGAAATGCAGTCACATTGGATTGGAATGCACTACTTCAAAAGGGGCCCAGATGGGAATGACATTCACAAGACCAATGTCCCTCGTATGCGTGTTGAGTTTCGCCATGAGGTACATTGTTCAAATACATTTGTATTATAGTTGTAACATATTTGTGAAAAGTATGTTATTTTTATGTTCTCAAGTCATCAAGCTTCCAATGGAGGACAAAGCTCTTAGAGTTAATTTTGGATGGCATAATAAACATGATTTCTTTTAATGGTTATAACATTTTTCCATCATCAATTATCGAAATGCCATAGAAGATAGATTTTTCAATTTTCAACAAGTATCAAGTTGTTTGGATAAAATATTCTTTTCTTTCTTTTCTTTAAATCTAATTCTAAAAGTTGACTTGGGGGTTATGTGGATTCAGGTATGGAAAGAGGAGATGAACTATGTATATCTTGGCAACGCAAAAATCTCAGATGAGTTTATGCCTTAAGTTAGTGTTTATAAAGTCTAGTCTTATATGAGTTTTTTTGCATCACCTCATATTTGTGAGCATTTTTCATATCATGAACTACGCTACATGGATCAGACATGTCAACATGTTTGTTTGGATCGGCAAGTAAGTTCATCGGAAATCTTCCTTGCATGTAACATGATCACATCTAACCTCACTCATTCAACCTAAACTATTGATAGTTTGATTTTTTTCCATAGTTGAATTTAGGTTCATTTTTTCAATTAAACTTAGATTCAATACTTCTTTTATTTGCATGAAGAGAGATAAATGTAATATGTTAATCATTGGTTTTTTAATTTAAGTAGAATATAAATTCAAACTCCCTTTTATTTGTGAAGGGAGATAATGGTACATGTTGATTAGGAATTATTTTTTAATTGAAGTACCATGTTTTCAATATTTGTATTTTGATGCATAAGTACTTAGCTTGTCATCTTGCCATCAACAATGAATTTTTTATTTGATGAAATTCCATAATCTATGATTCAATAAACCATGTCATTATGTACATTAGAAAATTGGAAGTCATACATGCAATTACATAAAATATTGGGCAACATTAAAAAAATAAATTTAATTCAAATGATTTAATATAATCATTTAAATCACATACATTAAATAAATTATTTATAGAAATAATGCAATATAATAATTCATATTATTGGTAATTCCATAAATTTTCATCCTATGAATTGTTGACACGCATCACTAGCTAAGCTAGCTAAGCTAGGTTAAAAACCTAATTTAAGTAACTAAGTAGCCCACCTAGTTTAAGTACTTAAGTAGGCTTAGAAAGGCACCTAGGTTAAGTAGCTTGACTATGTAAGGTATATATGGTCAACATACAATTGTTAACCACAACTATACCAGTTGTGAGGTTTGACCTTAAACCCCAAGGATGGATATCAATTTCTTTGCCATCAATCCACCCTACTTGATTTGAAAATATAGTAGGACACATTTTTTTATCTCATATCTAATTTTAAACATTGGACAAACATAAATTTTGATATTTTATATCTTATTGATATTTGTCCAAAATTCAAATGGAAAAATTAAAATTTTGTTCTTAAAATATATTTCTTTTCCCAAAATATACATAAATTTTAATTTTAAAAAATTGAATTTTGCTAAGTTGAACTACATTTTGATGGCAATAAAAGATTTCCAATATAATTTTTCAATAGTTTGTAAAGATGTTACAATTTACACACCTCTATTTGTTATTACATGTTCAATAATTGCTAATCAAATTTTGTGAAACCCCTTTCCCCACAAGGGCCTCCCCATTTTTGGCTAAAGGCACACTATGGGGGGGCCAAAAATGTTGTCACATTGTACTATTTTCCATAGCTATCCATGTTTGAACTTCAACCATGGTAATATTTGAGCATATTTTTTCGAATTTTTTGCATAGTATGGTAGATTATAACACAAAGAATTCAATCACAAAGAAAATTCTTTTTTCCGACTTATATTGTGAGGTTCCAAAATATATTTGTGGCAAAAAAATGTACATCACCATGTATTAAAAAATGCAAATATACTCAAGAAATTATTGAAATGAATTTTAGTTTTTATGAAATTTGTAGTATCTATTAGACATTATGATTCCATATGATTGGAATAAGTTTGTGAGCCATGTGAAAAGTTTGATAATTATCATATCACAAATGGGTGTGTTTTTGGGGGTTATGACCATAAGTATGTGGTAAATTAACATTTTGACAAACTATCATTTTCAAATGGAAGATGATAAGATATGTGAAGTGAATAATTTTTTAAATTTTCATTTCAAACATGTTTTAGCTGATTAATTCAAACCCACATCTAGTGTAGTCCAAAAATAAAAACAAGCTCTATTATACTATAAATATCATAAATATATTCAATATTCCTTGAATTTAATCTTTTACAAAAAAAGTTCAAATAATATTAGATATCATTAACTTTGTGAAAATCAAAATATCAAGCCCAAACACCAAAATTGAAATCCAAAATTAAATGCAATACATTTTGTAGAAATATACTTTACATGCATGTCATGAAAATGCCCAAAGCAACCCCCTAGTAGTGTGTTTTCACCCTTTTAATAAACCTAATTGCAAAAGATTGACACTACACACACCCAATTAGTTAATAACCTCACTTGAGAATGATGCAAAAAAGTAGCCATCTAATGATTCTTTTGGGGACAAATTTTGTCATTTTTTCAACAAAAAAAATGGAAAATATTAAGATTTTTTTTCCTAATGTAAATTTGAATAATTTTGTTAGAAAACTTCACCAAATTTTGGTATCACAAAATTGGGGGAAAAAATCTTCAATAATTTAATGTACATAAAAAAATTCAATTGCTAAAAGGTTTTCTTCAATCATAGCCTTATATGTAGTCTTAACCTTTGAAAACCATTGGTTATACCATAAAAGTAGGGTAGGTTATATGGTCATTTATTTATTTATTTATTTATCATAAACATGTTTATGGTTTTAGGATTGATAACCCACCTAGATGAAATTCCAAACATCTAGGTAGGTTATTAAAATGTGAAATTTCCACACCTAGTTAATAAGTTATTTACCCATTTTCAAAAAAATCAATAATTGATTGGTAGGTTATTGATACGTAAGCTAGGACCTTGTCAACATTAGTATAAACCTTTACATAGCCGAAAATTGAGTCTAGACTTTGAACCTAGGAATATACATAGGAAAGATCTCATGACTTATTTTCTGCTCAAAATATTGGTGCAAGAGTTCATCATTCATCCTTTAGTCAAAGGTACACAAACTCATTAGTCATTCCTTACTTAGGACGTCACCTAAAGGAAGTTGTGATATTGCCAGATCCTTGCTCGAACTTCCTTCAAACTTTTGAACCAGGAATAAAACAAATATCAAGAATTGAACAACGGCCTTGAAAACTACATAATGACTGTGAAATGGGTGTAAATTGTCTTTGCAAGGGGCAAAGCCTTCAATGCTAGCCACAACCAAGATGAAGGGTCTAACCATTGCATTTTGTTTTTAGATAACTCACGTCCTTTGAATGGTTCAAGGAAAAGTTCGTTCCATTTTGGATTTAGAAAGGCCTTGCTAGGCTCATTATCAATGAATAATGTTTGATCCATGTCCCCATAAGGTAGACCTTTGTAAGCAAGGTGAATTCAATCCAAGTCCTTTAAGTAGTAATAAACTAAACATGTAAGCTGACCCATTATTGCAATGCATTATTCATGTCCCCAAACTAACACAAATTGATCGACGAGAATTTTGGGCATCAACAAAGGTAGAATTTGAAAGACGTCTTCTAACAACATACATGAACAAATAGCAATGTGAAAATGTTCAAATGTTCAAGTTAAAAAATTCTATACTCCAGCACGAACTTCCAACTTAGATACATCTAAGTTTTTCCCAATCTTTCACCGATCCCCTTGAAGAAGGGCACATTTTGGAAAGTAACAAAGGACACCATTGACATTGAGAATGAAAAGTTTTTTAGTTGTGCTAAATCGAGGTCGAAAAGTCCAACTCCATGTCATTGCATTAGAAAAATAAATAACATGCACCTACCAAAAAGGAGAAAAGTTAGAACAAAGAAAAATTTAAGAATGAGTAAAGGCCTCCATCCTTGTCGAAGGAGATGTTAATCCAACACAAAATATACGTGAATATCCAAAACATGGAAGGATAATGTTGTAAGGGAATTCGATAAGAACATGGATTTAGACACACATATCATGACCTAACAGCCACCAAGTTGATGTTGGAAAACACCTAGCAGTCACCAAATGGTTGGAGGAATGTAAGGTTTAACCGAAGGCCCACCAGGCCAAATCAAGATGCAATAAAGGCAAAGAATACAAGTAAAATTCAAGAAATAAAATTAAATATTTTTTAATAAATTTTACCGAAGGAAAGTTTTTAAATATTCAAACAAGCAAAATTTGAGGATGAGCAATTAATAAGGTACTTTTTGTTTCATTTACAATTTTGCACTATTATAAAAACTAGGTTGGCAAATCCAATTACATTTCAAAAATAACATTTAAAAAAGTCTTGGATTATCTCAATCAATACATTTAATCCTACCAAAAGGATTGTGTTCAACAAAGGTGGGAATACCATATCCAGACGAATGAAGGTTTTCCAAATAAGGGAGAATAAACCCCACCGAATACTAGTCCCCCCCGCAATGACCATCAAAACATTCCAAAAAAAAGGCATTATACAGGCCATTGACCATGCTTTTGTATGGCATATCATCTATGAGCAACGTGTTCCCAACATGAGTATAAAGATAAATAAAAAAAATGTCAAGGTTCTTGTGGAAAATTGGCTTATCAGGTTTATTTAGTTGGAAATGTGGATTTTGCATGTAAAATTAATGGTCAAGGACTCTAGAAGCATGTATAACGATTTTTATTTTGTGTAATTATCATAGGTAATTATATATATTGTGATGTTAGGATGTAGACCAAATATAGACTTGGAATTGAACAAAACATTTCTCCAAGAATTCTTTTAATCCAAGATAGAGAATGACAATGCAAAAACCTCTATTGAAATGTGTTGCAATCAAAACTCCATTTAGATCAAAGATCACATGAAATGGATTCACCTTCTCCATAAGCAAACAAGGCATTTCAGAGTCAACATTCGAATCAAAGGAATTTCATCCAAGCTTACTACAACAACCGCGCATGAATTTGGTAACTCTACATCTTTCGCTTGAAACATTTGAGAATCAAAACCCAAAGTCAAGGGAATTTCATCCAAGCCAGCTTCAACAACTGCATGTGAATTTGGTGACTCCATATTTTCTTCCTTATTTTTTGCCTCCTTAGGAAAAGGTGCTTCGATAATTTGAAAAAAATAAAAAAATAGTAGTTGTAAAAATCCAGACATAGATTGACCATAAAAATCAATGAAATTGGAAAATCCAAAACAACATTGGAAGAAAGGAGCAAAAAAAAATATTTAAACTACTTACTATGGATGTTAAATGATTTCTATAAAAACTGGTAAAACAAGCCATGGTGCATTTTTCAAACAACGTTCGGAATTTGACATCATCTTCCTTGATACTTTTAATGGCGCCAAAAGGATAGAGCTCCACAAAAGTGGGAACACAAAACCCAAAGTAATGAAAAAACTTTAAGTATGGGAGAAAAGTCTTCATTAGATAATTTATTTTTTTTGGCGCGTACTCATAATACTCAACAAAGATGGCATTATAGGGTGGATTTAGGCAGGTTTTGTAAGGCGTATCATCTACCAACAATGTATTCCCAAGGTGAATATTAAGATACCTAGGGAAGAAATTAGAAAGGTTTTTATGATAAATTAATTTATCATGAGTGAAACGATCGACGTGATAATGGCCTTGCTTGATGGGAAACTATATAATCTTTCACAGATCCCAACCCATAATCCTTTGCGGGTTGATCTCAATACCTATCTCTTTTGTTTTTTTTTCAAATAGGCATGCATTGTCACAACCTTAGTTTTGGGCTTGTGACCAAAGTAAGGGTATGGAAAGGTGCAAGTTGAGAGTGTAACCTAGGAATCACATTCACATTCCTAGGAATGTGAGAGAGTGTAAGTGAATAAGCCCACACACTCCCAAGTGGACTCCCACTTTGGGAGTTGGAATCCTTACGAAGTCCTAAATTTTTGGCGAGTGATTTTAGGGGTCAAAACTCATTAGATTGAAAAGTTTTTTATACCATCGAAAATTTCTTGAGACTTAAATGTCTAAACTGGGCTCACATGATTCATTTGAATACGTAAAACACAAGTTATGGTCGAAAGAAGGGCCGTGAGTCAAAATGGCAATTTTACTCCTGACCATTAGAAAATGGGAATTGCCCTGAAATACATGTGTATAAGTGGCGTGTCACATAGTTTTGGAAAGCTCTCAACAAGGGTTACAACTTTGCTTATAACCTCACCTCAATTAGAGGTCTACACAAGAAGTTATGGGCCTCCAAAGTTTTTGAAGTCCAAATTTCAAGAATTTTGGAAATTTCGGGACTCCCAAGACAAAATGATAATTAGATGCAACCCCTGTGGTTAATCATAGAGATTACTATAAGGGGGAAGGTGGTGGTTTCCCCAAGTTTGGGCCATGGTGAGTCTAATGAGTTTGTGTATTCTCATGATTCGTTCGTGCACCAAAAATGATCCAACTATGCACTAACCGACTTGTTGTTTGGTTTGTGCATGTCTGTGTGATAAGTTGACCCACTTGTCATTCATCCTAGTCTTGATAATGGAACTTTAGCACACCCCTTTTACCCTCGAAGTGCTATGAGCTAAAGAACATACCCCAATTCTTTCTTCCATTATTTTCACCTTTGGATTCGCATTTGAATTTTTCAAGGAATTTGGGGGTGTGTCATGCATCTTGGCAAGTAGAACAAATGTCCATATATCGTTGGTAAACTATTTTAAACACCCAAGGAAAAATTCCTTTAAATTTGGTCTAGGTACAATGTTCTTATTTAGTAAGGTAGGACCCCAAGCCAAATTAAATGGCGGAGGTAGGAGGTGATTAACTTTGAAACACTCCTTCCCAACAAGGACCCCCTTCAAATTGAAAATCATGTGCAAAGGATTCACCTCTGCGTCCTTTACATCCTCTACATCCATAGGAGGAAAAGATTTAAAACCTCTGAAAACAAGTTTTCTCCCCTTATTTTCCTCGGCAATCCCATGGAGAATTCCAAGAAGTGCATCATCTTCGGCACCATAAAATCCTACAAGAGGTGAATGTGGTCACAATGGGACCAATCGCCGAAAAGATATAAAAGACGAAGTTGGAAACGGAAAACCTTGATTGGGCGAATTTAGTCCCATCAAGTTGTCCAAGTAACTAAATTGTTGTCCTTCAAATTCCACCAGGGCTAAAAAAGACCCAAGTTTGTCCCAATCATTTGAATCCTCAAATTTGTACTTGTTAAAGTCATCGGACAAAGATTCACATTCACTTGCAAATAGAAAGTAAAAAAGGGTCAAAATTTAACCTAAAAAGAAAAATGTAAAATAAACAAATTCAAAATTAAAAAGAACTTTGAGAAACAAATGGCAAGGATGTAATAAAAAGCCAAATATTGGAAGGAAAAAAGCTTGAAATAAATATATGTAGGCATAACAAAAGCACTTGATTTGTATCCCATGCAACAAAATTTTCCAATTCTTCAATATCATGCCAGTCTCATGACCAACAAATAAGACAATCTGGCAGCCACTAGATTACAATGTCAAGAGGCCACCAGATAAGACAATTTGGTGGCCACCAAATCGTAGTATCTGAAAGCTACCAATTGGTCGATCTAGTGGCCAACATATTGACCTATTTGGTGGCCACCAAATCATTCCATTTGGTGACAACTAATCGATTTATTTAGTGGCCACCAGTTAATTGATCTAGTGGTCACTAGATCATGCTATCTAGTGGAAATTAATTTACCTATTTGGTTGCCACTAGATCATTCTATCTAGTGGCTGCTAAATCGTTGTATCTAGTAGCCACTAGGCACACCTATTTACTGGTCATTATAAAAACATAAATGTGGGCCACCAGATGCAAAATATTTGGAACCCAAAGCAATAAAAGAAGGATATTAAACTACCTAGTGGCCACTAGATGCATACTACGCATTAAAGTAAAACTGTGAAATATCCTAAGTAAATGTATTCATAATTTAAATGAATTGTATAATGCTTAATGAGAAGAGCCATTAGTTATAAGTTAATCTAGCTCTAGGTGAGTTCAATTCTTCCAAAAGAACTTGTCTTTTGATCTCTATACTAATATCATCATCATTGACATCCTAGACATCATCTTCCTTGGTAGCATGTGGCTATCTATAATGGTTTCGTAAAGTAGATGTCAGGCCATGCTAATATATCACTTGATGGCATTTCATTTTCTGTCATTCTCCTTTTTCCAACCGCACGAAATTAAGAATCCTCAAGAGCAACAAATTACCACTACCTACTATTGTGCTCACCTCTCTAATAACAACCTTGTAAACAACCTTCCTCTTGTTTTTCTTCCTTCTTGCAAGAACAAAGGTATCTACTTCTTGCTGTTCTTCTTCTGTGGTTAACCTTTGTTGTTCAAGATTTGCAGTTGTGGTTGGAATAAAAATTACAAGGGGCACTGGATTTGTATTATATAAAATCGATAGATTGGTCATTGCAATTTCTTCAACTTTGTCGAGCAAGTCCATTGGAACGAGCTCAAGGACCCAAATTTTTTTCTCTTGCACATTGCATCGATACTAGTTCAAAATCCTAAATGGACAACAAACCTAAATCATATACATAAATTTAAGACTCACGAGAACTTACTAGGCATAGATTTGTTAACATTACATAGTCGAAAATAGTGAAACACACCATTCCACCACACAAAAGTGGTTGTAGAATGAATTAAATGGTGTCGAGGTTGAGTTTGAGCTTATACAACTCTACTCTTTCGAAAATGGACAATCAACAATCTGGACCCACACTAGAAGATGCCTTGACACCAAAATCTCCTCTTGCATAGACTTTTTCTCCTGTGAAAGAAATAGGTAAACATATACCAAAAGTGGCAAGTTCATCCACAAGCTCGATGACCTTGATAAAGGAACTTCCTACTTAGAAGCCTAGTAAAATGTGTACTCCATAGAAATTTCATCCATGAAGTCATCTTCCTAAAGTGTTATAACCAAATTGTTAAAAGACTTTTGGTCAAAAATACATACAATTGCTTTGAAGGAGATGTTCATGGACAACAAGCTCGAAAACATGTTCTTTTAATTTATTTGAGACAAATGTTTGGGTCCTTGGTTAAAGAATTTGTAGTCTAGAAAACAACAAATAACCTCCTAGGCTTACTGTTTAGGAAATTTACATTCCTTGAAAAGTCATCCACAACATCCTTAAGGATGTCAAGTTGTAAAAGCAAATTGACCCTATAATGCAATTCTAGGTGAACATGGCCAATCTATGGGTTTTCATCAATTGACCTTGAAATCCACTCCTTGAGAACCTCATTAAATTCATCAAAGGGAGGATCCTTGGATGGATTCATACGGATCTTCCCCTTGAAGAAATCATTGTTTAGCGTCCTTTCCAACATCACAAACACCTTATTGTACTTATGTTGCAAGTTCATTTTTTTCCACATCTCTTCAGTGTAAGGTTGTGGATTTTGTGCTATTGGTTGAGGATGGATCTCATTTTTAATCTCCTTCCATTTCTTGACTTTGTATCAAAACTTTATCATTGTCAAGAGGTGTGGATTGCCTCCCATCCTAGGCGGACTTTTGGTGTTGTTGGAAATCCTCAATGAATACAATTTTATGGAGGTGATTTTGTTATTTTTAGACCTTAGGTAGGAGGGTGCAATGATGTTAAAAGGAAATATTTAATCCAAGGCTAAAATGCTTTTTTTACAAACATTCATATGGCTTACACATGCCAAATATTTTTTCCCAAAATTAATGGAAACATATTATATAATGGATTTACCATCCATGTGATAAAAAGTCCTTTAATCCTAAAGTGTTTTTCACTATATTTCAACTTGTATAATGGTGTTTAATGTTAACTTTTGAAAAACCAATAATTTAACATAATGTGTTCCAATGTTTAAGGAACTTGATGTTTAAACATATAACAAGTAAATTTATTAATATATTAAATTTTTATAGTACTTTCTATCTTGTAAAAATTCCATCTTGGTGAAGTTAAGGGCTTGATTTGTGTCTATGATTGTTTCATAACGATGGACATGGGTCACATGTAGATTAAACATGATTACATTAGGTAGCTAAAGTAGGTAACTAGGTTAAGTAAATAGATTTAATAGTAAGGTGTTATGGCATTGACATGTGTCACATGGGCATTGATAGGTTTCCATAAAAACAAGTTAGCTAATGTGTGCCATGTGTACGGTAGGAAACTTTCAAGGTTACATATATTGAAAAGTTTGAATAGATTAATAATATAAAATGACATGTGACTACTGTAGATATGTGTTTTTATGCTAGTTTTTTTATTAAGTTTAATCATATTTTTAGTCACATTAGACAATGGTCAGTTACAATTTTATTTAATTAATTAATTAATTAATTGATTGATTTTCTTTATGGCTGACATTACTGGCAAATTGCGTCAACTAATGTCACAAGCCTTTGAATCCCCAAACTCAGGGATTTTTTTTTAATGTGCTCCAAGTAAGATTTGAACCCACAACCTTTTTGACCACACTCTAAGGCCTTAACCACTAAGCCATCACCTCACATGATGACAAAAATTCATGAATTTTTGTCATGAAAATTCATGACATTGCAAAATATATAAACACATATTTTGAACAAAAAAATGATTTTTTTTATCATCACTATTTGATTTAATTGATTTGGTAGGTTTATTATTACATTGAACTTTGTAATTTTTTTAATTAAAAAAAATGTGTAAATCATAATTTTTTAAAATACTCAATAAGCAACAAATGCATCCTTTGGAACTTTGAATTGAGTTATATATTCAAATAATATTTAAACACATCTAATTTACTAACTTTCATGAAATTTTGTGATTTTTTTCCATTTCAAAATGTACAATAACTAAGATGATTTTAAATATTTATTTAAAAATTTCATGTGTAACGTCTGAAATATGATTACTTAAATAAAACATTTACTTTCACAATTACATCAAAAAATTTAATTGCTTTAGTTTCAAAACATGAACAAATAATTAAATCACTTCATTTAAAAATTCATGCATAATGTATTGAATCTTTGATTGAGTTATAATCTATAATTATTTAGGCAAAAATAATTTATTATCATAATCATATTGAACTTCATGGTTCCTTTCAATTTCAAAAAAAATTCAACATTTGTTTCAAAAATTCAAATAAGGTTTTTTCTTTGCTTGGGTTAAAAAAATTTCAGATAATTATTTGGGTACATTTGGTTTCCTTACTTTCATCATTGACTTCAATTTTATAATATTAGACATTCCGTTAATTTACATATTTTGATTTATGCCACATATTTATCAAAAATTAATTTTTTAAAACATATCTTTAAAATATCATAAAAGAACAATTTCACTTTTGAAATTATGGTATTAAAATTTGTATGCCTTCAATGTTATATCAATGTTTGTAATAAAAATAAAAGAATTGAATTCAATGTTAGAATGTTTTTGTGGTAACAATGGATTTTATTATAATTTTATAAATAAATAAATTATTATTTTTAAAATTTCAAATTTAAATGAGACTTTGTACATTAGTTTTATTCTATTTTTATTAAACTAAAAGAAGTTATTTTATTTTATTACTCCATTTTACTTGTGTGATGTGTCATTTGATCATAAATAAATAAATAAATAGATGGTTTAATTTGGGTCTAATTTCATTTGGACATATATATGCATTTAATTGATTCATTACAAATATGAATTGAATCATGAAATTTGAATAATTCAAGATTAACATGTACATTTGATTAATTATTATGATTTTTTAAAATAATTTTGATAAAAGTAGAAAATTTTTAATTAATCCTCCATTTTTTCATTACCTTTTTTCAAATTTTCTTCCTCATAAATTATATATTTATTTGAATAATTATGAATAATAATTGAAATCGTGAGAACTATGTCTTTTGTCATTTTTTTTGTAATGAAAATTTTAAAATGAAAACAGATTTTTTTCCAATTTATTAATATCGCATCATTTTAAATAACATTATAATCATGTGTGTTATATTTTATGACTAATTTTGGTCATGTTAATTGTATTAATCAACATAGACAAATGCACATAAGCACTCACATTTATCATGTGTGCAACATATTACTTGATTTGACTATAATGCTAAATTTTTTAATCATAATGAACATTGCTACTTTTGATCTTAATGACAATGGACACATTTAATCACTTTAGACTACTAGTGTATTCTAAATATTGACTACATAGTCATTTTAAACATGATGTTAGTAGCGTACAAAACCATGTTTTTAGTAATAGTGTGTGGCACAAATTAAATATGTAACAATTGTTGACCAAGTACACCAATCGAAATATCATTACTTAATTTTTTGACAAGATTGGAATGCCACATGTACAACATATTGAAAATCATAACACATTATTTATTGCTGTACATATGGTGTTACAAATATGTTGCTTGTGTCATGCATAGTTAGTTGAAATTTAATTGACAAAAAGTTGAATTACAATCATGATTATAAAACTACCAAAACTAGAATGTGGGGACAATACACCCAATTGAAATTAACTAGACAAAATAAAATCATAGTACAAACATAATTTGCTTATCATTATCAACTAAGAGTGCAAATCCTATAATGTCCATGTGATGAATGGTGCAATTATAAGTTGACACATAATTCAATAACATCATAATGCACCAAGGACAATTGCCCAATAAAAAGACTATGCAAGAAAACATTACTCACACATGAATAATGGTACTACTTACATCATAAATGTGTTAATGTTAATAAATATTTGTTGGAATGATGAAAATAATCTCCCACAAGGCAATTGTTGTATGCCGATGCAAATGTTAATGTGGACCCATTGTTGGCTTGTTTAAGTGCTTGCATTATTGTTTTATTGGCCCATGTTTCAACTTTGTAAGCTTATTCATGTCTACACCCTATAATTTTGAATTGAAGAAAATGAAAGTTGTTAAAAATAAAAAAACTTAATAGGAATCAAAGTAATAATGTGCATCAAGAAAAAAGTTATCCATTAGTTGCAAACACATTTTGATTTTTAAAATTCATCAATAGTTATAAATAAATAAACTAACAACAAAGAAAGAAAAAACACCTTGGAAGATGGAAAAAGTTAAACTTACATAATTGGCAAAAATGGCACACATCTTAGTTTACCTTACACATAGTTGACACATAATCAAAACCCAATCAAAACCTAGTCAAACCTAATCAAACTCAGTTGAAATCTAGTCAAATTTAGTCAATTCAAAAAATTCAAATCCAAATAGAATACAACTTTTCACTCCATGTGCACTTTTTTTTAAAAAGTGTTCAAGTTCTAATGTAATATTTGCAACACTATTTGGAAAAAAAAAATTAAAAAAAGGGCATGTTGGAAAAATTGAATAATAATCAAAAACCTTTTGCCTACATACTTGAATGCCATTGACATGCATTGATGGTTGAAAAACTTTATAACTTTGGTTTCCTCACTATTCAGTTCTTGTTTTTCAACTAGTGGAAAAAAAATAAAACCAGCAAAAGTTCAAAGAAAACAAAAACTAAAGGGAACATGGTGGTCTTTTCACAAAAATAACATGGTAAAAAGGTTTAGGGTTTTATGGGTTTTTAGGGTTTCCTTGGTAAAAAAATTATTTATAAAAAAATAACATTTCACATATTTTTCTATGCTATCTACATGTCAATTCGAAAAATAACATGTAACATGGTAAAAGGGTTTAGGGTTTTATGACATTTTAAATTTTCCTTGGTAAAAAGGTTATCTATATATAAAAAAAGGTTATTGACATATTTAGGGTAACCCTAAACATTCAAATATTCTTAAGCTCCTTTTAAGAATATTTAAACATTTACAAAGTTTGTGAGTGACATGCGTGATGATGGTTTCAAAGCTTCATAAGCTTGGTGAGCTTCGTGTTATCCACATTTATTTACATTGACATCGCATGACCTTAATATGCTTAATAAGTAGATAGTTCAAAGAGTGCAACATTTGAAGAGAAGAAAAAATAACTTAAGCATAATGAGTAAAAGAAAATCATTTAAAACTAAATTGATGATGAAAGTTTGAACCCCCAAAATGAAAGACTTGAAATTCCCCTACATGCAAAAAACAAGCTACATTTAATGAAAAAGTTCATGAATTAATGAATGACATGTGAGTTTAAACTTAAACACAAGTTGGGCTTAAGAAATAACAAAAGAAAATAAAATAAAACTAGAGCAAAGGGAAATCCCAAAGTTTGAATGGAAATGTAATATAAAATGGAGTCTCAGTACATGGTTATAGTTGGGATGTTGATTATGTTTTAATTATGCAAGTTGACATGGTTCCACTTCATTGTCAACTTTAACAAATGTAATTCAAAATTTGAATTTCCCACCAACACATTGCTACCATTATTATATATTATTCATTCATTCATATTATATTCCACATTGAATTTTTGTTTGTCTTACATTATTACAATTGTAGTGGATTGTTGTATGCTAATAGATAAAATGATGTTTTTTTAAATTAATAAAAATATTTTAAAATAATTTGGATACTATGTAAATGTCATTTTGAGTTTTATAAACTAATCATATCAAGTGTCTAAATTGCACTTTTTTTAAAGGAATAAAAAGGAATGCATAAAATCATACAATTGATTTCAAACTATTTGTACAACAAAAAGATCCTCCTTCTATGAAAGTCCATGTTCATTTAATGAATTTGATGAAAAACCAAATCATACAAAAATGTCAAAGTTTTGAAATCTTGAAAGAAAGGGCTACAAGGCAAAGGACTTTTTTTTTTAACCATTTGACAAAATTTAAATTATGTTCAATGGGTTCAAAATGTCTAGCTTTACGTATAGGTCACATGTGCAAGAAATAATTTTGCTAAAAAAATTGTTTAATTGTCCATTGAAATTAATTTTGGGATTTTCTAAGAATTTGGACATTTCTAACTATAAACCAAAATATTCATACACAATTATATATGAATGTGAAAATTCACCATTGTCATATAAATTATCTTAAATTGGACTAATCAATTTTTCTCACTTAAATTTGTTTCAAGTACATGTTATTTGCAAAAAGTAACCCCACGAAAATCCTAGAATCCTTTCTTTGGTACCCCAATCATAAATGGACTCCCACATAATATGCCACATCACCCATTCATCCAGATTCATCCATCCATTCAATTCCCAAGCCATTTCCATGAAAACAATGTACAAGGCTCACCAACATAATTGAACCTTTGTTAAGCTAGGTTAACTTGCTTAGCGTAGTTAATTACCTTAACATACCTAACTAGTTACCCTACTTGGCTCAGCTTAGGTAGGTAGGTAGATAATAGGTTGTTTTAGGGTTCATGTCTGGGTAAGCAAAAATTGTATATGAACAATCATCATCTATTGCACAGATTTCACAATCTTCATTCAGCTCTTGCAGCAAGATGTAGATCATCATCATCATTGTAGAAGCAAGGTAGTTTATGCTGCTTCAGCAAGAAGCATAGTCCAGATTTTACAATGTAGATTCTTGAAGTTGCATGCAAACAGTTCTGTTGATGGGTTGTTTGCATGCAACTCCAAAGCTTGATCCACCATCTTGGCATAACTGTTTAGTTTCATAGCTTGTTACAGATTACAGAGAGCATTAGCAGAGGAGGCTACAAAATCATGGCAAAAGATATCTTATGCAGAAACATCTTGCAGAGATTATTCCTTACATGAGGAAAACATGGCTGCCAGTCTTTCTGACTCGTATATGTAGCTCCCCAAGAGTCGAGAATTTTGCCTCCTCCCAGTCAATCTAAATGTTAATTCTTATGTCTGATTCCATGGGAGGGTGTGGAGGATCACAGACAGACACAACTGTCGAGGTGCGAGATGGATTTTGTTGTCCAAGACCAGCACAACAACAGCATCAGAGAGCACTCTTGACGTAAGCATTTTCATCAAAGATAGCAGCAATGTCTCACTCATCATGCAGAGCATGTGACAAATGGCAGATTTTTCTCATTTGTCACCAGTAAGTCCCCTGCGTTTCACTGTCACTCAATCTAATTGATTCACTCTTACATATGCTTTCTTGTGTCCTTCAGCCAGTGCAACTCTGGCCATTTTTAACGACATGAGGAAAAAAAGAATTGGGGACCCCAGGAAGGGGAGGCATAATGAAAATTCACTCAAAGAATTATTTCTGAACTAAGTGTCAGGTCTTCACCAGTTGCGAGATTGTAGATTTGTGTTGCTGTGCCAATGATACTGATCACAATTGCCATGATAAGCATGCCCCAAGCAAGTGCATGGTTCTCGTGACCAATTTTGGCACTCCATTTTGAAGTAGAGCTCCTCAGCACAACCAATGCTGGGAACATGAAACCAAGTGAGTCCTATTGTAGCACCTGTGAACTGAAATGCAATCCATATGTTGGGTACCACAGTTGATCCTATGAAAGCCAATGTCGAGAGCAGAGATGTAAGTATTGCGAATCTTAAGTTGCTTTTGGCCAGTGCAAGTGCCCGAGGAAAAAACACACCATCAATTGTCTGCCTCAATGAATAGTGAATTACTGGAAGATGAGCATTAGGTGAACAGCATAGACAATTCGGATCACATCATTCAAGACATGGCTAAATCGAATGCGCAGGTTGGTGTCAAAGTTAGCAAGGACATCTGAGGCTGTGAGGCTATCAGAACCCGCTTCCATTGGCTATATAATCAATTCTGTGAGGCTCGTGGCCACTTGTTTTTGTTATTAGAAGACAAAAGATCTCCCATGGCCCATGTGCCCCGCTTAATGAGGAGGGCCTTTGTGGCCTTTTTTCCTAAGTCATTTGTTAGTTACAGAAACTCTTTCATTTCAAACTTTAGTCCTGGGATTCCAAATATAGTCTAAACTGCTGAATTGCTTTCTTTTGTATGAGACTTTATTAGACCAATCTTTGTGATATCAATCCCTTACCACGGTTTAACTATTATGTCAGTGTTTATTCCAGGTTTCTCCCAGCACCCACTGATTTCCTGCCATTCTAGTACTTGGCAACAAGTCTCTTGCCCAAAGTTGTGTAATGTCAATAAGGCAGGGATGAAAACCACATCTTGAGAAGACTTCAACACTGTCCTCCATCCTCCCCTTTCCATGCACTTCAACTGCTTTTCCTTGGCACCTTGTGTGACTCATCTGAGCTGGTCCTTAATATGTCTTCCAAGTTCAATTGCAAATCTCTTAGCCAAACCTTGCAAACAATTGAAAGACTATTATAACTCATTGTATTCTCCTGAAGTCTGCCATTACAGAGATTAAATTGGGAATTCATTGCAACAGTAAGTTTTTCAAATATTATGACCTGGGATTCTATCCTTAAATTTTCATTTTTACAGATTCAATTGGGAATTATCACCTTATTTATGATTTATTATCATGCCTCTAGTTTTGAGTACATGTTTTAAAAGGGGAGTAGCTTGAAATTCAAATGGAAGCATTATTTGCTACGAAGAGTAATTCATCTAGACTGTTAACATGTGTAGAAATTATAATATCCACATTCATTACTTGAGTTTCACAAGAAAGCAACAATTTATTTTATTTTTGTTGCTTATTCACATTCGACAAAGAATAGTGGCCATTGGAGAGTATGCATCAAATGTGTGCTCCAAGTGTTATAGCAAGGATTGGAGTAGAACGAAAATCTATAGGATATTGAAGACAATGAGGAACAAACAAGAAGAATATCCTTGTAAATTCCAAAACGAATCCAAGACATCAACCTGTATTATGTCATTTGAAGGAGAGAACTAGACAGAAGAGGTCATGAAGATTGATAATCAACACAAGAATCCAAAGTTAAATGTAGAAAGCCAAGCATTTCAATGTCCCTTCAAGGACCCGTCATCATGTGAATGAAGATGAAGGCTACTGGTGCATATATATCACCTTAGCTGATAGAAAATTACTCATAGGTGGTAATTGAAAATATCTTCGACATTGACTAAAGGAGGGGCTCCCTTGCACCCAATCAATTCTCAATTAGTTACATTACAGAAGGTTTTTTCGCTGGTTTTGATGGAGATAATAGCAGACTAATATATAACATACCTATGTATGATGGATTTTGGAAATCTTAACAATATATTGAACTTTTTTGTACATGGTTTTTGAGTGTGAAGAGAATTGCAAATATTCTTTTTTGCACTGGGAGAACCTTCATCCAAGTTTTGCATGGTAATTTGGAAATCATTATGAAACTCGAAGCTTACGGATCGTAAATGTATCAATTCGGAAACAGTGAGTATATCATGCCCTCAAGTGGTGGATATATTTCCCAGAATTTTTTCTTGACATGTACACTCACACAACAGTAGTTCGGATTTGGCAAACAACTATGAAGGAAAATGGAGCATTTGTCCGAAGAGAGCACCTGGAGTGCTAAAAAATTGGGCCAGAACGTCCTTGGGACAATAGTTAATGGTTTGAGTACTATTCACTAGGAAACCTTATGCTGTTGTAGTCCAGTTCAATCAAGCTCCCATTAATAATCAATGTACATTGCAAGCTTGCAACCTACAGTTTCGCTTCAGCATAAGCGGAATACTGTACTCGAGTTGACAATCTTAAATGATGCATGACTTCAACGAGGCGCTCATTGATATTAAACTAATATTGCACAAGAATAAATTCACATAATATATCAAACGAAGTATTACTGTTCAGTACAGTAGATAATATCAGACGAATTATTACGGTTCACCATAGTACTAGAATTTTCAGATATATGAACTGAAGTATCAATGTTCAATATGGTACTAGATGCAGGTAAACATTCAGATATGTCATTTGTAATAGGACTGATCTCAATATATACTTGCTAGAATATCCTACCTGCAGCACAACAGTATTCACATCTTGTGCCAGAAACGGTGTCGATCTGAATTGCAAAGGCAATATGCTCTATAGCGCAAGTTTATATCAGTACCAGTAGTAAATGTACCAGGAAGTTCAATAAAACGAACTCACAGTTCAACCAGTAATTACAAACCGAGGTGAATATCCTCAAGATTATATGGGACCAAATGAATGTACTACGTGATTCAACAGTCTCTCCTCCGACAGGAGTTACAGCTGCCACTAAAGTAGCAAGTGCTTAAGAATCTGAAGCTAATTCCAGTGTGATTTTGTGGTGCGCCGCGTTAGTTGATTTTTATTTATATGATCCAAGTTGCAGCTGGCTGCAGTAGAAGTAATCGACAATCGACAAAAAGAGGATTCGACTAAGTACCAGCTCGCAAGTGGATTCTACGAGATCTAGTGTTGCCTACGATTCACACACAGCTGTTCGAGCACGTCGACATTTCCCATGCCAGAGCTGCTTTTTCACAAGCAAGTTCAGTACTCAAGGAAACTAGGAGACAACCAAAATGCGGGGCCTAAACTTCGAATTCATTTGTTGTTGAAATTGAAGAGGAAAAGCAGGATATCTTGAAATTCTGGAGCTATAAATTGGCCGGTCAGGAGCACATGTTTTCATTCTGGGAACTCTTACCTCGATATTGAGCTAGATCTACACATGGCTGGTCGAATGGGTCTTCGTGGGTCTAAAGCTCCCATTGGAGTTTCACCTTTGCTCGTGATTGTTCTGCTTGCGTTCCATGCTTTAGTGCTGCCAGCAGCTAGCAGACCACTTCACGAGGCAGAAGCTACCGTACAGCCTGAGAAAGTCACTGTCGAGGCGTCTGAGGTGATTCGTGATGTTTGCACAGCGGTAGCCGTTATTTTGGTAGTTGGCTGACATCTGACACGTCTGTGATTACATTTTCCTGCTTAGAACCGGCTACCCGCCGTCATGAACATGAAGGACTCTACACTTGAAAGGTGCAGGGACAGTAGTTTTGTGTGTATCTGGGATTTGTACAGGTTAAACAACTGATAGCTGTGAATTGATGTGCACATCGACTACACCTCTGCAGCGGATTAAACTGCTGTGCTGATCGTAAGTTGCCTATTAAATCCTTCGAGTACATGTCCAACGATGCAATGTAGAAAGGCATTTTTAAAGCACTGGATTTGCTGCTCGTCGTTTCCAATTCCACCAACATGCTAATTGATCTACGTCTAGAACTCAGTATGCATACGTCTGAAACTGAGATGTTGCAGGTACGAGCTGAAGAAGCGTCTGCTGATGAGTCGACGTCCATCGACGGCGTCGTCCGCGTGAGCAGAAATATGCTCGGTGCGTGCACATTCCCAGCTGACCCGTCGTCGGTACGTGTAAGCTAATTTCAGAAACTTGTCGAGGAAACGTTGAGATTTAGAAAATACACGTACGGTGAAATGCCTGTCACCTCTCTGGTGTATCAATCGATGTCTAGATCTGGTTACTAGCTTGAATTGGTGGTATCTTTTCTTGAAGGTTGTCGCCGGGAGATTTTTCACGATTGGGTGGAACAAAATTATACGATCAGGATTTTAGAGGCTGCAAAAGAGCAAAAACTGATAGTTGATTTCTCGCAGAGGCAGCATCAAGTGAGTCAACAAGTCAGATAGCTGAGAAAATAGAATTTTTCAAGCCCTCGGCGAGGATTGAACTCGCGACCTTTCGCTTACGAAGCGAACGCACTACCACTATGCTACGAAGGCATATGCGATGGGATATTTCGTGTAGAATTTTTCAATACTCTGTAAAGATACTACGGTTTACACACCTTTCACAGCAAAGATTTTTGCAATCCCTCGTGTGAACCTCGAAAAAATGTGAAAATGCCCTTTGTGTTTTGTAGGCTTTTGCATTTCCCCCTCAAGGAGTTGAGTTACATGCTGAAATCCACCACTTAACTTGATTTTCTCAAAACTCTATGTTAAATTTCAAGGGATTCCCCCCTAATGTCAAGGGGGATTTGTTTAGTTTATTTGTCAAGAGAATTTCTGGAAAACCTGTGTGTTAAATTTTAAGAGATTCACCCCCAGTTTAGGGGGGATTTATCAAGTTAATTTGTAAAGTGAATTTCTGGAAAATCTGTGTTAAATTTGGTTTCAAGGGGGATTTGCTCAGTTTAATTGTGAAGTGAATTGACAAAAAATCTGTGTTAAATTTTACAAAATTCCCCCTTGGTTTCTAGGAGGATTTGTGGAGGGGATTTATGAAAAATCTATGTGTTAAATTTTAATGGATTCTCCCCTGGATTCTCTGGAGTGAATCTAATAGCCTACCTCCAAAAACTAGAATCCAGTCCTTCATTAGACACTATTCATTAGAATTAGTAGTTCCTTTACCAATTGGAGAACCTGGGCCAATCTCCTCCTCTTGAATTGCCAATGCCCACCACATCAATGTTGCTGCTTCCTCATTACTTCCCAGTGAATGTAATATTGAAGCCAGGCAGTTGCATACCTCTCCTGCAGAAGCAACCACAGTAACTGATCTAGACTCTTTTCATCAGATCCCGGACAAAAGTTACTCTAATTATTTGCTTCAACTGTTCTGCTATGTTAAACTTGCTAACTGATTTGTGATATATATCCTAAGACAACATTCATGGAGCTGCTGCCTAAAAGAGAAAGCTCCCCCTAGTTCAGGGCAGTAAAAATCTGTCATGCAATCACTTCACTGCAGACATTCTCCAAATTAACATTTACTCCTAATGTGGACTCCAACCAGGGTAACACAAGACACAAAGATCTTACCAACAGTAGCACTATTGGAACCAAATGAACATTCACAAAGTTTCAGAGCTTGGCAAGCAAGGGGCTCTGCCTCATCATCCCGATCCAGATGGTGCAATGTTGTAGCCAAACACTCCAGTGGGATAGAAAGCTGAGGGGAATTGGGGCCCAAGGTAGATGTAACCAGCTTCAAGCTGTGCTGGGGCAATGGTTCACATCTATCATGTTTACCAGATGCAGCATATGATTTAGGCAAGTTCTGCAGATGGACTACCAACTGGGGCTGATCAGAGCCCACTATTCTCTCTTTTACCCATAAATTCTCCTCCCAAAGCTCTTGAGCTTCTTCACTCCTGCATTCAGAAAGTGAAAGTTGCTAACAGCTCCCAATCTTCATCACCTGCTGTCTAGAATTCCTGTCAGATGTGTCTGTTAGACTTCAGAATAGACATAATGGGTACAAACAATACTCAAAAGTTGAAAAATGACCTTACCTTTCAAGTAGGTTGAGGAGCTCTGGGAGGTCACTACGGACTGCCTCCATAGTTGGCTCCTTGTCAGCAAATTTGCTGCATCCTTCCATAATCTGGAGTCCCTTGTGGTACAAAGACACAGACTCATCCACCTCACCTGTGAATTGACATAGTGTGATTTGAGTGGAGCTACATTCAATCCAAGAGACAATTGCCAACCATGTGATACTCAGCACAAAGACAGCCATGGTTTCAATACTACACAAACGTAGTGCACAAGTATCACTTACAAGAGACTTATCTCTGAAGCTTGCACACCCCCCAATCTGTGCCACTTCACTAAGCACCTTGTCTAGATAACAACCAACTGATAAGTTTAACTTAATCACCTTGAGCAGCTTTAATCCAAGCAAGTGCACATGTGGCTACCCCAACTCTTCCATCATATTCTCCAAATGACTGCTCTGCTAACCTTAATGCTCTGTACACCATCATCACAGCGGCAAACACTAGTCAATCACAATGCCAGAGAGTTTCATGATCCTTCCTGAATCCCTTGGAAGTCCTAGCCAAGAGATCTTCTTCAATGGATCTAAAGATAGAAATGTCCACAACAATGAACAGCACTTTGGTAAGGATATGTGACAAAGATAGCAGAAGAGAATCAAGACCTGACCAAGGACAACTCAGCCTCATCAACCCTCCCTTCTTCCAGCAAAGAATGCCCCAAATGAGAGAGAGGCATGACAAGAGCTTCATCATCAGAGCCTCTGGTCTTCTCTAAAATGGACAGAACCCTGTTGTAAACTGTCATTCATATCACTGTATGTGGTGGCCAGTCCCAACAACAGCTTCACAATCAGTGGGCTGTCTTGACCTGTTGAAACAAATCTCTAACATCAGTGCTCTCAGTCATCCACACAATTACTGATGAACCAGAATAACTCTTTTCAAATATGGGCCAGCTGTTGTGACCCATCTCTATTGAAGCAATTACAGTGCATGGGCGGGAGAGAGGAGGTGCTCCAAGTCCTTACTATGTAGTTCTTCTTGGATCTTGAGCCTTCTCTGATAATAAGGCAATGCCTCCTCAGGTTTCCCCAAGGAGGTGTACTTGCTACCCATGTGCTCTAGTACTCTGTTGAACAGAGGCTGTGCTGAGTCAGAACCCAATTTGTCCACTACTTCTTTAGTCTGCACAGATCAACTGGTTTAATTCAATTGGCCATTCAAAGGCATTCTTGCCCATGTTTTAGATACAGTTTACTTGTCAGGCTCTAAAAAGACATTGATACCTATTGCACAATCCCCACCTCGAATAAAAGCAAGGAAAATAATTAAAGCAAGTCAATAGATAGCAACACAACATTGGCACGGATAAACTCAAGTAACCACAAACCTCAGAAAGAAGGCATGCCACCTCCTCAGCTTTGCCTAAAATCATGCGTAGCTGGGCAAGCATGTCCAGGATTGCAGCCTGCTCCATCCCTTGGATCCCTGACTCAAATTGCCCCTTAACAGCCTTATATTTGGCCTCGATCATGACATTTGCAGGTGCCCGGTCTCCTTCCTCTATCATCCTATTCATTTCCTCATAAAGCCGGTGTAGCTGTTTCTCAATTTCAGTCATTCCCTTCATCAGGTGCTTCATCTGATTTACTTCAAGAGCACTCCTGTATCAGTTGCACTATCAATTAAATGAGCTTTACTGCTAGAGCCAAGAATTGCTGCCAGCCAATATCCACAACTGACCACACCACACAGCCCTTACAGTGAAGGCTTTAAGACAGAACTCCCAAAATTCTACAAACTGCGGCACTCCATCTCCTTCCTTCCTACTTCAAACAGTACATCCAACATAAACGTACCCACCTGGCCCTCAT
>Ga0209611_10001413_pt1 | contig 40757 bp, 37 predicted proteins | sample S1TSphgellanicum_3_FD_187693 | JGI IMG/M metagenome (GOLD analysis project Ga0209611, IMG submission 187693) | Host-associated microbial communities from peat moss isolated from Minnesota, USA - S1T2_Fc - Sphagnum magellanicum MG (SPAdes) (version 2) | ecosystem: Host-associated > Plants > Peat... | reverse complement strand
CAAACCTTTGAAGGTTTGGTTACTAGAAAGACAATGGTCAAAATGAAGAAACTAGGGAAGAAGAAAGCTTTAACTTCAAGTTGGGAAGGTCCATACCAATTCATTGGACATGTAGATGGGAATGGGAACTTTGATTTTGAAGAAGGTAACAAAGTATGCATCATTAAAAATGCTAATGGACATTAGTGGGAAAGATCATGCAAGGATCTTTAAAACTATCATGTTTTACAAGAGTGATGAAGCTGAGGGCCTTAACTTTTTAAGGAACGGAGGGGTTACATATGTGACTAGATAGAAAGTCACTCTAATAGTGTGAACACAACGGGTTTTAGGGTTTTGGTTTTCTGTTTGATTATTGTCAATAGCCATCAACCTTTTGCATGCTTGTGGCAGAAATTATTCCGTTGTTGTTGCAAGGAATGCATGGTTAGTCAACCTTGTTTGTTTATGTGTTATGGAGAACAGGAGCTGCATCGAACAATGGATGGTGGTGGGAGCGACTACATTGAAGAAAGGTTTGCGTAATTGACGATGGAAGGTAAGATAAGAAGCAGAATGAAGGAGCGAGGTAATAAGTTTTTTCCAATATGAAATTTTTTTCTTGTTACAGTTTAAACTATTATGTTAGTTGTTGATGAACTCTACTGTGGCAATGACTTAGCAGAGAAGATGTGTAGATCTAGGGAAGGATAAATGATATGAGGGGTTGATGCTAAAGGATGATGAAGAAAACAAGGATCCGAGCTGTAGAACTAAGGGGCATATAAAAATCAAGATGCATTTAGGAAGGGGAACCTTTTGTTGTAGTACCTTGAATCCATGTTCTAGACAGTTGTCAAATTGAATACTAGAAACCTCGAAGGGGTGTTCTTAGGTTGGGCAAAATGAGATGAACAAGGTCAAGAGTGTGGGAAACTTGAAAAGATGAAATTTGTAATACATTATTGCATAAGAATCTATCTTCTTGAGTGGTTCTAAATGAGCATGGTACCTATTGCTCAAAGTCATGTTCAAAACATTTGAATCCAAAGGTCTACAGGATTCAGGTTTTCACATGAGAGATTTGATATTATGCTACATTATTACATTCAATGGGAAAATGGTTAGGAGTTCATATGGACTGAATGAACCTTGAGAATTCTGACCTCAAAGCCATACCTCAATAGATTCTAGAGTCTTAGTGATGTGAATTGGTGTTTGGTAGCCAATAGTACATGGCCAGTAAAGAAATGTGTGATGAAGATTCATTCAACTGTAATAGACTTGCAAATTTGCATGTACAGAAGTTGGTTATTGGTTGTAGGGGTTTAGAGATTCTGACTCTGTTTAAATTTTTTATATGCAATTAGGTTTGTTTGTTTAATCTTCCCCTTTCTTTTGGTTACAATATTATATGGATACTCATTAGCATGAGATTGCTAGCCTTTCACCATGTTACTACCTACATTTGATCTTAACTTTCAACCTTTTGCAAGACAACTACATTCATTTGGGACATGTGTTAGCCATGCAACCAATTCACTAAAAAAATTTAGTATCATTGTCACTTTGTTCTTACATAAAAAATGTTGGAGCTTTGCATGTTTCATAAAGCAAATATCAAACTATAACCTTCATTTTCCTTTTTTTTTATAAAAAACATAGCCTTCAAAAACTAATTTAAAAAAATCTTAACAAAAAAAAAACTCTTCAAATTTGAGTCAAGTTGCCAACAACAGTAGTTACATTCTGCCATGTCTTGCGCACGAGTTTGGTACCATACAACTACTTGGAATAACACTTTGCAGCTACAAGTGAAAAATATGGATTGGATGTCACTTAAATCAGAGTTCAAAATCACCCACATCATTTTGGACGTTGAAGACCAAGTTTCAAACCTGTGAAGTCATTGAAGCAGCCTTTGGAAGTTGTGGAGGTTATGTGGGAAATTGTAGTGATGGTACTTACATTTGTTGGGTGGGAGGAAGGAAGTTGGATAGATGCAAAACCAGGGGAAAAAAACCAACCAACAAAATCTAAAGTACTCTCTAGTAGCTAAAGAAAGTTGGAAACAGTAGTAGTAGAGAGAGAATTTGGCAATTCCAGCAGATTTTGCCAGTTTAGGGTTTAGGGAAGAGGAGGAGGAGGAGGAGCAGAAGGAATGATCAGTGTGGCAGTGGGTGGTGGGTACACGTCCTGATTGATGGGAAAGGAAATAATTATGCTCTGATGCGAACTATCCATATTCCATGGCGTGGGTTTGGGACCTATTTCTGAAGTTGGTGTAAAGCCTGCAGTTTTTGGAACTGCTGCGAGCCAAGTGAGAGCTCTGCTTTTTTTGGGTTCTTTTCAGTGCTTTTTTTAGCTGAGGAATGTGAGGGATGCATGTTGTTGTTGTTGCAGCTCTGCTGCTGCTGCTGCTGTAGCACCCACAATTGGGTTGGAATAGGAAGGAAGCTGCTGCTTCTGTTGCAGCTGTTGTGGTAGTGGTGGTGGTGGGCTATGTGCAGAGAGAGAAAGATGGGGGGTTGGAATTATGTGGTCACTGCTCACAAACCCACCAATGTGACACATTCTTGCATGGGGAGCTTCACCAATCCCCCGGACCTTAACCTCATCATTGGGTATGTTTTGGTCCTATTAGGAGGAATTTAGGGTATCTGTTTTTTTTTTTTCCTGATGTGAATGCCTTTCTGATGTGTGAAGGAACTGGAGTCTGTTGTTCATGAGGGGAGATGGATGATGATGATAACAACGATGATGACAATGATGATGCTCAGATCTATCTGTCCTTTTTTTTGGCTGCAGGAAATGCACCCGCTTGGAGATTCATCTGCTCACTGCTTTGGGACTGCAGGTAAACAATTTATGGAACTGTGAAAAAAGCAAAAGAGAAAAGGAAAGGAAGGGAGAAAGTGACAAAGGAAAAATCTTGGGAATGGAAAATCAAAGAAGCAAGTTACACATTTTGACCAGTTGACAGATGACCCATCTAGAGCCAAGTCAGAGAGTAGATAGATTTTGTGTACAAAAGAAGTTGCTCACTCTATTCATGATCCTGTGATGCTATGTTGTTTTTGTTCAATCTCAGTTCTTTTCCATTCACCTCGAAGAGGTTGAAGACCCTAGTGCATTTGTTCTTTGCAAAAACTTAGTTGGTCTTGTGGGTGTCTGAGAATTGCAGCTGATGCTTGATGTTCCAGTCTATGGGCGTATAGCCACTCTTGAGCTTTTCCACTCCCCTGTAAGTGTTTCTCCCATGATCAGCCATAAAATGACACATGGCTTTCAGTCATGATGATAACCTTGATGTGGGGGGTTCTGAAAGACAGTTTAAAAATCATCAAGATTCATTCCTATTGCAGTCAGTTATTTGTTGCTATAATTTTCCCAAGAGTTTCAAATCATGTCAACATTATTTTGATGGAATATTTTTTTCAGGGGGAGTCAAAGGAGCTTCTTTTTCTAGCATTTGAGAGAGACAATTTCTGCGTTCTACAATGGGATGCTGAAGCTGGAGCACTTGTTACACTGTAAGTACATGGGAACTAATCTATTATTATTCCTGGATGGAGCTTATCTAGAACACCAAGTAATGGTCAGGACCTGATGAAGTTCCCTGGGTCTGAGTCATGACAGCTCTAGGCATGACTGCCATGTATGAGGGACGTTTGATCTGGTCTCAGACTTTTTGTGAGCAAAACTCAAAATGTGTTATGTCTAATGTCTATGACTAACAATTCAGATGAGCACTCCATTGTTGCATTCTCTGAGAAGCATTTCTTGGTGTGCAGAGCAGTAGGAGATTTGGCAAATGAATGTCACCAACCTCCAGATAATGAGCAGGTGAAACAGTGGGCATATCCATCAAATTGTTTAATTACTCCAGAACCTTTTGCTTACAGCAGCATGAACCCCTTTCTTGCTTGAGGGTTGAGTCACCAAAGAGAAAGATGGGGTTTAGGATTCGGGAGATTGGCACGAAAAACAGAGAGAGAGAGAGATACTTGGTGGCTTTGGTACTAGATGGAATTCTGTATTAGAAGTTTCTGTTTCTGACAGCATTCTTATTTTGAGCAGAATGGTATTATAGATCCAGATTGCCGGCTGATTGGGCTTCACTCTTATGATGGAAAATTCAAGGTATGGGTATCCTTGAACACATCATCACTCTAGAGGCATTGGCTTTCATGAATGGCTTTCCTGATGAGGACTTCACTTCACCATACACTTCAAAGTATCCCAGTACTAAACAGTCAGTTTGATGTCTCACAGGTCATTCCAATTGGCAGTAAAGGACAGCTTAAAGAAGCTTCCAATATCAGGTAGTAGCACTCACATGTCTCTCAAGATCCACAGGGACCTGATTGTTTAATTCTTAGTCACAAGGACTCAACTGTTTGATACTTTTTGTGAATGTCTGTGACTGTAGGCTGAAGGAGCTGCAGGTGCTGGACATCAAATTCCTTTATGGATGTTCCAAACCAACTATTGCACTCCTTTACAAGGTGTGTGCTTGTTTAAATACATGCAGTGTTTTTTCTTTTGGCAAATGTTCACACCATGATGACAAAAAAAATCATGTGCAAATTGTACAAAGGGCATTTTTGGAAATGTTGTTGCAAAAGTTGCCATATTTTGAGGAAAAAAAGTCAGAAGTCGCCACATTTAGACACTGAGTTCATCTTGGAGGTAACCAGAACAAAGCTGGATTCTTAAAATATTCTACTTTCATGCCTGACCTCTAGCCAGACTGGGCTCATTCCCCTTGTGGATGATCACCAGTCCACCTACTTCACAACATTGAATGAAAAAAAAACCCTGAATACATGATGAGAATCTGTAAAGTTTCTATTGCAATTTTTTTCTGAGCAGAGTCCAGGGTTTATGTGTCAAAGAAGTGGTTAGTAGGGATGAATTTGTATATGCTCATGAGCAACAAGCATACTGGTGATCTCTCATCACCTTCAGATCTTTCTAATTCACCATAGTGCTGCCACATTTTGGGAACTGATGTCTTTGTCTTTTGCAACTGCAGGATAACAAGGACACACGTCATTTGAAGACTTATGAGGTGCAGGTGGAGGGGTTCATAGAGGGTACTTGGTTTCAAAAAAACTTGGACAATGGTGCGGGCTTGCTGATTCCCATTCCACTACCACTAGGTGGGGTCATCATTATCGGGGAGCAAACTATATGCTATTGCAATGCTTCTGCTGCCTTTGTGGAGATTCCAATCCAACTGGTAAAGGGTTTGCCTCTCTTGGGACTCTTGAATAGCAATGAGAACATAGGTATTAAGTGCAAGCCCAATGTGGAGAGTTTGTGGAGCTGCTTCTCATCAACCGACCACCTGGTTGCAGATAAATCTGGGTCCCATATTCAAAACATGTACACATATGTCTTGTTTGATTCTGATGTCACTCACACTTGTGTTTGGTGAAGCTGTAAACAGTCAATCACAAAGGCTTATGGGATGATGGGTGCACATGGCTCACGTTACCTCCTCTCTGACTACGATGGCATTCTCTATTGTCTTATCCTGACTCATGTCAGAGACAGGTAAGAAGTAGTGAGAGCAAATCTTGCTTCGAGCAACTCCACTGGTGCTCAGTATGTCACGCTGCAAATTAAAATTGGTTGAAGAAAAGTCAAAACGTGCTGGTTTGGCTCAGCTTTTGGCCAGCATTTTTGCACAATTTGCTGAGGCTGGTAAAAGGCACAGCAAATCCTAACGCCTGCCAGAGAAGAGTGTAATAAATATGATCTGACTGCTGCTCCCTGTTTCTGATCAGCCAGTCATAATGATTGGTCCAGGTGGTGGTTTGCTATTACCGTACCTATGACTTATGTTTGACACTAATTAATTCTTAAGAGGGCTAGTCAAAAAAAAAGAAAAAACCAAGAGCAAATTGGTGAAATTCTAAAGAATTGAACCCAGTTCAAAACACACAATAATTTTGAAACTTACTAGTGAACTTAGCATATTTAGAGACGGTTGTTGAAATTCTGAAATATTCAGATTGGGACTGCCAGACCTCCTTTTTCAAAATATTAATTATTTTGGTAAGATTTGCTGAACATGAGTCTTAGGTATGGTAGTAGTCTCCCACCTGTTTGCAGGCCTAGATTTAGTTTTATGGGTGGGGCTGGAAGAAAGTAAATAACTAAACTTGGATGTGAGAAATATTTTTGCAGGGTCACACAAGGAGCACCACTAGAGCTGCTCTTAGAGCTGTTGGTAATAAATTATCCAATAGCTAGCCCATCATTGATTGATTGATTGACGGGGTTTTTTTCCTGCAGTGTCTTCTGCTTAGAGCTTGAGTTTCTTGGAGAGACATCAGCAGCATCTACACTGACATACCTTGGCAATGATGTTGTCTATGTTGGCTCAAGCTGTGGTGATTCCCAGGTATTTGAAAATTGCTGTATAAAGCTTGATTTCTTTGATTGAAGTACAATGGAATGCAGATGTGAGGAACTCAGAGTTTAACAAACTTCATGAAACCCAAGACTCAAACTCCAAAGTCCAACTGATTTTGGTTGAACAAAAAAGGTTTTCCTCTTCATCAGATTAACTCTTTTGGGTTGGGGGCAGATGAATAGAATTTGATCTCACAATTTTGTCAGTGACTGACTGTGCAGCTGATCAAACTTAAGCCTCAGGCAGATAGCAAAGGCTCACATGTGGAGGTTTTGGAGACCTTTCTGAACCTGGCACCTATCATTGATATGTGTGTTGTTGACCTGGAACATCAAGGTCAAGCACAAGTCATCACCTGCTCAGGTGCTTTTAAAGATGGCTCCCTCCGCATTGTGCGGAATGGTATTGCCATCCATGAGCAGGTTGTCTGTGTTCACTTCTCTTTGAATTGCTGGTTTAACTGGGATTTTGCAGCCAGTGGTCACACCGTGTTATTATGATTTTTTTTTCCCTTTCCTTGAATATACTCCAAGGTCTTGTTTTAGGTCTTATGCTTTTTGAGTTTTGTCTTGTGCAGGCTTCAGTGGAATTGCAAGGCATGAAAGGCATTTGGTCCTTGCAAGCATCATCACATGACAAGTTTGATAGCTTTCTTGTTGTGAGCTTCATCACAGAGACCAGGATACTGGCTATAAATGCTGATGATGAACTAGAAGAGACCAAGATTGATGGATTTGATTCGAAAGCTGAGTCTCTTTTCTGTTGCACTGCAATCCATGAGCAACTTGTACAGGTACACAAATTTCTTTATGGATCACTCCTTGACTGATCAATCATCGTCAAGGTTCTCTTTTGAAGATTTGTCATAATATAGATGTTTGATCTGATCTCTTTTCCTTTTTGCTAGATCACTGCAGGCTCAATCCGCCTGGTAGATGCCAATACACGAAGGCACTTAACTGATTGGATAGCTTCTGATCCATTGGCCTCCATCAATGTTGCCACAGCAAATTCTTCTCAGGTACTACTCTATTTCCTCTTGGAAGGTCTGTGAGCTGGAAAATGAAGAAATACTCATTTGTATTTGAATCTTGTCTGTAGTATGGGTAGTAGTAGAATCACAACCCCTGTTTTTATGTCGCCTCTTGCTGCATCCACAAGTGAAGAATCTTCCATCACAATGTTCATGCCTGAGAAGAATCAAACAGTTGCTACAGCTGTTTTGGTCAATTGACTTAATCCTGAGCTTGAGCTTTTCATGCAGATCCTGGTTGCAAGTGGAGGTGGGAATTTGATCTACTTCGAAATAGGGCGAGGCTTGTTAATGGAGACAAAACGCACTAAGCTGGACTATGAGATTGCTTGCTTGGACATCAACCCAATTGGCAAGAATCGTGTAGGCAGCAACCTAGTAGCTGTGGGTGTGTGGACTGATGTCAGCATCCATGTTTATTCTCTTCCATCACTGACATTGGTAGCTAAGGAGAGCCTGGGAGGAGAAATTATTCCACGTTCAGTCCTTTTCTGTTCATTTGAAGGGGTAACTAACTTCCAAGCTGCCTCATCCTCCCTTGTGTGCAACTTCTTCACAATCATCACAAGCAAGATCTTGCCCACCACAATTGTTCTGCATTGCAAGGACTAATTTTTCCAGAACTGAAAGTGGTATATTGAGAAGTACACTACTGATCTGCAGGTGGCTTGTTGTTCTCAGATTGCTTATTTGCTGTGTGCACTGGGAGACGGACATCTCTTCAATTTCAAGCTTGACATCAATACTGGAGCATTGTCAGACCGGAAGAAGATCTCACTGGGTACACAACCGATTATGCTTCAGACATTTTGGACTGAGAAAGGCATGCATGTGTTTGCAGCATCTGATCGATCCACTGTGATCCACAGCAGTAACAAAAAGCTTGTTTATAGCAATGTGAATCTGAAAGAAGTGAATCACATCTGCCCCTTCAATTCCTCCTCATTTCCTGAGAGGTTTGAACATGTCCATAACTTCCAAACTAGGTTCTTCCTTTTGCATGTCTTTCCATCAGAGTTGCACAAAAAATCTGGTTGAGAGTTAGGAGAGACACAGAATGGACTTCTTCCATGTCTCAGAAACAATGTACATGTGGGGTGGTGGGTGGGGGTGTTGTAGCTTGGCAATCTGCAAGAAAGGAGAGCTTACAATTGGAAAATTTGATGACATTCAAAAGCTTCACATCCGAACTGTCCCTCTTGGTGAGCAGCCACGCCGCATCAGCCACCAAGAAAAGTCTCACACATTTGCAATCTGCTCAGCCAAATATTCTTGTAGCAGTGATATGGAAATTCATTATGTACACTTGATCTCAGACCAGACTTTTGAAATCATGTCATCTTACGAGCTGAGGTCTTATGAAGAAGCCTGCTCCATCATTTCGTGCTCTTTCTCTTGTGATGTCAACGTATACTACTGCGTGGGGACAGCCTTTGTTCTTCCTGAAGACAGCGAGCCTAGCAAGGTTTACCCAATACCCATTTGGAAGTTTTTGATACAATTTGTTGTGTATTGTTAGCTCAATATGCTGATTATGAAAAACTAATCAAAACTTTTGTGGCTCAAACAAACAAACAAACAAACAGGGAAGTATATTGGTCTTCATGGTTGAGGATGGCAAGCTCCAGCTAGTTGTTGAAAAGGATATCAACGGGGCAGTCTACAACCTGAATGAGGTGCATGGAATGTTGTTGGCGGGTGTCAACCATGAACTTCAGCTGTACAAGTGGAGGATTATTGAAAACAACTTTTGGGAGTTGCAATTTCTGTTGCATCATCCACTTAATATGTTGGCTCTGTACATGCAATTGCGTGGTGACTTCATTGTGGTTGGAGATCTGATGAAATCGATGTCTCTGCTTACATATAAGGTTTTTGCTCTTTCCATGTACTTCATTTCTGCTTGTCATGCAAAACACCCGTAATAGTCCCCAGTATCAGTTTTGTGCTGCTATGAGAATTTTTCTAGAATTGCCAAAGCGTATGTTTTGAACTGCTACTGTATATTCTCTTCACTTTTGCAACTAAAAAACTGAGATTGTAAATTTTCCCTCTTGGGTGCTCATAGTGAGGATCAACTGAGTGCTGAAATTTTGTTCTCCTGAACTGTTCTTAATGTTGTAAGTAATGTGTTGATGCAGCCTGGGCAGGGTGTGATAGAGGAGCAGGCTCATGACTGCAACACAAATTGGATGACAGCAGTTGAAATCCTTGAAGATGGGATGTATCTAGGTGCAGAAAATTGCTACAACCTTTTCACATTGAGAAAGAGTGAAGATCATGCTCCCACCACAGATGATGACAGGGGTGGTGGTCTTCAAGTGGTTGGCCGATACCATCTTGGTGAACTTGTGAATCGATTCAGGCATGGATCTCTCATAATTCAGCTGCCAGATGGTGAGGGAAACCAAGTCCCAACAGTGGTCTTTGGCACTGTAAATGGAGTGATTGGCTTAATTGCATCATTACCCAATGAGCAATTTCTCTTCTTGCAGAAACTTCAACAACTCCTTGTCAAAGTTATCAAGGGAGTGGGTGGCTGCGGACATGAACGGTGGCGCTCTTTTCACAATCACCAAAAAACCATGAATGCTCACAACTTCTTGGATGGAGATCTCATTGAATCATTCCTTGATCTTGGTCGACAAAACATGGAGAATGTTGCAAATTCTCTGGATGTTTCAGTAGAAAATCTTTGCACCCAAATAGAGGAGTTGACAAGATTGCACTGATGGGTGTCTTTGCCAGTTACTCATTTCCAACCTCCACAGGCGACAGAACTTCTCAGGGGATATATTTAAGGAGAGATTTCAGATCAAAAGTTGCTACGGCAATGTCATGACTGCATTGCTGGACTTGAATTCTACAGGTATTTTTTCAAGTGGGATTTGATGTTACTGCCCCAATGTTTTTCAATCATGGGTATCAAACAATTGGCATTGAATAGTTCTCTGTATTCATCGCCATGATAGAAGATCCATTTGCTGGCCATTGAAGTTTGTTGGAGGGAGATTGGTTTTGGATATTTTAATCCTATTTCTGGAAGCTAAACCTCATTGAAAGATTTCGAGTTCTGTGGGCTTAGGGTTTACCTTTGGGTGTCTCAAGTTTGTTAGTGCAATTATGAACTTGAGACTCTATGAACCTTAAGATTCAGCCATCATAGTGTTCTTTTGGGTCATGGGAAATGAGATTTCTTGGCCACTTTGGTAATGGTGAAGAGATAAGTCCAAGGTAGTAATTCATGTTCTAAGGAACAACTACACCATAAAAAATGTGTTAAAATGGATATATCAAGTTAAAATCCATTGGAATAAGTTCAAGGTAGTGATGAAGATTTAGATGCTTTAATCAAGGTGATTGAAGTAATGGAAGAAGAGAAAAAGATAAGTGTGAATGTAATCAACAAGGGATCAAGAGCCAGGACAATTGCTAAATTTGGTAAACATTGTGGAACAAGAAGATTATTACTTGAGGTCAATGGACTTGCACAATTTGACACAATACTAGAACATGCATTAGGAAACAAGAATGTGTTGAGGAATTTTGGGTGAACAACTAGCAACTATATCTATGAACTCAAAGATAACACAAAGTTAAACCTATATGCATCAATATGATCCATTGAAAAAATAAACTTGGAATTAAAAGAAAAAAGCATGCAAATTATTGATATAGTTGTTGGTAGCCCCTAGTAAACATGGATTTGAGGCAATAGATTTGAGACTTGTTGAAGTCATTCAGTTTTGAACACAGCACTAAAAGTTTACAAATGCCAACAATTGAAAAACAAGGATAATGGGCTTTGGTGTTATGATCACTTATAGCCATGGATGATATTCATAACAATTAGAGGTGGCTTTATAGGTCTTGTTCATAACAAATGGATAGATGAAAAATATTTGAGCATAACTAGAAGGTAGAAATACTTGTTCAATCACACCAAATAACAATTAGCATGAATGCACAATACATAATAGAATTTTATGAAGTAATAAGACTAATTCTTGACGAGTCATTGAAAAACAATTTAAAACTTTGGTACTCTAATGAAAATAGTTCATGGACTCGTCATGCATGTATAAATTTTTCTTAAATTTAAAGCACAAAAAGATATAATGTGTATAAACCACTCAACAATGATAAGAACAATTTCTCTATTGCAATGTACAAGGTTCCAAAAAAGGATATCTTTAAGAATTTTTCACCATTAATAAAACATGAAAGAGAATGAGGAAATCTAAAACAAGTCATCGGTTTTGTGAAAGAAAATGTAAGTTTGGGAAGTCCTAGAAGTCATTTTTGTGTTTCAAATGGGAAACCTTAATCATACCTACTCTTCATGAAACCCAAATTTCATAAGCAATTTTCATCTTCTATGCTAATACCCATAACCATGGCCATTGAAGACTCAATTAATTTCAAAGAATTTAATAGCCAATTGAAAAGAAATTGATTGCAAGCCAATTTGCATCAAATTTTAGTGTAAGGATTACAATCCAATGGAGGTTTGATGGTTACATTGTAGTTAGCTACAAGCATAATAAATTTGAAAAAATACAATTATTACATCAACAATGCTTCATCAAGCAAGGGTGTGATGAAAACTTGTTTCAAACCTATATGTTTCCCAAATTTTTCATAGTAATTTACTAGAAGAAAATCATGGATTAACAATTGGCTTTCAACCAAGGGTGACAATTGTAATCAATGTATAAAATGCTTTCAAAATTGAAAGATGTGCCAAAAAAATTTGTTCAAATTCAAGTTACACCCAAAACTAAGGGTGAATCACCCCAATTAATGGCATTCATGATGTCTTAAGCTTTATGAGTTTGTAATCAAGATCTTGAACCAAGCCAAAAATAACAATAGTGTAATATTGTATCATGACTTCAATTACACTCAATTAATTAAGTTTGGAAACATAACACATAGACCCAATTAGCAAGTCCCATGTATGAACTATGTATATGTGAGAAAAAAAATGAAATCCCACATACTCCACACTATTATTGGGTTCACAAATTTAACCCATATGTAAAGGGGTGCACACACAAAAACATGACCCACCTTACGTGTAACTAATGCTTAATTTTACATGTTTGTAAGTGTTAATTTACATTAATATTGACTAATGTACTCATACAACAATATTTTTAATCTATTATGAGAACATTTGAAGAAGTTTGAAATGAGTCCAATGAATATAAAACGTTCAAAACATTTTTTAAAACAATGTAACTAGTGTTTCAATGTTTAATCTTATTTCCAAGTGGTTTCAAATGCTTTGAAATTGACCTAATCATGAACAATATTAATATACATAGTTTTTTAATAATAGAATATAACTTTTTTGAAGTCATAAGAATTAAAATATTTTTCATGTAAATTTCTAAATCATGGATATATTCTCCATTCATAAAGAATCATGTTTTAGCACATCCATTTGACTAGGTCACCCACTACTTTCTAACTAAAGCACAAAGGAGGTCACTATGGATCATGTTTTAGTGTTTACACCTAGAGGATCAAAGGTGTGACCCATTATAACAAGAAGGTTTGAAATATTCCATCTACATCCCCATAATTTGTAATTGGATCAATCTACATATTGCCTTTAAAAGGTTTGATTACATCATCAAAATCGTAAATGAAAATATTGCAAGCTTGAGCAAACTTGGAAAATTTAAATTGTATGCATTCAATTAGAGGTAGGATACAAATCTAACCTATAAAAGTCTTGACATCGCATGAAAGGTCCAAGTTGGCTTTTGCCATGGTGTTGACTACCTTTTCAACAAACATGTGCATAATTAGCAACTTGTATTTTGCTAAGATTCATTTTTTTGGAAACATCAATGAAATTTAACTTGTTTTAACATTTCGTGTAATCTTAAACACCTTTTATTCTAGGAATTTGACCAATTCAAAACTTTCCAAAAACTGCTTAAGTTTATGTGAATAATAATTGTCAATAAACCTTAGGAATGACTTGAATTTTTCAACAAGGGATAATTGAAACAAAGTTGACACAACTAAGTTGGTTCGGTGTGTAACTCAATACACACCTAATATGAGGGGCACAAGTTTTTGTTTGAATTGCACTACATTATATCATTATTCAAACCCTAGAGGTCATCACACCATTTGCTCCAAAACAAAACAATTTTGAAACCAAATCAAACTTTAAAATACCACCATGTACATAAGGAATAAATCAACAATTACCAATGTCAAATTGTTAGTGTTGGAACCTTCAACAACTTATTACAATGTAAAAATGATTAGAATCCATCTCCACACTTCCATAACATTTGCATGAATAGAAGTCCACAATTGATCATTGATGGTAATAATTTGGTGCAAGAAACAAAGATGAATTAGGTCTTTTGAAAGGGTTGTTCAACGTTCCTTGAATAGATGGAATATCATGACAAACTAAATGTGTGAATTTCCTTTTCTGTGGGCAAGCCCATCCTTTGGTGGTACCAATAAGATTATCACACTTTCATTTTAATAAACTCATCAAATCTTATAAATAGATAGGAAACATTTAAATAAGGATTTTCATTAGATTCTTTTGTGACCACACTTATTAGGTTATATAGATCTTGAAATTTTAATGATATCAAAAATATTTTATATTTTGATGTTTCTAATCATTGTAATTAAAAAAAATTCAAGAATGTACCAATGTTTATTTTCCTTGAATGTTTTGGTGAGGAACACAAGTTTGAAACACGTTTTGAGATTTTTTTTCGGAAATAGTTTTCTATAGTAAAAGAAAGTATTCTATTTAATTTTTTATTAAGTAATTAATTGATTTGGTGGTATAATTTAGTTATGAATTTATAAATTTTAGGAGATTCTTACAAGAATTATGACAATTAAAAATACAAATTTGTAGTGATTTTCACTTTTGTTTTATTCCAATAAAAGCTTAAGGCCATATATTTGTGCATGCAATGGATAAACATGAGAAAAAAATCAATAATTTAAAAAACATTAAAAAGAAAGGGCCCATGGAAATTATTGGGCCAATTGTAGTTCTTTAACCATTCCATTCCTTAAGGTGGTGTTTAATGGTACCACCTAGGGTCAAGTTTGCCCTTTTTTACATGGTCCCATTTGGAATTTGCTAAACCATAGAAATTCACCCATAAAAAGCAACAAATTGCCATTCATATTTCACATGTTGATTAATGGAGTTCATGTAATACTAATTGACAACTAAATTTTAAACATGAAATTGTTGATTTGTGATGAGCTCTATGTTTTTGTAATTTGTCAAATTTAAGAATAATTAAAAACTTCTTTCTCTTATGTACTTCATTGCAAGTTTGACATTTCATTTGCATCATGTTACTATTAGAACTAATTAGAACTATTTTAGGCTAGGGAAGTGTAATATCCCAAACATCCTAGAACACCCAAATGAGTTTTCATTCCTTCCAATTTTTTAGTGGCAAAAGAATCTAAACTATGCAATCAACAACTAAGATTGAATCATCTTCAAAAATGCCAAAAGTTGATTATCTTATAATTCCCTTTGATAGAGGATAGTTGCCATTACATATGATGTTTAATGCTTACAACAATCCTTTACTTAAAGTTAGGTTCAGAAATTTTGTTGATGAAGGCGAAAGTGTAGATGAGCCATAGTCTCAAGTGGATGCATTGCCAACATGTTCACCTAAAGTTAAAGAACACATAACACCAAAAGGAGGTGAGGAAAATAACATGCAATACTTCAAATTTGGTGAGGGCTGGAGGGGCATCATTATTTAGAGTGTATGTAACCAACTTTGAATCACTAAAACCCCAAGGCCTTTAGACCCATAGCGTTGAAGTTATGAACCTTAAACGCAAACACACAAAAGATTTGCAAGCAACACAATGAGACCTTAATGCAAAGAAAAACATTGTGCATAGTTGATACAAATTTCAAAGCAAAAAATGCATAAGCTAGATTGCAAGATTGAAGCTCATGAAGCTCCAAAGTCACAATTGCAAGCTTTATAAGCAATTTGATACGACACCTTCCACATGGCAATTGAACATTGGCATCCAACAGCCAAGCACCTTCGTGAAGGTGACTATGATGGATCAACTCCTCAAAAAGTGGCCCCTATCACCTCAAGAACTGTTGAATGTTGATGATTTTTGCTCAATTTACAAACCCAAAATAACCCTAGGTGATAGAACACCCCTGCCCCTTTTTTTTAACGAAAAAAATCCTAAAATTCACCTTTAAAAAACACTACCTTCATCCCCTCCCGCCCCTGTCTCCCGACATTAATGTACTTGTATTGTCATGATACTCATTCCTCTTTTGCTACTTCTTCATATTATACTGGGTGCTGTAAGCAAACAACTTGGTGCAGGACATTGATGCATGGCTCCATAAATGAATTGGACCTTGAGTACATGATGTCAGGCCTTTTATCTGTCCAGAACATATCAGAAAGACTCTAAGAGCTCCACAACCCCAACCCCCTCACACCTTTGCCACCTTCTTTTCAGTGACTAAAGCGATCTTGACCCACCTAGCCCATGGGTCAAGATCCCTTTAGTCACTTAGAAAACCAAAAACAAACCAAAAAAATATTATTAAAAAGAAGAAGAAAAAACCCTAGTGCTGTAGATAAGTTTTGAAAAATTTCTGATGAAACAATGGAATTATATTTACATATACTTGCAGCCTTAGTTCTTTTCTTGGGTTTTTGTCTTTGTCTATCTTATCTCTTTGGGTATGCTGTTTTCCACCACCTTATTATAGGCTTTAATTATATTAACTTTTTCCTCATAGAGATTTGATTTTTCTACCCTTTTATTACATTGGTAGTGGACTAGCCAATTAACCATGCAGCAGAACACTTTCATTCTACAGCAGCTTTGGATGCAGTAATATTAACAAACTACTCGATGCTTGTCAATCATGGGGGCACAACAATGACACATCCACATGCAAAATAATTCCAGCTTGGGTGCTATAATTTCTTGAAAGGGAAGAAGAAGAAGAACAACAACCCTCAGGAGGACACCAAAGTTCTAAGTTGTAAATTTTACAAATCATCACTTATCTGTCCAGAAGACATAAGAAAGTCAGAACAACACTCAAACCCATCATAGAAAACATTATAAGACATTATCCTCCTCATGCAGGTTGCTTTTAAAGTTTATAATGATCTTCCTATGAACATACTCCCTAACCCACATGGTACCTGAGCAGCAGCATTAAGGACCGTTCACTAATTTAAACCCACTAGACAGACAGTGGGCATGTAGATGGCGAATTCTGTCAAGTAAGCATGCCCTGGGTGAGCCCATTACAGCAAGCATGAGGTGGTATGGGCACCTGACAAATTCCACCGTCTATTAATAGATTGTCTAGTAGCACTCATACCCCAGGCTTGCTGTAATGGACTTGCCCAGGCACATTTACATGGCAGAATCGGCTGTGTACAGCCTGCTCTTTGGTGTTAAGAGGCAAGGACTGCGGTTGGAAAACTAGAGACTGTGAGGGGAATGCTGCAGAATATGGCGGCCACAAAATTGACAAGCTGAGCCAATTCTGCAGCAATAAAGAGTCCAACAAAGGGCTAATTGGTAAGGCCTGACTTCAACAACATCTGCCTGACAATTCTGGGGCAGCAGGATTAAGGAGCCTTCAGTGATTTAAACATCTGCCCGGCAAGTTCTCCGGAGGAGAGACAGATGACTGGACTAGCCATTAGAGTTGTGCTTGTTATTGATTACCAGTCAAAGATTAAACAAGAGTCATGCAAAGTGATGAGTCTTCCACCCGTCGTCAAACATTATTATTTTAGGCCACCAGTCTTTAATGCAAAATGGGGTCCAACCTGCTCCCCATGCCCCAGGGCTCACTTGAGACAATCAATCATGCAGTTTTCATGTCAGAAATCAGAACAGAAGAAAATTAGAGAAGCAGAAGTGTTTGACTAAGTATCACTCATTTTATTCCATTCCATTCCATTCCATTTCATTCCCCCTTTTAACACCATCCCCCCTCTCTCTCTCCTCCCATCCAAATCATTTGACGTGCTTTCTCTCTACATTCCAAATTCAAACACATATCATTTGATGATGAGAGCAGCAGTTGTGTCATGTTCTCTCTCTCTCTCTTTTGGGTGTCAGCAGTTTTTTTTTGTATTAAAAAAGAGTGAAGTCCTGAGTTTTATTCTGTTACAACAGAGAATAACAACATCTCACATACCCAGTACCAGCAACACAACAACAAAGTCATATACAAAAACTTTGCCATATTTTGTGGGAAAACTTTCTGTGGAGAATATGTCAAAAAGATGTTGTCCACCATGAACAATTCCAAGGGAGCAGGCCCCATATATAATAAAAACAAGCTAAGAAAAGTCATCTATATATCCAAGAGGCAAAACCCAAAAGGAGCACAATAAAGGAAAAAAGAGTGGATAGGTCTGTATTCATGGGGGGAGGAAAGCGGGTGTGTGGGGGAAGGGGGATAACAACACTTGGACTAGTCATATTCCTCCATAAAAGGAAAAAGATGCGCACCAACAACAATGCAACACCGCACGTCCAAGTGCATGCGCCAATGCTTTGGAAGCTAAGTTTTGGATGCTTTGAGATAGTGTTTCTTGGGCCTTAACAATCTGGGGTTGACATGATGACAACCATGTCTGAATTATCTGATAGAAAAGAAAAGAACGAAAGAAGAAGATACCATAGGAAACCAAAGTCATGTTTGCATCCCAATTGGAACGAACACTATCCCTTGGAACAAGGAACATGTTTGTCTTTTATTTTCAGTACTAATAGACCATCCTTGCAGGTCTATTGAAGTTGAGTTCACATAAAATAATTTAATATAATATATTTATTTAATTATAATATTATTTAATTATTTAATAATAATATAATATATATTTGCAATCATACCATGATTGTCATTCTGCTAAGGAAGTCACTAATTGTATTTTCTTGGTACCTCTTGTGTCATTGGAGGACATTATTTTGCCACCTAATTGTGCTATGGGTGTTGTTAACTTTTTGTTATTGTCTACTATCTACCTTTGTTTATTTATAAATACTGCAAGTACTTTGGCAGCTTTGACAATAATTATGTTATTTTCAGAGATGTTTTAAGGTTTTTTTTAAGTACTTTTTTTTTTCACAGAACAAAATTTTGTGAAGGGAAATAGAGAAATATTTTAGAATATTCTTTGCAATAGTGTTTTTTGGTTATTTGCTCTTCAAAAATAAATAATAGATATTGGACACTAAAATGTTGAACTTGCCATGGTATAATGAAATTGTAGTTTTGGAAATTCATAAACATCTAAACTTGTTTATCTATGAAATAAACATCTTTAATTGTAATATCAAATCTCTATGTTAAGAAAGGTTGATTGTTTTGTTTGTCGTGTTCAAATCTCCCAAACCAAGATGCTCTTGGTACCCTTGAAAAGGCCTTTATGAGCACAGGTGCATTGAGGTGATTTTGTAATGTCTAGACCTATGGTGTAAAAGTTATTGAATATTGAGCAATTTTTTCATTGAAAATTCAATAAAACCAAAAATAAAAATTTAGAGAAATTGGGCCGTGTTTTTGGTATTCTTGGCAATTTTTCCATAAGTAAGATTCTACGGAGGAGATTTTCTAATTTTTAGACGTTATCTATATGGGTATTGAATTTTGAGTAATGTTTATCATTTAAAATTCAATAACTAATCAAAATTCAAATTCAATGAGTTGAATAACAAGCACACTTGGTACCAATGGCACATGCCACACTATGTTATATTTATTTTATAAATATTTTCAATTGTTTTATGGACTTTCAATTTTTTTTAATTATAAAATTTCCCTCTGATGCAATTTTTAAAAAAACCTTATTTTGAACTGATTTTATTTTTGAAAAAAAAATGCAAGTGGCACCCCTACGCCATTATGCCAGGCTAAAATTATTTCCCTTTGTTTCACACATTATTTGTTGGATTCAAATGGTTCAGGCCACTTGTAGCAGCTACTCCTCCCACTATTTATTATTATTATTCTTATTCTTATGTTGTGGGGGGTCTTTTGACGTGTATTAACCACCGTAAATACAGAAACACTTTGTTGGCTTTGGCATAAATTATATTATTTTTGAAAAATGCTGAAATTTTCAAAAGTTACTTTTTCTCAAAGAAATTTTTGTGTGTGTGAAGGAAAAAGGGAATCATGAAATATTCTGAAAATATTATAACTCCCAAATGGAATTTTTTTAATAATAAATTAATTAATATGTGTCTAGATTCATTCTAGAGTTATAGTAGCTTAAGGGATTTATAGTGGCCCCTAGGTAATAATAATAATAGGTCTAATTTATTTTTTAATATGAGCATCTTTGAAAGATGATATCTTGGCTTGTGTTGAAACTTGAGATTAGTTATTATAATAGAGTTATGATATATCTTGAAGGATTTTGGGTTTCTTTTAGAGGATTTTTTTTAATGAAGATTATATTTTTAGCTGGTGAAATATTTGAATGAATTTTCATAATTCTTCGTTTGCCCTAAGATACTTTTTTTTTTCATGTAAATGCAAAGGCCACAGTGTGACACACCCAAACATGGGACCCAAATTCCCATAACCGTCCTGCTTTAGGTCCCTTACCTAGTGTGAAGAACAAGTAGCATTTTGCTTTTTTAATACAAAGGGGTGTGATTTAATTTGAGGGGAGGAGACAACAGATGATACCTTGGGCATACCGTTGCGGAACCTTATGTGCAAGAGCAGCTCCACTAGTAGTAAAAAAGGGGCTGGTACATCACTTTCTGGATGATAATTTGTGCCATAGTGATTGATAATTAATTAGTTGGGGGTGCCTTTTGCAAATGAGTTATTTTGATTGGCCCATCGCCAAAAAAAACCCTTGAAAAAACTATGGAGTCTCCCCCAAAATAGAAGATTCTATTGAAAGATGGAGTGCCTCCCACTTTGGCCCACCTATAGGTGTATGTGAGAAGGGGAGGACTTTTGGCAACACATGTGGGTTCAAAGCGAGGCACTATTGGGAACGCCCTCTGGGAACACATTGGGAACTTAGGGAACATATTGGGAACCTGGTGGGAACCCATTGGGAACTTGATGTCAAAATCAATCTCCTTCGTAAAAACTGACCCTATTGGTGAGGGTTTCGAAAACCCCGGCAAAGAACATCGTTGCTTTTCCTTGGCTGGGCAGAATTTATTATCTCATGTTGATTATTATTTCCTAATTGGTTGCTCACCCATATTAGACCACCGGTGGGCTTTTAGCCACAAACTCAGAATACATAGCATCATGGTACACGGGATGCATGCCATGGGGTAAGGAAAGGTAAGGTTGAGGCTGCCGAGGGTTCTATCTTCCTTAAAACACCCATCAGATTTTTATTTTGCAATTTGTTCTCATAGTACCCAATGGGCTTTGCAGAAAGAGGAAAAAAAAAAGGCGACCATGAGAGCTAACATTACATTTTTTGAAAGGGCCACCCTTCATGTACCAAAAGTTACAATGAGGAATGTGGCCTCAAACTACACTTAGAAAATCCCTACCAGGTAGTCATGACTTCGTTGTGGATGAACCTTAACTGAGTTAATCTCAGGTTTCACCTTGGTAACCCATTCTAGTAGAAGTAGGTTGCATACCCTCCTATATAGGTAGATAGGCCAGAAAATAGGTGAGTACCAAACCAAGTAGGTGGTTTATAGTTTACACATAGGTTAGGGGCTTCTGTTTACTACCTACCTACCTACCTACCTACTAGCAACTGAGCTAACCATGGTGGTTAGCCAGGGAACTGGAATCCAACAGAAAAAATTTGTTTTCTGGACCACTTACCATCCATCCTTCATGGTTCACTTTGGCCAAACTCTACTGTTTCTAGATTTCTAGAGATATAAATTATAGTAAATGCATCTGCCTCCCAACTAGATTCTAATTTTCTTCAGGGGTACAACTTGACCAAGTTGCTCCATCCCTAATAAATTATTGCTGTATAAGCACTCCAGCAGTACCCAGGGATTTCTTTTCCAATTTTGTGATATTGAAAATTTTCGACAAATTTTCCAAAAAATATAGCAAAATCAGTTGAATTTAACATTAGAAAACTCATTTAATCCAAAATGTTCCCAAGTTTTCTTTGTCAAAAAATGTTTTTAAAATCTTGGGAAAATATCTTTTACCACTACCAATTGGGTAATGGCTTTGAATTATAATTTTTGTGGTGCTAGACTAAAGAGCAACATTTAACAGAACATCCCATAACAAGGAACATTTAATATAACATTGGGTTGAGTGTTTTCTTTTTCTTTTTCTCTTTTAAAAAAAAGGGGTAAAAATATTCCTTTACACACCATAATAATAAGAAGTTTTTGAAATTTGACCCCCACTCTGCCGTCTAGAGATGCAACAACACAAAAACCCTAATAATAATAAAAAGACACAAACCCAAGTGTGAGAAAATTATAATCAATCTCATTACCTATCACCTTTGATTATTATGACTGCTAATATAGTTCAGCTACCTTATTACTCCTCTTGTTGTTGGTGTCCAAATTCCATTCATCCATTGATGAATGTAGCCTTTTTCCCGAGCAAGCCCTAAAATTCTATTACCCTACATTAAGGGGAAAGGGGGGGTCCAGGCCGTTGTTCTTCTCTTCTCATCGGTTTATATTCTTCTTCCTGGCTCGAGAAGTTATTTATTTCCATTGATTTCAGAAACAACTGGAACTTCTTGAAGTCGCCCCTATGCTTTTATTGAGTGTAAGAGCAACCTAACATTTTGTTTCTTGTTTTTGTCCAGGATATGATACTTGGTGGGTTTCACAAGGAAAAAAAAACATCAGGATTTACAGAAACGGAATGCTTGTAGGAGTGAAACTTTTTGTGTTTGAAAAGCCCAATGGGATTTTATGCTTAGCAAGGCATTCTCTTAGATAAACTAGAGAATTCAAAGGAGGTCTTTAGTCTTTTACTTATATTTTCAGTATTTTTATGTGATGAATTTTATGCAAAACAATCATGAACTCATGGTTTAGGGTTTGCATCAACACGTTTATTCATTAGGGTTACAATAATGCAAAAGAATTTCATGCCAAATTTTGCAGAATTAATTATTTCTTCGACGTGTCCTTTTCCTTTTTTATGCATTCCCTTCTCAAAGAGAAAAAACCAGAGGCAAAAAGACAAAAAGGGGGATTGTACATCGGTCGGGTCGGGTCGGGTCGGGTCGGGTCAAGGAGTCCCTGGTACGGGCAGATTCCACGGGCAGCGCCACCAAATGCGCCGCCGCGTCCGCATGTCACGGGCAGCAGCAGCAGCTTCTCTCTTGCTCGCTCGCTCGTTCTTTGTCGATCCCTCTTCTTCTCGAGCTCTCGTTGCCTTTCGCGTCTTTGTCGCCGGTCCTGTGTGTAGTCCCTGTTTTCCTCTGTGCACTCTCGAGGTTTTTTCTCTCTCTGTGTCTGTTCCTTGAACGCGTGTACGCATCGGTATTCAGTGCTGTTTTTGTTGTGGTAAATTAGTTTGCAGCAGCCATCGGAGTACTGTCTCTGGTATCGACTCCGTCTTGCCCTTCTCAATGCCGGTCGCGTCGTTTGTTGCCTTGATGCGCGTCGACGACCAGCTTCTTCTTTTCCTTTTTCTTTCTCACGTCGTTGTTAGCGTTGTGCAGCAGTTTCATGTGCAGACCTGTTCTGCGTTACACTGATTTGCGTGTTTTCGACGCATACCACTGTCGTTGTGAATATTCTCAATCTGCTACTGTTCTGGTCCCAAAAAATTAGTGGCCAGCGCCCAGCAGCCGCCGGAGGGACAGCGACGACGCCGGATTGTGTTGTCGGAAAACGTTCTTTCGTGTGTCGGCTCCCGCGTCCATGTTCTTCCCGGTGGTGGTGGTGGTTTGCGTTTCAATCTGCAGCCTGCGTTATACTGCCCCATGACGATCGTTTTAAGCTGGGAACTCTCTTAGTGAGCACGTTGCTGTTGTCGTCCTTGGTGGCGGTGCAGTCCCGGTTTCGTTTTCCGCATTCGTCTCAAGTCACAGCTTGTCTGTGCTCTCTCTCTTCAGGTGACTTGTGTTTTCGATCACGTTAGTAGCTGATTTCCGGCAGTACCTATGCTCGATTTTTTCTCTCAATTGGGCTCAAATTCGAGAGCGGAATGCATTGCTGCATCTTCCAGTAGCGATGCCGCCGTCGATGCTCAACTATTGGTGATCTGAAGCTGTCCTTTGCTTTCTGCCCGGCCCGCGCCGTGCTTTTGCTGCCATTTCCTCCATCCTGCAGCGGCTGATCAGTACCTTACCTGCCCCGACGTCTCGTGGTGCGGCGGCTGCTTACTGCCGTCAACGTCTCGTGGTGCAGCGGCTGCTGGCGGCCGTCGACCATCTGTTGTGGACGCCTGCCGTTTGCGACGGAAGACGAGAGTGAAGTCGACAGAAAATCGAGATATGCAGTTCCGGTGTGAGCAAGATCAGTTTATCGCCAATCTGGAGAATTCCTTTTGTTTGTAGCTTCTTGTTTGGTCTTGATCTGTCTCGACACAACGACGCCTAGACGAAGTCGAACGTCCCGGGACGCTCCCAGCACGTAAGAAGCTCCGGACAAAACTCGCGAATTACAATGCAACACTACAGCTTCAACAAGCTTGATCCGAATATTCCAAGCCAGGCCACCAACATCTGCGTCCCACCACCACCAGCAGGACCTGATTTGTCGCTCCATATCAGCCCGCCGAACTCTCGCAATCAGCAACAGCAGCAGCCGAGCTCGTCTTCTCCTGGTGCCCTACCGTTGGCCCGCAGCCCGCCACACGTCGAGCGTGTGCATGCAGGTTTCCGCGGTCTTTGGCAACGGCCGCAAAGGTCGGGTAGCTGCAGCAGCGACAGTGACAGCAGCAACGTGTCGAGCACTACTCTTGCTGCATCCACTAACTTGTGCCTAGTCAGTCCTTGTGCATTAGAGTTCAAGGCATCTGATCGAGCGCCATGTTCGCCGGATAATATCATCAGATTTCATCATATTGCATCGACTAACAACAGCGCTGCGGATGCAGCAAAATCTTTTCGTTCCGGCCGCTTTATGTCCAAATTTCCATCCTGCACCAAGCTTCGATCCGTGCGAGCCCCCAGGATGCGCTGGACTAGTACCTTGCACCAACATTTCGTAAATGCCGTGGAGTCCCTTGGCGGACACCAACGTAAGTATCCTCTCTCTCTCTCTTCTCCTCCTTGTCTTTGTTCTTGTTCTTATTCTGCTGTCTTGTTCTTGTTCTACTTCTTCTCCTTCTTGTTCTTGTTCTTATCGTTTTATTGTTCTTGTTTTGCTGTCTTCTTTTACTTCTTGTTTTTTATCTTGTTCTGCTGGGTCTGCCAAGGATTCTGGACTTAGTAGCTGATTGCTCACAAGATCAGGTGATGAATTATGCAATGCAGGGGCAACTCCCAAGTCTGTGCTGGAGCTGATGAATGTAAAGGACCTCACTCTGGCTCATGTCAAAAGTCACTTACAGGTATGCACTGTATAATTTAATAATGTATGTACCTAGTACCTGTAGCAGCAGCAAGCGGATGATTGATTTTTTGTGAATACTGTGAGTCTTTTTTTTCCTTTTAAATTTGTGGTTGTTGTTGTACTTCGACTATTAGAGTGTTCAAGTAAAATCTGCACCAGCTGCTGCAGATATCAGCTGCAGCTTGGTCTTGAAGCGGCCGCCATCTGCACCAGCAACAGCAGCAAGCTCTTCTTAACTAACTGGCTGCAGCTTATAGCTTGCTAGGAGCTTGATCTTCTCATGTGTGCTGGAGACTGCCCACAGATTGTTTTTCTTCAGGTTTCTTGTGCATGTTTGGTTTTTTCTTTTTGCTGCTTTTATTGTATATTGAGTATGTCAATAAGTTCATGTGCCTGAATTGGGTGGTCATGAGTGGGCTGCCAGATGTATCGGACAGTGAAGACAACAACTGACAAACCAGGTTTAGCTCTTCTTGAAGCAGGTTGGTGCAGTACTACTACCACTTACTGCTACTACTCATGCAGGTGGTGAGACTTTGGATTGCACTTGCTTGTTTAGTCTAAGGCGTATGGATTTATTTTTTTCATTTTGATGCCAAGCTCATGTGAGAATGAATATCGGGTGCTTAATTGTGATCAACAATTGGTTGGTTTTTTTTGTGATCCCTGGTACTGAACAACTGTAGGACAAGGATATTTCTGCAACTCAGATCCAGCTGCTGACAACGTTGTCATCAGTGGGAGAGACAGCTCTGAATTGGTGGAGTTTCGTGAAGTGCCTGCTGTTGCTTCTCAGCGTTCTTCTTTAAGCAATAGTAGCAGTGGTGTTGAAATTTTGTCGACAACTGCCATGCCTTCAGCTGCATTCATTGGAGCTGATTCCCCTGCAAATAGTTACTACTACCCAACTCTGGTTGATGCACGTGCAGCATTGTTGTCCATGCAAACCAAGAAGCTGCCATCACAGCTTGAGTCTTACAGCTTATGGACTAGTTCATCAGACAGGTATTTAAGAGTGTTATTTAGTTTACTGTTCTCATGTTTGACAGCATTCTGATTAATTCTCTGCAGTTGAAAATCTCCCCAAGAAAGTCCAACCCAGGTTCAGGGTTTAGGGTTTAGTAACTCACATCTTCCTACTACTTCTCAGTAGGCTACTTTCTTCTCTTCTGCTATTTCAGACTTCATTGATCACTAATTTTCCTGAAAATTCATGAAACTTTTGGTGAAAAGTATTTGGAAAACTCTATCTAGACATGCAGGCAACTTGTTCCTTCCAATATGTTATTAAGTTCTGAACAGATTTTGGTTTGCTATGCAGGCTTGACCAGCCATTCAGGAATTTTCACAAGGGTGTCACTAGGCAACTGAATGGAGGATTGGAGCTCACCATTGCTGAACAGCTAAACACTGCTGCTGCTCATCAACCTGGCTCAGGCCATCAAGATGAAGGCCATGAGTGGATGCAGGCCACAACCTCACCTGATCATAACAAGCAATCCCATCTACAATTTAGTCCATTTGCTCTTTCTGAGTTTGTGTCTTCCCATATCACTAGTATTATCCCAAAGATGCCCAATTTGGAGTTCACTCTTGGAAGGTCAAGCTGGAGTGCAGCTGCTGGGCCAGACCCTGTTGCAACTGATGCATCTCAGGAGCTCCTCCTTCTTAAGTGCTAGTGGCCCCCCATCTCCAGACTATTGCTATGGCATCATTGTGATAAAACTTCTTCTCAATCAGAACCCCCAAAATTCACCAAAAGTGTTCTGATTTCAACAGAAGTATGTTGGAAATTTTGAGAAAATTTCATTGAGATGTAATCAGCTTGTGATCCATACCTAGTGAAACCACCACTTTGCTAGTTGACATTACGACTTTGTACCAAGCCATTGGGGCCAGGTATGGGTCTTAATTCATGCTCAAACTAGTGTAATTTGACAGGCATGCTCAAACTGAGTTCTACAAATCCCAATGTCTTGTGCCTTAGATGCCTTGTGGTTCCCAACTACTTGATCACTTGTGCACGGCCAGCATGCAGGGGGATGAATGAATGATGAGTTTTTCAATGGGACTTCTCAGTTTGGAACCTGTTGGTTGTGCTCCACTTAGTGCAGGCATTTTTGTAACTTTTGATGTTCTTGAAGCAATGAAGTGTTTTGATCTTTCTTTGGATGTGCTACCATACACACTGTGCTGCATATTTCCCATACTGGAGTCTGGTATATTTAGGGTTTTAGGGGTTTAGGGTATTCTGAAATCAACAAGCACCCACTGTGTACATGTAGGAGAGATTGTTTACTTGTGAATGTGATTTCACATCAACAGCAGCTTTTGTTAAGCTCCACAATTACAGGAACTGGTGTATGAAATTTTGATAAAATGTTTTGATGGCAATGCAATAATATTAAAAAGGATTTAATTCACTTTTGTTGTTGCTTGAAATTCAGTGAGTTGTGGGCCCTGGGTAGTGTGATGAAATGCTGTTTATTAATTTTAATATTATGTTTAGTTTTTATCTGACTGACTCTGGAAGTAGTAAATGCTCTACGACAGTATCAGACAACTCAAAAGAACTAAATCAGGCTTGAAAACCTCAATGTAGACAACTGCTGGAAACTTTTTTTTTGATCAGATGTGCAGCTGGTACTTACATCCTAATCTTTTAAAATTATTCTCTTTCAACCTTTCTACTCCGTAAGCCACATATTATGAATCACCACTTACAATTTTTCATGAATGTTTAATTAATTAGAGCTCTTGCTCTAAACCTATTTATGCACATGATATTTAGAATTTTTCATGAGTTTTATAAACAAATAGCACGAGATCTTGTTTGTGACCTCCAAAATTTACGTGTGAAGTGCCCAAAAATTGATGGTTCTCTGAATGAACACTCAAGAGGGTATCCAGTAGACTATCTATATGAATGAAGATAAGGTAAAACTGCCCATCACTGAACACTTTCCAATATTCTTCTCATTCCTTAACCAAATTGAGCAATTTTTGTGTCATTGGATGCACAAACTGGAATTTTCCTCATCTTTAGTCCATTTTGAGAGACTTGAAACCTTATAGTTGCATCGACTAGGGCTTTACAAAACTTCTTTGTATTCAGAGGCAAAGATTCAAAAATCAAAGATTTTGAGCTCGAAATTTTTAAATGTTTTAAATAACTTATCACCAAACATTGAACCCCATTACACCAAACACTTGATATCCTCCCCATTCTTTTGTTGAATTGAGCAATTTTTGTGATAGTGGCTACAAATATTCTTGAAGCTTCAGAGGCATAGCAACAATGTGTGAAGATTTGGCCTCCTTTGATTTTTTAAGTGTCCACTCACTGACCTATTTATCCTAGTTTGTTTGTGATGTAAAAGATCTCTTCAATCATGGTCTCTTGCCACACTCTTGGTATTGTTCAAAAGCTCCTGATGAGTAAAGGTGTGCTGGATTTTATTATAATGTTTTGACCTTTGGTGGGGAAGTTATTGAATATTGAACAATTTTTGCACTAAATTCACTTAAATCAAAACTAACTATCACCGGAGAATTTGTGCATGCTCTTTGGTATTGTTGGAAGGCTCTCCTTGAGCAGGATTTAATGAAGATGATTTGAAAAAAAAAAAATTGGACCTAAGGTGTGGGAGATATTGAAATGTGATTAGTTTTCTGTCATTGAAAAAAATTCAATTAAATTACAAAAAATGGTTTTGAAAGGAAAAATTGTTGGGTAATCAATTCACACTTGGGCCAACAACACAAGAAACACTGGAAGTGGTTAGTGCTACAATTTAGGTGTTCCAATTGCCCATGCTGTCAGAGGAGTTTGAATAGTGTAGCATTGTCCAAGCAACTGCAACCCTTTAGAATTATTCTCTGACTACCTTACCATGCACAGCTGAGATGAGGGGATGAATCATGACATGGGTGAAGGTCAGGTCAGGTCAGGATAGATTAATAATTTTACCTGCTGCTGCTACAAAGTACACAATGCAGTGAGAGAAAAATATTTTTTATGGACCTACTGCCCCAGTGCCTGCCCTGTTGTGCTTTTCTTGTGTTGTATTGTTAGTTGGTGCTGGGAGAAGAAAATTTATTTGAAGTGGGTCACTTCTTATTATTTAATTAGCACATGTGGCTAAATTACACAAATTGCAGCTTTAGCTTAGCACAGATTTAATAAAGTTCTCTGTATATACTGTAATACAGTTAACGGTTTCGACATAAATTAAATTATTTCTTATTTTGCTGAATCTTCGGGAATTTATTTATTATTTGTGCTGAAATTTTAATTATTATTATAAAACTAATCATTCTGAAGTATTTGATTATCTGGTTTGAACTTGAGACCTGCCAATCCTTGAATTAAAGGTTGTGACAGTCTAGACACACTTAGACTGTCTCACAAAAACAAAGCAGTGTTCCATATTTGATATAAACATTACCCACTGAAAATTTCAGAATTAGAAAACCAGTTCCCAAAGTTAAGATTTGAGATTTAATCAATTATTTGGTAGTTTGTTGCCAAATCCATTTGAGTGAGAACCATGGCAGCACCTCAAATGGGAAGTCTATATCATAGAAGAGAGCACATATCCCTCAAGGAGCTCTCTCTGGGCTTGTCCTTTGGCGCCCTGTGTGGTTCTGGGCACAAAGTTTTGGTTGTTTCACTAGGCAGGATTTTGAAAATTAATGTTTTTTAGTTTTTCTTGTGTTCTGCTATCTCACACCAATTTCAACCCCATTAGAGTTATCCTTAAACTGATCCTCAGTTTCGACCCCAAATTCATCCCAAACCTTTGTTTCTCTCAAATGTTGAGCAGTGTTTTTTTTTTTTGGATGAAAAATCACCAAATTTCTCCAAAAATTTGAGGCCGACCATCTATAAGCTCGGATTTCAAGGGTGAAATCCAGAACATTTAACCTAAAAACATCATGACATCATTAAAAGGTTGCCAAAAAATGTACACAACTTGAAAACTTTTCACCTTTTTAACGAGTGTGTAGCAACAGGTAGTCATCAAATTGCCCTAAAAGGAACCCTACATTCGCCTATGTGTGTACCTCGACCACTAGATCATTGAAATACCAAAAGTGCATTCATTAAGCTTCAACAAAACTTGTAGGATATGACTAACCCTAACCCTAATTCCTAATAACTTAATCTTAACATTCACTAGATCATTAATCAACATTAACTTGAATTGACTAAAGGTCAATAATTTTGAATTTAACACATAATTGGTGGATGTATTTGACTTCTTGGTTATTTAACTAATCTATTTCCGCTAGTTCCCAACATGGACAGTTAGTGCAACATTTTAATTGGATTATAGCTATCAATATTCAAATAGATGACCACTAGTTCTCACTATGATTTTTCATAGATCCACCCAACATTGGTTTTTACACCTACTTTTAAAAGATAGGAAAAATCTTATGTCGAGGTATAAGATCCTTCCATTCATGAAGAATAGGCATAAGAACCCCTCTTTTATCTTTGTGAGGGAAATTCACAAATATAAGGTGCCCCTTATATACACTTTGGAAACTTCTTTGTGATTTACCATATGAGAAAACCAACTTTGGTTCTTTTAATGGGCTAAAAACCTTTTTACATAAGATTTGGGAGTAGCCTAAGGTAAAAGAGTTTATAATAGGTTAAAATTAACCTAAAATCTTAGCCTATGGTAACCTAGGAATAACCTACCTAAGATTAACATAAAAACCTATTCTATAATAGCTTACACATGTTAGGAAAAGAATGTGGATAATAATGTGTGATGATAAATCATTTTTAATTTATTTAAATAGTGGTCCAATGCTTAAAGATTTACTCCTTAAACATGAAGGTGAAGGGAAATGAAAGGTTCAAACCTTCACACTTGCACATTAAGTTGGTGGGTTAGGTGGCTTAGGTTCTTGTGTGTTTAATTTAACCTAGGCTAGGTTCCTAAATGTTTAACTTAGCCTAGGTTCCTAGTCTAACCTAATTTAACTATGAACTAAAAAGCTTGTCTATTGAATTAATTATTAATGAATTTGACTAGCTAATATTAATCAATTAACTACTAGTGAATTCAATTAGTTATTAGCGAATTAACTATTTATGAATTCATTTGTCTATAACAACTAGCTTTCATTTACTAGGGCATTGACCATTTTTGCCATAGTAAATTTGTCCAATTTCATTCAAAATCTAATGAAGTACATAAGGAACTGGGACACATATTGGTGTAGTGTTTGAAAAGGAAAAATTTAGTATGAGTTTTGTGATGTTTATGTGTGTATTACATTTGAAAAAAATTAAAATAGTGTGGGTTTTTTGACCTCTATGGGGTTATTACATTTGAAGAGGAAATATTCAATGTGAGTTTAGTGACCCTTATAGGGGTATTGCATTTTAAGAGGAAAAATCCAATGTGGGCTTAGGTCACCTATGCGAATATTGCAAAGTGAATTATCCATTTTGGATTTAATGGACCCACATGTAGATATTATGATTTAAAATATTTAATCCATTGTGGGTTTTTGTGACCTTAATGTTGGTATTGTAAATGAAATGTGAAACTTAGTGTCAAATAAACACAAAAAATAAAAATATTATAATTTTTGTATTGGTGGTTTTCTATGTTTATGGAAATATACTGTGGAATCATTCTTTTACATATGTATAGTTTTAGTCAATAGATTTGAGTATTGCATCACAAAATATGGTTACAAAATATGATTTTGAATAGAACATGTGAAACGTTGTATTGAAAAATCCCAAAAAACTTTCATATTCAATTGTTGCATACACTCTTATGGTAATAGCATGGTTTGGTGGCTCACATTTGACATTTTGAAGAATCCACATTTTACCCAAGCTACAATTCTTGCATTTAAAATAATTGTCAAACTATAAATCCTATAATTATCTCCTATGGTTTTGGTCACAAATATTAATAGACCACCTTATAAATACCCCTAAACATGTGATTGGTCAATATATATTTTTTTAATTTAAAAATTTCAATGTGAAATGGAATATCAATTGTAAAAAATTATGAAAATCACAACGAGTTAAATTTTTAAATATGAAAAATAATTATATTGAAAAAATTTCAATGCATGGTATAATTAAATTATTCATTTATGGTGGCCTATTTTTTTATTTTAATTTTGATATTACTATAACATATTTTTTGAATCCACAATTTTCATTTTTTTGTGTGTGACAAACATAATATCATCAATTCAAAAGTCCACAATGAGCCCATTCTTTTTTTAAAACTCATCCATAATTTTTAATAAGATTCTCACTGAAGTTTATTGCAACATGGATAATGAAAAAATTAAAATGTTTGATATGATTTTACATTTTAAGTTCATTTATGATCCAAAAAATTGCAATTGTGACAATCCAAACAATCCACCTAATTGTGTTTTCACCCCTATCCTATAATACACTATCTTTTATGTACATAAAATTAGGTGAAAAATGTGCTAATACATATAAATGTGTCCAAAAATGTTCAAAGAGGTACAAAAATAAGGCATATTCACAATCAGGGTACCCCTTTTTGGACACATGATTCAAGGACTTTGACACATGATTGTGTGTATATAATCGGCAATGTTCAATGGCAAAATGAAGTGTGTCCACCACCAATTGATCTTTCATGGTCCCACACGACTTGAATTGCAGTCACAAAAATAATTAACAAAAATTTCATGGTATTTTTAAACATTCAACACAAAGTACATTAAGAAAAGGGTTTGAATGTGTACTACCCATGGATCATCTTTGATGCATGGTAATTGAAAACAACTTCCATCTTTTCAAATTAAGTGGTTTGTTTGGATTCTCATTCCCATTAGCTTTTGTCCTTGCCTTCAAAATTACCTTTCGTTCATTCCATTGCAAGATGGTTGTGGATTCATTCAAAATCCTTGCATTTATGGATCGATGGTTTTAACATTGGAGGTCGGACACACATATTTGAGGGAATGAAGGTGGGGTTGATCACTTCTTGAAAAATAAGATATACAATCTAGCATCAAGTATTATTGTATTCCATACATGGGTCTAAGTGTAGTGATAAAACTAAAGCCCACAATAAGGGTGATTGTCACAAATTAGACTTATCCGTCAAGTCATAGTTAATATATGTGTACCCATTATTGGCCACATGATATGATCCATACTTGTTGAGTATCAATTCTTCAAAACAAACTCCTAGCATCCTTTATTCCACATTTGTAACATCAACAACATTTATTACTATTATTTTCTTCCTTTTCAAACTTGGGAGAGGGCTTGTCATCATTCCATTATTTAGAATAAAAACATTTCAACACACAAACATTTACAAAATGTAGCACTAACAAAATGAAACACCTAAATACTAAAATTTTGGAATTTAAATCATAGAAGTAAAATGAAATCATGCATGAAAATTTAGAAACTAAAAGCATAAGCCAACTCAACTTATGATGTACCCTTAGGTTTGTGAAATGGTATATGCAAGAATAAAGAACCATGTTGATGTCCATTACAAATTTAAAACATGTTCCTTAATTTGCACAAAGAAAAAAGGCATGGGAGCTCCAAGATGGGATTAGAAAAAACTTAATAAGAAAAGCTCAAGGAGAAATCAATTTGCAAAAAGGCCAAAAAAAAGGCAATTCGTGCAAATTGAAACCAAAATGGTGCATGAAGAGCCATGGCAATTTGCACTTACAAGACACACCTCCACCCAAACTCGGGGAGGTCAAATCACCATTGTCTTCTCAATAATGTATTATGTAAATGATGGTAAGGATTATTATAAAATGACAATATTCCTATGATTCCCATGTACCAATGGTCCCAAAATTGCAAAATAATGAGTTTTATTACTTTGCAATTTCATAACTTTTTGATATGGATTTTCATTCAAAAGTTTTCAAGGGAAAGCTCTTGAAAATAACTTTTTAATGGCAAATTGCACATTCCAATTAAAGGTGATTTGGCTCATCTGTGGAAAAAATTTATGGTCAAGAGTCAAAATTGCTAGTTTGACTCCTAACCATTCAGTTGGTCATAAGGTGTATTTAAAGTATTCAAATGGGGAATGCAACTCTATTTAGGATATCTATTCTTCAAGACCTTTCCAATGGTATTATAAAAATCCCAATTTGGACAAGCTTTAATCCCTCAAATCTTGTTTCAAAGTTATGGGATTCCAAATTTTCAAAAGTGAGAATGCACTTGGGAATTTTAGGGACTACCTCTCACACTCCCACACACTTCCTTCTCGCAAAGGAAATGCATTTGGAACAAATAAGTGCACTTGTTTGACCTTTGCATGTTCCAACTTTTTCATTAAAATGTTTGCTTCAAAACTAAATACCAACTTCACATCAATTTAATTAATGCCCATGTGTTATGTACATTTTTTTACTATCATTTTATAATTTTTGGGGGGATCATTTGGGAGGTAATCTTTATGTGCTAAAATTAAGGATTGGTGATGTGAAATTATTTGAACAATGAGGATTTCTATGAATGAAGCTTTTTGGAAAATGGTGCATGAAGGAGATGATTTATGCAAGGTGATAGATAACTAAACAAAGGCAACAAGGAGCGCATGGGAAGATTGGGCAAAATGTAGTGCTTTTAAAAAGTAAAAATGGGTTTTGTTTTGTTTTGGGCCAAAAATTAGAAGCAAGTTGTTGCCATTTTAACTTGTGAGAGAATTTGGATTTTTGGGGAGTGTTTGGTTTGTAAGTTCAGTAGAGGAAAATACATGATATGATAGTAGATTTGAATACATGTGGACAAAGCTAGGGAAAGAATCTCCCTTTGTTGAAACTTTTTGATTTGTTATTGTAAATTTCTATTTCAAAATGAAGTGAAGGCTGATTTGAGTTTTTGGAACAAATGTGTATGTGGGCTTGCAATGTCTACCACCAAAAAACATTTGTTGTGTGGGCACAATAAATGTTTCGATTCACATTTGTGTGCAATATTGTGAAACTAGGACATTCAAGTTTATTCTTGAGGACAATTATGTTGGTTTGAAAATTTTAAAGTTTTTTTCTTGGGCATGGATCTAAAGACTTGATAATATGTAAATGTCAACTTGTGAAAAGGTAAAGCATGTGTTGGCACTTTGTTGGGAATTATTGTCTAGAAAGTTTGCATATGAGCTAAATATGGTTGATTGAAGGCATTTTCTTTTAGTGGGTCCTTTTAGAAGTTGTGAACTAATGAAAAGTTTCCTAAGTGTGTTTAGAAAAACAAAGAAAAGACTAGTTGACATTATATCTTATCTCCTTCCTCTTTGGGGTTACATCCCATTTGGGCTAGTGTTTTCTCAAAGCTTGAAAAACTTTGCAACCTTTGACACAACAATGAAAAAAATAAAACCTCCCAAGCCTACATCACAATAATAAATCAAAAAAGAAAGAAAAGAACATTACAAATGCACAAATATACATGACTTGTTCTTTATTCAAATACAAAAGCCAATAGAGCCCACATGTTGCCAAACACACAACCACCTACCTTACACCAAGAGAAAAAAAATTCACAACATGAAACCAACAACACACAACTTCGAAAAAACAAGCTTCCACCATAAGCTTTAAACATGTCACAACAAAACAAAAAACAAACAACTATCAAATGCAATCATGATAACATGTACCACACAAAGAGTAATTAATATTTAGTTTTTCATGTTTTTAATGTCAAAAATTGTATTAACATTGCAAGTTTAAAATATTTTTACGTAATGCCCTTTATAATATAATATGAAAACATGCGGAATAATTTAGATTGAATCTATTAAGTATAGAATACTCAAAAACACACAAAACATTATAACCAATGTTTTCACTATTTTTTTCAATTTTTAAAAGACTTAATGAAATGTTTTCAAAATGACATAATCATGTACAATTATTCTCGAACTTTTACATAATAATGTAATATGTCATAATAAAAAATGCATCACCCAAAAAACACTCCCTAGATACAATAGTCCATAGCTCTAGCAATGTAGGGCCCAACAAATGAGGTTGACTTACAAGTACGGAGGTCTGTAAGCCTTGAAGAGGCAAACTATATAATGTTATACATATGTAGTCCAAAACAAAAATAACTATATTATACTTTCAAAGTTGATTACATACATGGTATACATAACACTTGAATAAAAAGTTGGTGAGGAAGAAACAACCACCTCACATCCAAAGTTCGGAATGGAAGGCATTTAATAGCCTCACGAACAAGATGAAAGCCGTATTATTACAAAATTCAACAAAAACTTGACATTTTGACATGGATGAATCTTGATGAATTGCGGGAATTGGCAATCAAAGCTCGGTTCAGAATTGACCATGGTTTGATTGACATTGTCAAAATATATATATATTTGATTCAACATCAAAGAATTAGAATGCGTACCCATTGAGTGTTTCAAATGGTGCATGCACTTTAGTGGCACATGGTTCCAAGAGCATTGGAAGTGTGAAACAAAATAACTTAGAAAAAAAAAAGATACTTCAATTTAAGCAAATTTTCAAGGTTTAAATTTTTTTTCTAAAAAGATGATAGAATTGCATGAAGGGGGATTACTAAGAAGCATGAAGCAAAACATTAATCATGCAAGCATCATCATTCATGTAATGTAAAAGTTAATGTTGTGAATGAAAGTAATAGGTTATCACATTTTGCAATTTCAGTAATGAGAATTTCATTCCCATTGAAATGCATAAAAGGCAAGCAATTTATTTGAATGCCCATTTTTTAGCAGATGTTGACAAGAATATCATGTCTAGTTTCCATCATGTATTTGTGTCTGTTTTGCTACTTTCAATGCATATATTTGCTCATTCATTGACTATGGGAGATGAATTAAATTGATATGTGTACAGGATGATCTGTGGGAATCATGGATGTGGACAAGCAGTCATTTGCACTCTCAAGAAGAGGTGGATGCTGCTGCCACCATGTCTTTGTGTGCATGACACGTTTACACATCTGTTCGGCTTGCATGTGGAGAGTAAGTCTACACATCAATGGATTGTTCTTCAGCATTTTAACTGTGCAGAAGATTGCCGGATTTGCTCTGTGGAACATTTGGTCAGTAGTTCCCCAATGGCAGCAACTGCCCCTCCTTTTTGCAGACATCCAACAATGGCTGGGTCATTGGCAGTGATACAGATGTACAAATGTGCCACAGCATACAAATGCTTCCAATGTTGACCAAACATTTGGGTGAAGGGGGTCTGTGATCCCACTCGTGTCTTTGATCAATCCTTGCCACTATGATTGAAATGTTCCTGTAAAATTGTTGGAATATATTATAGTGCCTCTAGTTGTGCCCTTTTCACAGAATTGCCTCCACTGGTAGGCCTGCCATACAAACTTTCAACTGTCATTGCCAAGGCACTAAAATGTATTAAACACTTGTTAACCATACTCAATACCACCAGAGCCTTTCTTTCTTGACTGTATGTGAGATGGGCAAACAAGGAAGAAGGTTCAACCTACAGAGCTTCCTCTCTGGCAGTAACAGCATTGGCAGAACTGTAAAGAAATTTTAAAAAGAGAGAGAAGCACTTACAGGCCACATAATACTTTACATGAGTCGTAACAAAACCATTGTGCTGTAACAAGAGGGCCCACCAGCATCACTCGCAATGGTAAGCTTCTAGTAAACAGATCTACAACTCCAATGTTCCTTGCTGCCTGCACATTGTGCAGAACTTTGAGATCAGAACTTTTGCTCTAGTTTTATCAATACATACACTTTACAAACATGGAGGGTGCAATTCCCTGCATATAGATGTGCAGATTGCAGGAAGCAGATTGGTGCTTCTACAAAGGGTTTACAGTTTACACCAGGAAATTGCAGAATGTGAGTCCAATTCCTAAATTGATCCACTATGTTGAAGCCCTTTCTGGAAATACACCACCTACTTGAGACACTTTTGTCCAGGACATGAGGATAACCACCTGACATATAGCCAGCAAAGAAACAGTTGAAGGAAGGAACATGAGTTTCTTTTCCAAGATACATGATTCTTTCTGAAGCATACAAGAGTGACAAGCCAAAAGTCAGACCTGCAAGAAAGTGATTCCTTTGTTGTTGTTGAGGGCGGTGACAATATTGTCAGCAGGATTGGAAACAATACTTCCTATCACACCTGACATATAGCCAGCCATACAAGTAACACCAAGTTGAGTCCCCATGGAGCATTCACTTTTGTGTCTGTTGAGCACACGTCCATAGATGAAGTCCACCGAATGCTCAAATGATGAGAACATGAGCATTGAAACTGCAATCCAGACACACCTAATATCAGCATTACCCCATGCAAGAAGGAACACAGAATTGATTGAGTGACTGATGACAAGAAAATCTAAGAGAAACTATGATATACAAATGGCAACACCAAATGAGCACAAAGAGAAAACTAGAGAGATGGGGGAAAGAGACAAGGGAAGAGGAGTAGAAAAAAATCTACTCACAAGGGATATTACGTGCCCAGAGTGGAAGAAGCCCTTTGTAAAACCTGGCAATGTTAGAATATCAACAAAACGTATGAGGAAATAAACAACATTAAGGTTGATAGCCTGGCCTTTCCCTACCAGCTACTCAGGGGTTAAATTGCAATGCTAATATAAGCTCTGATTCTCTATGACACATAATTTGAAATGGAGAACATCATGATCCCATGATGGAATGGCTATATGGCACATGAAACAAATAGTTTGTGATGGTGCAGATGTGGTGTGCACAATGCATCAGCTAGAGACTTTGATTCATCAGTCCTATGGGCAAGAAAGAAAGAGATGCACTACAACAAAAGAGTTTGCCAATCATGCTTCCAAGGACACATTATACAACATGAGCAATCAATCATATTGGTATATCAATGTGACATAACAAAATCGAAAGAAAGATGTCATGTACCCAAGGATGCCTTCTGTTGCATACAATCTCGGGAATCCATCAGACACACCCTTGGCGAAACCTGGTTGTGTTTGCACACGCACTTTTACAGCTTCAAAAGGGCAAAGTGCGACATCTGCAATCACCTGTGCTGACAAACTGCTTGCAATGTAGATGACAGTTCTGTTGTTGGACTGTTGCGCACTAAAGGCTGCTGGGCCTGAAATATCACTAAATGATCCCTTGAAGTATTCATAAAGCCCAAATTTGCATGCTCCCTGTGCACCATAGCCAAATAGCTTACTGCTCCATCCCTTCCAAATGCCTGTCATTCCTTGCTCCCTATACACAGTTCCAAAACTTGATGCAATACTTTGATACTTCAAAGGATATGCCTGCAAAATTGTCATACAAACCGAAACAGTCACCAATTGATGTTGGAAACTGGAAACTGCAGAACCATTGGCTCAAGATTTATGGTTTAGGATTTCAGGTGGATTTGCGATAGCTGGAGCGATGCAACGTTCTTGGAACAATGATGGAATCAAAGCAAAGAAAAATGCTACCGAAGCAACCGATCGCAACCACGACAGTGTCAAATGGGTTGCGAACTTCACTCATTCCACAAACCAACACCAGACAAACCTTGCGTAACTGAAGCATCACAAAGAAACCTTCATCATCAGGAATGAGAAGATTAAGATCGGCAGTTCTACTCCATGAAAAATCACCTCACCTGCATATTCACTTTGAGCATGTCGAAAGGAGTGATGAGCAAGTGCACGGATCCCGCGGAAATCATACCCCCTGCTGCGCATGCAGCATAATATTTGCCCGTAAACATCTCTAACTTCTTTCCCCTCAACTTGGCCTCCCACGACGACGACGACGACGACGTTGTTTGCTCCATTTCCACGCTCATGACTACCTTCTTCTTCTTCTTCTAAGACTTCAAGCTGGCACGATCGTCGAGTCCGCACTTCCATCTCTCGCTCTCCTCTCAAACGACATGGAATAATAATTACAAAAGATAAGAATCAGCGCCACTCGTTAATGAGTTACTTCTTCATCAATTTCCAAATTCTTCCCCCCCTTGCCTCCCGATTCCCTCCCTCCTGCGACGCCCGCCCGCTGCAGCACGTTTACTTTTGCGCTACGCTATCTCTCTCTCTCTCTAGGATTAGCTAGGTTGCGCCCAATTTGGCATTGTCTGGCCGTTGTAGAGACATGACACACGGTGCTGCTGTAAGGAATCCAAACAGCAAAATGACAAAACTATTGAAATTCTACGTGGCCGCAAGAGTTCCAAGCTTTTCCAAGCGGAATACACGGAAAAGGCGATCGTCTTCATCAAACGCAGGTCGTATGGCCACGAAGCTCGTCGTCAAGCTCGTCGTCGTCACGAAGAAGAAGGCAGGATGAGGGGGAAATTTGTCGTCACTTCCGCACTGGAAAACTGAAGCTCTGTTTTTAGCCAACAAGCAGAACAAAACCCTAAACCCACGGGGCACGTACCACACCACACAACAAATTATACCCGGAACCCCAAACTCACCCTACCATGTGCGCATCAACAAAACCCTAAAACCACAGGGCACATACCACACAAGAGGAAAACTATATACCCGGAACCCTAAAGGAAGGATATCAAATATGAAAAGGGTACTTGTCGTCATTCTCGTAATTGGGTGTTTTTGAAAGACTTTAAAAAGAGAAAAAATCCTGAAAAGAAAACTCTATACCCTTGAATTTACCCACGCTCTAGAGCATCTCCATCCATGTTCAGTATGTGACCCTGCAAATATATTTTGGACATGCAAGTTCAATTATTTTACTTTTG